>Ga0209262_10000272_pt1 | contig 26681 bp, 24 predicted proteins | sample Lowcelwee11metaG_FD_187171 | JGI IMG/M metagenome (GOLD analysis project Ga0209262, IMG submission 187171) | Freshwater pond sediment microbial communities from the University of Edinburgh, under environmental carbon perturbations - Low... | ecosystem: Environmental > Aquatic > Freshwater >... | reverse complement strand
GCGGCAGCAGATAAATTCCCTCTCGATATGGGTGTCGAGATGCGCGTCAGCTTCAAAGAAGCGGTTTTCGGATGCGAAAAAGAGGTCAAGTTTACAACGAAAAGCTCATGTAAAACATGTAAGGGAACCGGTGCCAAAGAGGGCAAAGTAACCAACTGTTCTCAGTGCGGTGGCAAAGGACAAGTGTACGTCCGTCAAGGGTTTATGACCTTCTCCCAAACATGCCCCGCGTGTCATGGTGAGGGGACTATGGCGAGTGAAAAGTGTGGCGATTGCAAAGGGAAAAGTTACACTGAGGAAAAAGAGAGTGTCACCGTTAAAATTCCTGCAGGGATCGACACCGGTAATCGTCTTCGTGTTTCAGGACGCGGAAATACAGGTAAAAGCGGCGTACGAGGCGATATGTATGTGACATTCGAAGTGGAAGAAGACAGTCACTTTATCCGAAACGGTAACGATATCTATCTCGAAGTTCCCGTATTTTTCACACAAGCGGTTCTCGGTGAAGATATCACGATCCCCTCTCTCAACGGCGAGTTGACGTTAGAGCTTGAAACGGGAACCAAAGATGGACAACAGTATCGTTTCCGCAATGAAGGGGTTGCCGATGTTCACGGACGCGGTAAAGGGGATTTGATCGCTCAAATCCACCTCACCTACCCGAACCGCCTCAACTCGGCTCAAGAAGAGTTATTACAAAAACTCCAAGAGAGTTTCGGTATCGAATCAAAACCGCATGAATCGATGTTTGAATCGACATTTGAAAAAGTGAAGGGGTGGTTTAAATAAATTCGTCATTCCGTACGCGATACGGAATCTAAGGTGAATGGATCCCGAATCTAGTTCGGGATGACAAGCAATTCTACTTCGTACTTCGTTTTGAATAGGCCATTGCAATAATGATAGCAATAACCGCATAGGTCCACGGTACAAAATCAGGTACCGGAACGGGATCCCCTTTTGCATACGAATGCAATCCTGCAAGATAATAGTTCACTCCAAAATAGGTCATGAGTACCGATGTAAATGCAATCAGCGATACGACGCTGAAGATATAATCACTATACGCCCCTTTGATCATGCGCAAGTGGATAACGACCGCGTAGACTAGAATCGTTACCAATGCCCATGTCTCTTTCGGGTCCCATCCCCAGTAGCGTCCCCAACTCTCATTCGCCCAGACACCTCCGAGAAAGTTCCCGACAGTGAGAAGTACCAAACCGATGATGAGACTCATCTCATTAATCGCGTTAAGCTCTTTGATCGCGAGATTGATACGTTCGCTGTTTACCGGATTTTTGAGGATAAAGAGGATCAGGGTAATCATCCCAAGGAGTGCACCAAGACCTAAAAATCCGTAACTCGCCGTAATCATCGCTACGTGGATAGTCAGCCAGTACGATTGAAGTACCGGGACGAGGTTCGTCACCTGCGGATCCATCCAGTTGAGATGAGCGACAAAAAGGATTAAGCCCGTCATAATCGCCGTAGCCGCCATCGTCATTACAGAACGGCGTGAGAAGATAAATCCTGCTAACACGCTTGCCCAACCGATATAGATCATCGATTCATAGCCGTTTGACCACGGTGCGTGTCCTGAAATATACCAACGCATTGCAAGCCCTGCCGTATGAGCGGCAAAGAAAAGAACTAAAAGTCCGAAAGAGACTTTGCTCAACCACTCCTCACGGAACGTCGGTTTGATAATTTTAATGAACGACAAAATGAGCAATGTAAATCCGACAACGAAATACAGAGGCCACAACTGCTCGAAAATATTGACTTTGTTGTAGAGAATCTCTACTTTAACTTTTGCATCGCTCGGATAAACGCTTGCTCCGACAAAATGCTGATATTTATCGATACGTGCCAGTGCTTCATCCGCTTTAGACCAATCGCCGCTTTGCATCGCTTCATCGATTGAACTAAAATAACCGATCGCTAAAAGACGGACGATTTCAGATTCTTTTGGACTTAAAGATTGCAAAGCTTCAATCGTAGCATCCCATTTATGGTTTTTATCAGCGGGTTTCGGCCATATACGTATCAAAGAACCCGTATACACCATATAGGCGACATTAACACGCTCATCTACTTGGAGTAACGCTTTGTCAAATTTATTCCGTTTCCCAGGTGCTTTACGATTCGCTTCATCGACTAACTGAGCCAGTTTGTATCCTGCGATCTCATCGGGTGCTTCAAAAAATTGTGAAAATGCCGCTGTTTTTGCATTCTCAGGAAGGCCGATTAGTTTATTGACCTCTTTGTCCCCCGTGCGGATAATAGCAATTTCACGCCACGCATCCGGTCGGAGCATCATCCCTAGAACGACTTGATTGGACGAAAGTCCCATAAAGGTATCGTTACGGTTGAGTTTCCAAAATTTCATGCGATAGAGTATCCATGGGCTTCATACGACCGCTGGAATCTTGAACGATGAGATGACCGAATTTATCGGCATGAGATTTATCAAACCCCTTTGCCGCTTTAATAACCGGATTTTCTGTATCCGCCGCGATTGAGTCGGTACTTCCCAAAGTTATCAGGATAATGGCTAAAGAGGCAACTGTTTTTTTACCGTCTAATGATTTGAGTTTTTCTCCCAAGGCATTAAAACGGCCGTTTTTAACGATCAATACACCGAACATACCGATGGAAAGGAGTAGATATCCGATATAGGTAATCAAGGTACCCGGATCACGGTTCACAGAAAGTACAGTCCCCATTTCATCCTGATCGAATGAAGATTGGAAAAAACGGAATCCTTGGTAATCGAGAATATGGTTCATATAAATACGGAAATCAAATTTTTCCTGATTGGCCGGATCGAGAAGAGTCACTTCACTTGCATACGATGCCGGTGACATAGAACCCGGATAACGTTCTAGCTCAAAATCACGCAAAGCGATGGCAAATGGAAGTTTGCGCTCAATTGAACCGTAGGCGACTTCGATGAGTGTATCACCCAAGGAGATTTTTTTAGCTTCTCCTACCTCACCTACAGAACCGAGAACCACAACAGACTCTTTCTTATCGCCGCTGGAAATACTCAATGTTAATGCATCTTGACCTTGCATCATAGGCCCTTTAGCAGGCTTAGATACTAGCTGCATCGATGCTTTTGGGAGAAATTCGCGCAATACAAATCCACTCTGCGATGTTTGGAAGAGCGTACGCTTCGTCATTTCATGTTTACCTGCACTCATCGTACTGCTTTGCTGTGTATCCATACTGAGGGTCGTTAAAGTCGAAGGAGCCATTAGATAAGGCTTTTCTCCCTCTACGCTGAGAGAAATTACCGGTTTATCGAAGGTTTTATTGGAATCAAAATTGATAACTATGTCATTTGCTTCAACAAATTCACCTTTTTTAAGGGAAACTTGCTGTGCACCTTGCGCTCCGGTTACCATCAGGTTAAAAAGCGCCTCCCCTTTCGGGTCAGCTGCAGCTTCATAACGGGCGTCTCCCATATAGCTATCAAGGTTGACGTGAATTTGTTCCCCCTCAACTTCTAATGTTCGTTCAAAAGGGTTAGATGTACGTTTTGAAAGATAAAGGTTCTCTTTAAAGTCATACGTTTTATCACCTTTTGTCACTTTGAAGGTAACGTAAGGTTCCGCGCTGAGTATAAAATCACTGCTCTCACCTTCACGGATATGCATTACACCCTCATATCCTATATAACGGGTTACTGCTGCACCGACAAGGATAATCAAAAAGGCAACGTGAAAAAGAAAGACGAGCCATTTACCTTTTCGAGCCATTTTAAAATTAATGATGTTGAGGGTAAGATTTATTGCCAATAATGCTAGAAGGATTTCAAACCATCGTGCATTGTAGATGTCTGCTTTAGCAGTCATAGAGCCGTAATCGTTTTCAATAAACGTAGCATAGCCGATTGTAACGGCAAATACGAGCATAAGTGCTGCCATGGTCTTCATGGAGCCTAAAATGGAGAGAACTTTATTCATGGACTACCTATGTGAAAAATATTCGGTATTGTAGTCGGTGTTGGGTAAATATTTGTTAATTTATTATTAACAGTTAAACTCCCTCTAAAATCATGGCTTCCGCTACCCGTTTAAAGGCAGCGATATTTGCTCCGTCGACGAAATTTCGCTCCACTCCGTACTCTTTTGCTGTGAGTGAAACACGCTTATAAATCTGACGCATCAGTTCGTCGAGCTTACGATCTACTTTATCAAAATCCCATTTCTCCATCGAAGCATTTTGAGACATCTCAAATTCACTTACTGCAACCCCTCCGGCATTGGAGGCTTTGCCAGGACTAAAAAGAACACCTTCACGTTGTAGTAATTCAATAGCATCAGGCATTGTAGGCATATTTGCCCCCTCCACTACTGCAACACACCCGTTTTCAATCAGTTTTGCAGCATCCGAAAGAGTTAATTCGTTTTGAGTTGCACAAGGAAATGCAGCGAAGCATGGAATCTGCCATACCGCATGCTCATCCTGTGGGTATTCCGATTTGAGAGTATACACCGAGCCTGGGATTCTGCGTGCGTACTCTGAAAGAGAGATACGTTTTCCCCCCTCCTTAAGCTCTCTTACGAGTGGTAGATCGATGCCTCTCGGATCATAAATCGCTCCATCGCTGTCACTGCACGTAACAACCAGCGCACCTAATTGCTGAAGTTTCTCTATCGTGTGAATGGCGACATTCCCGGCACCGCTCACCGTACATACTTTCCCTTCCAGCGACTCTTGTAGCTCCTCTTTGAGCATCTCACGGGCAAAATAGACGGTTCCGTACCCCGTTGCTTGAGGGCGCATCAGAGAACCTCCAAACGCATAAGGCTTGCCACTGAGAACACCGTCATAATTATGGGTGATCCGTTTGTACTCTCCGAACAGATAGCCGATCTCTCTGGCACCGACTCCGATATCCCCTGCGGGAACATCGACGCGTGCACCGATATAAGGGTAAAGCTCACGCATAAAGGCACGGCAAAACCGCATAATCTCAAAATCGCTTTTCCCTTTGGGATCAAAATCCGATCCCCCCTTGGCCCCGCCAATCGGCAATCCGGTGAGAGAGTTTTTGAAAATTTGCTCAAATGCCAGAAATTTCAAAACACCTGTCGTAACAGTAGGATGAAAACGAAGACCACCTTTGTAAGGCCCTAGAGAATTATTAAACTGGATGCGGTAGCCGTTGTTGATATGAACTTGATTGTTATCATCAAGCCATTGGACTTTAAATTGGATAATACGATCAGGGGTGACGAGACGCTCAAGTATAGCGAACTGCTCATAGCGTGAATCGGTTTTGATGATAGGTTCAAGTGAGGCTAGAACTTCGCTCACCGCTTGCAAAAAAGTGTTGTCTGTTGAGCAACTGGATTTTTCGAGTTTAGCTAAGATTTTTTCGACCATAAATACTCCTTTACTGCATCAACTCACAAAGTGCTTCTGTAATGATTTTTGCTTCATCTGCATCAATCTTTGCTATTTTCTCTTTGATACGTGTTTTTGAGAGGGATCGTATCTCATTGATACACGCATCAGATACTTTGTCTAGTTTTTCCCGTTTAGAGAGGGTAAAACGATACGGAAGTGCATTGGATTCGATTTGTGTAGAGAGCGGGATAACTATCACCGTTGAGAGTATCTCATTATCGTCATCTTGACTCATGATAATGGCAGGACGAAGCTTCCCCATCTCACCACCCTTTGCAGGATTAAAGTCAACAAGATGAATATCGTGTTTAGAGTATCCCATCCGCGACTCCCCCCTCTTCGATCGGATCAATCGCCTGAGCCTTTGCGATACGTTCTAACAAAGAGCGCTTTTTAGTTCTTTCAACATTATCGATAAAGGATTGAAACTCTTTCGCCATCGATTTTGGGACGAAAAACCCAACCTCTTCTTTTTTACGTCCATCGAAAATATGAACAATTTCGTCATGGAAACCATAAAGGGTTTCCGGTTTTCGGATCTCTGCTAATGTCGCTTCTATCATACAAATCCTTTTGTAAAAACTATTTGTAAAATAGTATAACATATGTCACATTAGTATTTGAATCTAATTACTTTAACTCACCCCAGTGATTCCCGATATGCATCGACGTTTTCAGCGGAACCCGCAGTTCTAAAATATGCTCCATTACCTCGACAAAGCGCGCGGCATAAGTATCAGCGACATCTTCATTTACTTCGAAGATCAGTTCATCGTGGATTTGTAACAGCATTCGGGCGCGTAGACCCTCAGCGCGGATCATCGTATCAATCTTGTTCATCGAGAGCTTGATAAGATCACTCGCGGAGCCTTGGAATACGGTGTTGACCGATTCGCGCTCGTAGGCCGCTTTGAGCATCGGAGTGGCGGAGCCGAAATCAAAATAGCGGCGGCGGTGGAGCAATGTCTCGACGTATCCCATCTCTTTAGATTGCTCGACGATGCCGCTAAAATATCCCTTGACACTCGGAAACGTCTCGAAATAACGCTCGATGATCTCTTTTGCCTCTTTGGTCGTAATCCCCAGAGTATCAGAGAGCTTTTTTTGTCCCATGCCGTAGAGTAGACCAAAGTTAACGGTTTTGGCGATGTTACGTTTGCTCGCCGCTTCCGTTTCACCGAACAACGCTATCGCCGTTTGCATGTGGATGTCGTGCCCCTCGTTAAACGCATTGACTAAAACACTGTCCTCGCTAAAATGGGCGAGGAGACGAAGCTCGATTTGCGAATAGTCGATCCCGATCAGTTTTTTGCCCTGAGGTGCCACGAACGCTTCACGGATACGCATCCCCAGAGCCGTTTTGACGGGGATATTTTGAAGATTCGGGTTTTTCGAACTGAGCCGACCCGTTGCGGTTCCCGTCTGAACAAACGACGTATAAATACGAGATTCAGGATCATTTTGCGCCAATGCAATGAGCGGTTCGATATAGGTGGAGTAGAGCTTGTGATATTCGCGGTACTGTAACAACATCGGAATAACGGGATGTTCGTCTTTAAGAGAGTCTAACACCTGCTCGTCGGTACTATATCCCGTTTTGGTTTTTTTACCGTGTGCGAGTCCCAGTGTTTCAAATAAAATCACTCCGAGCTGTTTCGGAGAATTGAGATTAAATACAGTTCCGCATGCACTGTGGACTTGTTCGGTTAGGGTAGCGATCTCTAAGGCTACCTCTTTTTTAAACAGCTCCAACACCGCCGTATCGACTGCTATTCCCTCGCGTTCCATTCCCAGTAACGTCATGGTAAACGGAAACTCGACATTAAACGCCTCATCCAGTGCCTCTTGTCCACCCTTCAAAAGAAGCTGTTCTCGAAGTACATCATAAAGGCGGTAGGTGATATAGGCATCTTCTCCCGCGTATTTACACGCATCCTCAATCGCGACGGAGGCGAAATTCTCCCCTTTTTTGACCGTGTCTTTGAAATGGATCATCTCATGGTTTAAAAGGCTCTGGGAGAGATTGTCCATAGAGAGTGAGCGCGCCGAATCGGTGAGCCAAGCGAGTACCATCGTGTCGGCATAGATACCAAGACGATCCACCTCTAAAAATCGGGTGATGAAATGGAGGTCGAATTTGATGTTGTGACCAATCACTTTGCGTGTGAAAAGATTGAGAATCGCTCTCTTCGCCGCCTCAGGTGAGACTTGATCACCAACGCCTAGATAACTGTGCATCATCGGGACGTAATAGCCACTCTTGCCATCACTGCTAAAGCTAAACCCGACGAGATGATCTTTGGTAGGATCGAGTCCCGTCGTTTCGGTATCGAATGCAACAATCGCATCATGAGGAATCGTTTGAATAATAGTCTGCAATGCTTCATCATTATCAATCAGTACACTGCATCCGTCAATGTTTTCACACTTCGGCACTTCTACCCGTTGAACATTTGCGGCTATGGCAGAGGGTTGGGACTCTTCGAACAGCGCTTTGGCTTTGAGGGTTCGCAATACCGCGTTCATCTCATAATGGACTAAATCGTCATAGATCGGTAAGAACGGATTGTCAAAATGCATGGCAAATTCCGAGAAATCGAGGCTTTCAAATACGTCATCTTTCAGACGCACGAGTTCACGCGAACGGAATGCATCCTCTCGATAGGTTTCTAATAGCCCTTTGATCCGAGGGGGAGTAACCTCTTCGAGTCTCTCATACATCGCATCGAGTGTACCAAACTGTGCCAGAAGCTTTTGTGCGGTTACTTTACCGATCCCTTTGACCCCTGGGACGTTGTCGGCAGTATCGCCGATTAAGGACTGATAATCGATAAATTGCGAAGGGTGAACTCCGTATTTCTCCTCGCAGTGGCTCTCATTCATCACTTTCTTACTGATCGCATCGACCAAAACGACCCGATCATCATCGATCAGCTGATAAAGGTCTTTATCATGCGAAACGACACGCACCAAAAATCCGTGTTGTCGTGCTTGACGCACTACCGAAGCGATCATGTCATCGGCTTCATAGCCGCTTTGCATAAGTGATTTATACCCCATTTTATCAATCCAATCGATGGCGATAGGAAGCTGCATAATCAACTCTTCGGGAGCGGGTGAACGGTTAGCTTTATAGTTTGGATCAATCTCTGCGCGAAAGCTCGGCCCTTTGGCATCGAGCGCAAAAATGAGATAATCGCTGCTGTGGTCTTTGTGCAATGACGCAATAAAATTGATGAAACCGGTTAAAAGACCGGTGGGGAAACCTTGGCGGTTTTTAAGGGGAGGAAGAGCATAAAATGAGCGGAAAAAAAATCCAAATGTATCAATGATCGTAACGGTAGGTTGAGACATAAACCGCCTTTATCAGGCGCGAATTTTTTCAAGTACCGAATCAATCGATGCTTGAAGTTTAGCAATGTCATATCCTGCTTCTTCAGCTTTTTTAAGGCCATATGAGATTCCATGCTCCCCAAAAGGGTTATTGATCGGAAGAATTGTTTTAATAATATTGAGAGCCGTAGCAAATTCTTTTACATCATCGGGTGCTTTTTCTGGAGTATCGGAATATTCGATCATCTCTACAAATTCTTTATCAAAATTCCAATGGGTAAAAATTGCAGCAGTAACCGTTGCTGTTGTCTCTTGAACATAAGAGCGCTCAACACTGGCAATATCAATAGCCGTATCAATATCGGCTTTAAAATTAGCCGCTAAATCTTCTTGGATAACGTCGCTGGCAATGATGATTTTCCCTGTCTCTTGCAAAAAAGAGGCCAAAAAAAGTTTATCAGCTTTAGCACGGTCAATTTTCATATACCATTCATGCATTAATGCAGCCTGCATTGACGATATTTCGGCAAAACGATCGGAACTGATTCCATAAGGCTCCATATCGACATTAAGAAGTTTTCGAACCGAATTTCCAAGACCGATTGAGCGGGTCATACTCATCCCAAACAAAGATACAGCTTGTCCAACATTGAGAATTTCACGTCGAAAACTGTACAGAGGAGAGTTTGCCGCTTTGAGCAAATTGGCAACGATCATCGGATCGTGTTCAACGGTCTTAATCAAATCTTGAATCGAGCTATCAGGATCGTTGCAAATTCGCTGCATATCTATGACTGTTTTTGGAAGCGGAGGCAAAGATTTAATACTGTTTATAATCGAACTTTTCATTGAATATGATCCTCTACAAAAGCAATTAGGGTTATTATAGCTTATTTAACTCAAGAGCCAAATATTTTCCAGTAAAACTACCTGTTTTTTCCCAATCATTGGCAACACTTTCAGGATCCCCCTCAGCTACCAGCAAGCCGCCGCCGCTTCCACCCTCAGGTCCCATATCAATGATATAGTCGGCATTTTTAATCATGTCAAGGTTATGTTCGATAACCAATACGGAATTGCCGAGTTCAACAAAATTGTGCAACACTTTTGTGAGTCGGTTGACATCATCGAAATGGAGCCCCGTCGTCGGTTCATCAAGGATATAAAGGGTATTTCCCGTGTCTCGGCGGCTAAGCTCTTTGGCCAGTTTGATCCGTTGTGCCTCTCCACCAGAGAGGGTGACGGCATTTTGCCCCAATGTGATGTAATCAAGTCCCACATCGCTAAGGGTTTGTAAAATAGCTTTGATTTTCGGAATAGGGGCGAAAAATTCCAATGCTTCTCCTACCGACATATTCAACACATCAGAAATCGTTTTTCCTTTATACTCAACTTGGAGAGTTTGAAGGTTATAGCGGCTGCCGTGACATGAATCACATTTGACCATAATATCGGGTAAGAAGTGCATTTCAATCTTGATCTCACCTTCTCCCTGACATTTTTCACAACGTCCTCCCTTGACGTTGAAGCTAAATCGTGACGCCGTATAACCGCGAATCTGCGCCTCTTTCGTCTTGGCAAAGAGATTACGGATTTCATCCATTACCCCCGTGTAAGTTGCAGGGTTTGAGCGGGGAGTACGTCCGATAGGGCTTTGATCGAGATAGATTACTTTATCCAGTTTTTCCAGCCCCTCAACCTCTACCCCTGCAACACGATTGATTTTACGGGCATGATTGAGAATTTCACGGGTTACGGGGAGAAGTGTTTGCAAGATGAGGGAACTTTTTCCGCTTCCGCTCACACCCGTTACACAAACAAAATTATGAAGGGGGATTTTGACACTTAAATTATTAATATTATTTAATGTAACATTATTGATAGACATCCATTCTTTTTGTTTGCGTCGATAAAAATACTCAATTTTTTTCCGACCTGAAAGATACTGCGCAGTGAGGGTATCCGATTTTTTCATCTCTTCCAGTGTCCCTGCAAATACGACATTACCCCCGAATTTTCCTGCACCCGGACCGATATCAACAATAAAGTCGGCATTTTCAATCGTCTCTTTATCATGTTCAACGACAATAACAGTATTCCCTTTTTCCTGCAGAGACCGAAGTGTTCGTATCAGTTTGAGTGTGTCACGTTCATGCAAGCCGATACTCGGCTCATCGAGAACGTACATAACCCCCGTCAAACCGCTTCCTATTTGACTAGCGATACGGATACGTTGTGCTTCACCGCCGCTGATCGTTCGTGCATCGCGGCTTAGAGAGAGGTAACCTAGACCTACATCGTATAGAAAAAAGAGACGCTCACGAATTTCATTCAAAATAGATGCGGCAATCATCGCACTTTGATCACTAAGACCATTGAAAGTTTGAGGGTCAGCAAACCATGCATACGAATCTTTGAGCGGCATCGAGATAACATCCCCAATCCCTTTATCGGCTACACGGACGGCAAGTGATTCACGCTTAAGTCGATGAGAGTTACACACATTACATGGTTTTTCCGACATATAGTCGGCAAGATCTTTTTCATCTTTGAAGATATCATACGCAATACGGACGATACCCGGCCAAGTGCGTTTAATCGGATGGTCTTGCCATTTAAACTCTACTTCATCCACACTACCGTGTAATATGGCTTTCTTTTGATACTCTTCAAGGGTATAAAACGGTGCACTAATACTGATTCCGGATGCGGTACAAAATGCTTTTAGAAAGGTAAAATAATATCCTTTATTAAATCCGTAAACAATTTTGATGGCCCCTTTTTCGATCGGAAGCTCAGAGTCGATGATTTTCTCATAATCAAGAGCGTAGCGGATGCCTAGACCGTCACACTCGCTACAAGCTCCCTTAGGGGAGTTAAACGAAAAAGAGAGGGGCTCAAGCGGATCAAAACTCACCTTACAATCAAAACATGCACTGTGTTCGCTGTAGTGGATCAGTTTTTCAGCCATTCCTACTTCGTCGTGATTTTGAATTTCTATCTCTACCTCGCCGTAGGATTCTTTGAGCGCTTTTTCAACGTCTTGAGCCACACGATCATGGTTATCATCTTTAATGACAAGACGATCTATGACTACTTTTAACGTATGCTTTTTGGTTTTAGAGAGTTCTATCTCTTCATCAAGACGCACCATAACCCCATCGATCATAGCACGAACGTATCCTTTATGGCGGAGGGATTCAAGGATATCGGCAAAAGAACCTTTTTTTTCACGAACAAGCGGTGCCAAAATGACGATTTTCGCACCATCAGGAAGCTTTAACACTTGATCGATGATATCTTGGGCTGACATTTTGGAGATTTTTTTACCGCAAAGATGGCAATGCTGTACCCCGATACGGGCATACAAAAGACGGAGATAATCATAGATTTCGGTGATCGTCCCGACGGTTGAGCGGGGATTTTTAGAGGTCGTTTTTTGATCGATCGCGATGGCCGGGGTCAGCCCTTCAATTTTGTCAACATCAGGTTTTCCGACACGGTCAAGAAACTGTCGTGCATACGAAGAGAGTGATTCGATATAGCGTCGTTGACCTTCGGCATAAAGAGTGTCGAATGCTAAAGTTGATTTACCGCTTCCGCTGATTCCCGTACAGACAATAAGCTTGTTCTTTGGAATCTCCAGTGAAATATTTTTGAGATTGTGCTCTCGTGCCCCGATAATTTTAATCATATCCATTATTATTTACCCCGCGATCAATTTGTATGCTGTAATAGCAAAAATAAGACAATAAAAAAAGACTAAAACCCTCTTATAATGGGTTACTTTAATCCGTTGTAAAAGCCAAATGCCCACTAAAATTCCGGCAATTGAGGAAAGCGCTACTACAAATCCTGCCTGAGCGTTAATCATCCCCAGCCAAAACAGTGTGGCAAATGCCGAAATCGAGGTAAACATCACAAAAAATAGCCCCACGGCGGAAGCTTTTTTGAGGGGGAATCCCATAAAACTCACCAGTATTGGTGTCATTAGTATCGAACCGCCCACCCCAAGCATTCCAGAGAACACTCCAATTGCACCCCCTATGGCAGTGTAGAGAGGACGATTAATAACTTCCGTTCTAGTAGGTACAGGACTCGACATCGCTAAACGCGCTAAAGTAAAGGCTACAATACTTAAAAAGAACCATTCTAATAGGGTTTCATTTAAAAGCTTTACCAAAAATGCCCCTGCCATTGCCCCCAATACTCCACCGTATCCGAAATATTTAACATCACGGACAACATAGGTTTGATTTTTATGGTGAACCCAGGCCGCCATCATCGATCCTGCAACCATTTGAGTGACTGAGATACCGATCGCTTCTTTGATTCCAAAACCCATGTAAAGCAAAATAGGGACACTAACGGTTCCGCCGCCGATTCCGAAAAACCCTGAGAGTATACCGACGCTGATACCTAAAAGGATTAATTCAATTGTCATACATTTTCTTTACATCCTATTTCGTCGCGCGATTATACTCTCTTACTCCTTCAACGAATACTCTTTTAGTTCAATTGATTTTACGCTATAATCAATTATCATACTTAAAAAAGAGTGAGGATGTGATGTTACCTATTATCGTCGAAGCTGCAACTAATTTTTGTACTCATCAAATCCGTCTCCCTTATGATCTTGTAACCCCATCCGGTAAAAAGAGAACACTTATTGCTTATATCGATATTGAAACAACAAACGGGGATACTCACCGTGCTTATATTGGTTGTGATGCAATGTTGATTCAAACCATTGCTGAGATATTTTTAGGTGAAGATGAAAGTGATGAGCAAACCCTCATCGATATGCTTTTGGAAACAACCAATATGATCGTCGGGAGTGCAAAAGTGCTTGCAGGTGAATTGTACGAAACAACAATGACTATTGCGACTCCATTTGTTTTATCGAATGATGAGAGTACATTGCTTCAATTGGATGAAATCCAGTGTATCGGGATTGAGGGCGGTGAAATGACAATCGCATTACAAAGGCTCTAAGAGATGGATGAAACTTTAGCAGAATCTACCCTTCCAAAAGATCATATTTTTGATCCGGAAAGAGAATTATCATGGATGGATTACGAAGGGTTGCTGGATATGGAAGTGGAGTTTGTTGCCGATTTAGGGCAAACAACACTTTCATTAGAAGAGATACTGAAACTTGAAAAAGGATCTGTCATCGATTTAGGCAAACCAGCGGGCGAAAGTGTTGAATCCTACGTGAATCGTCGTATCATCGGCAAAGGTGAAGTTATGGTTTATGAAAAGAACTTAGCGATTCGTATCAATGAGGTACTCGATTCGAGTGCCGTACTTTATTACCTTTCAAAAGAGAGACTATGAGATACCTAATTCCTTTACTTCTTCTCCCTGCCCTTTTATGGGGAGCTAAAATTTTAAGCTATAACGTGTATGATCGAAATGATCGTGTAGATGTTATGCTGACATTTGACACCCCCTATGAAGGGGTACTTCGTCAAAATCGTCAAGGCAATACAGTCATCATTAAGCTTGAAGAAGCCTTTATCGAAGATCCGAAAGTCAAAGAGGTCAATTCTAAATACTTAAGCAAACTTACCATTTCACCTCAAGAAGAGCAGATTGAAATCGTTGCAGAAGTTGCAAATGATGTCATTATGCAAGCATCTAAAACTTCAGATTCATATGGGTTGCGTTTACGTTTTACCCACCCGGCTCCTGCTGATACTGCCCTCCAACCTGCCCCTATGGATGAAGCTGCTCTCGGTGCGCTCCCGACTAAAAAAAGTAATGAATTTGAACAAAGCTATTATGTCGTTATCGGTATTTTAGTGATCGGTATCGGTATTTTATTTTGGTTAAAACAAAATATTGCCAAACGTACCGCTACACTCCAAAGTGAGCCTAAAACCCCTTGGCTTTTTAACAAATCAACCGCTGATCTTAAAGCAACACTCTCCAATCCGCTTCCTCTTTCTGGAGAGAGCGGCGGCATACATATCCGTTTTCAAAAAACGCTTGATTCTTCCCATACAGTAGCAATGCTTGATTATGGCACGATGAGCTATTTAGTACTTTTAGGAAACAACACCCTTTTACTGGATAAATTCCAAGATAATATCCCGATTACTCAAAATGACTTTGAAACCCTCTTGCAGTCAAAACACCGTGAACTCGACGGCTATTTTCAACTCGCCCCCGCTCAAGATGAAGTGTTTGATTCGTATAAAGAAAAAGCCTCAGGAGTGTATTGATAGATGGGTTTAAAGCAACAGCTCATAGATTTCGGCTGCGGAGCAGAATTTGTTGATATAGCCTTAAGTTATCAGAACTTTTATAATCCGGACGAGGATATAGTGGTGTTCATCGAACTGGTTGAAGAAGAGCATGCCAAAGTTGAAGCGGCCGAATCGCTTAAAGAGATGGAAAAAGAGATCGTTGATGCTTCGGGGCTGCTTCAAGAGTTTGAGGATGAAAAAGAGATTTAATCCTAATCCCTTTTTATAAATCTCACCGACTCATCTGTTCGAGAAGCACATCCTATTTGATATTCCACCATTGAGGTAAACGGATCTAAAAAGTGCTCGAATTCCCCCTCTTCAATCTCTTCTATCCCTTGTTCATTCAATAATTCCAAGAGAGTCAGTGTCGATTCAATCGTAGAGAGACAAAACTCTTTAGGTTGTTCTTTGATCCTAAACTGCGAACTTTTAGTATGACTAAAACTCACTTTAGGGAGATTCTGAATATTTTTACTCAGTCGAAGCATCTTCACCGAACACGGCCATGTTGAGTCGATAATAAATATAATTACCTGCTTTCCTTCGGATTCAATTTTCTGCTGATTCAGATTAAGAGTATTTTTGCCGGGATAAAGAACATAGCAAAGGTTATTACTATCATTGATCAATGTATTAACAGCCGTATGATCACTGAAATCAATATCGATATAGAGTTCTGAATTTGGAAGTGAAAGGTGTGTCAAGCGGCCGGTGCCGTTTTTTGTTTTTTTAAACTCTTTCGGATGCATAAGGATCACAAATTTTGTACGTGTTGATATTGGTTTAACATGCTTACACATACACGAACTAATCGGACGATAACATTGGTAGCACTTTTCTCTACCTTCAAATACTTCATTCATAATTAGGGATCAATCTTCTATTGCTTTTCATTATTATAACTAAAAGAGTATTTTGGTCTGTTCATACAAAATTTTGATATTATCTTGACAGCATGAGGGATATAATTCATCAAAAAAAGATGGAAGTACGATGCATTTAACGGATAATGTTTGGGTTGTTGTAAGCGAGGGGTTATTTTTGTTTGGACTTGTCATTATAATATTGGTAAAAATCGCCTCAAACATCAATAAATGACACTATTTTATCCCTACCGCCATTATATGGTCTCTGTTTTATTACTTGCATCCATTACTTTGGTGAGTCAAGCGTTTCGAACAGAGTTGGGACTTATCAATATTGCATTAATTCATCTAGTACCTGTTCTTGTTATTGCGCTTCACGGTAATATGAAATCTATGCTGGTAGTAACTACGAGTTCCGTTTTGATGTTTGATCTGCTGTATGTCCCGCCAAAATATAGCTTTGATGTCCATGACCTCACCTATATATGGAGTTTTATTATATTTTTTGCGGTGGGTTATACGATTAGTTTTCAGGCAAAGCGAATACAGACCAATGCGATAAAAGATATGTTTCTAAATACCCTTTCCCATGATCTAAAAACACCATTATCCTCTATACTGGGAAATGCTTCCTTATTATTAAAGGATCAGATTATTGATCCAAATACACGTCGCGATATATTGATACAGATTAATGATTCAAGTCAGAGAATGAACCGTTTGGTATCTAATCTTCTTGACAGTGCACGTTTGCAAGACACACAAAGCGCACTACGCAAAGAGTGGTGCGATTTTGAGGATATTGTCGGAGTTGCCCTTCAAGAGTTTCGTTATAATCCAAAACAGACTCAAATTGAGATAACAATTGATCCTCAATTGAGACTTTTTTGGGGAGATTGCGCCCTTCTAGTTCGTCTTATCGTCAATCTTATTGACAATGCTCTCAAATATACCGATGAGGGAAAAGCAATACGACTGACTATAGCGGAAACTGAGGATCAAATAAAGATCATTTGTTTTAATGAGTCACAATCGATTAAAAAAGCCGATCTCAAAAATATGTTCGATCGTTTTTACCGTTTAGAACATAATGCTGACATCGGAGGAAGCGGCATCGGTCTCTCCATATGTCGCGATATCGTTAGCGCTCATAATGGAGCGATAGAGGCGTATAATGTTCACAATGGTGTCTGTTTTGAAATAATTTTTTTGGTCACAAAATCCCCAAATAGCGGATTGAAAGAGTTGGTATGAAATTGCATGAGCTTATTTTAATCATTGAAGACGATCAAGCGATTTCAAAAATGGTAAGCCTATCTCTCCATCAACATGGATTTAAGACATTGGTTGCCGCTGATATAAAAAGTGCATTGCGTCTAATACAGACCAACAGCCCCGATTTAATTATCCTTGATTTAGGTCTTCCAGACGGTGACGGAAAAGGACTAATCAAAACAATCCGTTTAGAACTTACTATTCCGATTATTGTGGTATCAGCTCGACATGAAGAAAAAGAGGTCATTGCATCGCTTGATTCGGGGGCGGATGATTATGTAATGAAACCGTTTTCAATCGACGAGTTGCTTGCAAGAGTCCGTTCAGCACAGCGGCGTTTTTTAGGTCTCCAGCCGAATGTAAATGTTATACTATGTAATGAGCTTACACTGGATATTGAACAGCATCTTATTATGAAAAAGGGAGAAGCTTTGAAATTGACTCCAACGGAGTTTAATTTGCTAAAATATTTTATCCTTCATCGCAATCAGGTACTTCCCTATGCCCGTATTCTGAAAGAAGTATGGGGCGTGGGATATCAAAGTGAGATGCAATATTTACGAACCTATATTAATACATTGCGTAAAAAAATTGAAACCGATGTAGCACGACCGTCGTATATTCATACCGAGATGGGTATCGGATATCGTTTTAATTGCGATGGCATAAACCTCGACTAAAGGATCTACAATACATACTCAAGAGATTAAACTTATACTTTATAGCTTTATCGCTTTAATTATCGTCGGTGCAGTGCTTCTTTCCCTTCCATTTGCCCATAACGGGGAATTGCGGTTTATTGATGCCCTGTTTACCGCAACGTCTGCTGTATGTGTGACTGGGTTAATAGTCAAAGATACACCGGTCGATTTTACGGGGGCCGGACATGCAATTATCCTCTCTCTCATTCAAATAGGTGGGCTTGGCTATATGACCGCCGTAACCTTTATGGCGGTTATGCGCAAACAAAAGATCGGACATCGTGACCGTCTTATTCTAAAAGAGTCTCTAAATCATCCGGGGATGGATGGATTGGTACGATTTATCAAAATCGTGTTTGCCTCCATCATCCTTATCGAAATGGCAGGGATGGTGATTCTGACACTCCGTTTTTGGGTCGATATGCCTTTATTAGAAGCACTTTGGTTTGGATTATTCCACTCCGTTTCAGCTTTTAATAATGCCGGTTTTTCTCTTTTTAGCGATAATCTTATGCGTTATCGTGGAGATATGATTATTAATATGACCATCCCGTCAATGATTATTTTGGGAGGACTTGGGTATCTTGTCCTTTTAGAACTTTATAACTTTCGTAAAGAGAGACTTTTACGAATATCAACTCACTCAAAAATCGTTTTGTGGATGAGCGGTATTTTAATCGTACTCGGTATGGCACTTATTTTATCGATGGAATGGACCCATGCACTGAAAGATTTAGCATGGCATGAAAAAGTTTTAGCGGCATGGTTTGCTTCGGTCAACTACCGTACTGCAGGATTTAACACCATCGATTTCTCAACGCTGACCGATTCCAGCCTCTTTTTCGGGACGTTTTTTATGATGACAGGGGGGAGCCCCGGAGGAACCGCCGGCGGGATTAAAACGACGGCTGTCGCGCTAGCATTGATTGGAGTATGGTATACCCTCAGAGGCGATACCAATGCCCATATTTTCCGAAGATCTTTGTCCTCATACCAAATCAACAAAGCATACGCCATTATTTTTGTGGCATCAATCTATGTTGTCATATCTACGATTATTCTCAGTGAAGTTGAGCGGTTACCATTTATGAGAATTTTATTTGAAGCAACTTCGGCGTTCGGTACGGTCGGCGTTTCGACCGGAAACGGCGGAGTACTAAGCTATAGTGCCCTTTTTAGTGATTGGGGTAAACTCAACATTATTATTTTGATGCTCATGGGACGTGTCGGTGTTTTCGCTTTTACGATCGTTATTATCGGAAAAGCGGTTGAAAGTCGTATTAAATACGCAGAAGGAAAGGTAATTATTTAGATGGAAACATACGCAGTTATAGGTTTAGGAAAATTCGGGTTTCATGTTGCCAAAGGGTTGGCACAGCAAGGGGTGAGTGTTATTGCTGTTGATTTGGATGAAGATCATGTACGAGAAATAAACGAGTTTGTTCAAGATGCTATCATCCTTGATTCAACCGATATTCGTGCGCTTCGTGAAGCGGGGATAGGCAATGTCGATGTAGCGGTAGTCAGCATCGGTGAGAATATTGAGGCGAGTATTCTCACTGTAATGGCACTAAAAGAGTTAGGTGTCGAGACGGTAGTAGCTAAAGCTATTACGACGGTACACGGACAGATCCTCTCAAAGCTCGGAGCGGCAAAGGTGATCTATCCTGAGATGGAATCAGCCAAAAAAATCGTCAAAAAAATGGTTAAAAACATGCATTACGAGACGATTGACCTCTCTATTACCATGAAAATCGCAAAACTCACCGTCCCCTCTTTTTGGGTAGGGATATCGATACTCTCCCCGATATTTGAGGATGAATTTGAAGTTAAACCGATAGCGTATAAACATCAAGGTATCTGGTATACCTCATTTGAAAAAGATGATATTTTGGAAAAAGGGGATATTCTTGTTGTTTTAGGAAACAGCGGGCATATCGAAGCGCTAAGTAAAAAGATTTAACCCTTTAGAGCTTGTTGGCAATCGTTTTAATTTCATTAACGAGTGCCTGCTGGCGAGCATAGATATATTCGATAAGATAGCTCTCATACGGTTCCATAAGGTTCAGTTCTACGACCACCTTGGTAAACTCATCACCCTCTTGTATGTACTGTATTTTCCCTGGTACGGCCATGGTTACCATTCCACCCTCAAACCGCTCTAATGGAAGATTAAATTGCAAACTCACTTTGGAGTCTAACGCAAGGGGGACTTTTGAGACACTTAATTTACACGCAATCGATTTAATAGAGATATCGAGGATTGTTCCGGAAATAACACTTTTAGCAGTAGCAATCGTCACATGCATCCTATGATCGCTTTGGATACGGATATATTGACGGTTGTTTCCGGAAGCTTGGAGTGGCTCAAAATTGGATAATACGGCAATCTTTTTAGCAACATCGACGATTTTAACGTTCGCAAGTATATCAAATGGGACATTTGCCCCTTGAATGACAACGTTGCCTTCCAGTTTCATGGCATAGCCTTGGATCTTTTCGATAGCAATATAAACCATATCGTTCGATATTTTGACAATACGTGCCGCCGTACTGATACGGATACCTTTGTAAAAATTAAGCAATTTAACCGGAGTCTTCGTCAAAATCATTTTTTCAAGATAATGAAGTGCTTGTGTTTTTTCATCGACTTCCTGTGGAGCTGCAGCAATTTGAAAATGGACAAGGTGGGCTAAATCGCGTGAAAGAAGCTGCTTTTGATTAATATGATCTATGATACCAATCGCTTTATTGAGTTCTACTCCATGCATATCAATTACAAAAGAATCAATAACAGGAGAAGCACCCTCGATCGATATTTCAAGATTCAGATTTTCATGAAATCGTTCCAACCTTTGTTTGAGTTCATCTAACGAGAGACTTGAAGAGATAAGGGTATAAATGTCTTTGTGCCATTGAGCCATTTGAGTATCACCGTCAAAATGGGCTTCTGCAAGCTTTAGTATCTCTTTGCAGATATCATTGTAAACATCTTCTCCTCTCATTTCAATGATCTTATCTGAATTTTCAATGTACATAACAATAACCGGAATCGCTTCATTTTCTCTTTTATGGATGACAAATGCATCCTTGAGTAACTCAATAAATCTCATTCGGTTGTGAAGTTGTTTATCACATTTTTGTATCGGTGCACTCAAGGGGATCATGCTGACAAGAGAATCACCCTCTTTTAGCGGTTGATTAGTGACAAAATACTCTTTTGATTCACCGCTACTATCTTTACGTGATACTATTTTTTGAGAAAACCCTGATGTTTTAAAGAGTGAGGCCATCTCTTTATCTTCGAAATAGCAATCAAGTTCTGAGAGGCTTTTTATACCGAATTTACGCTTTAACGTCTCATTAGCGTAAACAGCCTTACCACCTTTATATATCCAAAAAAGATTATTGGAGTGTTCTGATATCGTACGGTCATAATTACTGAGAATCAATTCATTATGTTTTTTAACCAAAGTCGAAAATATTCCCATCATAACCTGCGCAAACTCTTCTTCATTTTGAGGAATAGGGTTGACACTGGAAACACGCAACGAGAGAGCGGCTCGTAAAACGTTTATATCTTTATACTCAGATGTTAGAACGATTGATTCGAGGGATTGAACCAAGGCGATAGTATTTTTTAAATCGGGGGTTCGTAGAAGATCAGCTGAGCCGCAGATAATGAGTAAGTGACAGTTTAAAGGTGAAGTGTCTATTTGAATCTGATCAAAAGATCTAAAATCAGATGTACGGAAAACAGATTCAGCCGATTCACGAAAAGGCAATTCAGCACCCGATTCATAAATAACGAGTAAATCAAAATGTTTGGCATACTTGGCTATTTTTAGAATCGACACCTTCATCCCTGATGTTGTAAAATAATTATAATTGTATCCTATAAGAGACTTTTCCCCACTTAAATCACGGCAAAGTTAGCTTGAACACAGTTTCTGCTAATATTGCAAAAAAGATTTAGGAAATATTTATGCTCCGTTTTGCCCCAAGCCCGACCGGTGATATGCACATCGGCAACCTTCGTGTCGCTTTATTTAATTACATTTGTTCTGTTCAGCGTGAAGAACCCCTCTTAATCCGGATCGAAGATACCGATAAAGAGCGCAATATTCCCGGAAAAGAGAAAGAGATTTTTGAAATTTTGGCACTTTTTGGTATCGATTACCAAGAAGAACAACTTCAGAGCAACAATCTCCGCTTTCATCGTGCTATGGCACTACAGCTCCTCCAAGATAAAAAAGCATTCAACTGTTTTTGTACCCCTGAAACACTTGATGCCAAACGTGAGGCTTCCAAAGAGGGGAAAATTGCCTATCGATATGATGGAGCATGTGAAAATCTCCATGCAGAAGAGGTTATTGACAATCCCCTCCCCTTTACAATCCGCTTGAAAAAACCGAGTCATTCCATTACGGTGACCGACATCATTAAAGGGGAAAGCACCTTTGCTGCCGATGATATCGATAGCTTTATTTTGATGCGTGCCGATAAATATCCAACCTATAATTTTGCATGTGCCGTTGATGATATGCTTGCCGATATCTCCCTCATTATTCGAGGAGAGGATCATTTGAGCAATACCCCTAAACAAATGGCCATCCACGAGGCGTTGGGATACGACAAAAAAATAGAGTACGCCCACTTGCCGATTATCCTCGGAAACGAAGGCAAAAAAATGTCGAAGCGGGATGATGCTTCCAGTGTCAAATGGCTTCTTGAAGAGGGGTACCTTCCTGAAGCGATCACCAATTATCTCATCTTGATGGGAAATAAACCGCCGTGTGAAATATTCTCGCTTAAAGAGGCTATAAAGTGGTTTGATCTAAAAACCCTCTCAAAGGCCCCCGCACGTTTTGATATTGATAAACTTAAATTCATCAACCGTGAACATCTTAAAGGGCTAGATCCTAAAGAGCTTTCACGATACGTCGGATTTGCCGATGAAGAGATCGGAAACCTCGCTAAACTCTTTCTAGAAGAGGCAAGTACCCTCAAAGAACTGCGTGCGAAAATCGGGGCGATCTTTGCTCCGAAGGTTGTCCCGGATGAGTACAAAGAGGGGTTTGACGTGTTACGTGATTTAACCCTAAAAGCTCCCCATTTCGATGACTATGAATCGTATAAAACCTATTTGATGGAACACAGCGGCCTAAAAGGGAAAAGCCTCTTTAAACCGTTGCGTATTCTTATCGGCGGTGCAGAGCACGGGCCTGAAATGAACGATCTCTACACCCATATTAAAAATTATCTCAAAGAGGTGGCAAAATGATGGAAGGAATTATCTCAGGACTGGGGGGAATTGTACATTCACTCCTTACCGTGTACACGTGGGTGGTTATTATTGGAGCCCTTTTGACATGGGTGCGACCTGATCCGTACAATCCGATTGTACAGATTATTTATCGACTTACGGAGCCTGCTTATCGTGCGGTCCGACGAGTTATGCCTACCGTTTTTAACGGCTTGGATTTAGCCCCGATCATCTTGATCGTTTTATTAAACGTCTTGGATGTAATATTGGTTAATATCATTAATGCGGTGGTTATGTCGTGAAGTTTTCCCTCTCTCTTGCAGCATTACTTTTCTGTAATGTCTGGGGCGTAACGATTGAAGAGATCAATACAAAGCCCCCTTCCCGTGAAAAGAATTTTCTAATATGGCAGTATTTGCGACAAGATATTAATGCCACTCAAGCTGCGGAAGCTTTTTATCAAATTGATACCGTCAATGAGAGGTTTTTATTCGACTACGCTTGTAAAACCGATGAAGCTGAAATTCGCTACACGGTAGAGTGTCTGCAGAAAGTCTCTACCGATTTAATGAGCATTGTTGAAGATGATTGTCTCTATCTAGCCCTTACACCGATAAAAGCACAGCATTTGGAGAGTTATGAGCGTGAACTTATCGCTACTCGTTTGGGGGATCGTTTTGGGGATGTCCAATGGCTCAGAACTATGAACCATAATAACCATTTTTCCCCCTTTAGCGATCTTGCTTCATCCCTAAAACTTTTCCTCATTTCTTCTGCACCCTATCGTGCAGAACATTTTAACCATGTGATTGATAACGATATTTTGACACAGCTTACAATGCTTAAAGGGTTTGATTCGTTTGTCTATTTCGTTGCAACTGATCCAAAATTGGAAAAAATTCAAGAGTCACTTAGCACTATAAGCGGTGGCGTTTATCCCCCGCAAACCCATTTTTATCTCGGTATTACTGCCCTGAAATATAATCGTGCCGATAACGCGTTGTTTCATTTCCAAGAAGCAAAACGCAAAGCATACTCTCCTATGGAGCGGGACAAAAATAGTTTTTGGATCTATCGTATTACTCAAGATGGAGCCATGCTTAAAGAACTGAGCGAGAGTCTTGATATCAATATGTACACACTCTGGGCAAGAGAGAAACTCGGTGTTGAGACCCAAAACTATTTCACAACATTGCCGACACCGGATAAAGGTGGATTCAAAGGAGATAATCCGTTTGAATGGAATGCGCTGCACCAAGAGCTTGTCGCAACTCCTCCCGAAAAACTCCATGAAATTATAGATCGCTATGACGGTGAAGACTCACTTGCCCTCCAAGCCTATATGATTGAACGAGTTTACGGACAGTATGTCCACAATTACACAATGCCGTACGATCAGTATATGAGTACCCTAACGACGGATCAAAAAGCCATGATGTATGCCCTTATGCGCCAAGAGACACGGATGATACCGGGACTTATTTCCCGTTCATTTGCCCTTGGATTGATGCAGATTATGCCGTTTAACGTCGATTCAATCTCTAAAATTCACCCATACAAAATCAAATCGTATGATGATATGTTTAATCCAGAATTCAGTATCGCCTATTCGATTGAGCATATGAAACATATCGAAAGTACTCTCTATAATCCTGTACTTGCTGCATACGCCTACAACGGCGGTATAGGGTTTACGAAGCGATTATTGCTCAGCGGAAGTTATTTCAATTCGGGTGTGCATGAACCATTTATGAGTATGGAACTCGTCGGCAATGCAGAGAGCAGAGAGTATGGCAAGCGGGTACTTGCCAATTACGTTATGTATAAGAAAATTTTAGGAGAAAGTGTTTCGATATCAGCTATTTTTGATACTTTAACGCAACCTTCCCAGTCTGATTATTTTCGAGCTGAAGCGATAAAGAAGAGTTTGAATCCGAGTCAAAGCGAATAAAATAGTACCGATTCCAATTATTTTGGATCGGCATAAACGAACGTCTCGGATCTTTCTCATCAAGCGGTTCAATAAGGGTCGCTTTTTTACCGTTGAGACTCACTTCATAACCGTTAGATTCTAACTCTCTCACTTTTACCGTTCGGTTATCTTTTTCAAAATAAACCGATACGACAAAATTTTCACCCTCATTGTATTTGATCGGATCTGTTTTATTGAGATACAAAGAGGAAAAAATCGCTTTGGTCTCTAAAGAGAGGACGATTGAACCGGTACGCAGCTGCTCTACCGCACGTTCATGCGTCTCATCCATTTTAAAAAGGTCAAAAGCCCCCTTTTGCGAGCAACCGCTAAAGAGCAATAAAGCTGATATCGCTATCCATGAAAAACGCATCGACATCCTTTTAGATCGTATTAGCGCTATTATACGCAAACTCCCCTTAACCGATTTCTATAATGAAAACGAGTAAATATTTTCAAACTTTATCGGACGTTCTTCACCGTAACACATATGGACAAAAGTCCCTTTTTGGACGAAATGGTATTTTTCAAACAAAGCAACTGCATTTTTATTACCCAGAGGAACATCTGCCAACACTTTTTTTAATCCACGAAAATAGAGAACACCTTGCATCATCTTCTCAGCTTCATCTTCAGATCCAACTCTGCACTGCCACGGCCCGAGATAGACACCGCGTGCATTGATGACGCTGGAGTGCTGAAAAGAGTATGGAAGTGCAAATTTAAGTGAACTGTTACGCTCCATCTCATCCATCATAAAATTCATACGATCTTCACCGAAAGTTTCCAAATCAATTTTGCGAATGGTAGCATCAAAATTACCGCCGTCTAATTCTTTGGCTTGGGCATTGGTAAAGCTAAAAGGGGGAACTTTACCGACATTTAAAAACCGCCCTACTTCCATAACACTTTTAAATCCGTAGCTCTTGAAAAATGGCTCTAGCGCCGGATTGGCATGCAGATACAATGAGGGGTGCTCTTCTTTCAATACATCGAACAACGTAGTAAAAAGTCGTTTTCCTACCCCTTGTTTTTGGTAACTCGGCTTCACCATGAAATATTTAATCATGGCCGTTGTCTCAAACTCTATGGCCATCACGGCCCCGACCAAAACACCCTCTTCATAGGCACCGTAACACAAATGGGGAGCGTGCATCATCATCAGTTTCACATGATAACCATCCAACAGCCACCCTGTCTCTTCGGCAATCTTAGTCAGTTCAGCAACATCGGCAAATTTCAGCCATCCTATAAACATACCGCGTCCTGATAGAGTGATTTTAGTTCCAAACTATCGAGAACACGTTTGCGTGACGTGACAATCTCACGTATTTTAGGGAGAAGGTCACCTAATATGGAGTTGTCGGCACTAATCCCCATCCGTTCCAAATGGTAGCGGATCGTAGCACTTCCGGAGTGTTTTCCGATCGGAAATGAACTCTTTAAACCGACCTCTTCTGCCTCATATGGCTCATAGGCGTGGGAATCTTTCATCATGCCGCTCGCATGAATACCGCTCTCATGGGCGAATATCCTCTCACCGATTATAGGAGCGTTTGATGCCAAATCAATATTAGCGGCAGAGGCAAC
>Ga0209262_10000271_pt1 | contig 26865 bp, 32 predicted proteins | sample Lowcelwee11metaG_FD_187171 | JGI IMG/M metagenome (GOLD analysis project Ga0209262, IMG submission 187171) | Freshwater pond sediment microbial communities from the University of Edinburgh, under environmental carbon perturbations - Low... | ecosystem: Environmental > Aquatic > Freshwater >... | reverse complement strand
GAAGTCGTAGACACAGTTGTGGAAGTAATAGAACTCCAGGTGCTTGAACTCGCTCTTGACGGCACTGAACAATTCTTCAACGCGCTGGATGTGTTCGTCCATCGTGCCGCCCACGTCCATCAGCAACAACACCTTCACGTTGTTGTGCCGCTCCGGGATCATCTTGATGTCGAGCCAGCCGGCGTTGGCGGCGGTGGCGCGGATGGTGTCTGGCAGGTCGAGTTCGAGGTCGTTGCCTTCGCGCGCGAACTTGCGCAGGCGGCGCAACGCCACCTTGATGTTGCGCGTGCCGAGTTCCTGTGTGTCGTCGTAGTCGCGGTAGGCGCGCTGCTCCCACACCTTGACGCCCGACTTGTTGCCGCCCTTGCCGCCGATGCGGATGCCCTGCGGGTTCTTGCCCCCGTGGCCGAACGGCGAAGTGCCGCCCGTGCCGATCCACTTGCTGCCGCCTTCGTGGCGTTCCTTCTGCTCTTCGAGCCGCTTCTTCAGCGTATCCATCAGTTCGTCCCAGTCCATCTTGGGCGCGTTGGCGATCTGCTCGGCCGAGAGAATGCGTTCCAGCTCCTGGCGCAGCCAGTCGGCCGGGATCGGCTTGGTGAAGTCCGCGATCATTTCCACGCCCTTGAAGTAGGCGGCGAAGGCGCGGTCGAACTTGTCAAAGTGCTTCTCGTCCTTCACCAGCGCCGTGCGGCTGAGGAAGTAGAAGTCGTCCATGGTGCAGGCGTCGGGATTCGTCGGGCCGACCACATCGGCCTGCAGCGCTTCGAGCAGCGTGAGGAATTCCTTGACCGAGACGGGCAGCTTGGCGGCGCGCAGGGTGTAGAAGAAGTCGATCAGCATGGCAAGACCTCCAGATCGAGGACGCAAGAACCGCCGTTCACCGGTTCCGCTGGTTCATGAACACCAGCTTTTCAAACAGTGTGGTGTCCTGTTCGTTCTTCAGCAAGGCGCCCACCAGCGGCGGGATGCTGACCTTGCTGTCCGCGCTCTGCAGCGCTTCGAGCGGGATGTCTTCGGCCAGCAGCAGCTTGAGCCAGTCCAGCAGTTCGCTGGTGCTGGGCTTCTTCTTCAGGCCGGGCAGGTTGCGCACGTCGTAGAAGGTCTTCATCGCCGCGGTCAGCAGGTCTTGCTTGAGGTCGGGGAAGTGCACGTCCACGATGCGCTTCATGGTCTCGGCGTCGGGGAACTTGATGTAGTGGAAGAAGCAGCGGCGCAGGAAGGCGTCGGGCAGCTCTTTTTCGTTGTTGGAGGTGATGAACACCAGCGGCCGGTGTTTGGCCTTGACCAGTTCGCGCGTTTCGTAGCAATAGAACTCCATGCGGTCGAGTTCGCGCAAGAGGTCGTTGGGGAACTCGATGTCGGCCTTGTCGATTTCGTCGATCAGCAGGGCCACCGGCTGGTCGGCGGTGAAGGCCTGCCAGAGCACACCCTTGACGATGTAGTTGTGGATGTCCTTGACCTTCTCGTCGCCGAGCTGGGAATCGCGCAGGCGGCTCACGGCGTCGTATTCGTACAAGCCCTGCTGCGCCTTGGTGGTGCTCTTGATGTGCCACTGCAGCAGCGGCAGCTTCAGCGCTTCGGCCACTTCTTCGGCCAGCATGGTCTTGCCGGTGCCGGGTTCCCCTTTGACGAGCAGCGGGCGCTTCAGGGTGATGGCGGCGTTGACGGCCAGCATCAGGTCCTGGGTGGCGACGTAGTTCTGTGAGCCTTGGAATTTCATGACGTGGGCTTGGGTTTGGGAGGGGAAAACGCTGGTTGGGCGGGCCGCGGTCCCGAGGCTTCAGGGCCGGGGATCAGGGTAATCAATAAGTGGCCGGTGATGATCGAGTCTATATAATCGAGCATTGATTTTTATCAATCATTCATCTCATTGTGCTTGCAAAATGAACCAACTGTTGCCCATGATCGCCCGTTCACTTGTCGCCGCTGCGACGTTTTCTGCGGTCGCTCTGACCGCCCAGGCGCAGGGCCTCACCGGCAACGCTGACGCCGGTCAGAAGAAGGCCGACATGTGCATCGGTTGCCATGGCATCCAGGGTTACCAGAACAGTTTTCCCGAGATCCACAAAGTCCCCAAGATTTCGGGCCAGTCGGACAAGTACATCATCTCCGCCCTGACCGCCTACAAAAAGGGTGAGCGCAAGCACCCGTCCATGCGCGGCATCGCGGGTTCGCTGAGCGAGCAGGACATGGCCGATCTGGGCGCGTTCTACGCTTCCCACGCGGGCAAGACCGCAGCCGAAACGCCGAAGGCGCCCGATCAGGTGACCCAGGCCCTGATCGAAAAGGGCGCTTGCGTGTCCTGCCACGGTGCCAACTTCAGCAAGCCGATCGATCCGACCTACCCCAAGATCGGTGGCCAGCACGCCGACTACCTGTTCGTGGCCCTCAAGGCCTACACGGTCGAGGGCAACCAGGTGGTCGGCCGCGCCAACCCCATCATGGCCGGCATGGCCAAGCAGTTCTCGCCCGCCGAAATGCGCCAGATCGCCAAGTACCTGGCTTCGCTGGATGGCGAACTGTCGGTGGTGCCGCAGCCGCGCTTCCGCTGATCGCTGCTTCCTCTGCAAAAAGCCGCTCGATGAGCGGCTTTTTTGTTTCAGTCTTTCGTCGCCCTGCGGCGCACCTGGTCGATGTAGGCCTGCCCATCGGGCGGGCGGCCCGCACGCTGGCTTTCCCAGAGCATGGTGCCCAGGCACTCCATCACCTCGTGGTGCGCGGCGTGCAGATCGCCGCGGCGCGCCGCCAGCAGTTCCACCGCCTGGCGGATGCCCGGGGGCTGGTCGATGCTGCACTGCTCGCTGATGGACAGGTGCATGGACAGGTGCAGGAACGGGTTCTCGCTGGTGCCGCTGCCCGGTTCGCCGAGGCGGGCAAGGGCCGCGTCCACATCGGACAGCTCGGCGTGGTATTCGGGGTGTTCGGCGATCCACTGACCGGCCAGGGTTTCGATGGCTTCCATCGGCTGCTGACCCAGGCGCTTGGCGTGGACCGAACAGAAAAAACGCCGCACATCGGCTTGAGACGGATTGAACATAGATGCATTATCCTGCATGTTTTCAAAACAGGAGACAAACATGCCCCAAGCCTACATCTGCGACGCGATCCGCACCCCTTTTGGCCGCTACGGCGGTGCGCTCAGCTCGGTGCGCACCGACGATCTGGGCGCCATCCCGCTGCGCGCGTTGATGGCCCGCAACCCGAATGTGGACTGGGCCGCCGTGACGGACGTGCTCTTCGGCTGCGCCAACCAGGCCGGTGAAGACAACCGCAACGTCGCCCACATGAGCAGCCTGCTGGCGGGCCTGCCGCTGGAGTTGCCCGGCGCGACCATCAACCGCCTGTGTGGTTCCGGGCTCGATGCAGTGGGCACGGCGGCGCGCGCCATCAAGGCCGGCGAGGCGGGTCTGATGATCGCCGGCGGCGTGGAAAGCATGAGCCGCGCACCCTTCGTCATGCCCAAGGCCGAGTCCGCCTTCAGCCGCAACAACGCGGTCTACGACACCACCATCGGCTGGCGCTTCGTCAACAAGCTCATGAAAGCCCAGTACGGCGTGGACTCCATGCCCGAAACCGCCGAGAACGTCGCCACCGACTACAAGATCGAGCGCGAGGCCCAGGACCGCATGGCCCTGGCCAGCCAGATGAAGGCTGTGGCCGCCATCAAGGCCGGCCACCTGGCGCGCGAGATCTGTGCCGTGAGCATTCCGCAGAAAAAGGGCGATGCCCTCATCGTGGACACCGACGAACACCCGCGCGAGACCAGCCTGGAAGCGCTGGCCAAGCTCAAGGGCGTGGTCAAACCGGACGGCACGGTGACCGCCGGCAACGCCAGCGGCGTGAACGACGGCGCCTGCGCCCTGCTGCTGGCCGACGAAGCCACCGCGGCCAAGAACGGCCTGACGCCCAAGGCCCGCATCGTCGGCATGGCCACGGCCGGCGTGGCGCCGCGCATCATGGGCATCGGCCCGGCGCCGGCGACGCAGAAGGTGCTCGCGCTCACCGGTCTGACGCTGGAGCAGCTCGACGTGATCGAACTCAACGAAGCCTTCGCCGCGCAAGGCCTGGCGGTGCTGCGCACCTTGGGGTTGAAAGACGACGATGAACGCGTCAACGCCTGGGGCGGCGCCATCGCGCTGGGTCACCCGCTGGGCGCCAGCGGCGCGCGCCTGGCCACCACGGCGGTCAACCGGCTGCACGCCACCGGCGGGCGCTACGCGCTGTGCACCATGTGCATCGGGGTCGGGCAGGGCATTGCGCTGATCATCGAACGCGTGTGACCACCGGGAGCCCGCATGTACTACGAACCCGGCGTCACCGCCCACGGCTTGCCGCACGATCCCTTCAAGTCCTGCGTGGTGCCCCGGCCGATCGGCTGGATATCCACCATCGACGGCCAGGGGCGCCACAACCTGGCGCCCTACAGCCAGTTCCAGAACGTGACCTTCAACCCGCCGATCGTGATGTTCTCGGCCAACCAGGACACCGGTGGGCAGCGCAAGGATTCGGTGCGCAACGCAGAAGAGACCGGTGAGTTTGTCTGGAACATGGCTACCTACGCGCTGCGGGATGCGGTCAACATCAGTGCCGAGGAGCTGCCGCACGGTGTCGACGAATTCGAGCGCGCGGGGCTCACCAAGCTGCCCTCGCGCAAGGTCAAGCCAGCGCGCGTGGCGGGCTCGCCGATCCAGTTCGAGTGCGTGTACCTCAACACCTTGCGCTTTCCCGGCGTGCCGCCCATGGGCACGGCCGACGTGGTGTTCGGGCGCGTCGTCGCGGTGCACATCGCCGACGAGGTGATCACGCCTGAGGGGCTGGTGGACGTGCTGAAGATCCAGCCGCTGGCGCGCATGGGCTACTTCGACTACACCTTCGTGGACAACCAGTTCCAGATGGTGATCCCGGGCAACAGCCGGGCCTTGCTGGCCGGGCTGGAGGGTTCGCCCGACAAGGCGGGCGCCGCACTGAAAGCCTGATCGGCTGCCCGCTCAGGCACGCCAGGCCGGCAACTGCCAGTTGCGCCAGAGCGCCAGCGCCCTCAGTCCGGCGGTGACGGCCACGCAGGCGATCAGCGCCAGCCAGCCGGGCGTGTCGATCTGCCACAGCCCGACATACACCCAGCCGCCGGCAAAGGCGCACACCGCGTAAGGCCGGTGGTCGTGGAACGCGGTCGGGATCTGGTTGCACACCACGTCGCGCAGCACGCCGCCGAACACGCCGGTGATCAGGCCCATGAGCACGGCCACCAGCGCCGGCAGCTCCAGCTGCAGGGCCTGGTGCACGCCGGTGGCGGTGAACAGGCCCAGGCCCAGCGCATCGGGCCACTGGATGGCTTTCTCCGTCAGGTCAAAATGGCGGTGCCGCAGGAACAGCATGGCCAGCACGCACAGCGCCAGCACACCCCACAACATTTCCACATGACGTACCCAGAAAAACGGTCGCTGGTCCAGCAGCAGGTCACGCAGCGTGCCGCCGCCGAACGCGGTGAGAAATCCCACCACGCACACGCCGACCGCATCGAGCCGCTTGCGCGCGCCTTCCATGATGCCCGACAGCGCAAACGCGGCCGTGGCCGCCAGTTCCACCAGCAAGCGCAGGGTCTCGCCCCAGAATTGAACGTTGTGCATCGCCGGATTGTCGTCGCCCCATGCCCCTGATCACCGACCCTTTCTTCTACGCCGTGGCGATTCCCGCGGTGCTGCTGCTGGGGGTGAGCAAGAGCGGTTTTGGCGCCGGCTTCGGTTCGCTCGCGGTGCCCATGATGGCGCTGGCGGTCACGGTGCCGCAGGCCGCAGCGATCCTGATGCCGGTGCTGCTGGTGATGGACTTGCTGGGCATGGCGGCGTTTCGCAACAACGTGGACCGCCAGCTGCTGCGTTTCCTCCTCCCCTTCGGCCTGCTCGGTATCGTGATCGGTGCGCTGCTGTTCAAGGTGCTGGACGCCAAAGTGGTCGCCGGCATCGTGGGCGGCTTCACGCTGCTGTTTCTCGCGCAGCGCCTGCTGTTTCCGCCCCGGCCCGACAGCCCGCCGCCGCCGAAATGGCTGGGCGCCATCCTGACCGCCACCTCGGGTTTCACCAGCTTCATCGCCCACGCGGGCGGCCCGCCGATCAACGCCTACGTGATCCCGCTCCGGCTCTCGCCTGTGTTGTTCACCGGCACCATGGCCTTCTTCTTTTTCTTCATCAACATATCCAAGTGGATTCCCTACGCCTGGCTGGGCCTGCTGGACCTGCGCAACATGTTGACTTCGCTGGCGCTGCTGCCGTTTGCACCGATCGGGGTCTGGATCGGGGTGCGCATTGCCCACCGCATCAAGCCGTTGCTCTTCTACCGGCTGGTCTACACCGGCATGTTCCTCACCGGCGTCAAGCTGGTGTGGGACGCCTGGCGCTGAGTTGGTGGCGATAACATAGGCCCAGTTTTCAGACAACGAGGAGGTCGGTATGCCGGTGGTGGTGGTTGCGAATCCCAAGGGGGGCGTGGGCAAGTCCACGCTGTCCACCAACGTGGCCGGTTATTTCGCCAGCCAGGGGCACAGCGTCATGCTGGGTGATGCGGACCGGCAGCAGTCCTCCGCGCTCTGGCTGCGGCTGCGGCCGGAGACGGCCCGCCCCATCGCCACCTGGAACATCTCGCACGAACTGATCGCCCGCCCGCCGCGCGACACGTCGCACGTGGTGCTCGACACCCCGGCCGGACTGCACGGCTGGCGTTTCAAGGACGTGCTCAAGCTTGCCGACAAGGTGCTGGTGCCTTTGCAGCCCAGCATTTTTGATATCTACGCGACGCGCGCGTTTCTCGACGAACTGGCCGAGACGCGCCACGCCGACCAGCTCGACATCGGCATCGTCGGCATGCGTGTCGATGCGCGCACCATCGCCGCCGACAAGCTGCACGAGTTCGTCGACAGCCTCGGCCTGCCGGTGCGGGGCTACCTGCGCGACACGCAGAACTACATCCACCTCGCCGCGCGCGGTCTCACCGTGTTCGACGTGGCGCCGAGCCGGGTCGAGAAGGATCTGCAGCAGTGGCAGGGCATCTGCGACTGGCTGGGGGACTGACCCCCCCTGCCGCGCTGCGCGCGACCCCCCGAGGGGGCGGCACTGGCCGTCCGGCAAAGCCGGCCCGGCGGTGCCTTGGGTAGCATCTCTTCTTGCATCGGGCGCGCGCTCCGGCGACATGGAAGCTCGATACCCATGTTGGTGAAACTTGTCGCGAGGCCGACACCCGCCGTTGGGATGCCGGGCTAGAGTCGCGCCCATGAAAACCTTTGAAACCCTGGCCGATCTGGCCGCGTGCGTGGGCCAGGAAGTGGCTGTGAGCGACTGGGTCACCATCACCCAGGAGCAGGTCAACCGGTTTGCCGAGGCCACCGGGGACCACCAGTGGATCCATGTGGATGTGGAGCGGGCGCGTGCCGGACCGTTTGGCGCGCCGATCGCGCACGGCTTTCTCACGCTGTCGCTGCTGCCGGTGTTTTTCGATTCCGCGTTCGAGATCCGGCGCGCCGGGGTCGGCGTGAACTATGGGCTGAACAAGGTGCGATTCACGGCGCCGGTGCCGGTGGGCAGCCGCCTGCGCGGACGGATGACCCTGCTGAGTGCCGAGCCGATCGCGGGTGACGGGCTGCAGATGGTGTGGTCGGTGGCGGTCGAACGCGAGGGCTCGGACAAGCCGGTGTGTGTGGCGGAGTCGCTGGTACGGCGTTATCCATGAGCCGCTGCGCCACCACGAGCGCGCTTATTTGATGCGCACCAGCTGGCTCGGTTCGAGCCAGCCTTCGAAAGACGAAATGAGGTCGTTGATGCGCGCCGCCGCTGCGGTCTGGTTGTGTTGTTGCGAGATCAACTGGTAGGCGTCGTTGCGCAGCATCCACAGCTCTTTGGCCGTCAGGGTGTGGGCAATCTTGTGGCGCAGCCTTTGCGCTGGCGCACTGTCGCAATCCTCCACGCATTGAAGCAGGGCGTTGCGAATGACTTGAAGATCCTTCAGAGTGGGCGTCTTGCGCGCGGTCGAGCGCGGCTTGAGCGTCCCCCTGATGATCCTGGCAATGGTTGGAATCACGTGGGCCTCCGGGCGTCCTGATGGGGCGCAGGGACAGGTTGTGCGTCGGCGGATCTCGCTCGACGCGGGCAAAAGAAGCTCGCTATTGTGTCGGCGCCCCGAGCGGCTGTGTGGGGGTGACTCCCCAGTGCCACAGTGACAGGCGTCACAGACGTGTGGCCCCAAAACCCTGTTGGCGCCACGCTTCGTAAACAACCACCGCCACCGAATTGGACAGATTCAGGCTGCGCTGGCCCTCGATCATGGGCAGGCGCAAACGCTGGCTGTCGGGAAACTGTGATCGCACCGCGTCGGGAAGGCCTTGCGTCTCCGAGCCAAACACCAGCCAGTCGCCGGGCTGGAAGGCGTTGTCGTACACGCTGCGGCTGCTGCGGGTGGTGCAGGCAAACAGGCGTTGCGGGTCGGGTTGTTCGGCTTCGAGAAAACGCGCCCAGTCGGCATGGCGACGGACTTGGGCGTACTCGTGGTAGTCCAGTCCGGCTCGCCGCATCTGCTTGTCGTCCATCGAAAAGCCCAGAGGCTCGATCAGGTGCAGTGAGCAACCCGTGTTGGCGCTGAGCCGAATGACATTCCCCGTGTTGGGTGGAATTTCGGGCGCAACGAGAACGATGTGGAACATGAAAGCAGGTCAAGATGCGGTGGCGCGCTCAACGAGTCGGGCCGTTGGCCAGACGTGGTGTGCTCCCTGCATGCCCGCGATGATAAGCGCAATTCTGCGTGTGCCCGGTACATTGCACAGCCCCTTGTTGCCCATCGCAACAGTCTCTGTTTTTGATCAGGAAAACCCGTGAGATTCAGTGGTTGCTGGTGCGGGCCAGAACCAGGGCGCTGACGCGGTCAGCGCCCGCCTGCAGCAGTGCCAGCGCGGCGCTGTTGAGTGTGGTCCCGGTGGTGCTGACGTCGTCCACCAGGAGCACATGGGCCTTCTGCAGGCGCGCCGCATGCTGTGGATGGGTGACAAAACTGCCTTGCAGATTGCGCAGCCGTTGCTCAAGGGGCAGCGGGTGCTGGTCGGGCGCGTTGCCGATGCGCACCAGGGCGTCGGACAGTGCCAACGACCCGGTCCCGGCCGTCTGTCGGCGCAGGGCCTTGATCAGTTCCCACGACTGGTTGTAGCCGCGCTCAGCCAGGCGAGCCGCGGTGACCGGGATGGGCGCCATCACATCGCACGCGTGCAGCAGCGCATTCACCCCCGGCTGGCGCAGCATGATGGCGGCCAGCGGACCTGCCCAGCCGGGCTCGCCCCGAAACTTGAAGCGTGCGATCAGGCCGTCCCACGGGTAGGCGTAGTCCACCGCGGCCACCAGGGCATGCAGGCTGTGCGCGTGCGCGCCCTCGCTCTGTGAGAGGCAGGCGCCGCAGTACATGGAGCCTGGCGGCAGACGCCGGGCGCAGGTCGGACAGCGTGGGTCCGTTGGTGCGTGGCGTGATTCGCAGGCCGGGCACACCGGCTGCGAAGGCCAGCGCCCACACACCTGACACGTGCCCGGCAAGCGTTGCATGAGCTGGTACAGAGGGTGGCGGCCGGACATGGTCCCAATATACTGGCGCCGACGCCGCATTCGCGCGCCTGAGCAAGCACCACGACCCTTGAAAACCGATTCTGAAACCGTTTCTGCCGTGCCCGGACTGGATCCACGCGCGGCCTTGCGCTGGCTCGATCAGCCTCGGACCCAAAGCCCGTGGCTGCACGAAGAGGTGGCCACGCGCATGGCGGAGCGGCTGAAATGGTTTCGAAATGCCCCCGCGAGCTGGCTGCATTGGGAACCCGTGGACGGGGGCCTGATGGCGCACCAGCGCTTGCGCGAGCAGTTGCCACAGGCGGTGTGTCATGTCGAGTCGCGGCACGTTCAACAGGCCCTGCAGGCCACGCAGGAGCCCGCGAAGCGTTCCTGGAACCCGGCCCACTGGCGCCGTGCCTTCAACCCGCAGGCGGTGACCGACGACACACGTGTGGCAATGCTCTGGGCCAACATGGCCCTGCACCATGAACCTCAGCCGCTGGACCTACTGAAACGCTGGCACAACCGCATACAGACCGACGGCTTTCTGATGTTCTCCTGCCTCGGCCCGGACACACTGCGCGAGCTGCGGGCGGTGTACGCGCGGGCGGGCTGGCCCGATCCGGCGCATGCGTTCACCGACATGCACGACTGGGGCGACATGCTGGTGCACAGCGGGTTTGCCGAGCCGGTCATGGACATGGAGCGCATCAGTCTGTCGTACAGCGGTGCGGAGCCCTTGCTGCGCGATCTGCGCGAACTCGGGCGCAATCTCAGCGCCGGGCGTTTCCCGGGCCTGCGTTCCCGTGGCTGGCACGCTGAACTTTGCCGGGCGATCGAGGACGGGTTGCCACGGTCCGACGATGGGCGGCTGTTGCTCACCTTCGAGGTGATTTACGGGCACGCTTTCAAGCCCACGCCCCGTGTGCCACTGGGTCCCACCCAGTCGGTTTCGGTCGAGGACATGCGCGCCATGTTGCGCGCCGGCCGTAGCTGAGAGGCACCCGCGGATCCCCTGCCGGGTCGTTGCAAGGCCCGGAAAACCAGATCCAGATGGGCGGAATTTGGCCGCAGCGCCAGAAAAACCGGGATGTCCGGCCGCTACAATTGACATAAATCAAACCTTTCGGGGCATTTTCCCCGCATGGCTGATCCGGTCTGCGGGACGCGCAAGGCCCGGTCTGACGAGGCAAGGATGAGTCCATCCCACCCCCCATTCCGCTGGGCAACTGTGTCTGCCGAGGGCACGTATTGGTTGTTGCGGCGCAATTGTTCGGTCTCGCCGAAGCAGGTGGGCTGGTTTTTTGCGGGCTTGTGTGGGGTGTCGCTCGGTGTGGCCGGATTCTTCTGGTTGCAGGGTGCCACGCTGGTGCTGCCGTTCACGGCGGTGGAGTTGATGGCGGTGGGCACGGCATTTCTGGTGCAGGCCCGCCACGCCACCGACCGGGAGCGCATCAGCCTGCGGGATGGTCGTCTGGTGGTGGAGCTGGAGTCGGCGGGCAAGACACGGCGGTGTGAGTTTGTGAGCCAGGGGGTGCGGATCGACACCGGGCAGGGCCGGGAAGGTTTGATCGAGCTTCGAGGGGGTGGTCATGCGGTGCATGTGGGCCGCTACCTGCGGCCAGACCTCAGGCCCGAACTGGCCAGGGAAATCGCCTTGGCGTTGAGAGAAGGTTGACGGGTGTGGGTCGCGCGTTTGGGTATTCCCTGAGTGGGGCGGTGCACGGAATTTGTTCTAATCGGCATTGATATAAATCAATACTTATATTTGAGGCGGAAAAAGTGAGAACGACCAATCAAGCAGGTGATTTCTTCGGCAAAGGACTGTCCCGGTTCCGATCGGTGGCCGCGACCATGGCCTTGGGCTCGGCCGTCTGGGTGACGGAGGCGGCGCACGCGGTCAACGACCTGCCTGGCGGCCCGGCGGTCAACCAGCTCAACTTTGCGCCACCGGCCACCAAGATCGCCGAAGAACAGCACTGGCTGCACTGGTTCATGATGGCCATCTGTGCCGTCATCTTTGTGGTCGTGTTCGGCGTGATGTTCTATTCGATCATCAAGCACCGCAAGTCGGTTGGCCACAAGTCGCAGGCACTGGCCGAGCCGATCTGGGTGGAGCTGGGCTGGACCATCGTTCCGCTGTTGATCGTGATCGGCATGGCGCTGCCCGCCACCAAAGTGCTGGTTGCGCAGAAAGACACCACCAACAGCGACCTGACCATCAAGGCCACGGGCATGCAGTGGAAGTGGGGCTACGACTACATCAAGGGCGAAGGCGAAGGCATCTCCTTCCTGTCCACGCTGGACAACAGCCACCGCGAAATGTCCAACAGCGGCAACCCGCCTGCGACGGACGACTACCTGCTCAAGGTGGACAACCCGCTTGTGGTGCCCGTCGGCAAGAAAATCCGCATCATCACCACCGCCAACGACGTGATCCATGCCTTCATGGTGCCGGCCTTCGGCATCAAGCAGGACGCCATCCCCGGCTTCGTGCGCGACACCTGGTTCCGCGCCGAGATGACCGGCGACTTCTATGGTCAGTGTGCCGAGCTGTGCGGCAAGGAACACGCCTACATGCCGATCCACGTCAAGGTGCTGAGCGCCGAGGCGTACACCGCCTGGGTCACCGAGCAACAGAAGGCCGTGGTCGCTGCGAAGTGAGCAGTGGACTGAAGAATTCAAAGTATCCAAGGAATCAACGATGAGTGCAGTTCTCGACCACCACGACGCGCACGGCCATGACCACGACCACCACGCCCCGTCGGGCTGGCGCCGCTGGGTTTACGCCACCAACCACAAAGACATCGGCACGCTGTACCTGCTGTTCGCCTTCACCATGCTCATGGTGGGCGGCGTGCTCGCGCTGCTGATCCGCGCCGAGCTGTTCCAGCCCGGCCTGCAACTGGTCAACCCCGGGCTGTTCAACCAGCTCACCACCATGCACGGCCTGATCATGGTGTTCGGCGCCATCATGCCGGCCTTCGTGGGCTTCGCGAACTGGATGATCCCGCTGCAGATTGGCGCCGGTGACATGGCGTTCGCCCGCATGAACAACTTCAGCTTCTGGCTGATGATTCCTGCGGCCATCATGCTGGTGGCCTCGTTCTTCATGCCCGGTGGTGCACCCGCCGCCGGCTGGACGCTGTACGCACCGCTGACCCTGCAGATGGGCCCCTCGATGGATGCCGGCATTTTTGCCATGCACATCCTGGGCGCTTCGTCGATCATGGGTTCGATCAACATCATCGTGACCATCCTGAACATGCGCGCGCCCGGCATGACGCTGATGAAGATGCCCATGTTCTGCTGGACCTGGCTGATCACCGCCTACCTGCTGATCGCCGTGATGCCCGTGCTGGCTGGTGCCATCACCATGACGCTGACCGACCGCCACTTCGGCACCAGCTTCTTCAACCCCGCCGGCGGCGGTGACCCGGTGATGTATCAGCACATCTTCTGGTTCTTCGGCCACCCCGAGGTTTACATCATGATCTTGCCGGCCTTCGGCATCGTGAGCCAGGTCGTGCCCGCGTTCTCGCGCAAGAAGCTGTTTGGCTACGCCTCCATGGTGTACGCCACCGGCTCCATCGCCATCCTGTCCTTCGTCGTGTGGGCGCACCACATGTTCACCACCGGCATGCCGGTGACCGGCCAGCTGTTCTTCATGTACTCGACCATGCTGATCGCCGTGCCCACGGGCGTGAAGATATTCAACTGGATCGCGACCATGTGGAAGGGTTCGATGACCTTCGAGACCCCGATGATGTGGGCCGTCGGCTTCATCTTCGTGTTCACCATCGGTGGCTTCACCGGGCTGATCCTGTCGGTGGCGCCAATCGACATCCAGATGCAGGACACCTATTACGTGGTGGCTCACTTCCACTACGTGCTGGTGGCCGGTTCGCTGTTCGCCATGTTTGCCGGCATCTACTACTGGCTGCCCAAGTGGACCGGCGTGATGTACAGCGAAACCCGCGGCCAGATCCACTTCTGGTGGTCGATGATTTCGTTCAACGTCACCTTCTTCCCGATGCACTTCCTCGGTCTGGCCGGCATGCCGCGCCGCTACGCCGACTACCCGATGCAGTTCGCCGACTTCAATGCCATCGCGTCGGTGGGCGGTTTTGCCTTCGGTATTGCCCAGGTCTATTTCTTCCTGGCTGTCGCACTGCCCGCCATGCGCGGCAAAGGTGCCAAGGCCTCGCAGAAGCCCTGGGAAGGTGCTGAAGGTCTGGAGTGGGAAGTGCCGTCGCCGGCCCCGTTCCACACCTTCGAGAACCCGCCCAAGCTGGACGCCAGCGCCACCCGGATCGTTGGCTGAAGCGCCTTGAAAAAATGACGTCAAACCAAAAAAAGAACAACCTGCGCCTGGGCCTGATCCTGGGGTCCGTGGCGCTGGTGTTTTTCCTCGGCTTCGTGGGCAAGATGGTGCTGCTCGGCGGCTGATCGCCGCCCGACACCCGTTACTTCGGAACACCCATGGGACTGCGTCGCGAAAACTTCAAGATGGTGGGCAAGCTCGCCGTGATCACGCTGGGCATGTTCGGCTTCGGCTATGCGCTGGTGCCGATCTACAACGCCATCTGTGAAATGACGGGCATCAACGTGCTGGCGCTGGCCGAGCGCGAAGTGCCCGGCCAGCGCGCCGCGCTGCCGGCCAACACCCAGGTGGACCGCTCGCGCAGCATCACGGTCGAGTTCGACGTCAACACCCGCGGGCCCTGGCATTTCAAGCCGGCAGTGCGCTCGCTGCAGGTGCACCCGGGCGAACTCACCACCGTGGTGTACGAGTTCCAGAACATCCAGGACCGCACCATGGCCGCACAGGCCATTCCGAGTTACGCGCCCAAGCAGTCGGCCGCCCATTTCAACAAGCTGGAGTGTTTCTGTTTCACCCAGTACACGTTGAAGGCCGGCGAGAAGAAGGAATGGCCGGTGGCGTTCGTGATTGATCCGCGCCTGCCCAAGGACGTCACCACCATCACGCTGTCCTACACCTTCTTCGAGGTGGGCGGCAAGGTGCCTGCGGCGCCCCAGGATGTGGCGGTGCACACGCTGCCCATTGCCAAAACGGCGGACCCGGTATGACCCAGGTTCCCCTGCACCAGCGCAAAGGTTCGATCGGCGCCACCGTGAAAGCCGTGCTCTGGGGTTTTCTTGGCGTGCGCCGCAATGCCGACTACCAAAGTGACATCGCCCGACTCAACCCCGTCCACATCCTGGTGGTGGGCATCGTCATGGCACTGCTTTTTGTCGGTGGCCTGATTCTGTTGGTGAACTGGGTGGTGCCCTGAGCCCCGGTTTCCGAACACACTTTTAATCTTCCAGCTATTCATACAAGCGTTCAGCAAATAGGAGAGAGCATGTCAGCAGCAGCACACGGCACAACGCCTTATTACTTCGTCCCTGGGCCATCGCGCCATCCGGTGATGGCGGCCATTGGCCTGTTTTTCGTCATTCTGGGCGCGGGTCAGTGGGTCAACGGCGCCGAATGGGGCATGTACTCGCTGGCCTTTGGTCTGGCCTTCTGGTCCATCGTGCTGGTCCAGTGGTTTGGCCAGGCGATCGGCGAGAGCGAGAGTGGCATGTACGGGCGCAAGATCGACCTGTCGTTCCGCTGGAGCATGAGCTGGTTCATCTTCTCGGAAGTGATGTTCTTTGGTGCCTTCTTCACGGCCCTGTGGTGGGCGCGCACCCACTCGGTGCCGGCGCTGGGCAACATCGAAAACTCGCTGATCTGGCCCGACTTCACCTCGGTGTGGCCCAGCCTGCAGGCCGGTGCCACCGCTTCGCCGGCCGGCATCGTCGAGCCGTTCCAGACCATGGGCCCGTTCTGGTTGCCCACCATCAACACCGCCTTGCTGCTGACCTCGGGCGTGACGCTGACCATTGCCCACCACGCCCTGCAGGCCGGCAACCGCGGCAAGACGATCGCCTTCATGTGGATCACCGTGCTGCTGGGCATCACTTTCCTGTGCGTGCAAGGTTACGAATACGCGCACGCCTACAGCGAGTACAACCTCAAGCTGACCTCGGGCATCTTCGGTTCGACCTTCTTCCTGCTCACCGGCTTCCACGGGTTCCACGTGTTCGTGGGCATGCTGATGCTGCTGTTCATCACCCTGCGTCTGCAGAAGGGCCATTTCACCGCCGATCGCCACTTCGGTTTCGAAGGCGCCGCCTGGTACTGGCACTTCGTGGACGTGGTCTGGCTGGGGTTGTACATCCTCGTTTACTGGATGTGAGTCTGTGCTCCGGGTGTTGTGACAACGCTCCGGACAAGAAAAAAGCGCCAGCAGGCGCTTTTTTCTTGTCCATCGTGACCCGGCTCAGCGTTGCAAGGGCAGGCCGGTGGGCTGTATCCAGCCCATCAGGTAGCTGACGAGCACCGCAACAAACAGCAGGATGGAGAATCCCACCCGGAAGGCCAGCGCACGCGCCATGTGGTTCTTGCGTGGGGTGGCCGTTTCGCCATCTTCTCCGGTTTCGCCGGCGCCGCCGCGCATCATGAAGACCAGCGCAGCCACCAGGCTGCCGATGATGGCGACGAAGGCCGCGATGACAAGGTATTTCATGCGATCAATTATCGGTTTCTTTGTGATCCCCGCGGGCGCTCGGGCATGAGCGTTCGGTCCGTGCGTTTCTGGGTTGTGACACTGGCCACCGCCGTCACGATGGCGGTGACCGCTTCGCTGGGTTTCTGGCAGCTGGACCGCGCCGGGCAGAAGCGCGCGCTGCAGGACCAGATCGAACAGCGGGGCCAGCTGGCACCTTGGTCGACCCGTGAGCTTTTGCAGACGCCTGATCTCCAGGCGGGCCTGCACCGCCCAGTGCAATTGAGTGGTCGCTGGGTGCAGGGCGCCAGCCTGTTTCTCGACAACCGGCAGATGAACGCACGCGTGGGCTTTTTCGTGATCACGCCGCTGCGACTGCAGGGCAGCGACCGCGCGATCCTGGTTCAGCGGGGCTGGGTGGCGCGCGACTTCAGCGACCGCAGCCGCGTGCCGGTCGTGGACACGCCGGAGGGCGATGTCCATCTGGAAGGGCGACTGGCACCACCGCCGGGCAGGCTATACGAGCTGGGCGAGTCGGGCTCAGGGCCGATCCGGCAAAATGTCGACATCCCCGGTTTGACCCAAGAGTTCGGTGTGCCCCTGCTGAACGTATCGGTCCTGCAGGCCGGCAACGCAGACGATGGTCTGCAGCGCGACTGGCCGCGTGTCGCAGCCGGTGTCGAAAAACACCATGGCTATGCCTTCCAGTGGTTTGGCCTGTGCGTCCTTGCGGGTGTTCTCTATGTCTGGTTCCAATTCATTTCCCCCCGCCGAAAGCGCAATCTCCATGGCCCAGAAGCCCGATGAACCGTTGATGCTGACCGTGCACAGCCTGCCCCAGCTGGACCAGGCGAGCGCCCAGGCCGCCGCCAGCACGCGCGCTGGCCGCTGGAAGATGCTGCTCCTGTTGCTCGTGAGCGCAGCGCCCGTGGTCGCCTCGTATGTCACCTATTACGTGATCCGTCCGGAAGGTCGCCGCAACTACGGCGAGCTGATCCAGCCGCAGCGCCCCCTGCCGGCGTTCACCGGGGTCAACGCTCAGGGCCAAGCAGTGCCGCTGACGGCGCTCAAGGACCAGTGGCTGCTCATCAGCGTGGCCGACGGCGCCTGCGACGAAGCCTGTCAGCAACACCTCTATCTGCAGCGCCAGCTGCGAGAAACCCTGGGCAAGGAGAAAGACCGGCTGGACTGGGTCTGGCTGCGCACGGGCGGTGCCGATCTCGGCGAACCCTTGCGCCAGGCCACAGCCGCGGCCCAGGTGCTGCAGGTGGACGCGAAGCAGGTGGCCGAATGGCTGCAGCCAGCGCCAGGAAAGCGCCTGGAAGACCACCTGTATCTGGTGGATCCGCTTGGCAACTGGATGATGCGATTCCCCGCCCCGCTGGACCCCAAACGAGCCAAGAGCGATCTGGACCGGCTGCTGCGCGCTTCTGCGTTCTGGGACAAGGCCGGAAGATGAGGACCACCCCCGTTGCTTGCTCGCTTCGCGTAGCCGCATCCCCCCTCAAGGGGGCGATACCAGTGGCCCGGCGAAGCCGGTTCCACGGTATCTCTGGCCTTGGGCATCGCGCGCCGGGGGCGGTGGTATCCGCGCCGCTCAGGAATCAGTGAGATGGACGCGCAACCGCTGTACGACCTCGCCCCCGTCGCCCGCATCATGTTGCTGGGCGTGGTGCTCGCGCTCGGACCGCTGGCCTGGGTGTGGCTGCGCAACCGCGAGGCTGCGCCCGCGCAGCGCTTGCGTGTGCTGACGCTCATCACCCTGTTTCTCACCTTCGATCTGGTGCTCTTTGGTGCCTTCACGCGTCTGACCGACTCGGGCCTGGGCTGCCCCGACTGGCCCGGCTGCTACGGCAGCGTGAGTCCGGTGGGCGCGAATGCGTCCATCGCGGCCGCGCAGGAAGCCCTGCCGACGGGGCCGGTCACATTCTCCAAGGCCTGGATCGAGATGATCCACCGCTACCTGGCCACCGCCGTCGGGGTGCTGATCCTGGTGCTGGCCAGCGTGAGCTGGGTCGAGCGCCGGCGGTTGACGGTGTCGTTCTGGTGGCCGCTGGCCACGCTGGTCTGGGTCTGCCTGCAAGGTGCCTTTGGTGCGCTCACCGTCACCATGAAACTGTTCCCGGCCATCGTCACCATGCACCTGCTGGGCGGGCTGGCGTTGCTGGCCTTGCTGCGGGCGCAGGCCGTGGGCTACGCGCAGGCCGATCCCGCCCACCCCGGGCCGGTGGCCCTGCCTAACGGCACGCGGGTCGCGCTGGTTCTGGTGTTCGCCCTGTTGTGGCTGCAGATCGCGCTCGGCGGCTGGGTGAGCACCAATTACGCCGTGCTGGCCTGCAGCGAGTTCCCCACCTGCCAGGGCAGCTGGTGGCCCAGCATGGATCTGCGCGAGGGTTTTTCGCTCTGGCGCGAGCTCGGGCTGAGCCGCTCGGGCGAGGCCATTCCGTTCGCTGCGCTGACCGCCATCCATTACGTGCACCGGCTCACGGCCTATGTGGTGCTGGTGGCCCTGGGCTGGCTGGCGTGGCGCCTCTGGGCGGTGCCGGCCCTGCGCGGCACGGCGCGCACCCTGCTGGCGCTGGCGGGCCTGCAGTTGCTCAGCGGGCTGGCCAATGTGGTGCTCGACTGGCCGTTGTTGGCCGCTGTCGGCCACACGGGCGGCGCTGCGGCCCTCGTGATCGTCATGACCGGTGCCCTCTTTGACACCCGCAACGCGGTGGACACCGTGAGCGCTTCTCCATTCAACGTTTCCCGACCGACCTGATGAGCACCGCGCCCACTTCTCCCACCACCGCCTTGCCGACCCCGGTCTGGCGCCAGTTCCATGCGCTGACCAAGCCGCGCGTGATCCAGCTCATCGTGTTCTGCGCCCTGATCGGCATGGTGCTGGCCGTGCCCGGTGTGCCGTCGTGGCAGCAGGTGCAGCTCGCCGCCATCGCATCGTTCGGCATCTGGCTCGTGGCCGGCGCGGCCGCGGCTTTCAACTGCGTGGTCGAGCAGCAGATCGACGCCAAGATGCGGCGCACCGCTTGGCGCCCCACCGCCAAGGGCGAGCTTTCCAACCTGCAGACGCTCACGTTTTCGGCGGTGCTGTGTGCGCTGGGCTCGGCTATTTTGTATTTCCTGGTGAACCCGCTCACCATGTGGCTGACCTTCGCCACCTTCGTGGGCTACGCGGTGATCTACACCGTGATCCTCAAACCGCTGACGCCGCAGAACATCGTGATCGGCGGCGCCTCGGGCGCCATGCCGCCGGTGCTGGGCTGGGCTGCTATGACCGGCGTCGTCTCGCCGGAAGCGCTGATCCTGTTCCTGATCATCTTCCTATGGACGCCGCCGCACTTCTGGGCGCTGGCGCTCTACCGCGTCGAGGATTACCGCAAGTCCGGCCTGCCCATGCTGCCGGTGACCCACGGATCGGACTTCACCCGGCTGCAGATCCTGCTCTACACTTTTGTGCTGTTTGCCGCCTGCCTCATGCCCTTCGTGATGCGCATGAGCGGCTGGTTCTACCTGGTGGCCGCCGTGGTCTTGAGCATTGGCTTCTGTGGCTACGCCTTTGTGCTCTGGCGGGACTATTCGGATGCCCTGGCGCGCAAGACCTTCCGCTTCTCGCTGATCCACCTGTCGCTGCTGTTTGCGGCTCTCTTGATCGATCACTACCTGCCATGAATACCGTTCGCCGTCTCCTTCTGCTGGCCGGCCTGTCCGTGGCCCTGCTGTCGGGTTGCTCCGACAAACCCGCCGACGCCACAGCCTCCGGCTTCTCGGGCATCGACATCACCGGCGCCGACTACGCCACCGGTTTTTCACTCACCGACCACAACGGCCAGGCCCGCACGCTGGCCGACTTCAAGGGCAAGGCGGTGGTGGTCTTTTTCGGGTTCACGCAATGCCCCGACGTGTGCCCCACATCGCTCGGCGAACTGGCGCAAGCCCGGAAGCTGCTCGGTGCCGATGGCGAACGGCTGCAGGGCCTGTTCATCAGCGTCGACCCCGAGCGCGACACGCCCGAAGTGATGAAGGCCTACATGGCCAGTTTCGACCCGAGCTTCTTCGCGTTGTACGCCGCGCCCGATGCGCTGCCCGAGCTGGCCAAGAGCTACAAGATCTATTACAAGAAGGTGGAAGGCAAGACCCCGACCAGCTACACCATGGACCATTCGGCAGGCAGCTACGTGTACGACACGCAGGGGCGCATCCGGCTCTACCACCGCTACGGCAGCGGCGCGCAGGCCCTGGCCGATGATGTGAAGAAGCTGCTGGTCGAAGCGGGCAACTGAGCCCGCTGCTGGTCCAAAGCACGAAGAAGAACGGCACCCGAGGGTGCCGTTCTTCTTGGTCGCGCCGCGACGAAGTTCAGTCCACCTTGGCGCCGCTGAGCTTGACAACGCGCTCGTACTTGGTCCGTTCTGCAGTCATGAACTGGCCGAACTGTTCCGGGCTGCTCGGTGCCGGCTCGGCCATCAGCAAGGCAAACCGGGACTTCACTTCGGGGCTCTGCAGGGCCTGGGTGAATGCGGCGTTGAGCTTGCGCACCGTGTCGGCGGGCGTGGCCGCCGGCACCACCAGACCCCACCAGGTGTCGATGCTGAAGCCGGGCAGGGTTTCGGCCACCGTGGGCACGTCGGGCATGCTGGCCGCGCGCTGCGTGGTGGTGACGGCCAGCGCCTTGAGCTTGCCCGCGCGGATGTTGGCGGATGCCGTGGCCAGGTTGTCAAAGTTGAAGTCCACCTGGCCCGAGAGCAGGCCGAGCTGGGCCGGGTTGCCGCCGTTGTAGGGGATGTGCACCGCGAACACGCCCGCCTGGTTTTTGAACATCTCGCCCGCCAGGTGACCGGCGCTGCCGTTGCCACCCGAACCGTAGTTCAGCTTGGCCGGGTTGGCCTTGGCGTAGCGGATCAGGTCGGCCAGGGAGTTGATGTTCAGCCGCTGGGCGGTCTCGGCGTTCATCACCAGCACATTGGGCACGCGCAGCATCTGCGTGACCGGTGCGAAGTCTTTCACCGGGTCGTAAGGCAGCTTGCTGAACAGCCACGGATTGATGCCGTGCGACGCCGTGGTGGCGATGCCGATGGTGAGACCGTCGGGCGCCGCTTTGGCCACAGCGCTCACACCGATGTTGCCGCCCGCACCCGCGCGGTTCTCCACGATCACCGTACCCAGCGAGCCTTTCACGGCTTCGGCCAGCACGCGCGCGGTCACGTCGATCGGGCCACCGGCGCCGAACGGCACGACGATGCGGGTGGTGGTCTGGGCCTGCCCCAGCGCAGGCAGCGCCAGCGCGGAAGCGGCCAAAGCCATAGCGGTGACGAGGTGGCGGCGGTTCAGCATGGGACAGTCTCCTGGGGTTGTTGTTGGAACAGCTGGAATGCGGTGGTCACAGCTTGTCTGCCTCGCTCGTGAACGAGTCGGCGTAAAACTCTTCCGGCGGCAGGCCGGCCTGAGCGCTGTACTGCGTGCGCGCCGACTCGACCACGATGGGCGCTCCGCACGCGTACACCTGATGGCCCGACAGGTCGGGAAAATCCTGCAGCACCGCGAGGTGCACAAAGCCCGTGCGACCACTCCAGCCGTCTTCCGGCAGCGCATCGGAGATCACCGGCACATAGTGCAGGTTGGGCATCGCGGCGGCCTGTGCCACCAGCCAGTCGTGGTGGTACAGATCAGCGGGCCGCCGGCCACCCCAGTACACGGTGGTCGGGCGCTGGATGCCCTTGAAATGCATGTGCTGGAGGATGGCCTTGATGGGTGCAAAGCCGGTGCCCGACGCCAGCAGGATCACCGGTTTGTCGCTGTCTTCGCGCAGGTAGAAGCTGCCGTAAGGCCCTTCGATGCGCAGGATGTCTTTCTCCTTCATGGCGCTGAACACGTGGTCGGTGAACTTGCCGCCCGGCATGTGGCGCAGGTGCAGTTCCATCGCTGGTTGACCCGCCTGCGTGTGCGGCGCGTTGGCCATGGAGTAGCTGCGACGGTCGCCGTCGCGCAGCAGGAACTCCACATACTGGCCAGCGTGGTACTGGAAGGTGTCGGACGCCGGCAACTGCAGGTGCATCACGATCACGTCGTGCGAAGCGCGGTCGAGCCGGTTCACGCGCACCGGCATTTTCTTGATGGGGAAGGCGCCGGCTTCGGTGACCTGGCGCGACTCCAGCACCACATCGCTGTGGGCCACGCCGCAGCAAGTGAGCGCGTAGCCGGCGGCTTCTTCATCGGCGCTCAGGGCCTTGGCCTGGTGCGGTCCGTGGGTGATCTGGCCGCTGACCACTTTGCATTTGCACGAGCCGCAGGCGCCGTCTTTGCAGCCATAGGGCAGGCCGATACCCTGACGGATGCCCGCGGCCAGGATGGCCTCGGAGGGCTCCGCCGTGAAGCTGCGCCCACTGGGTTCGATGGTGATGGTGAATGTCATACTGGCGGCGTGTTGTGGTTGGGGCGCCTTGGTGTGTCGCGACACAAAAGCAAACAATCATTGTCGCAAATCTGGGAATCGCATGAGCCTTCTGGGCGCTTTGCCCGCACGCTTCCGGCGTGAGCGGGTGCTGATCATTGGCTGCGGAGATGTGGGCCAGCGCGCGGCCCGCGTGCTCGGTGGCGGCAGGCGCGTGCGGCTGCTCGCCCTCACCTCGACACCCGGGAGCGCTGCTGCGCTGCGCGCACAGGGCATCACCCCCTTGCCGGGCAACCTGGACGATGCCCGCAGCCTGGGCCGCCTGGCCGGACTGGCCACCCGGGTGTTGCACCTCGCGCCGCCACCCGCAGGTGAATCGCCCGACTGGCGGCTGGACACCCGCACCCGGTCGCTGGTGCGGGCGCTGGCACAGCGCTCCTTGCCGGTGGCCCTGGTGTACGGCTCCACCAGCGGCGTTTACGGGGACCGGCAAGGGCAATGGGTGAGCGAGGTCACACCGGCCCAGCCGCTCACGCCGCGTGCCTGGCGCCGCGTCGACGCCGAGGCGTCGGTGCACTGGCTGGGGCGCGCCACGGGTGTGCGCACCAGCGTGTTGCGCATCCCCGGCATCTACGCGCCCGACCGCGAGGGGGGTACGCCGCGCGAGCGCCTGCTGCGCGGCACACCGGTGCTGCGCACGGAAGACGACGTTTTCACCAACCACATCCACGCCGACGATCTGGCGCGGGCCTGTGTGCTGGCGCTGTGGCGCGGGCAGCCGCAGCGCAACGTCAACGTGAGCGACGACACCGATCTGAAGATGGGTGACTACTTCGATCTCGCGGCCGACCTGTATGGCCTGCCCCGTCCACCGCGCATCGCGCGCAATGCCGCGGGGGATCAACTGCCGCTGATGCTGCTGAGCTTCATGAGCGAATCGCGCCGGCTGCACAACCAGCGCATGAAAACCGAACTGGGGCTGCGCCTGCGCTACCCCACGGTGGCCGACGGCCTGCGGACCTGATCAGGACCCGGGTGCCATGGAGCCCAGCAGCCAGCCGGTGTATCCCACATACAGAGCCAGCAGCACCAGCGCCTCCAGCCGGTTGATGCGCCCCTGGCCGAGGAAGCCCCAGCCCATCACGAAAAGCAGCACGGTCAGGCCGGCCATCATGGGCAGGTCGCGCGTGAGCACGTCGGTGCCGATGTCCATCGGCGCGATCACGCCCGCGAGCCCGACCACCGCCAGCGTGTTGAAGAGACCCGACCCCAGCACATTGCCCAGCGCAATGTCGTGCTCGCCCTTGCGCGCCGCCGCCACGCACGAAGCCAGCTCGGGCAACGAGGTGCCCAAAGCCACCACCGTCAGGCCGATGATCAGGTCGCTCACGCCCAGCGACTGTGCGATCGACACAGCGCCCCAGACCAGCAAACGCGAACTGCCCACGAGCAGCAGCAGGCCCACGCTCAGCCACAGCAGCGCACGCCGCAGGGGCATCGCATGCGCCTGCAGCTCGGTGGCCGTCTCCGTGGCCAGTGCGTCCCCGCCGCCGCCGCGGGCCTCGACGATGGACCAGGTCACCAAGGTGCCAAACACCAGCAGCAACACCGCGGCATCCAGCCGTGACAGCACCCCGTCCCAGACCAGGAGCGCCGACAACGCGGTCACCGCCATCAGGATCGGCAACTCCTTGCGCACGACGGCCGACTGCACCAGGATCGGCGCGATCATCGCCGTGATGCCCAGAATCAGCGCCATGTTGACGATGTTGGAGCCCCAGGCGTTGCCCAGCGCCAGACCCGGGTTGCCCTGCGAAGCCGCCAGCACCGACACCACCATCTCGGGTGCCGACGTACCGAAGCCGACGATCAGCATGCCCACCAGCAACGGGGGCACGGCAAAGTGCCGGGCGGTGGCCGAAGCCCCGGCCACGAAGCGGTCGGCGCTCCACACCAGCAGCAGCAGTCCGGCAAGAATGGCAAGCGATGGCAACAGCATGGCGAGTCGGCGTTGTTGGACAATGCTTCTGATTGTGTCAGCAGACCCTCGACCCCCATCCTTGTTGGACATGACGTCCGGCCAGCCCAGCCAGCGCCGCCGCGTTGTGCTCGCACCATGAGTTCTTTGCCTCCCGATCGGTCAGACACCCCTGCGGCTGCCGTTCAGCCACCGGGTTTCTGGGACTCGCCCCTGCGCTCGCGCCTGGCACTCACAGCGGGTGCCGTGGTGCTCATGCTGCTGCTGCTCTGGTGGTGGCGGCCCCTGCTGCTGATCCCGGGCACGCAGCCTCTGGTCATGTCCGGCGGCGACCCCTACCTGCGCGCGCTGATGCGCACCATCTCGGCGAGTGAGTCCAACGTGCTGCGGCCCTACCACGTGATGTACGGGCACGACTATGTGTGGACGCTGGACGTGCACCCCAACCGCTGCGAATCCATCGGACAAGGGCCCAACCGGGGCAACTGCTCTACTGCTGCCGGGCGGTACCAGCTGCTCTACAGCACCTGGCTCGAACTGGCCGCGCGCTACCACCCGCAGCGCACCGACGACCCGCTGGATGCCACCGGACTGAGTTTTGCGCCCGAATACCAGGACATGGTGGTGCACGCCTGGCTGTCCGAAGGGCGCTGGGGCAACCTATCGGCCCAGTTGCGGCAGGGGCGGGTGCAGCCGGTGTTGCGCCGGCTCTCCAGTACCTGGACCAGTCTGGGCTACGGCATCGAGACCAACAGCATGAGCCGCCAGCTGCCGCGCATCTACCAGCAGGTGCTGAAGGAAGAACTCGCGCGCGCGGGCACTGCTGACAACCGACAGGGCACAGCGCAACCCAAAAGTCGCCCAGCAAAAGCAGACCGGATATGACGCCACGAACCGGCCAGGCCTTCACGGCGTCCACCGTGCGCTCCCTGGATGTTTCATGCAAGGGCGCTGGCCGACCAGAACCGGGGCCATGGGTTGGTTGTCGGGAGCGTGTCAGGCCAACCGCGGCGGTGCCCGCGCCGCAAGCACCACAAATTCGGCCGGCACCGCATAGCCTGAACCCACACGCCACGGTGCGATCGACGCCAGGTAGCGGCCTCGCACCCGTTCCCTGGTGGCCTCGGTAAAGCGTGACCAGGCGAGCGCCACCGGGCCGCCGGTCAATGCAGCGTCACAGGCCTGCCCGCCATCGTCATAGTTCAGCGTGCAGGGCAGGCGGCGCTCCTCGACGGATTCCAGCCCCGCATCGGCACACAACCGCGCCAGCGCACCCGGGTGCCCCAGACGAAAAAACAGGGGGCAGACCTCGCTGGACACCTCGGCATCGACGATGCCAAACAGCCCGGCCCAGCCGCAGCGGGCGCGTTCGCCCCACACCGACACCATCAGGCGGCCGCCCGGGCGCAGCACGCGCCGGGCCTCGCTCAACACCTGCTGGGGCTCGGGCACATACATGAGACCCAGCGAGCACAGCACCACGTCCACGCTGTCGTCGGCCACCGCCAGCTGCTCCGCGTCCATGCGGGTGAAGCCGATGTTGCTCACGCCTTGCTGCTGGGCCCGCTGCGCGGCCAGGGCGACCATTTCGCCCGACAGGTCGGTGCCGAGTGCGTGGCCTGACGGCGCCACCGCCCGCGCTGCGGCCAGGGTGACCAGGCCCGTGCCGCAGGCCAGGTCCAGCACCCGTTCACCCGGCCGCAAGGCCGCACCGGCCAGCAGCGCCGCCTGCACACCCGCCAGCTGCGCACCCCACAGCCCTTCGTAGCCCGGGGCCGCGAGATCCCAGCCGTAGCGCTGGACACGGCGTTGCAGCCTCGGTTCCATGGCTCAGCGCACGGTGACGGCGATTTCAAGGTACTCGCTGGGCACGACCAGCGAGGCGGCGCCCGCCCGGTTCAGGCTCTCCAGCAGTTCGATCAGCTCCCGCTCCAGGGTCTGTGCCTGCGCGGCCGGCAGCGCGGCAAAGGCCTTGTGCACCGGCCCGTACCAGTCGCGAAACACCTCGACAAAATGGGCGGCGGAGCGGTAGCGGAAGTTGAAATGGCGCGGCGTCACCTGGATGCCCGCCGCGCGGTCCCCGAACAGGTCCGCCACATGCGGCTCCACCCCCCACAAGGACGGCGGCGACACGCCGGTGGGCGGCGGCAGGTGGCGCCCCAGCACCTTGAACATGCGGCCCACCAGGCTGTCGGGTGTCCAGTTGGCCAGGCCGATGCGCCCGCCCGGCCGGCAGACGCGGGCCATCTCGGCGGCCGCCCGACGCTGGTCGGGCGCGAACATGACGCCGAAGGTCGACAGCACCGCGTCAAAGCTGCCGTCCGCGAAGGGCAGGGCCTCAACATCGGCGACCTGGAACTGCACGTTGAG
>Ga0209262_10000270_pt1 | contig 26874 bp, 20 predicted proteins | sample Lowcelwee11metaG_FD_187171 | JGI IMG/M metagenome (GOLD analysis project Ga0209262, IMG submission 187171) | Freshwater pond sediment microbial communities from the University of Edinburgh, under environmental carbon perturbations - Low... | ecosystem: Environmental > Aquatic > Freshwater >... | reverse complement strand
GGCCTGGCCAAGCAGAAAAAAGTATACATGCGCGACGCCGCCTACATGATCGCCGTTTCCCGCGTCGCCGAAGCCTGTAAGCTCAGGGGCTGGGTGTAAACAGAATTTGACGAAAGGGGGCGCCTCCTGGCGCCCCTTTTTTATTTAGGGAAGGAGGGAACCATGGACAATCCGCAGAATTCAATCGACAAGCTGCTCCATGACATGCGGGAACGGGCCAAGGAGCTCAACTGCCTGTATGAGGTCGAAGAGCTCCTGACCAAGACCCACCTGCCCCTGGCCGAGATATTCACCCAGATCATCCGGACCATTCCCGCGGGGTACCAATTCCCCGATATCTGCCAGGTCAAGATCGAGTACGAGAACCAGACCCATCAAAGCCCGGATTTCAAGCTGTCCCACCGCACCCAGAGTGCCGACATCAAATTGGAGGATAAGGTCGTCGGCCGCATTGAGGTCTCCTATACCAGCGAGGTCTCGCAGACCGAAAACAGCTATTTTCTAAAGGATGAGCACAAGCTGTTGCAGACCATCGCCGAACGCATCGGCCGCACCATCCTGCACCTGAAGCTCGAGCAGGTGTCGCGCGAATGGGCAACGGCGCAAAAGGACCTCAGCGAGAAGAACAAGAAAGAATGGATGGTGATCGTCGACCTGCTGCGGCGCACCGACCAGAACTTGTACATCCATCTCGGCCGGAAGATGGTCTATCATCTCTTCTGGAACGGCGTCATGGAAGCCAAGGAACTGCTGAAATCGCTGAGCAAGGACCAGGAAGCCGCCCAGAGCGAGATGAGCGACGACATGAACCGGCCCAGCCAGAAAAAATCTCAGCTGGAGCTTTTGGCCCTCAGCGATGAAACGTTCAGGATCGCCGCCAGCTATCTGACCGACAAGGAGATCTTGAGCCGCATCCAGAAATGGATCCAGGAAGACAAGGCCAGTTTTTTGAGCAAGGCCATCAACAATATCGACATGCCCCTGGTCGATATCATCAACGCCATCACCCATTACCACTACATTTCCGGGGGCAATTACGAGCTTTCGCCGCCCATGGAGAAGGGGTTGCGCGTTTCTCTGATCCGCCGCTTCTTCTCCGACCAGCTGGAATTCATCAATATCGCCAAGAACCACATCGAGGTCCGCCATTTTTACGACCTGGTGCAGAGGATCATTTACCCGGCCAACGGCTACGGCCGCCTGGGAGGAAAGAGCGCCGGCCTGTTCCTGGCGCAGAAGATCTTTTCCAAGCCGGGCGAATACTCGGAGATCCTGGGCGACCTGCGTTTTCCCAAGACCTGGTACATCACCACCGACGCCATCATGAGCTTCCTCAGCTACAACAACCTCGAGGAAGTGAACGAGCAGAAATACAAGGAGATCGACCAGATCCGCCTGGAATACCAGAATGTGGTCCAGCTTCTGAAGAATTCGCATTTCCCCATCGAGATCATCAAGGGCCTGTCCATGGCCCTCGACGACCTGGGCGACAAGCCGCTGATCGTGCGCAGCTCCAGCCTGCTGGAAGACCGCATGGGAACGGCATTCTCAGGGAAATACAAAAGCCTGTTCCTGGCCAACCAGGGGACGAAGCAGCAAAAACTCGATGCGCTGACCGACGCCATCGCCGAGGTCTATGCATCCATTTTCGGCCCCGATCCCATCGAGTACCGCGCCGAGCGCGGGCTGCTGGACTTCCATGAGGAAATGGGCATCATGATCCAGGAAGTGGTGGGTCAGAAAGTGGGCGATTACTTCTTTCCGGCCTTTGCCGGCGTCGCTTTCAGCAACAACGAGTTCCGCTGGTCATCCCGCATCAAGCGCGAGGACGGGCTGGCCCGGATCGTCGCCGGCATGGGCACCCGGGCCGTGGACCGGGTGAGCGACGATTACCCGATACTGATCTCCCCGGGCATCCCCAACCTGCGCGTCAACGTCACCGCCGAGGAAACCATGCGCTACTCCCCGAAACGGATCGACGTCATCAACCTGAAAACCTGCACATTCGAAACCAAGGAGATCCCCGCCCTGCTGAAGGAGAGCGGTCACGAATACCCGGGAATAGAAAAGATCGTCTCGATCTACGAGGACGACCACATTTACACCCCTTCGGCCATCAACCTCGATTTTGATAAACAGAACCTGTTCGTTACCTTCGAAGGCCTGATCTCCCGCACCCCTTTCGTCAAACAGCTGCAGACGATCCTCAAGACCCTGCAGGAAAAAATGAATACCCCGGTGGACATCGAGTTCGCCCACGACGGCAAGAACCTCTACCTGCTGCAGTGCCGGCCGCAGAGTTCCACCGCCGGCAATGTCGCCTGCCCCATCCCCAAGGACCTCGCCCCCGACCGGGTCATTTTTTCCGCCAACCGCTACATCTCGAACGGCAAGCTCCCGGACATCACCCACATTGTCTACGTCGACCCGGAAAAGTACAGCCTACTGGAAAAAAGCGAGGACATGCTCGAAATCGGACGGGTGGTCGGCAAGCTCAACAGCCTGCTGCCCAAGCACCAGTTCATCCTGATGGGGCCGGGGCGCTGGGGGAGCCGCGGCGATATCAAGCTGGGCGTGCCGGTAACGTATTCGGATTTCAACAACACGGCCGCCCTGATCGAGATCGCGCGCAAAAAAGGAAATTATGTCCCGGAATTGTCCTTCGGTACTCACTTTTTCCAGGACCTGGTTGAATCATCCATACGCTATCTGCCGTTATATCCGGATGACCCGGGCATCGAATTCAACGAGAAATTCCTTCTTACCTCGCGAAATTACCTGCCCGACATCCTGCCCGAATCGGCCGCCCTGGCCGAAACGATTCGGGTGATCGACGTGCCCAGCGTGACCGGCGGTAAGGTGCTGCGCGTGGCGATGAACGCCGACCTGGGCGAAGCCCTCGGTTTCCTGGCCACCCCGGTCTCGAATCCCATGGACGCCGAGGACGTGAAGGAGCCGTCGGAAATTGCCAGCGAGGACCATTGGCATTGGCGTCTGCGCATGGCCGAAAGAATCGCCGCCCAAACGGATTGCCAGCGTTTCGGCGTCAAAGCCATGTACGTTTTCGGCAGCACCAAGAACGCCACGGCCGGTCCGGGGAGCGACATCGACCTCCTGATCCATTTTCAGGGTTCTGAACTGCAAAAACAGCAGCTGGTCCTATGGCTGGAAGGCTGGAGCCTGTGTCTCGCCGAGATCAATTTTTCCCGGACAGGGTACAAATCAAGCGGCTTGATCGACTACCACCTGCTGACCGACGAGGATATCACCAAAAAAACCAGCTACGCGGTAAAAATCGGTGCGGTCACCGATGCCGCTCGATTATTAACCTTAAAAAACCAATAGTCCGCTAGATTCTAAAGCAGGTGGCGAACCGCATCCCCGGGATGCTGCGGATCAAAACAAACGGCGGCCAGTTCGGGACCGTCATTCGCCCCGGAAAAGCAAATGGTGCGCCCGATCTTCTCCTGCCAGGACCCGGTCAGGCGGGGCGACTCGTGCACGTGCCCGTGCAGGGTGATGAGCGGCTGCCGTTCCTCGATGAAGCGCCTGATGGCAATACTGCCCACATGGACATCCAGGGGCGCGCCGTCCACCTGGCGGTCATCCAGGGCGGCACGGTCCAAATCCGTTTGATACGGGGGAGAATGAAAAAGAAAAATGGCCTGGGTCAACACGTCTTGGCCGGCCAGCTTTTCCAGATCTTCCTGAATAGTCGGAAAACCAGGCTCATTTCCCGGCAGGGCAATGCTGAACCGCCCTTCTTCGGGAGGAATCGAACCCGGATCCACAAAACGGGAGACATCGTAACGCTCCCAGTCTTTTAGAACGAAAGGGGTAGGGGGCACGCAAGAATATCCATAAACTGAATACGCATCGAACTCGCTTTTCCGCGCATGCATGTATTGCCATAGATTTTCTTTTTCATACCTGCAAAACGCTCCCTCTTCGCTGCGGGCGTCATCGTTGCCCAGGATTAAAAAAAAATGCGGATAGTTTTTTTTTAGAATGTCTCGCAAAATCCGCAATTCGGGCAGTAAAAAATCATACAGAAAACTGCTTTGGCTGAAGCGACTCTTTCCAAACAGCAATGAACCTGACGGCAGAAGATCTCCGCCCAAAAAGACCGCCCTGGGACCTTCCTGCTTGATAAAGGAAAAGAGCTTCCGGTAACGCTCAACCCGGCCATGCAAGTCACTGGCAAACACAAACGGTCGAGCGGTCATTGACTCAGCCTGCCGGGGTCAGGGGCTTTAAAATCACGCCCTGGCTTCGACGGCCATCGATCATTACCGTAATGGGCTGCGGCAGACAGGCGTGTTTTAAAAACGAGGTTTCGCTTGTTACGGGCAGTGCTTCCAGCCATGGCCAATCGATGAACCCGTGGGCGCGATCCATGGGAACCGTAAAATAGCCGATACGCAGGGAGGTCATGTTCTGGAAAAAATGTGACCCCTGCGAGGGGTCCACGTTCATTTTGGGCAGGCTCGCTTCGACCACGACCTTGACGCCGCTGATCTGGCTCCACTTGACCGGGATGCCCAGCCAGGGATCGGTACTTCCCCACCGCCCGGGGCCAATCAGCAAATAGGGGGCGCCCGCTTCACGCAGCCGGGAATTGAGCTTGTCCACCTCCACCGCAATTTGCGGACTTTTGGCGGCATCGAACGCATCCGGCTTCACAAAAATAATATCGCGAATGGATTGCGAAATCCCGTTCCCCAAAACGCGGTCGCTGAAACAAAGAGCAAATTCTTTTTGACGGTCGTCCAATTCCACCTTAACCAGTTCATCTTGAACGACCAGGGGCCTGACCTGCAGGATGCTGAACTGGGCGGGAAGAGCATTCCGCGCATCCAGGCTTGCCGCAAATTCCATTTCAACCGCGCAATTCATGGCTTCGCTGCTCAGCTTCAACAAATCAATCAGTATCCTGGCCAGCGGAAATATTTCATTTTTCAAAATGTGGGCGAAATTGATGATCCTTGGCCCCGAGAAACTGATCCCGTCATAAACGGCATCGTTCTCCCGGGAATAGGTCGATGCCAGAAACTCCAGAACGCCATCCGCTTCCGCTTTGTCCAGGCCGAGCTTGATCAGGTACTGGTCTTCTTCCAAAAAAGCGACCGAGGCCACATGACGCATGGCGATGGCATAAAAGTCGCGCTGAGAAAAATTGAACATGTCCTTGATCGAAGTGAACTGCGGCAGGATGCCGGCGTAGGCCGGAGTGAAGCGCAGAGATACCCCGCCGTCAACAACGGTTTTTCCCATTCCCAGGGCCACATTGACCACGCCGTCCTCGGGCTTGGCCTGACCGACCGGATAATAATTGTAGGAGCGGGCCACCCCGGAAAAGTCGGGATAAAAACTGTCCCGCTGAAGCTTGCCAACGACGGGCTGGATCACCACGGCCATTTTTTCATCTTCAATGCGGTGCGGCGTGCTGCGGATATAGGATTTGGCCTGGCGGAAAAAAGTCGAGGCAAAAACAAATTTAATGGCATTGACCAGGTTGAGAAAGCGGATGTCATCGCCGATCTGATCGTTGGGAAGCATTTTGGTGGCATATATTCCGGCAAACGGCTGATACAGCGAATCTTCCAGCAGACTTGAAGAACGGACGGCCAGGGGGACTCTGACATTTTTTATATAATCGCGCAGGTCGCCCACTATTTTGCCGGGCAAGCTGGCCTTGATGAAAAGATTGGCCATGTGGCTGTCGGAATGGTCGCCAACCGCAGACGGCAGCAAGTCGTTTTCCTTCATGAAATCATCGAACACATCGGTCCCCAACACCAGGGTGCGCGGGATGGCGATGGACACACCCGGGAATTTTTCCGGCTCGAGATATTTCGCCAATATACGGTCCATGAACGCCAGGCCGCGGGCCTTGCCGCCGATAGAGCCGCCGCCGATCACACTGAACTGGGAATAGTCTTCATGAAAATAACGGGAATAGGTCACAATGGAACCGCGATGGCTGGCGGCGCGAAAATCAGAAATAAGCTTTTTTATTTTGCTGCCAAGGGCGGAAATGGGGTGGGGTGCTTGAATATAAAAATCGTGCACGGAATTGGCCAGGGCGAATTCGGTTCTGGCCCGCAGCCAGCGGTCCAGTACTCCCCGAGCCAGTGATTCGTCCAGGACATCTTCCGGGAGATCGGCAATTGCCGTATACAATTGGTTGATATTGGCGATCCGCGTCTCCAATGCGGTCCGCTCGTCAGTGAGCACCAAATCACCAAACCCGAATTGGGTTGACAGGAAATGATTCAGATCGCGCAGCAATGTCAGCGAATTCTTGGAAATGAACTTGACTCCGGCATCACGAGCCATCCCATCGGCCCCCGCATCGCTGGATTGCAGCAAAATGGGGATATGGGGCTTTTGGGCAAGAACTTTTTTAATAAAGGAAGCCCCGGCTGTTGGATTCAGCACTTTATTTTCGGGAAAACTGGCATCGGTTATTATGCCCAGAAGATGGTCCTGGAACTGTCCGAAAATCATTTCCGCTTCTTCATAGGTCGTAGCCAGATGAACCCTGGGGCGGGCGTTCTGGCGCAAAAGCTTTTGAATGAAAGTCAGATCATCTTTCAGCAAATTTTCGGTCAAATTGCGCAAAGCCGAGAAGATCAGCGGCAGGTAGGAGGAATAAAAGTCAACGGAATCCTCAATCAGTAAAATGTTTTGCACCCCGACCACCTGCGTATCGTTGGCGGCATTTTTCCGGTCTTCGATAAATTGGATGATGCCCAACAATATTTGGCCGTCTCCCTGCCAAACAAAAATACGTTCCAAGGCGCTGCCGTCATCCATATCCAAAAGGCGTTTGAGTTCCGGGGTATTATAGGCCAGGCCGATCACCGGGAGTCCGGGATCAATTTCTTTCACTTGGCGGCCAAAGGCAAAGGGATCCATGTCGCCCAGCCTCATCACCGCGACAATCAGATCGAATTTTTCTCTTTTTATCAATTGCAGGGCATTTTCTCCCCCGCTTACCCTGACAAAATGCGGGACATAGCCCCGGTTCCATTGCTGATAGGTTTTTAAAAGCAACTCATGCAGGCGGCCATCTTCTTCCAGCATAAAATAGTCATAAAGGCTGGCCACCAACAAAAATTTTTTGACTTTAAAGGGCATAAGGCGATTGATCTTGTCCAGAGACAGTTCTCCCGATACTGAGAAATCTTCTATACCGGCATGCTGGCCTGCATCAGGCTTCGTCAAAATCTCCTCCTGTCAGAATGGCTGGGGATGGCGAATCCCACGATCCGCAATATGGCCCGCTGCGGATTTAATTGTCACCATATTTGTTTTGGATGGCCCGGATGACGTCATAAATTGAAAAAAAAGCGTCAACCAGCTCGGGATCAAAATGCTTGCCTTTTTGCTCTTGCAAATATCGTTTCACCTTTTCCTCGGGCCAGCAGTCCTTGTATATCCTTTGCGAGGTCAGGGCGTCATATACATCCGCCAGGGCCACAATCCTGGCAAGGAGAGGAATTTCCACGCCTTTTTTCCCGGGGCCGGGAGCCCAATGGTCGTCAAAAATGTCATTGATCTTCCCGGGATAGCCGCTCCCGTCCCATTTTTCATGATGATTCAAAGCGATTTCGGCAGCCATATCGTCCCAATCCGAAGTGGAATTTTTGAAAAGGCGCGCGCCCAAGATGACATGGCGCTGCATTTGTAGAAATTCATCTTTGTTCAAGGAGCCACGCTTTTTTAACAATGTGTCGGAGATCGCCACTTTGCCGACATCGTGCAGCATGGCGGCAATGCGCAGAACATCCTTGATTTTTTTTATTTCGACTTCGGCCACATTGTGGTTCTGCGCCCATTGGGAGTAGATTTCAATCGAATAAGCCCCGACCCGGTTGACGTGGCTACCCGTCTCTTCGGGATCACGAAGTTCCGCAATGCCGATCATGCGCAGGATAATTTCCCTGGTCATCTTGGCTTTTTCAATGCAGCCGGCCGCATGATTGGCAAAATAGGCAACCACCAATTCGTCCTCACTGCGGAAGGGGACGATTTCTTTTTGCTCATTCAGGGAATTGATGATCTGCATGACCCCGATCAATCGGTTCTGGCTCGCGATCAGCGGAACCGTTAAAACGGAACGCGTTTGATACAAAGCCTGTTGGTCAAATGAGCGGTTAAATCCATAGGGGACTGTTTCATCAAGCTGATAGGCGTCATCGATGATCAAGTTTTTTTTGGTCATGGCCACGTATCCGGCCATGGATTTGTCATTGATGGCGATTTCATGGTTTTGGTAGAGATATTTTTTTCCGCTCTCTTTTTGGATCAATGTGTCGTTTTGCACATAGTTGATCCGCAATTTTTGATTCTCCAGCAGATATATCGACCCGGCATCGGATCTTGAAAACCGGCGCGCTTCCAGCAAAACCCGGTCCAAAAGCGAGTCGATGTCCTTGATCTGGTTAAGATCTTCGGTGATTTTTAAAATTGCCGCCACCTTGCTTTTATTTAATCCGCTTACCATGGTCGTTTCCCAGCCATTATACGATTGCGCCTGCGTATCGTCAACCTTCCCCGTCACCAAGGCGTCAGCAGACCGTTTTGCTTGTCAAAGCGAAATCCTTTGCGCTACAATGCCTCCATGCAAAAAAACGGCATCATTGATTTTCACTGCCATTTGGATGACCCTTGTTTTGAGAAAAACCGCTGGCAATTGATCGATCAATGCTTTTCGTCGGGGTTTGCCAGTCTGGTCACAGTTGCCGATCCTTTTAACGGGTTTTCGACTGAAATCACAAAAGAGATGCTTTCATACCACTCCGATATCCACGCGGTGATCGGCGCCCACCCACACCAGGCAGACCGCTATTCTCCGGAGATCGAGGAAAGAATGACCGTTTTTTATCGGCAATGCAAAATTCTTGCCGTCGGCGAGGTGGGGATTGATGATCACTATAAATTGTCTGCCATGGACAAGCAGATCGGCGTTTTTAAAAGACAGATCGCCATGGCCAAGGAATGGTCACTGCCGCTGGTGATCCATTCCAGGAAAGCAGAGGAAGCCGTATTGAAGATTCTGGACCTGGAAAAGTTCCATAACCCGGTCGTGTTTCATTGCTATACCGGAAATAAGCTTACCGCCGCGGAAATACTGAAAAGAGGATATTTCATATCATTCTCGGGAATAATCACTTTTAAAAAAGCGAGCGAGCTCAGAGAAATTGTGGAAAAAACGCCTTTGGCGCAACTGTTCAGCGAGACCGATTCTCCTTATTTGGCGCCAGAACCCGACCGCGGCAAAACCAATACTCCCTTGGCCGCAAGGCAAATCGCGAAAAAAATATCTGAAATAAAAAAAATCGACATGGATACCGTCAACGCGGAAATAAGTAAAAACTTTCACCGCCTGGCCAAATGAATCAATCGGCTTCTTTTTTCACTTTCTCTATGGCGACCAGACGATCGCCGGGTTTCAAATTGATCAACTTGACGCCCTGGGTCGCCCGGCCCTTGGAGCGGACCTGTGACGTATCCTGTTTGTTCAAGATCCCTTTTTCTGAACAAAGGATGATTTCACTGTCATTCTCATTCAAGGTGACCAGGCCGATAACCTTGCCCAATTTTTCAGTTATTTTAATGTTGATCAGCCCCTTGCCTCCGCGATTCTGCAGGCGGTAAAGCGCCAAATCCGATTTTTTACCGACCCCGTTTTCGGTAACGGTCAAAATGTATTTATCGTTTTCACTGATCATGTCGGCCCCGACAACAAAATCATCTTTACCCAGCTTGATGGCAATGACGCCGCGCGCCCCGCGCCCCATGGGCCGGACGTTCACTTCATTGAATTTCAGCGCTTTTCCCAGATAGGTGCCCAAAATGATCTCATTGTTCCCGTTGGTGATCTGCGCTTCCAGGAGCAAATCATCATCGGGAACTTCCGCGGCAATGATGCCATTGATGCGCGGCCGTGAAAAAGACGCCAGCGAGGTCTTTTTAACATATCCCAGCTTGGAAAACAACATCACATATTTTTCTTCGGAAAATTCCCTGACATTGATGACCGAACACACCCTTTCTTCCGAACCGATCCCGATCAGGCGATTGATGGGCTTGCCCCTGCCGGCGCTGTCAGCTTCGGGGATGTCATAGACTTTTATCCAGAACATTCTGCCTTTTTCGGTAAAAGCCAGGATATAGGCATGCGCGGAAGCAATAAAAACACGGGAAATGGCATCTTCCTCTTTTAGCCCGATTCCCTTTTTGCCCATGGTCCCCCGATGCATGCTGCGGTACGAGCTGAGGGTCGTTCTTTTGATGTAGCCGTTGCGGGTATAGGAAATGACAAAGTCCTCATCCTTGATCATGTCTTCGATCTTGAATTCAGACAGCTGCTTTTCGACGATCTCGGTCCGTCTCTTGTCGGCGAACTGCTCTTTGACTTTGCGTAATTCTTCCTTAATCAAATTCAGCAGCAGTCGTTCGCTGGCCAAGAGTTCTTTCAGATAATTGATCAATTTGATCAGGTCGATATACTCGTTTTCAAGCTTTTCGATCTCCAGCCCGGTCAGCCGGTACAGCTGCATGTCCAGTATGGCGTCGGCCTGGACCGCGGTCAGCTTGATCTTTTCAATCAGGACAGCCTTGGCTTCCAGGCGGTTCTTTGAGGAGCGAATGATCTTGATGACCAGGTCGAGCTTGCTCAGGGCGATTTTGAGACCCTCGATGATGTGCGCTCGTTTTTCGGCCTTGTCCAGCTCAAAGAGCGATCGGCGGCGGATGATCTCCTTGCGATGACCCAAAAAATAATTAAAATAGTCGATCAAGTTGAACTGCTGCGGCTGCTGGTTCACGATGGCCAGCAGAATAATGGAATAACTGCTCTGCAGCTGGGTATGTTTAAAGAGCGAGTTTAAAATGACCTCCGGAATTTCATCCTTTTTTATTTCAATGACTATGCGCAACCCGTCCCGATCGGATTCGTCACGAAGATCGGAAATTCCCTCAATGCGCTTGCCCTTGACCAATTCGGCAATGTTCTCCAAAATTTTGGACTTGTTTGTCTGATAGGGGATCTCGGTAATCACGATCTTTTGCCGCCCCTTGTTGTCGGTTTCGATCACAGCCTTGGCGCGCACAACAAAACTCCCCTTGCCGGTTTCATAGGCGGTGCGGATCATGTTCTGTCCGAAAATATATCCCCCGGTAGGGAAATCGGGGCCGGGCATGATCTTCATCAGATCCGCGATCGTGGCGTCATGGTTGTCCACATAATAGGTAAAGGCGTCGATCAATTCCCCCAGGTTGTGCGGGGGAATGGAAGTTGCCATACCCACCGCAATGCCAGAGGTGCCATTCAGGAGCAGCGTGGGCAGCAGGGAGGGTAAGATCGTTGGCTCAGTTAGGGAGCCGTCGTAGTTGGGAACGAAGTCGACCGTGCCCTTGTCTAGGTCGTTGAGCATCTCATTGGTGATCTTATGCAGCCGGGCCTCGGTGTAGCGCATGGCCGCCGGCGAGTCGCCGTCAATGGAGCCGAAGTTTCCCTGACCGTCAACCAGGGGATAGCGCAGCGAAAAATCCTGGGCCATGCGTACGATGGTATCGTAGATGGCGGCGTCTCCGTGTGGATGGTATTTTCCCATCACGTCGCCGACGATGCGCGCTGATTTTTTATAGGGTTGATTGAAGTGGGAACCGGTTTGGTGCATGGAAAAAAGTGAGCGACGGTGCACGGGTTTCAGGCCATCACGGATATCGGGGATGGCCCTGCCGATAATAACGCTCATTGAATAATCGAGATAAGAGGTCTGCATCTCGTTTTCAATGGAAACTTCTTCAACTTTGGGTTTGTGCTCTTTTTCCTTATCTTTTTCTTCCATGTCTTTTCCCATTAAATATCGAGATTTCTCACATTCAAAGCGTTTTGCTTGATGAAATCCTTGCGCTTTGTGGCATCGTTGCCCATCAGGGTATCAAAAATTTCCTCGCATTCATGAAAATCATTTATGCCGACTTGAAGCAGAGTGCGGTTTTCCGGATCCATGGTGGTTTCCCATAATTGATCGGGATTCATTTCGCCAAGACCCTTGTAGCGTTGGATGGATATTCCTTTTTGCAGCCTTTCAAACAAAAACGCCACTAAATCCCTGCGATTTTCAACGGTAAAGCTTTCCTTGCCAATCTGCAAATAGAAGGGGGCGGAAGGAAATTCCGTCAGTTTTCCATATATTTCGTGGATATCGGAGAATTCGGGGCCGGTCAAGAAAGCATGGTTTACTGTTTTTTGGGTCTTCACCCCATTAAATTCGAACTCGATGTCCAAAGTATAGGAGGCGTATTCTTCGTCGAATTTGATCTCCACGTTGCTGCAGAGAGAGGTCTTTTGCAATTGCTGGGCCATGATCTTGGTTTTATTTTTATCCTTAAAATCATTCTCGCTTTCCACAAGTTCAACGAGTTTTTTGGTCAAAAGCCGCGGCATGCCCCTTTTTTCGAGATTCCTCATTAATAAATTCTTCTTGTGAACCACCTTGATGAATTTTAGTAATTTTTGACCTTTTAAAAGCTCTGCTTCAAAACCTTTTTTATAAAAAACAACATCGTCGGCGATTTTATTGAATAAATAACTTTCCAGTTCCCTTTCATTCTTCAGATATATCTTCGCCTGCCCTTTCTTTATTAAAAACAAAGGGGGCTGGGCCAGGTACAAGTAACCTTTTTCAATCAAGGATTGCATCTGCCTGAAGAAAAAAGTCATGATCAGGGTGCGGATATGCGAACCATCAACATCAGCATCGGTCATGATCACGATCTTGTGATAGCGCAATTTTTCAATGTCATACACGTCTTTGCCGATGCCCACGCCCAGGGCGGCAACCATTTTTTTTATTTCTTCATTCTCGAGCATTTTGGTTGCCGAAGCTTTTTCCACATTGAGAATCTTCCCTCTGAGGGGGAGAATGGCCTGAAAGCGCCGGTCCCGCCCCTGCTTGGCCGATCCGCCGGCCGAGTCGCCTTCCACAATATACAATTCGCTGTCTTCCGGGTTTTTGGACTGGCAGTCGGCCAGCTTCCCCGGTAGGGTGGTGTTTTCCAGCAAGTTCGACTTGCGGACCAGGTCCTTGGCTTTTTTGGAAGCCTCCCTGGCTTTGGCCGCGAGCAAAACTTTGTTGATAATGGAACGTGCCACATTCAGGTTCTCATCGAAGTATTCTCCAAGTTTTTTATTGACAAATGATTCCACAACTCCCTTGACATCCGAGTTTCCCAATTTGGCCTTGGTCTGGCCTTCGAATTGGGGGTCCTTGATACGGATGGAGATTACCGCGGTAAGGCCCTCGCGAACGTCATCTCCGGAAAAAACCTCCTTGTAATCCTTCAACAGGTTGTTGGCCTGGGCAAAATTATTGATCGTGCGCGTAATGCCTGATTTGAATCCGGAAAGATGGGTTCCCCCTTCAACCGTATTGATGTTGTTGACAAAAGAAAAAAGCGTCTCATTATAAGATTCCACATATTGAAAGGCGATTTCAATTTCAATATCGTCTTTTTTGCTGGAGATGAATATGGGAGAATTGTGGATCTTCTCTTTTGATCCCACCAGGTATTTTACATATTCGACGATTCCGCCCTTATAGTAGAAAACTTCCTTTTTGTCGACCCTCTCATCGTTCAGGACAATGGTCAGCCCCTGGTTTAAAAACGCCAGCTCCTTCAATCTTCGCGACAAAATGCTGTAATTGAATTCAATGGTTTCAAAAATATCTTCATCGGGCCAGAAAGTGACCTTGGTCCCCCGTTTGTTTGATTTGCCGATCAATTTTAATTCGGATGTCGGTTTGCCGGATGCGTATTTTTGAAAATAAATATTTCCCCCTCTTTTGATTTCCAATTCGAGTTTAGAGGAAAGGGCGTTCACGACCGATACACCGACACCATGCAATCCGCCGGACATCTTGTAGCTTTCTTTGTCGAACTTTCCACCGGCGTGCAGGGTGGTCATGACCACTTCCGCCGCCGTTTTTCCTTCTTCTTTGTGCAGATCAACCGGGATGCCGCGGCCGTTGTCGTTCACCGTGACTGAATTGTCGAAATGGACCGTCACTTCAATCTTGTCACAAAAACCGCCCATGGCTTCATCGATCGAATTGTCCACCACTTCATAAACCAGATGGTGCAACCCCGAAGAGCCGGTGCTGCCGATATACATGGCCGGCCTGACCCGGACCGCCTCCAAGCCTTCAAGAACTTTTATGTTGTCTGCCGTATAGGATTTATCTTCAAAATTGGCATTGGTTTTGTCCACGGTTAATTCTCCTTTTTTAGCTCAAACAAATGCCCAAATTTTTCATTTTTTGCCACCGAAGTGGCAATGATCTGAATTTTAGAAAAGTGATCCAATAAAAAATCCAAGTTCTTTTCATCCATGGCCGCGTCGTAGTCATCAATTAGAAAAACAGGGTAGTCGTTCCGCACCTGGCGGAACATTTCGATATAAGCCGCAAAAACCATCATCAAAAATTTTTTTTTCTCACCCGAAGAAAACAATTGCAGTTTTTTCCCGGAAACCATGACATCAAACCGGTCCCGTTGGGGGCCGAGCAGGGAGCGCTTGCATTTGATTTCCGAATTTCTTATCAGGCACAGGTCGCTAAGGATCGAATCCGCCGAAGGAGACGATGTGGCAAGCAGGGCGGGATAATAATTTATCTTTAGATCGAAATGGAATATTTCATTGATCGCATCGTTCAATTGCTGGATGAAAGTCATTCTTTTTTTAACTATTTTGCATCCCGATTCAGCCAAAATTGTATTCCAACTGTTCAACTCTGAATTATTAATTGATTTTCCCAAATTTTTTAACAAATAATTCTTTTGCTTTAAAATGGTATTATAGCGCAAAACATCATGCATGTAAAGAGAGTGGATCCCGTGGAGGAAGCGATCAATCAATTTTCTGAAATAGGCTATATGGTCAATATAATAGTTGTAATTGAAAGAAGAAAAAAACAGCGGATACAGATAGTGGCTGGTTTGCGACAAAACCGCCTTTTCATTGTTTATTTGCAGGCAGAAACTTTTATCCAGGCTGGCGGTCAAGGTGTTTTCTCCTGATTTATTGAGCACTTCGGCATGAATAAAAAATCCGGGAGCATAAAAACCCACCAACTCTTTTTTGTGCACCGGCAAAAATGATTTACCGAATCCAAGCAAGAACAATGCTTCGATAACCGAAGTTTTTCCGCTGCCATTAATGCCAAAAATCAAATTTTTCGTATCGCCAAACCGGATCGAAAAATTATTTAAATTTCGGAAACCGTTAATTTCTAACTTTTTAACTAGCAAGTAAAAATCAAATATTCAATGGCATGACAATGTAAATGAAATTGGCGCTTTTCTCGTCCATGGGTTTGAACAGAAAAGAGCTTTCGCTGTCGTTCAAGCCAATGCCTATTTTTTCAGAGTTGATATGGGTTAAAAAATCAAGGATGAAGTTTCCATTGAAGCCGACGGCAACTGTTTTTCCTCCATATTCAACGGCGATCTCATCGTAGCCTTCGCCTTTTTCCGGCGTCGTTCTTTCCAGAACCAGTTTGTTTTTGGAAAATTTAAATACAACCCCGTTGTTCCGGGTTTTGAAAATCAGTATTCTGCGCAGGGTTTGCAGAAGTTCATCGGTTCGAATAATGGCTGTCTGTTCCGTTTTTTCAGGAATGACGGTTTTGTAATTGGGAAATTTCTGGTCCACAATTCTGGAACACAAGATCCTGTTCTTGTGCTTGAAAAAAAGATTGTTGTTGTCAAATGCAAATTCCAATTCTCCCGCGCTTCCGATTTTCAAGACTTCAAGCAGCGTTTTTCGGGAAAGGATATATTCCACGGGATCAGAAACCGATGTGTCGGCATTGAAAAAAGAATAAGACAAACGATGGCCGTCGGTAGCAGCCATTTCCAATTTATTTTTGGAGATGGTCATCAGGGCGCCGCCAAGATTGAATTTCAATTCCGGAGAAATGACATAATAACAATTGTTGATCATGGCTTGAAAATCCACAAGCGATAGTTTAATGGCATTGGAAAGATCATTGACGGGCAGTTCGGGATAATCGGATGATTGCAAACCAAGCATTTTGTACTTGCACGTCTTTTTTTCATTGGTGATCAGGATCTGCAAGTCATTGTCCTCGGAAATCTCAATGCTGCCTTCGGGCATTTTCGATATCAAATCATAAAGATCTTTTCCATTCACAGTGAAGGAACCGGAATTCTTAATATCCACCTGAATATTGGCCGTCAAGCCGATCTCCAAATCCGTGGCCACCATTTCCAAAACCCCGCCATCCAGAGCCGTCAGTTTGATATTCTGCAGAATTTCCATGATGGCTTTTTTTTCAAAAATGCCTTGAAATAGCCTCAACTCATTTTCAAGCTTCGCTTTTTCCACAAAAATTTTCATATTCAACCTGCCTTAATATTTAATAAAATAATATCATAATAAAAATAAAAGAAACAAGCAATAAAAAAAAGTGGATAAATTTGCCGATTCCTATGGGTGCTTGAATCTTCTTCACTTTTAAAGTGTTGAAAATTTGTGATTTCTGTTGAAAACATCAATCGCTGAAAAATTCAATATAGGAATTCACTTTTCTGGAAAAATCGTTATCCACTTGAAGCATTTTTTCGATTTTGTTGATGGAATGCAGCACCGTGGTATGATGTTTGCCTCCGAACGCCATTCCGATCTCCACCAAGGGATTACGGGTTAATTTTTTTACCAGATACATGGCAACCTGTCTGGGTAAAGCAATTTTTGGAGAATTATTTTTTGATTTCAATTCATCTATTTTTATATCAAATTTTTCCGAGACGAATTCCTGGATGGTGTCTATGGTGATGATTTTTTTTTCAATATTCATATATGGCTTCAGCGCTTCTTTGGCAAAAGGCAGGGTGATGGTTGTGGATTGAAGATCTGAGTGCTTTAAATCTGCGTATCCCAGAAGTCGGTTCAGCGCCCCCTCCAATTTTCTGATATTGTCTTTAATGGCATTGGCTAAAAATTCGATCACTTCATTGGGGATGGAAAAATCATTATGAAAAAGATTTTTTCTTTCGGCAATCTTTTTTTGCAGGATGGCGATCCGCGCTTCGAGATCATAAGGAAAAATATCAACAATGGCACCCATTTCGAATCTCGATTTGATTCTCTTTTCCAAATCGGGCATGTTGTCTGGATGCTTGTCCGAACAAATAACGATTTGCTTGTCCTGTTGGATGAGATTGTTGAATATATAGTAAAATTGTTCACTGGTCCCACCCCATTTGGTGATATATTGAATATCATCGATCAACAAAACATCGACGGATGTATATTTTTTAATAAAATCAGAACGTTTGTTCAATCGGGTATATTCCACGTATTCATTCATGAAATCGCTGGTAGTTAAATAAACCACGTTGATTTTGTCGTTGTTCTGGATGATGCGGTTTCCTATTGCCTGCATCAAATGGGTTTTACCCAGACCGACATCACTATAAATGTAGAGAGGGTTATAGGATTTTCCGGGAAATTCCGACACGCTGTAAGAAAACGAATAAGCGATTCGGTTGGAATCGCTTTGCACCAAAGAATCAAAAGTATATTTTTTTTGCAAGCGCGAGTCATGACTGGCATTCTTCCTGGCAGCATCCTGCATATCCTGATTGATTTCCTCTTCGCCCAGGGGAACGATTTTGGTTATGAAGTTGAAATTTTTTTTAGTATATTTGTTGATATCTTCCAATAGATTTTGTTTGATCCAAATCAGATTCTTTTGTTCGGGAGCTCCCAGAAAAAGAGTGTTGTCCAGGGAGCCAATATATTTCAGTGGTTCGATCCATTTTTTTATGGAAGGTTCGTCCAAAACACCATTTAAATAAGTTTTCAACTTTTCCAGATTGTCCATTTCCCCACCTTTTTCCACAAATATTTTAACAAATGTGGAAAAAATAACGCCATTTCTATCTCGTCTGCTCGATTTTACTGTTCAATACTAGAAGAAAAAGTGGTCAGTGTCAAGTATTGACAAAAAAAATATTTTTGTTTATATGCAAATCATGAAAGACAAAACTGCATTGAACAACACGCAAAAGAAAATCAAGGAAATGCAAATTGAATTCATTGATTTGAAAATACTTGACTTGAAAGGAAAGCTGCATTCCCTTATCCTCCCCAGCAACATGCTGGATGAAAAACTATTAAGCGGCGGTGTCGGCTTTGATGCTTCTTCATACGGTTTCGCCAAACCTGAAAAAAGCGACATGGTCATGATCCCCGATTTGGAAACCATGGTGATCGATCCGTTCCGGGAGAGAAAAACCGCGATTTTTATGGCCAATATTCACCTGACCGATAATGCCCGCACGCGGTTTTCCGAGGATCCGCGTTTTGTGGCTTCCAAAGCAGAAGTTGCGCTGGTTAAATCCAAGATAGGGTCCAACGCTTTTTTTGGGCCTGAATTTGAATTTTTTATCTTTAAAAACGCCGAATATGGGGTTCATGAGGATGGGAACTACTATCACTTGAAAAAAGACAGCGAAACAAAAACAAATTTTTATCATGCCGGATCGCCCGAAGATGAGTTCGTTGATTTTAAGAATGAAGCGGTCGCCTTGTTGCTGCAGCTCGGAATTGAAATCAAATACCACCATCACGAAGTGGCGGTAAATCAGCACGAAATAGAGACAAAATTCAGCACTTTGCTTAAAACGGCCGATCAGGCGGTGATAATCAAGTACGTACTTTTTAACTTGGCTAGGAAAAACGACCTGTTTGTGACTTTTATGCCCAAGCCATTTTTTGGAAAAGCCGGCAATGGCTGGCATGTTCATCAATACATCATGAACAAAGAAATCAATGTTTTTCTTAAAAAAGGCAATTATGCCAATTTTTCCGATATCGGCCTGCATTATTTATCCGGGCTTTTGTTCCATTCTGGATCTTTAAGCGCCCTTTCCAACCCTTCAACCAATTCGTACAAAAGGTTGGTCAGGGGATTCGAGGCTCCGGTTTCAGCAATTTTCGCCACCTCCAACCGGAATGCGGCCATACGCATCCCGGCCTATGTGAACCAAGACGAAACCAGGCTTGAATATCGGCCCGGTGATGCCTCTTCCAATCCCTATTTGTTTTTATCCGCAATGATGCTGTCTGGAATTGACGGCATTTTTAAAAATCTGTCTCCGGAGAAATTTAATTTCGGCCCCTTTGATGGCGGCATCCCCGATACCAAAGTTTTTAAAAACAAGATCAAGCAATTGCCGGAAAATCTGTCCGAAGCCCTGGACTGTCTGGAAAAAGACAATGAATATTTAAAGTATAACAATGTATTTGATGATGCGCTTATTCAGCAATGGCTGAAAATTAAAAGGGCGGAGATCGAAGAAATTTCCCAGATTCCCCATCCGAAAGAATTTGAACTCTATTTTAATTTTTGATTTTGTTTAAAACACTTGTAAGGAAAATTTCGGCGATTATCGCGATTTCTTTGATACTTTTCTCTCCGTTTTTATTGTTGATCAGCTTTCAAAAATTCATCCCCCTGGTACTGACGATTTGGCTGTTGTCCGCCGTATATTTTGTTTTTATCAAAAGCCGGCAATGACGAATGGTTTTTTCACGATTGTGTTTCACGTGAAACATTCATAACCATGATGATTGCCGCTGTCCCGTTTTCAAAAATTTGATTTTTTCAGGAGAAGGCGAAATGTCGCTGGGCTTATATGTTGATTTTTTATTGGAATACAATAAAAAGATCAATTTGGTTTCCAGGCAATCGACCCGGGAAACGCTGAACTTGCTTGTGGACGAAACTCTTTTATTGAAGGAATTCATTTCCACTTCGCACGTCATTGATGCCGGAAGCGGGGGCGGCCTGCTGGGCATTCCCCTGGCGATATCTTTCCCCGAAAAAAAATTTGTTCTAGCCGAAACCATTCACAAGAAAGCAATTTTTCTGAAAGAAGCCTTATGCGCCTTGAATCTGGCCAACGTTAAAATTTTTGAGGGTCCGATCCAGGAATTTTTACACCGGCACAATGCATCTCAGCGCACCCTGATTGCCAGGGGGTTTCCAAAAATTGAATTGCTGGCCGAATATGTCTACAAAAAGAAAGTGAAAGAGCTTTTGCTGATTTCATCTGCCGATAAAATCAAAAATATTCAGAATAAGGTGGCAAACATTCGTCAAAACCTATATAATATCCCCCTTAGGAACAATCTGGTAATTTTTAAACTGGAGAATGTTTCACGTGAAACATAAAAAAAATGGGTGAAATCATAGCTGTTGCCAATCAGAAAGGCGGGGTAGGCAAAACCACAACCGCAATCAATTTGTCCTCGGCCCTGGCCATTGCTGAAAAAAAGATATTGCTGATCGATCTTGATCCGCAAGCCAACGCCACGACCGGTGTCGGCATCGATAAAAAATCGAACAGGAAGGATGTTTATTCGGCCCTGGCCGGTGAAATCAATATTCGTGAAGCGATTGTTCACACGGAACTGAAGTATTTGGATGTGGTCCCGTCCATGCGCAATCTGGCCCGATTTGAAATGGAAACGGTTTCCGAAGACAACAACCATTTGTACTTAAAAAATGTCCTGCTCGAATTGGGAAATGAATATGCTTATATCATGATGGATTTGCCGCCTTCATTGGGTTTGCTGACGATAAACGCCCTGACCGCGGCGGACCATGTTTTGATTCCCATTCAAGCCGAATATTATGCGCTGGAGGGTTTGTCGGACTTAATGAATACCATCAACCGCATCAAGGATAATTTCAACCCCGCGCTGGATATAAAGGGTGTCTTGCTTACCATGTATGATGAGAGGACCAATCTTTCCAAGCAGATCGAAGATGAACTAAGAAACTATTTCAAATCCAAGGTGTATGATACGGTGATTCCCCGGAATATTCGCCTGTCTGAAGCTCCCAGTTTTGGCAAGCCGATTCAAATCTATGACATCAAATCAGCGGGTGCCCGGGCGTATATGTCTTTGGCCAAGGAGATGATGCGAAAATGAAACGAAAAGTTCTTGGAAAAGGAATTGCTGCGATCATTGCCAATGAACCGATCGGGAAAAACAAGCTGATCGATATCGATGTGGACGGCATTCATCCCAACCCATTTCAGCCGCGCAAAAATTTCCAAAAAAATGCATTGCTGCAATTGGCTGAATCCATGAAGGAAGTGGGGATTATTCAGCCTGTAGTGGTTTACAAAAAAGATGGAAAATATTTTCTGGTCGTTGGTGAAAGGCGGTGGCGCGCCGCGCAATTACTGAAATGGGAAAAGATTCCCGCCATGGTCAAGGAATTTTCCGATAATGACATTATGGCCGAAGCATTGATCGAAAACATTCAAAGAGAAGAATTGAATGCCATTGAGATTGCCGAAGGCATCGAGGCGCTGATTGCCAAAAGTGGCGAGGGGCAGCAGGAAACCGCCGAGAGAATCGGCATGAATCGGGCAACGCTGGCCAATTATTTAAGATTGCTGAAATTGCCTGCCCAAATCAAGGAAGATATCGCCCAGGAAAAACTGGACCAAGGCCATGCCCGCGCCTTGCTGTCTTTAAAAAATGACCAGGACATGCTCGATGCCGCAGCTCAGATCATAAGAAAAAAACTCTCGGTGCGGCAGACGGAAATGCTGGTAAAAAAGTTTTATTCTGTTTCCAGCAAAGTAAAAATCGGCCCCGATCCGGATATTTTAAAAATGGAGAATAAATTAACCCAATGCCTGGCAACCAAAGTGAAACTGAATTATGCAAAATCCGGAAAAGGGAAAATGGAGATTTTTTTTAACTCTCTGGCTGAATTCGAAAGGCTTTTTTCAATTTTGAGCAAGGAGAAAAAATGAATAAAATCGAATCGGGAATAAAGATCAGTGGTTTTATTGATAAGGAGACCGAGATCATTGGCGATATCAAGTTTAAAGAAAATTTTAGAATTGATGGCGTTTTTAAAGGCAAGATCCTTTCCGGTGGAGGGCTGATCGTTGGCGAGACCGGTGAGGTCGAAGCCGATATCGAAGTGATCAGCATCGCCATAAACGGCAGGGTGAAGGGAACCATCAAAGCCAAGGAAAAAATCGAAATATTTTCCAAGGGCAGGGTTATCGGCTCTGTGGCAGCACCAAAAATGATTATTGAAGATGGCGCCTTTTTTCAAGGTTCTTGCCAAATGGAAATGAAAGCTCTGGAAAGCAAAACACGCGACCTGGAAGGGAAAACGGTGAAATGAATATTGCGGCGGTTATTCCTTCTCGATATTATTCCAGCCGGTTTCCCGGGAAACCATTGGCGAAAATTGCCGGTAAATCAATGATAGAGAGAGTTTATCGGCAGGTCGCCCAAACAGGGTGCTTTGCCGATATCATTGTGGCAACCGACGATGAGCGCATATTTAATGAAGTGGTTGGCTTTGGCGGAATAGCCGAAATGACCGATATGACTATAAAATCAGGATCAGAAAGGGTCTGGTCTGTTATTGAGAAAAAGGATTGCGAGGCGGTCATCAATATCCAGGGAGATGAACCGCTCATTTCTGAGAATCTAATACGCGAGGTCTATCGGGCTTTGGGAGAGAATCATATCGTCAGTGCCGCCCGGCGCAATGATTCGCATGAGGATTTTCACTCAAAAAATGTCGTTAAAGTTGTTTTCGACAAAAACAAGCAGGCCTTGTATTTTTCCCGGGCCCCCATTCCTTTCTGCGGCGATGAATGGTTCGATGGATTTTTTCAGCATATCGGCATTTATGGCTACACCAAGAAAATGCTCCAAAATTTTATCAGGGCCGGGATATCTCAGTTGGAAAAGGCCGAAAACCTGGAACAGCTAAGGTTTTTATTTCTGGGTGAGAAGATTCATATCATCGAGACCGATTATATTTCTTATGGCGTGGATGTTCCCGAGGATATTGAAAGAATCGAAAAAATATTGCGAGGCAAACATGCCTAAAACGAGGTACATTTTTATTACGGGCGGCGTTTTGTCTTCTTTGGGAAAAGGGATCGCCGCCGCCTCCATCGGGAATATTCTGGAGTCCTATGGATATAATATCAGCATTCTTAAACTGGATCCCTATTTGAATGTGGACCCCGGGACCATGAGCCCCTTCCAACACGGGGAAGTTTTTGTCACCGAAGACGGTGCGGAAACGGACCTGGATCTCGGCCACTATGAAAGGTTCACCACAACCCAGACTTCACAAAAAAGCAATTGGACGGCAGGCAGGATCTATGAAAAAGTGATCCTGAAAGAGCGCCGCGGCGACTACTTGGGAAAAACCGTCCAGGTTATCCCGCATGTGACCGATGAGATCAAGGCTGCGGTTTTCGAGGTCGGAAAAACCGCGGATGTTGTATTGATCGAGATCGGCGGAACGGTGGGCGATATTGAAAGCCTTCCTTTTCTTGAAGCCATCCGCCAGATCGGACTGGAATTGGATGAAGCGCAGGTGCTGTATGTCCATTTGACCCTGGTACCCTTCATTAAAACCGCCGGCGAACTGAAAACCAAACCCACGCAGCACAGCGTAAAGGCACTTCAGGAAATCGGCATCCAGCCCGACATACTTTTGTGCCGAGCGGAAACGCCCCTGCCGGCCGATATCAAGAAAAAAATTGCGCTCTTCGCCAATTTGAAGGAAGAGGCGGTTGTCAGCGCCGTCGACGTGGAAACGATCTATGAAATTCCCTTGATATACAAAAAAGAAGGCCTGGGCGCGATCATCTTGAAAAAGCTAAAACTCAAAGACCGCCAGGATGACTCGCTTGCCTGGGGGAAATGGGTCAAGTTGGCCAAAAGCTTATCCAAAGAGGTAACCATAGGCATCGTGGGCAAATATGTCAAGCATTCCGATGCCTATAAAAGCCTTTTTGAAGCCTTGTTCCACGCCGGAGTGGCAAACCATGTCAGGGTCAGATTGAATTTGATCGATTCCGACAATCTGGCAGACAGCGATCCTGGAGAAGCATTAAAAAATATTCAAGGCATTTTAATTCCAGGCGGATTCGGCATCCGGGGGATCGACGGGATGCTCCGGGCGGTCGAGTATGCCCGCGGCCAGGGAGTTCCTTTTTTCGGCATCTGCCTTGGCATGCAGGTGGCCACGGTCGAATTCTCGCGGAATGTCCTGGGATTGCCAGACGCCCATTCCACCGAATTCGATCCGCAGACAGGGCATAAAATTTTTCTTAAATTAAAGGAATTGAAAAATATTGAAAATATGGGCCACAACATGCGGCTTGGATCCTATTCATGCATTTTGCGAAAAAATTCTCTGGCTTTCAAGATCTACAAACAGGAAAAAATATCTGAGAGACACCGCCACCGTTATGAATTCAATCCTGAATTCGAATACATGATTGAAAACAAGGGGATGCGCATCAGCGGTAAGAATCCGGAGCGGAATCTTGTAGAAATCGTTGAATTGTCGGGACACCCATGGTTCTTGGGGTGTCAGTTCCACCCCGAATTCAAGTCGCGGCCGCTGCAGCCGCACCCTCTCTTCGTTTCATTCATTGAGCATGCGAAAAGGATCAAAATAAAATCGTAGGCTGCCGGCGCAAGATTTTTAATGCGGGTCCTTTACAAATTCATAAAATATACTTTTCACCATGGCGGTGACATTGATTAAATGCGCTTCCCTGGGCCCCATGATGGCGGGAAGCGTATATTCCCGGTTTAAAATATTTTCGGCGATCGAGGCGAAATCGGTTGAGATTTGCAATGCGGCCAGAATTTCTTCCTTAAGCCTTTGGGTTTCCCGGAGAGAGCTTTCAAGAAATTCCTGAACTTTATTTTCCCCTTTAATCGCCCGGTTGTGCGGTAAAGCCAGCACAACGGCCTTAAGGGCCATCAATTTTTTCAATGATTGTTCGTAAAGCGCATAACTGGACAAAAACAATGGCTTAATTTTCCCGGATTTTTCTATTACGCCGGCCGCATCTCCCGGGAAAAGGATATTTTCGGGTTTCAGCAAAAATGAAATCGAGCATCGTGTATGACCGGGTGTTGCAAATACTTCGATCCATTGGTCGCCCGATATCCTAATTGTGTCATTTTCATCAATTCCGCGGATATGCTCAGGTTTGCTAAAAACACTATTGGATCGGTCATTTAAGACTTTTTTGAATTTCTGGTTCAGGTTGTCAATGAATTCGATGGCTTTGTCATTTTCCAGGATCTCCTTGGTTCGCATGGAAGAGATGATTTCGAAGCCGTATTCTTTCTGCAGATAGGAACATGCGCCGGTATGGTCGTAATGCGAGTGGGTAAGAAGCACCAGATCGATTTTTTCCTTTCCCAGCAATTCGTTCAGTTTCCCCTTGATCTCTTTTGTTTTCGCCAATATGCTGCAGTCGACCAGCAGGTTTTTCTCCCCGCGGATCACATACAGCGGAAACATCAAATCGTGAATGGTAAATACGTTCGACCGCAGATTGGAAATGCCTTTTCCCGTCACCACATTTCCCATTTGAACAGCTCCTGTATCGGCTTGCGATCCCGGGCAGCTGGCAGCAGGTCAAAATTTCCCAGGCTCATCAGCTCCACGATGCGGACAGGGTCGGGGATGCCCAAAACGCTTTTTGCCCGGCATTCATCGAACGAACCGATCCAGCAGGTGCCCAGGCCTTCACGTACCGCCTGCAGGGCGATATGTTCCAGCACGATCGCCAGGTCAATGAGAAAGGCCGGGTGGCCGCAGCGCATGATATACTCCGGACGCAAGGCGCATGCGGCGAGAATGATGGGCGCCTGCTTTAGGAATGCCTGTTGGGGAGAAGCCTGGTCGAGCAACGTGTTTTTTACCTGGGGATCGGTGATGATGATGATCCGCCAATCCTGCTGGTTGCGCGCCGTCGGCGCCAGGCGTCCCGCTTCGAGAATCCTGGTCAATTTCTCTTTATCGACTGGTTTGCCATTATAGGCGCGGACCGAGCGCCGGTTTACGATTTCTTCAATGATTTTCACAGATAATATACGCCCCCGAGCAAAAAGCTGATGGCTTCACATTTCACTGTTGCCTCCGGGTCGATGAAGAAATTGCTGAGACAGCGGTTATAGCGAATTTCGGCGAACAACCCCCATTTCCCGATGGGCAACTCATAGCCCAGCAGGATATTGAACGCCAGAACGAGCTTTTTCGTAACATCGGCAACATTAAAAGTATCCCCGCTCTCCGGGAACGTCAGATAATGCGAAAGGATAAAAACAAATTCGGGCCCCAGGGCGGCGTACGGAGATGCCGTTTCCCGCAAACGATATTTGCATAAAATCGGAAAAGCGAGCGAGGTGTTTTTATAAATTCCCAGGATCGTCTTGCCTGGAGCATATTGCAGTTCGGTCTTCGCTCCTTTTGTGTTGAACAGGGCGTCGACCTCCAGCTTCATGTTCGGGCTGAGGTCGAATGCCCAGCCTACGCCGATGCCCGATCCCAATTTCTGCTGCCGGTTCAGGGAATCGATCTCGCCGGAAAACAGGTATTTACTAAAAATCAACCCGGTCATGGCCCTGATTTCATGGCTCGGCGCGGCTTGGGCCGACAAGAAAAGAAAAAGCAGCCCCGCGATTGTTTTTTTCATTTTTTTGAGGGTAGCACAACTGTGCATGCTTTTCAATGGTTCCATCCGCTTCCAAGTTTTCAGGGGTTGGGCCGTAGGTTATGTTTTTAAAGAATTTTATTCTCCATTATTGACAACCGTCATTTCATTTAGTAAGATCAATTTTGAGGCTTGATTCAAGGGAAGAGGGTCACCCCCACAGCCCCCGCTGCCGTGACCGGACCTGGATTCAGGAAGTATCTTTGAAAGTCTCAGCCACTGCCCCCAGAATGGGGT
>Ga0209262_10000268_pt1 | contig 26947 bp, 22 predicted proteins | sample Lowcelwee11metaG_FD_187171 | JGI IMG/M metagenome (GOLD analysis project Ga0209262, IMG submission 187171) | Freshwater pond sediment microbial communities from the University of Edinburgh, under environmental carbon perturbations - Low... | ecosystem: Environmental > Aquatic > Freshwater >... | reverse complement strand
AAACTGATAACTGCGGAAACCTATCCGCTTGTAATTGGCGCCTGGGCAAGGGGCGGAAATCCCACCGCAACCGACCATCAGCTGGGAATGGCTTATGGTGCCGGATCTATCCAGGTGCTGAAAGCTGGACAAAACGGTGTGATGGTTTCTTTTATGCCACCAGATATCAGGTTTGTGCCGCTGGCCGATGCGGTCAACATAGTAAGAACTGTGCCAGCTGAAAGCGAGTTTATGAGGATTGCACAGTCACTGGGAATTTACCTTGGTAACCGGTTATAAATCTCTAAAAACAGAATGCAATGAAAAATACAAAAATATCCGAAGATGTATATGAAAAGCTGGCGGATGCACTGGAGGCACTCCCCTCAGGCTACACCAGAACGCCCGGCAAAATCGAAAACGAACTCATCAAGATAGTGTTTACCTACGAGGAAGCCTGGCTTGCCGGTCAACTCACCCGCACCCCCGAGACCGCCGCCGAGATCGCGCAGCGGGTCGGTCTCGACGAGGAAAAAGTGACCGTGCTCCTCGAAAGCATGGTCCCGCCGCGCAAGGTTCGCAAGGACTCACTGGCGCTTGAAAGCGGCATCAAAGGAGTTGGAAAAGTTGAGGCAAGTCCCGGCAAGCAGCCCAAGGTAGAGAAATATCGGCTCTCCCCGTTTATTGTCGGCTGGTTCGAATCCTACCTGAATAACCCCCCGCCGGAAAGTGAGAGATTTGCCAGGCTTTACGAGCAATATGTCATCGAAGGCGGGGGCGAACGGATCTTCTCGCCGCGACCCGGCCCGCAGGGTGTCATTCCGATGCGGGGCTCGCTCAAGCCCGAGTGGCTCAAGCGCGAACCGCACAATGATGTCGATGCTCATTTCCAGAGATATGATCGCTTCCTGGTGATTGACTGTGTCTGCAAGAAAGACCAGGTTGCCGCTCACGGCCACAGTTGCGATATGCCGATCAAGCGTTGCGGCTTCGTAGGTATGCCGCCCGCGGTCCCTCTCTCGGAAAACATCCTCCCCCGTGAGGAGGCTATAAAGCTATGGGAAGAGCTGGATGCCATGGGTACGCATGTTGTCGAGGGATTTTATGGATTCACCATGGGGGCCGAGGCCCCTCAGTTTGTCGGTGGCTGTCACTGCTGCGGCTGTTGCTGCGTCATGTTGAATTCTCAACGTCTGGGTACACTTAAGGAAAGCGTCGAGCGCTCGAACTACCGCGCCGTGAAGGATTATGACAAATGCACCAACTGCGGTGAGTGCATCAGGCGCTGCCAGTTTTTTGCGCATAAATGGGAAAAAACTGCAGATGGCAGGAACTCTGTTTATAACAGGGATTTATGCGTGGGCTGTGGCTCCTGCGGTTTGGGATGTCCGTCGGGCGCGCTGCACCTGGAGCCGGTTTCGAAAGAGGAGTGGGTCCCTGTCTGTTCCAGCTTCCAGGAATGGGAAGAGGCCCGTCTAAAGAATATGGGAATGGGGCAATAGGAATGACCATCAAGCTTTATGATCTAATATTTGAAGTTTATTTTAATAAATCGGATATGAATTACTCAAAATCAGGGCTAGTATTTTTTCTGATCTTTTTGTCTTGCTCATTTAATTTAATGGCACAGGATGAACAAAAGCCGGCAGCAGATGATGCTGCTGCGATTGCCAAGAAACTGGCAAATCCAATCGGGGCGCTGATCAGCGTGCCATTCCAGAATAATACGGATATAGGCATTGGAGATTATAACGGTTCGAGAAATACCCTGAATTTCCAGCCCATTGTTCCTTTCAGCCTCAGTGCAAAATACAGTCTGATAACACGGTATATTGTACCCGTAATTGCTCAATACGACATCACCGGAGAGGGGACTCAGGAAGCCGGGCTTTCGGATGCCCTGGTAAGCGGGTGGATCTCAAACGCCGTTGTGAAAAATGGTTTCGTATGGGGTGTGGGAGCTGCATTCTTAATTCCTACTGCTACGGACGATTATCTGGGAACCAAAAAAATTGGCGTTGGCCCGACAGTAATTGTCCTGCAGCAAAAGAACGGCTGGACTTACGGAGCTTTGATTAATCAGATATGGTCTGTGGCCGGAGATGAAGAGAGAGCCGATGTTAACCAGATGTACCTGCAACCATTTTTAACTTATAACTGGAAAAGTGCAGCAGGGCTGACTGTCAATGCGGAGCTGACACAAAACTGGGAAGCCGGTACGACAAATGCATTCATTAATATTATGGCCGGGGGACTTACGAAATTCGGGAATCAGCTTGTGCAACTTCAGGCAGGACCACGCATACACGTGGCAGCCCCGGAAGGTGGCAAATCTGCTTTTGGAGTCAGGGCTGCAGCTATTTTTGTTTTTCCGAAGAAGTAGGGAAGACGGAAGACGGGAGACCTAAGACGGAAGACGGAAGCATTAAAACTGCAAGATAAGAACTATGGACGCTCAGAACTTGTTTAAAATTGTTGTGGTGCTCTACTCAGTTTCCAATTTGCTGTCACTGGGTCTTGAGCTCAATCTAAAAGAAACTATTAACTCCCTGAAAAGCTTCCGGCTTATTGTTCTGACCCTGGGCTGGGGCTGGGTGGTGAGTCCGGCTTTTGCCTGGCTGCTTACAATAATAATCCCAATGGACCCGTCCATTGCCCTGGGGCTGTTAATCACCAGCATTGCTCCTATAGCGCCATTCTTTCCCATTCTGGTGAGAAATGCCCGGGCAGATGTTAATTTCTCGGCGGCGTTCATGCCTTTAACAATGGTTGCTACTGTAGTGCTGATGCCAATATTTGTGCCCGTCATGATGCCTGGACTGACGCTGAGCATCTGGGCCCTGGCAAAACCCCTTCTGGTACTGATACTGATGCCAATGATCCTGGGTATTCTTATCCGGATTTTATCAACCCGGGTGGCCGATAAAATTTTCCCCGCAGTCAAGATGACAGCAGGACTTACCACTGTACTTTCGCTGGTATCTGTTCTCCTTATCTATTTCCGCGAATTTATAAAGGTATTGGGCAGCTATGCCATTCTTGGCCAGTTACTTCTGGCCCTCGGAATTCTGCTGGCGGCCTACTACATTGGCTTCGGATTAAAAAAGAACCAGCGAACCGCCATGGCACTGGGAATGAGTTCGCGGAATGTTTCGGCAATGTTCGCAGTTTACATCGTTTTGCCAACCCCCGACCCATACCTGCTGGTAATGATCCTGCTTTCGGGTCCGATACCCGCGCTCACCGCTTACTTTGCTTCACGGTTGCTGGGTAAAAAGACGTAAATTTAACTCATGCATAAAAATTACGGCATCATGCGCCTTACACTGATAACCTGTATTTTTCTCCTGTGGAAATTAACCTCATTATATGCTCAGGATCTTGAGCCGCGTGCTTATACCAACATACCGCAGGGAATGAATTTTGTACTTGCAGGTTACAGCTATTCGCAGGGTGGGTTGGTTTTTGACCCTGCAATTCCCCTTAAGAATGCCGATATACATATTCACGGAACTGTGTTTGCATGGGCAAGATCAGTTAAAGTTGGACCCATGTCTGGCAAGGTCGATGTTATACTACCTTATGGCTGGCTGGCCGGATCTGCAGAGTATGACGGACAGACGGTCACAAGGGAAGTTTCAGGTCTTGCTGACCCCAGGATAAGGATGAGTGTTAACTTTATCGGTGCCCCGTCGCTGCCTCTGTCCGGATTTAAAGATTACAAGCAAAACTTTGTCATGGGTGGCAGTCTGCAGGTATTCCTGCCTCTGGGCCAGTATGACCCCCTCAGGCTTGTCAATCTCGGAACAAACCGGTATACGATAAAGCCCGAGCTAGGTGCTTCCAAAACGCTGGGAAATTTCCAGATCGAACTAACAGGCGGCGTTGCATTCTATACTACCAATTATGATTTTTACGGTGGAAAGACACGTTCGCAGGCTCCTATCGGTTCAATACAGGGACACGTCAATTACAGCTTCAAAAAGGGAATATGGGCAGCGGTTGACGGAACTTATTACTGGGGCGGGCATTCCACTGTGGATGGTGTTGAGGGAAATGATCTGCAGAAGAACACCCGGTTGGGATTGACAGTGGCAATTCCCCTGGGGATTCACCACTCACTGAAAATAAATCTCAGTACAGGGGTCTCCACGAGAACAGGAAGCGATTATGATGTAGCAGGCCTGATATGGCAATACAGGTGGGGAAAGGGTCTGCCAAAATCTAAAAGGCCTGATTAATACTTATTTCTAAGTATTGTTCCAGGCCTGGACTATCAATAATTTCAGTTTTGTTAAATAATTAATGACTAACCCGGATGTCTTCAAATGAAATGCTTTAAAATTCCTTCAAATGTCATTATTGTAATCGCCTGTACTATATTGTTTTACAGCGTAAATAGCACCATTTCAGCTCAAACTGAAATCCCTGAAAAACATTGGAATTTTCTCATCGATGTCTATCTTATGTTCCCATACATGGACGGAGAAACCGGCATTGGTGATCTGCTCTCTGTTCCCGTTGATGCGAATCCCGGTGATATTTTCAGCAAGCTGAAGATGGCTGCCATGTTATACCTTGAGGCAAGCACCAGTAAATGGGCCATAACCTCTGACCTCGTTTACATGAACCTGAACCAGGAGGTATCTCCAAGCACGCTATTTCATTCCGGAGAAGTTACTGCGAAGGAATTGATATGGGAGCCGGCCGGGTTGTACAGGGTTGTACCATTCTGGGAGCTCGGTCTGGGAGGGAGACTGACAAATCTCTCAACGGATATAGATGCCCGCCGATATGTTATTGGGATTGGAAATCCTACAGAACCTGTTACAGCGGGCGGATCCAAAACATGGATGGATCCGGTCATAATAACCCGTTTTTCTGCTGCTATTAAGGAGAAGTGGCTTTTGCAATTCAGGGGAGACATAGGTGGTTTCGGTATCGGATCGGATTTGACATGGCAACTCCAGGCTTATGCCGGTTATCGTTTCGGCAGAGTATTCCAGCTGACGGCTGGTTACAGATATTTAAGTGTCGACTACGATAAGGGAGTTGATGCAGAACGGTTTGTTTTTAATATGGCTTCATTTGGCCCGGTCGTAAGATTCGGGTTTAATTTCTGATAAATACTATTTAAAATGAACTTGAACAGAACAGTGTTTTATGCCCTTTCAGTCTCATTAATTTCTTACAGTGGAATTAGTTCCGGACAGACAAGTGTGTCTGAATCGTCAAAGGCAGAACCATTGTCCGCTGCCGGGCAAAAATATTTACTTCCCGACCTGCGACAGGGCGCGCTTGTCATTGACGGTAAGCGACTCTGGTTCAAACCAATAATAGCAGTCGTCACTGACTACAACTGGCTCTGGCAGGATGATCCAAGCCTTGAGCAGGTAGGGCTTCAGGAAAACACCTTTGACCTGCGGGCAGCGCGGTTCGGACTGAACCTGCGGTCAAAAGGCAAGCTGAAGTGGGCTTTTACTTTTACCTTTGATTACCAGGAGTCAAGGACAAGGGATGATGTTTACTTTCAGGTCTATGATCTGAAGCTTGATATACCCCTGGGGCCCGTAAAGCTCACCATGGGAAAACAGAAGGAGCCCTTCTGCTATGAAATGGTGGGACTAATGCCGCAATTGCCTCAGCAGGAACGTCTCATGTCACCATTCTTCACAACACGAAATACCGGAATCATGCTTTCGGGGACCCTGGCGAATCAGCGGATGACATGGGCAGCAGGGGCCTTCAATGACTGGATTGAGACCGGGGAAAAACTAAACCGCAATGCCACCAACTGGGTCGGCCGCATTTCCGGTCTTGTCACAGTATCTGAGGACAATCTGAACTACCTGCACCTGGGATTGGGAGGACGTTTTGCAGGATCTGACGATGGGATGATGCGTTTTTCGGGACGCCCCTCTTCTAACGTAGCTGACAAATACGTTGATACGAAATCGTTCGCTGCCGATAATGCAAGCGAAATGTCAATTGAGGCAGTGTATTCCTTCGCCCCGTTCATGCTGCAGGCAGAATATATAAGAACCTGGGTGAATGCACCGGAGAGCGGCAATCCCGGATTCTCCGGAGCTTATCTTTCTGCATCATGGGTGATCACAGGTGAAAGCAGGCCTTACATCCGCTCTCTCGGTTATGCCGGAGGGATTGTCCCTTCGAACCGCTATGGGGCATTTGAGGTCGTCGGGCGTTATGGTTACGTTGACCTTACCGATGGACCTATAGACGGAGGCGTGATGGGTCACTGGTATTTCGGGGCCAACTGGTGGGCCTCAAGGCAATGGAAAGTCGGTTTGTCATATGGCAACTGCACCCTTGACCGCGATGCACTGGTCGGAAGGACCAGGATGCTTCAGGCCAGGATGCTCTTCATGTACTAAGCTTCCGGAATACTTAAAGTACTCGGAGTATGAAAATAAACTGTTACCAATTTTCAGAGGGACCTCAGGTTGTACCTTGTGACTACTCTTTTGCCGTCGACACTGTCAGACATAAGAAAGGGAAGATTTGGATCGACCTGCTTGATGCTGATACCAGTGAACTGGAAAAGACACTGGATGATCTCAATGTTCAGGGACTGATCAGACAATTTTGCCTTGAATCACGCGATCATCCGGGGTACTATCCGCTTAAACCGATAGCTCTGATGGTAATGCCTGTACAGATGGAGGAGCAGGATTCAAATACAATGGAATACCTGGCCGTAGTTTTCAGCAGTGAATTTGTGCTTACCATCCGGAACGGTAAAATGGCGCGATTCAGGAAAAGTATCTCATCGGAAGATTCCCTTGACCTGCTACCCGATGAAAGTACCGCAGGGATTATCTCAACACTGTTGATGGGATTATCACTGGACTGTTTAAGGAAAGCCGCCAGACTAAGTGACGTGATACTTGACCTTGAAGAGAGAAGGGAACGAGATCCGGAAAAAGTAAATATTGAAGAGATATCTGCTAAAAGATCTGAATTACTGACACTTGAATCAATTGTAAAGGGGCAACTGCCAATTATTGATACAATTATTTCGTCAGACAGGCCTGCAAAGATCCAGGAAAGCAGCCTGGATTACCTACGGTGGGCATCTGCAAACCTTATATCGGCTGACAAAAAACTTGAATGGCTGGAGCGCCGCCTCGAAGTAATGCGATCACTCATTGACATGCATGCCCAGGAAAGAACAAACCGGAGGCTCGGCCGGCTGACAGTTTTATCGATGATCTTCATGCCGGTCACCTTCCTGGCAGGGATATGGGGAATGAATTTCAAATCAATGCCCTTAATCTCTTTCGAACATGGCTACATAATCGCTCTGATCATTATGCTGATAATTACAGGAGGAACGTATTTCTATTTTCACAGGAAAGGATGGTTTGGGTAGGCAGCAGGCAGTAGGCAGTAGGCAGTAGGCAGTAGGCAGTAGGCAGTCGGCTTGAAGACTGAAGACTGAGGACTGAAGACTATTAAATCTGAACTGACATCAATAGTATCTATAAAACCACATTGCATAAATAAAATACTCATTTCTAAGTATTTCGCAAGCAGTTGAAAGAAAGTAAATTTATCATGATCTTCCTGATTCGGAATTATTTAACGCATATCACAAGACAACAGCAACTTATAAAGGCACTTTAAAATATAAATCAAACAAAAAAGCTATGAAAGTAATTATCGTTGGCGGAGTAGCCGGTGGTGCATCGTGTGCAGCAAGGCTCCGCAGGCTTGATGAGAAGATAGAGATTCTTATGGTCGAACGGGGACCGTTCGTATCTTATGCAAACTGCGGATTGCCTTACTATGTAGGCGGGTCGATAGAAGAAGAATCAAAGCTTCTTGTCGCCACCGAACAGATGTTCAAGGTGATATTCAACATGGACTGCCGTACAAATTGTGAGGTTGTTGGTATCGCGGCAAAGGAGAAGACAGTTAAGCTGAAAAATCTTCTATCGGGTGAAGTTACAACTGAAAAATACGATAAACTTGTTCTCTCCCCCGGTGCAGCACCAGTGCGTCCACCCCTTCCCGGACTGGAGCTTCCCGGCATATTTTCAGTAAGAACAGTAGCAGATTCGAAAAATATCAAAGAGTGGCTTGACCGTGATACCGATAATTCCGTTGGAAACTCATTCACAGGTGTTGACAAGGTTTCAAGACCGAAGAAAGCAGTTGTTATAGGCGGAGGATTCATTGGACTTGAAATGGCTGAAAACCTGGTTGAAAGAGCCCTGAATGTCACGCTGATTGAAAAACTTGACCAGGTCATGCCGCCTCTCGATCCGGAGATGGCACGTATCGTAAAGAGGTACATGAAAAAGCACGGAATAGCTGTTAAGACCGGTGACGGCGTGGCCGGATTCCGAAAGGGAGAACAAGGTGACCTGGAAGTGATTACAGAAAAAGGTAAGGTTTATAATGCTGACATTGTCATTATGTCCATTGGGGTTAAACCCGAGCTTGAACTGGCGAAAATGGCCGGCATCAAGGTTGGGGAGCTTGGAGGTATACGGGTAGATGAGCATATGGTCACATCCGATCCCGATATCCTTGCAGTTGGTGATGCTGTTGAGGTGAAGGATTTTGTCACCGGGCAGTGGGCATTGATACCACTGGCAGGTCCGGCAAACAGGCAGGGCAGAATTGCAGCCGATGTGATAGGCGGGCGTAAAGCGAAGTTCCGCGGAACGCAGGGAACATCTATCTGCAAGCTTTTCGGCGCTGCAATAGCACAGACTGGTGTCAGCGAGAAGACACTTAAAAAACTTGGCGATACTGATTACGAGAAAGTATACCTTTTCCCGAATTCCCATGCCGGATACTACCCGGGAGCCAAGATGCTTATTGTAAAGGCAATCTTCAGGAAATCTGACGGTAAACTGCTCGGGGCACAGGTGCTTGGCGAAGACGGAGTTACGAAGAGGATAGATTCATTTGCCATGGCCATTCAGATGGGCTGCACGGTTTATGATCTTGAAGAATCTGAACTCTGTTATGCACCGCCATTCGGAAGTGCAAAAGATCCGGTCAATTTTGCCGGGATGATCGCCGCAAACATCCTCAGGGGCGACATGCCTGTTGTACACTGGGACTCGCTTGGCGACAGCTTCCTTTTAGACGTCCGCAATCCGCCTGAAGTGGCAGCAGACCCTGTTCCGGGTGCTGTCAACATTCCTCTTCCCCAGCTCCGCTCACGCCTTGCTGAACTGCCGAAGGACAAACAGATAGCCTCATTCTGCCGGTCGGCACAGAGGTCGTATTACGCAACAAGAATATTGCTGCAGAACGGCTTCAGGGCAGTGAATATTTCAGGAAGTATGCTTGCACGCTCTATCATGTAATTATTGAGACACATTAAACCGATTTAACTATGGACGCAATCATTCAGTTTTGTCAACCATTATTCCAGCCTGTGGTTCTGGTTTTTACAATTATGAATCTTCTGAGTATGGGACTTCAGGTTAACCTGGGCAATATGTTTAAGGTAGTCAGAAATCCGAAGTTCCTTGGTTTGATGTTAGTGCTCGGCTGGGTTATAGGTCCGGCAATTGCTTATCTAATCACCTTGGTGCTTCCCCTGGATAGTTCATACATAATTGTTCTGTTCATCGGGAGTCTGGCACCGTGCGCACCATTTCTCCCTCCTCTTATTCCCAAAGCTCACGGAGACGTAAACTTTGCAGGTGCCTTCATACCCGTAGCTGCGATCGGCACATCAATTCTAATGCCGGTTATAGCACCAATGCTGGTCAAGGGGATAGATTTAAGCGTGATGTCACTCCTTAAGCCGCTCTTCATAACATTGCTGGTGCCATTGATGTTTGGTGCCGCATTAAAAACATTTGCCGCTAATGTGGCTGACAAGATCTTTCCCTGGGTAAAGAAGCTCGCAGGCTTATCCACGTTATTAACCATTATATTATGTTTGATTATTTATTACAAGCCCATGTGGGCTACTGCCGGCAGTATGGCAACCCTTGCTATGACAATTTTTATGGTTTTGATGGCACTGATATCATATTATTCCGGGTTCAGCTTTAATCGTGGCGAGAAGGTGGTTATGTCACTTGGAATGGGTACAAGGAATATTGCCGCTGTACTGATAGGGGTTCTTACAATAGCTGACGTCAAACCTAATATGGTGGCGATGGTCGTCATCTGGACCCTGTGGTCTTTTATCCTAAGTATGATTATTGCTCCCATTATAGGCAAGAAGGGTCGAAAGGCGTCTGCAGCTAAATAGATTGTTACAACCAGGATCATTAAAACCGACAGAGAAAGTGGAAAATAAAAAAGGAAAATCATCTCTTATGGGGTTGATTAAAGGCTATTTACCCATCCTTGAATGGGGGGCAAAATATAACAGCAAGACCTTTTCAAACGATATGATCGTTGCTTTGATAGTAACGATGATGCTAATACCCCAGTCACTGGCGTATGCAATACTGGCTGGTCTTCCTGCAGAAGTCGGGCTCTATGCCTCCATGGCTCCGCTGATCATGTATGCTATCTTTGGCACTTCAAGAGCACTTGCGGTAGGCCCCGTGGCTGTTGCCAGCCTTATGACGGCAGCTGCTGCCGGTCAGCTGGCATCACAGGGAACACCAGAGTACCTTGGAGCAGCTGTTGCCCTGGCAATGGTATCAGGGTTGCTGCTGATAGCCATGGGATTTCTGAAACTGGGATTTCTGGCAAATTTTCTCAGCCACCCGGTAATTGCCGGATTCATAACAGCATCAGGTCTTCAGATCGCTGCCGGTCAGCTGGGCCCGGTTCTTGGAATACATGCCGAAGGTGAGAGCTTCCTTGATATTGTTATCTCACTCTGGCACACAATCAGCGGCACCCATCTTATTACTGCGGCTATAGGGATAGGCTCACTGATATTCCTTTTCTGGGTACGCAAGGGACTGAAACCGCTTCTTGTTCGCTTCGGTTTGCGTGAAAAGATGGCAGACATTCTTGTAAAAATTGGCCCTGTAGTAGCCATAATTTTGACAATCGTAATAGTAGCTGGCTTAGGTCTTGCTGACAAGGGTGTCAAGATAGTGGGTAAGGTACCGGGTGGTTTGCCAAAAGTAGCCATGCCGCCCCTTGATTTTGCCTTGTGGATGAAGATACTTGTCCCGGCCCTGCTTATTTCAATTGTAGGGTATGTAGAGTCTATTTCCGTGGCTCTTACACTTGCAGCCAAGAAGCGTCAGAGGGTTGATCCCGACCAGGAACTTATCGCTCTCGGTGCTTCAAACGTAGGATCGGCAATTTCCGGCGGGTTCCCGGTTACAGGAGGATTCGCACGTTCAGTTGTCAATTTTGAGGCCGGAGCCGAGACTCCAGCTGCCGGAGCCTTTACTGCTGTCGGCATAGCACTGGTCACATTGTTTCTCACGCCATTGCTCTTCTTTCTTCCGAAGGCAGCTCTTGCAGCTACTATTATTGTCGCAGTAATGGGTCTGGTTGATATGAAAGCCCTTAAGCATGCCTGGTCTTACTCCAAAACCGATTTTGCGGCTATGGCTGTCACTATACTTGTAACATTGTGGAAAGGAGTTGAGGCAGGACTTATCGCAGGTGTTGGGCTGTCTATCTTCCTGCACCTGTACCGCACATCAAGGCCTCATGTGGCCGTTCTTGGACAGGTTCCCGGCACGGAACATTTTCTCAATGTCAAACGGCACGAGGTGATTACAGACCCTGGCATTCTCTCAATAAGGGTGGATGCGAGTCTCTATTTCCCCAATGCGCGTTTCCTCGAGGACACGATAAACAATGCTGTTGCGGAGAACCCTGATATCAAGCATCTCATCCTTGTATGTCCTGCAGTCAATACCATAGATCTCTCGGCCCTGGAAAGCCTCGAGGCAATCAACCTGAGGTTAAAGGACAGCGGAATAAAACTGCACCTGTCAGAAGTCAAGGGCCCCGTCATGGACAAGCTTAAGGATACGCATCTTCTTCACGCACTGACCGGCAAGGTCTACCTTACACAATTTGCGGCCGTGTCCGAATTGCGAAGCGAACTTGCATCCTAAGGATTTAAGATTACAGGAGGCCCGATGTGTTATTGCACACCTTCAGGCGATCCTTCCTGAGGACGATTGATAATATTTCAAATAATATGTCTTAATGAGAGCCATTACAGTTGAACCAAAAATAGCAGGCACCGCAAGGTACATGGAGATGCCTGAGCCTGATCCGCGTGACGGGTCCATCCTGGTCGAGGCAATTGCCGTTGGTGTTTGCGGGACGGATGTTGAAATTACCGAAGGGAAATACGGATGGGCACCTCCGGGACAGAATCACCTTATCCTGGGCCACGAATCACTGGGCCGTGTTATTGATCCGGGCACAGCCTCCGGATTTAAGAAAGGCGATCTCGTAGTTGGCATCGTCAGGCGCCCCGATCCGGTTCCTTGTCCGAACTGTGCAGTGGGTGAATGGGATATGTGCAAGAACGGACTCTACACTGAAAGAGGGATCAAGGAGATACACGGATACATGTCAGAGCGATGGAGGATCGAGCCTGAGTATGCAATTAAGATAGATCCTGCACTTGGAATTCTGGGTGTACTTCTGGAGCCCACGACTGTTGTCACCAAAGCGCTGGAGCAGATAGGAATGATAAGCCGCCGTTCATTCTGGGAGCCAAACAGGGTTCTTGTAACAGGAGCAGGGCCGATAGGATTACTGGCGGCATTAAGTCTCAAAATATGGGGTGTGGAGGAGATACATGTACTCGACAGGATGGAATCAGGCTCTAAACCTGATCTTGTAAGAGAGCTCGGAGCTATTTATCATTCAGGCAGTGTTTCCGATATCGGGTTTGAACCGGATGCTATCGTGGAATGTACCGGGGTGGGTCCGGTAATTGAAGCATGCATACAACAGCTTGGCCCGAACGGCATATTATGCCTGACGGGTGTGGGTCATGGCGGGCATATGACCAGGGCAGGTACAGCTGATATGGCTGCTTCAGCAGTATTGAGAAACACTGTAATTGTAGGCAGCGTCAATGCAAATAAGCGCCAGTGGTACAGGGCGGGGCAGACCCTTGCCAAAGCTGACCGTGGCTGGCTGGCAAAACTCATAACCCGACGGGAAAAACCTGAAAACTTCATCAAAGCCCTGGAGAGAAAGCCGGATGATATTAAGGTGGTGATTCAGTTTTCAGAAGTATAATAGAAGACGGAAGACCGAAGACGGAAGACGGAAGAAAGGAGACGGAAGACGGAAGCTGCTGATGTTCAGTTATTATTTCCGAATTGATAAGGCTTAGCGGGGGAAACCAGGCTCAGGTGTAGGATATATCCATTATTACATAAATAATTTCTTCCCTGTCACGCTTTAAGGCAATCGTGTCTCCCACTTTTTTGTTTATCAGTGCTTTGGCCAGGGGTGATATAAAGGAGATCTTCCCCCTGGCAATGTTTGCCTCATCAACGCCTGTAATCTGAAAGATCTGAGTTTTACCGGATACCTCAGTTTTGAGGGTAACCGTGGCGCCAAACCTTATTTCGTTTTGCGGCTGCTCTGTCAGATCAACAACCCTGGCATCGGCAATCCTGTTGTTCAGTAACTGTAACTTTGCATTGATATAGTTCAGGGCAATGCGTTTCTCATTTTCATTGCTGCTGCCGACATTGTCTTTTTCCCTGATCAGCGCCTCCTTTTCAGCCAACAGCTGTTCCATACCGTTCCGGGTGACAAAGTTAGGCACGCCGTCCGGCAGGTATGCCCTCTGTGGCACCATCGGAACTTCTTCCTGGTCGTCTTCCTTGACAAATCCTCTGCTCATAGCTCATGGGTCGGGACTGCTAAATTATCCATTATAGTATAATATGCCAATTTCGGGTACACATTTTGGTTTGTTGCTCGCGGGTCGATTTGCTCCTTAAACGGAGGTCTTGCGGTCCTGCGGTCTTGCGGTCTTGCGGTCTTGCAATCCCTCCTTCTCCGCCAAATGGCGGATTCGGAGGGCAAAGCCTGCGGTCGAAGGTTCCCGGTTTGATTCGGTAAGGGTCTTCGCCTCTATTACCCGTCAACTTTTATTGTGAGACGAGTTTCTTAAAGTCCTCATCTTCCCAAAGACTTTTGTAATCCTCATCTTTCGGGGCATAAGTCTTGAATTGCGGGTTCATTGATATTGCCTTTCCGAGGTCAGCAAGGGCATTTGCCTTATCTCCTTTGCGGCAATAAACGCATCCGCGGTTATAGATGAAAACCGGCTGCCCTGGAGCAAGCTCAATTGCCTTATTGTATGAAGAGATGGCTTCATCAAGCTTATTTGTTTTTGCAAGAATCCCTGCTTTAATCTGCCAGGCATCAGCGTTGTCAGGACTGAGTGATGTTGCCTTCTCAAGGGCAGATAAAGCCTCATCATTTCTGTCCATTGATTCCAGGATCTGTCCCTTCATCAGCCAGTTTACCCCATCGTCGGGTTGCATGACGGTAAGCTTTTCGGCGTTTTTCAGTGCATCATCCAGGTGGTTGAATTCAGCCTGGAGGAACGTTTTAAAGAATAATATTCCGGTATTTTCCGGATACGTTTTTTCGAGTTCTTCCAGTTGTTTGATCGCTTCTTCCTCACCGCCAGGACTCCTTTTCATGTTAATCATCAGCCAGCCCTGCACGGCGTCCCTGTTCTCAGGGTAATTACCCATTATTTCAAGATAGACTTTGGATGCTTCTGCTGTATTGCCCTGCTGGGCCAGGCTCTGGGCCTTGCTGAGGTCATCCTTCACCGTAGAGGTCTGTCCTTGAGCGTAATAACAGGCAAAGACAGCAATCACAACTGTCAGAAAGAATTTCAACGTTTTCATTTTGATTGAGTATTAGTGATAATCGTTAATACAAAATTACGCCTTACCAAAGCCGAAGTCAAATTTATATTAGCATGGAAGACCTGACCCTGGTGCAGTTTCGTATTGGGAATAGCATACGGTGCAAAGCGGTTAAGGAGGATGGATTTTATACCGTTATGAGAATGTGACATTTTCATTACTTTTGGATGATTATCATTTTAACCTGAACCAAAGGAATTTAAACCGTACGTTATATGCTGACAAAAGAACTGGTACTGGACTTGTGGAGCAAAACCTACAACACCGATGGGAAACCCGACTGGTCACATATTATTCCCTATTACGACACTAATATCTATTTCAGGGATTCGATCCAGGAAATACGAGGCATCGTAGAATTTACCGCGATGACGGAACGTCTGACAAAGAGGTCAAAAGACCTGAAAATGAATATTGTCAATGCTGTCATGGAAGGGAATATAATTATCATGGAATGGGAAATGACCATCAAGTTCAAGAAAAATCCGAGCTCCGTAATGTATGGCTCAAGCCGGCTGACTTTAAATGAAGAGGGGAAAATTATTGAGCAAAGAGACTATTACGATTTGTGGGGTGACATCTTTGACAATATTCCACGGTTCGGCAAAGCCTACCGTAGGTTTATGATTAAAAAGTTTGGTTGAACTTATTATGCTGAAATGATGTTCTATTACTATACACAAAACTAATAACCAGGATTATGAAAAAGGTTACTTGCATACTATTGTTTCTGGCATTACTATCTTCCGGATTTGTAAATGCCCAGACAGGTCTTCGTTTCGGATTGAAAGCCGGCTACAGTCTGGCCACTCAATACGGAATCTCCCCGGCTGATAATACGTATGAAGTTGAGACAAGCAGCAGGAATGGCTTTTCAGGAAGCATTTTATTGTATTTTCCAATAACTGAATCAGTAGGCATTCAACAGGAGTTTGCCTACACAATGAAAGGTTCGGGCCAGGATGTTACTATTCCCGAGCCTTATGAAATAAATACTGTTTCTGATTACAGGCTGAACTATTTCGAGATGCCAATAATCGTAAAATACAGATTTGTCAATATTAAGGATTTTGGGTTTTATGGCAGCACCGGGATCGCATTGTCATTATTAATGAATGGAGATTATAATATTACCAGTACAATTAATGCGGGCGGCCCCCCGATAATTGTTGAAGAATCAGGTGATATGGAAGGCCTCGATATCTTCGATTACTCATTCGTATACGGAGTCGGCTCGGATTTCAAACTTCTCAAACAGAACTTTTTCATCGAATGGCGAATGACAGTAGGGTGGAACACTCTGGCAATGCCTAACGCTACAGGAGCTGATCCTGTCCCACTGCGCAATATGGATTATATTTTTTCAGCCGGCATGTATTTCTGAAAGCTCAGGCCGGATTATTCAATTATTTGAAATCTATAGAAGCGAGTCAGGATACTTGTATTTATGAAGAATAAAAAGTTTGCCAGGTATTTCAGGGAGTATGAGTGGTCGAACATTTCTGCCATGATCAGAAATAACCGGTCAGCCCCCCGGATATGCGCAGACGGCTTCAACAACAAACTTGTTGTTATTACCGGTGCCACATCGGGTATAGGTTACCATACAGCCAGAAAGTACGCATCCCGTGGGGCTAACCTGCTTTGCATAAACCGCAACGGGGTAAAATCAGAGGCCCTGCGGCATGAAATTGAAAGTGAATTCGGAGTCAGATGTGAATACAAAATAGCTGACCTGAGTAACCTGCAGGATGTCCATCGGGTGGCGGAAGAACTGTCAAAGCTCGATACCCCTATTGATGTACTGATACATAATGCAGGTGTTTACCTGACAAAAAGGGAGCTGACCTCCGACGGGCTTGAAAGGGTTTTTGTGGTCCAGTACCTTTCTTCGTTCATCATCAATCACGTTCTGATGAATAAGCTCAGATCTCAGGAAAAAGCCAGGATAATCATGGTTAATTCTGAAGGTCACCGTTTTGCCGCATGGGGACTGAGAACCGATGATCTGAACTGGGAAAAACGGAGATATTCAGGGCTGAAAAGCTACGGTTCTGCCAAACTGGCCCAGCTCCTGTCAATGATTGTTTTTGATGAACACTTCCGGAATACAGGAGTATCAATCAATGCAATGCATCCGGGAGCTGTCAAAACTGACACCGGGCAGGAAAACGGACCGGTTTACCTGTGGTTTAAAAGGAACTTCATCGATAAAACATTAAAATCGCCTCAGATATCGGCCGAGGCATTGTATTATCTTGGTGTTTCAAATGAACTGGAAGGGGTAAGCGGAAAATTCTTCAATCTCACAACGGCTGAAGAACCTGCACCACCGGCCCTGGACAAAGATGTAGCTTACGAGCTGTGGGAAATAAGCCAGTTGTCAGGCAGACTGAAGTGATCAAAAAAGTAGATGTTACAGGATAATAAATTTAATGAAATTTCTGAGCTGAATGAATATGCCTGAAAGCAGATACAACATCATCATTGTCGGAGGGGGTATTGCCGGACTGACTTCTGCTGCCTATCTCTCACGCGCCGGGAAAAAGGTTCTACTCATTGAAAAAAACAGGGAGTGCGGAGGATTGGTCAATACATTTACACGTGACGGTTTTCAGTTTGATGCCGGGGTGAGAGCCCTGGAGGATGCCGGAATTATTTTCCCGATGCTGAAGGATCTGGGTATTCAGCTCGAGGTTGTAAAAAGCCCGGTTTCCCTGGGAATAGGGAGTGAAATTCTGCATATAGAGAACATAGACAGTTTAATAAAATACAGGGAACTTCTTGTAAACTTATATCCTGAAAGCCAACTGGAGATTGATGAGGTCCTGAGAAACATCCGGAAAATAATGAAACACATGGATGTCCTTTATGGCATAGAGAATCCGGTGTTTAAGGATCTGATACGCGACAGGGATTTCATTTTCAGGAAGCTTCTCCCCTGGCTGCCGAAATTTGTTCTTACCGTCAGAAAAATAAACAGGCTGAACATGCCTATTGAGGGGTATCTGGCAACTATGGTAAAAAATCCTTCACTCAGGGATATTATTTCACAGCATTTCTTCAGAAACACCCCTGCCTTCTTTGCGATGAGCTATTTTTCATTGTACCTCGATTATTTCTATCCCAGGGGAGGTGTAGGGAAGCTGGCGGATGCCCTGAAGGGAAAAATATCAGGATGGGGAGGCGAGATAAAAACTGAAACAAAGATTATTGAAGTCGACGCTGAAAAATGCCTCCTGAAAGACCAGGAGAATGTTACATATGCATATGACAGCCTGATCTGGGCGTCGGATTTAAAAACATTCTATACCATTACCGAAACGGGCGGATTGTCACCTGACATCAAAATAAAATTTGAAGAAACCAAAAGCAAGATGCTGAATAACCGGGGGGGTGATTCAGTGTTTTCCCTTTTCCTGGGGGTTGATGAGCCGCCTGAAAGTTTCAGCAGGATAGCACATGGCCATTTCTTCTATACCCCCGAGAAAACAGGATTGGGTGAAACGCACAGGGGGGAGCTTGATAATCTGCTAAGCAATTTTGAGAAACTCAAAAAAGAGGAAATCTTAACCTGGCTTGATAAATTCACCAGGTTAAACACCTATGAAATTTCCGTTCCCGTGCTTAAAGATCCCGCTCTGGCACCCCCGGGCAAAACAGGCTTAATAATCAGTTTCCTTGCTGAGTATGATCTGTTCAGCAAGATTCAGGGTGCAGGCTGGCTTGATGAGTTTGTAACGGAACTTGAAAATCGTGTCCTGAGTGTCATTTCTGATTCTGTCTACCCGATGTTAAAGGGTAAAATTATTTCACGCTTTTCTTTTACCCCCTTAAGCATTGAAAACAGAGTGGGAAGTTCTGAAGGAGCCATAACGGGATGGGCATTTAAAAAAACGATGCCGGTCATCAACAAAATTCAGTTCTCAGACCGTTCGGTTCTGACACCAATACCTTCAGTTTACCAGGCTGGCCAATGGGCATACAGTCCGGCCGGGGTGCCAATGTCAATTCTCACTGGTAAACTTGCCGCTGACCGGGCATTGAAGCAAATTCTGAAAAAATGATACATGTAAGATCTGTTTCGAAGTTCTTTGGCAAAATTGAAGCCCTGAAAGATGTCAGCTTCAGCATAAACAAAGGGGAGATCTTTGGTATCCTTGGCCCGAACGGGGCAGGTAAATCAACAATAGTAAACATTCTGAACACCCTGGTTAAGCCCGACAGGGGCGAGGTTATCATTGACAATGTCAATATCCGTAACGACGGAGTAACGGTTAAGCTGATAATGGGAGTGGTTCCGCAGGAAATTGCCCTTTATGAGGAGTTGACGGCTTATGAGAACCTCATGTTCTGGGGAGGGTTGTATAACATCCCGAAACCGCTCCTCAGGGAAAATGCAGACAAGACCCTTGAAATAGTTGATTTATCATACAGGAAGAATGACAGGATAAAGACATTTTCAGGGGGGATGAAGCGAAGGATCAACATTGCCTGCTCATTGTTGCATAATCCCAGGATACTGGTTCTGGATGAACCTACGGTCGGCGTTGACCCCCAGAACAGGAATCATATTTTTGAGGTAATTGAGAGATTGCATGATGAGGGGATGACAATTATCTATACCACTCATTACATGGAGGAAGCCGAGAGGTTTTGCGACAAGATTGCCATAATGGATGAAGGCCGTATCATTGCTCTTGGCACGCTAAAAGAGCTGAGGGAGAAGAGTGATGCAAAAGATCTTCTGTCAATTAAACTTGCAGATTTTGACAATGAGATTATTTCCAGGATCAGGTCGGCAATTCCGTTGATCAGGTTTGACAGTACCACAAGGACTCTTGAGGCAGACTGTGAGAATATAAGTGATGAAATTTCGGTAATTACGAACCATGTCCAGAATGCCGGCGGTGTAATTGAAAGAATATTTACCAGGGGAACGAACCTGGAGTCCATCTTTTTAAAACTGACAGGGAAGAAACTAAGAGATTAGACTATGCTAAAGCTATTCAATAAAGACCTGAAGCTTTTTTTTCATGATCAGCGCTCTGTCATTCTCACGTTTCTGCTTCCGCTGATTCTTATAACTGTTTTTGCGTTTGCCTATGGCGGCACAGGTAAGTATGACGGACGTTCGCGGCCTGTCAGCCTGCTTGTTGCCGATCTTGACCTGACAGTCGCTTCAAAGGAAATAATCAGCAATATAGATTCCCTGCAAGATATAAGTATTGTGATATCAGATTCCGTGAAGTCAAAGGAACTGGTAATTAAAGGAAGGTATGTTGCTGCACTAATCATTCACAAAGGGTTTCAGGATTCACTGGAAGCCGGAACAGGGACCCCCATGGAACTTGTCTATGACAGGTCGAGGGAGATGGAAACGGGGATTATTCAGCAGAGCCTGATCAGAACTGTCATTGCCTCAACGAGTAACATAATTGTAAGAAACAGAATTGAAAGTTACCTTAAGGAGCAGTTCCCTGTTTTTGGTCAGAACATGAGTGATAATATTTTCAGAACGGTAACAGGCGATGGCAATCATACTCCGGCAATAAAGTATACGTCTGTCGTCGGTGTAAAGAATGATACGAAGCTGGGGCTCATCCAGGCCGTGGCGGGCACTGCCATTCTCATGCTGCTCTTCAGCGTTGCAGGGGTGGGGACAAGCATACTGGAAGAGAAGGAAAACGGAACGATAAACAGGTTACTCTATTCGCCGTTAAAGGGAAGTGCAATACTTTACGGCAAAATGCTCTTTGCTTTTTTTATCTCGATCCTTCAGCTTACAACCATGTTCCTTTTTGCCTGGCTCGTCTTTAACATGGATATGAACGTGAATGTGGCTGGATTAATCTTAATGGTAATATCTACATCCTTTGCCGTATCAAGTATGGGTATTTTCCTGGCAGCTATTGCAAAAACGCGTCAGCAGGCCCATAATCTGAGCACGATAGTTATTCTTGTCATGTCGGCTGTCGGCGGAAGCATGATCCCTTTGTTCATCATGCCACCGGTACTTCAGAAGGTTGCTCTCTTAAGCGTAAATTACTGGGGAATACAAGGATTTTATGACCTGTTCTGGAGGGCGCTGCCACTGGGAGAGATCATTCCAAAAATTTTAGTATTAATGGGTATCGGACTTCTCATGACGGTGGCTTCGATCAATATTTTCAAGAAAAGAATTATGAAAATATAATAACAACCGGCTGGTAAAATGAAAGCAAACTCCAAACCGTATTGAGTTTGATCCGGGAATCTCATTCAGGCCTTTAATGTCTTATCTCATGTGACTTCTTCTCTTATCTCATGTGACCTCTCCGCAGGTGATCTTTTTGCAAGCCCGGAAATAAAACCTTATGTTTATTTTGATGAAATTCATATCTTGGCAACAAACTTGATCAAATTCAGGTATTGGTTTTATCATTTTGTCTTAACACAATTGGTCACGGATAAAGAAATTACCCTAAACACAATACTATGAAACACACCGCTTTTAATGTTATGACTCCGCTTGCAATAGCCTCCATGGCTCTTGCCGGATGCAGTCAGTCAGGCCAGAAACCTGCACCGGGAGCCGGTGCTGACGGGCTTGACAGAACGGTTTTACCCATCAATGAACCGGAGAGTTCAGCCATTACCGAACTGGACGCAAGAAATGCCACAGCACCCAAGAGATTCCATGTTACAGCTCCAGCGAAGGCTCCGAATGTTGTAATTGTCCTGTTAGATGATATTGGCTTCGGACATTCAAGTGCATTCGGCGGGCCGATTAATATGCCTACCCTTGAGAGACTGGCAGCCAACGGATTAAAATACAACTGTTTTCATACGACGGCGCTCTCGTCTCCGACAAGGACGGCACTGCTGACAGGCTATAACCATCACTCAAACAATGCAGGTGCAATCATGGAGGTGGCAACTGCGTTTCCCGGAAATACAGGTATAAGACCGCAGACAATTACTCCGGTTGCCGAAGTTCTGCGCCTGAACGGCTACAGTACAGCTGCCTTTGGCAAATACCATGAGACTCCTCCATGGGAAGCCTCAGTATCAGGGCCATATGACCGCTGGCCTACTCAGTCAGGTTTCGACAAGTTTTATGGATTCATCGGTGGCGAGACCAACCAGTGGCATCCGATGGTGTATGACGGAACCACCAGAGTCTTTCCAAATGTGGATGACCCGAACTATCATTTCACCACTGACATGACTGACCGGGCAATTGCCTGGATGAACACCCAGCAGTCGCTAACGCCTGAGAAACCATTTTACATCTATTTTGCCACGGGGGCAACGCACGCCCCGCATCATTCCCCCCAGGCCTATGTTGAAAAATATAAAGGGAAATTTAGCCAGGGCTGGGACAAATTGCGTGAAGAGACACTTGAACGGCAGAAGAAACTGGGTGTAGTCCCTGAGAACACAGTACTGGCACCAAAGCCGGAGGCCATAAAAGACTGGGAGGATCTCACACCCGACGAGAAGCGTCTTTTTGAAAAGCAAATGGAGGTTTTTGCTGGTTTTGCAGAGCATACTGACTACGAAGTCGGAAGACTTGTCGCTGCCCTCGAGGAGAGGGGAGAGCTGGAGAACACGCTGTTCTTCTACATCGTGGGCGACAATGGATCAAGTGCCGAGGGTGGCATGATAGGTTTGTACAATGAAAACACCTATTTCAACGGAGTCGTTGAAACACTCGAGATGCAGCTGTCAAGAATTGATAAACTGGGGACGGCGGAAACTTATAATCACTTTGCTGCAGGCTGGGCTATTGCCGGCAACACTCCCTTCACATGGGCAAAACAGGTGGCGTCAAACTTTGGCGGTACCCGCAACGGGATGGTCCTCCACTGGCCTTCAGGTATCGAATCGAAGAATGAAGTACGCTCACAGTTCCACCATGTGATTGATGTTGCTCCGACAATATATGAATCAACGGGTATCCCGGCTCCAGGGATGGTGAACGGGATAGCGCAAAGACCCATGGAGGGCATAAGCATGAAGTATTCTTTTGAAAATGCCGATGCTGCAGATGCACGTACTACCCAGTATTTTGAGATGATAGGCAACAGGGCCATTTACCATGAAGGCTGGTTTGCAGGAACTATCCACAAGGCACCATGGGAGGCTGCCCCGAGACACCCGCTTACTGAAGATGTATGGGAGCTTTACAATGTCGACGAAGACTTCAGCCAGGCAAACAACCTTGCTGATAAGTATCCTGAAAAGCTTGAGGAGCTGAAGAATAAATTCATGGAGGAGGCTGTAAAATATAATGTTCTTCCGATCGATGACCGTTCAATTGAAAGATTTGATCCGGTGATTGCCGGCAGGCCTGACCTGATGAACGGCCGCACAAAGCTTGTTCTCTATGAAGGTGCCGTTGGTATACCCGAAAATGCGTTCATTAACGTCAAGAACAGCTCGCTGTCGATAACGGCCGAAGTTGATGTCCCTGCCAATGCTTCGGGAGTGATAGTATGCCAGGGTGGCGATTTCGGCGGATGGACCTTCTATCTGACAGGAGGGAAGCCGGCTTACACTTATAACTATGTGGGAATGGAACTGTTCACAATCCAGTCATCGACGAGCGTAAGCCCTGGTCGTCACACACTGAAGTTCGATTTCAGTTACGAAGGAGGCAGAGGTGCCGGCGGCACAGGTACTATCTCACTGGATGGTGTAAAGATAGGAGAAGGGAAGATAGGAAATACCAACAGCAATACATTCGGAATTGACGAATCGGCAGATGTGGGGGAAGATCAAAACACCCCGGTCTTCCTTGGGTACCATGGCAAGGAAAAGTTTACCGGAAAGATTGAGAAGGTCACAATTGAAACTTTCCCCGGGAAATAGAAACCCTCAGCCTGGCAGGTATCTGATTATTCTGAGGCTGTCATAAAAAGTTTTTTACCACCACGTCCTGATCCGCCACCTGGCGGATCGGGGGTGGGCGGTTACGGTTATAAGCCAGGGCTACTGCCTCACAATATTAAAGATTAAAGTTCTCCGCGCTCATGGAGCTCATAGATCAGCTCAGAGATATGAGCTTTGCCGGTCTTATCCAGAATATTTTTCCGGTGCTTATTGACTGTATGTTTGGACAGGAATAACTTTTCGGCTATTTCTTCACTGCTGAGGCCTGCCTGTATCAATTTTATGATCTCAAATTCGCGATCAGTGAAAGAATTTCCGATTTGTAACAGTGCCTCATCAGGATACCTGAATTTGGACATATCATTTCCGATATAATAATGAAAATGGACTTTCGACTTCTTATACCAATCAATATCTGTGTTGATATTGAAAAGGTAGACTGTTTCATGCGGAGGTGGATTGTAAAATAAATAACACTGAACCAGTTGATTAGCATAATTACCTGTGATATTCCGAAACCTGAAATTTGTTGATATAAGCAATTCTCCCTGTTTCTCAACAAAAATCTCATGTGCAGACTTAAATAATTTTGCCAGTCCCAATTCATTTCTTTTAAGGTCATCGGGATGTGTTGCTTCTTTAAAATGGAAAGGGGACAGATCCTCCGGATTAATACCAAGCAGTTGCAGGCTTCCCTGAGTGGAATAATCAATTTTCATGTGCAGCATGTCGAAAACACACAAAAACTGATTATTTACTTTCATGATATTCTCAAGTGCCAGCACCAGGGGATCATTCCGGTCTATACCCCTGAAGGCAAACGGTGAATATGTTTTTATGAACTCAAAAACCAAACTGTAACTTTGGTACTTGTCTGTCATTATTCCATTGTCTGATCAGGAGCCAAATATAGAAAAAATAATCATTAATAAGTATTGTTCCCGGGGTGTGAAAGGCCTAGCTTTACCTTACCTCTGGAATGATTATAATCAAGAAAAAATAATGCCATAATAATGTCGGTTTTATAAACCAAGAATAGACTGGAGAAAGAATTGCAACATATAATTTCATACGACTCAAAAGGGAATGCGATGGAAGGGGGTAAGAAATACAAATTACACCTGCCATCAGGTATCCCCGCCTCAAACTTCTGGTCAATAATTGTGTACGATCCGCTCAGCCGCCTGATCATCCGCACCAGTCAGTCATGGCCTTCGGTTTTCAGCAATAAGAAAAATCTCATTTACAATCCGGATGGTTCTGTTGATGCCTGGTTCGGCCCGGAGTCTGATGAGGGTAAAAGTAACAATTGGATAAAGACCCTTCCGGGGGAAAAGTGGTATATGATTCTTCGTCTTTACTATCCTCTTGATTCATGGTTCAGTAAAGGATGGTTGCCCGGAGAAATAGAAGAAATAATATAAATGACAAATAGATGCCATTAACACAGAAGTTAGAGTTAATATTGAGAACAGATTACCAAATTGATAAAAATAGATTGGATTAAGAACAAAGTTGAATTATATGAAAAAAGATCTTCTGATTGAGTCAGCATTGCTAATGGTGCTGCCTGTTACGTACGGTCAATCCACGAAATCACAGGCTGTGGAAAAGCGGCCGAATTTCGTAGTCATCCTGGCTGATGACATGGGTTATTCTGATATGGGTATGTTTGGCGGCGAGATCAAAACACCCAACCTTGATGCACTGGCCTTGAACGGTGTGCGGTTCACAAATTTCTACACTCATGCAAGCAGTTCGCCCTCCCGGTCGATGCTCCTTACAGGGGTGGATACTCACATTAACGGTCTCGGCAATATGAGCGAATGGACAGCACCCAACCAGGAGGGCAAAGACGGTTATGAAGGAGATCTGAATAACCGCGTGGTGACAATTCCCCAATTGCTCAAAGAAGTTGGTTATCATACATATATGGTCGGGAAGTGGCATCTGGGGAAGTCGCCTGACAAAATCCCTGCAGCTCGTGGTTTCGAACGCGATTTCACCATGCTTGACGGGATGGGCAGCTACTGGGATATGACAAATATGAGTGCCTTGACTCCCAACACCCTTTTTACTGAGGATGGCAAATACCTGACAAAGCTTCCAAAGGACTATTACGCTACAAAAACCTATACTGACAAGCTCATCAGCTTCATCGATGCCAATCACGGTGACGGGAAGCCGTTTTTCGCCTATGTCGCACACCAGGCGCCCCATGATCCCTACCATCTTCCGAAGGATTGGCGCGACAGGCATGTCGGGCAATATGATTTCGGATGGGATATGCTGAGGGAGCAACGATTGAAGCGGCAAAAAGAACTGGGTATAGTGCCGGAATCCAGCGTCCTGGCTGAGCGTATGTGGTTCATACCTGAATATTCCATCCTGGCACCCGGCACAAGGGCCGTATTGGGAAGAAAAATGGAGCTCTATGCCGGATTGGTAGAGAATCTGGATTATCACATCGGCAGGCTTATAGATCATCTTAAGGCAATCGGAGAATACGAAAACACCGTTTTTATCATTTTTGGAGACAACGGTGCGGAGGGGAACGATCTCGGCGCAATGATTGCAGGTACACCCGGAACCCGCGACAATCTGTTTTTTGCAATGAAATGGTCTCAAAATGATCCGAATGCCTGGGGCAGTCCGGGTTCTTATGTTGGTTATGGTCCGGGCTGGGCCCAGGTCTCAATGACCCCTTTCAGCCAGTATAAAGGCTTGCTTGCCGAAGGCGGGATAAGGAATGCACTTGTCGTCAGCGGCCCTGTCGTCAAGCGCGAGAAGGGAAGTATAAACAACGGGCTTATGTTTATAGCAGATATCATGCCTACCATCCTTGATATCACGGGTGCCAGGTATCCTGAAGAAAATAATGGACGTGAGCTGCCAGAGCTTATCGGAAAGTCATGGTCAGGCGTGCTGGCCAATGAGGCAGAGTCTCCCCGCACCGCGGACGATTATATAGGATGGGAGGTCTTCGGCAATCGCGCAATCCGCCAGGGCGACTGGAAGTTGCGGTGGGAAGTTATTCCGCTGGGCAAATCTGACTGGGAGCTGTTTAACCTTGCTACTGATCCGGCTGAGAAGCATGACCTTGCCGCGGAGAATCCGGGAAAAGTGAAGGAAATGCTACTGTTATGGGACAAATATGCAAAGGAGAATAACGTTATTATCCCCAACCGGACACCTTTTGAAACACTGGCTGATCAGTTACCGGCGAGAGTCCCTGTTGAAACAGG
>Ga0209262_10000266_pt1 | contig 27116 bp, 19 predicted proteins | sample Lowcelwee11metaG_FD_187171 | JGI IMG/M metagenome (GOLD analysis project Ga0209262, IMG submission 187171) | Freshwater pond sediment microbial communities from the University of Edinburgh, under environmental carbon perturbations - Low... | ecosystem: Environmental > Aquatic > Freshwater >... | reverse complement strand
TAGCTGTGGTTGCGGGTTGAGTCTGCTGATGGCCCTGTGCATGGCTGTTATTGAGGCTCTGAGGATATTCATTGCGTCTATCTCGCTGTTTGTGCATGAGGCTATCTCCCAGGCTATTGCGTCGGAGATGATCTCCCGGCGGAGTCTCTCGCGCTGCCGGGGGGTGAGTTTCTTGGAGTCGTTGAGGCTGTCGTTGCGGTAGTCTTTCGGGAGGATGACGGCGGCGGCGAACACGGGGCCGGCGAGGCATCCGCGTCCTGCCTCGTCGCAGCCAGCCTCGGTGACGGTGGGGTGGTGGTATGGTGAGAGTGTCATGAACGTGTTTGTGTTGCCATGACGATGGAGTCCCACATTTTCTTTGAGGAGTTGTCCCAGGTGTATCGTTGTGAGTTGACGATTCCCTGTTCGGTGAGGTGGCGGCGCAGCGCCTCGTCTCCGACGAGGCGGGCCATAGCGTCGGCTATGGCCCCTGCGCCGGCGGGGCCGGCGCAGAGCGCTGCGCCGCCACTAACCTCCGGCAGCGACGAGGTGTCAGACAGGATACACGGCGTGCCGCACCGCTGCGCCTCCACCACCGGTATCCCAAAACCCTCGTACCACGGAACGAACACAAGTGCCTCCGCACCTCCGTATAACATCCTCAGGTCACTGCGGCTGACAGACCCGGTAAACAAAATATCCCGGCGATAGGGCGATTCTTCTACTGCACGGTCAATAGACCCCGTAAGGTAAAGCCTCCTCCCTGCAAGCAACAGCACATGATCACCCTTGCCCTCTCTCCTGAATATTTCCCAGGCCTTTATCACCGTCTCTAAATTCTTCCGCGGTGAGAAATTGCTTACGAAAAGAAAGTAAGGCCTGCCGCCGGTACGTTCCCTCCTCGTCTCTTCAGCCTCGCCCGGCAGCGGCGGAGAGAATATCTCAGCCACACCGTTTGGCACAACATCAATCTTTTTACGGTCAATGGCATACGTCTCCGATATGTCTGCGGCAGAGAACTCTGATACAGTAGCTACCCTTGCCGCCCCGGCGGCAAAGAGGGGAAAAAAATGGCGGTAGTATACCCGCTCCGACCACGGTATGTCGCCGGGACGATGCTCATGATTCAGGTCATGGATAACCGATATGCACGGAACAGAAGTGCGCAGCGGAATCAGACCGTCAGGGGCAATAAAAAGGTCAGCCTTTACCTTCTTAAGCACCCCCGGCAGCAGAATCTCATGCCATACATACCAGAGTGACGGATGAATGTTGCGAAGAGGTATCGTTACATACTCAATATTGTTACCGGTGACCGGCAGACTTTCATATCTCCTGTCACTGACAAGAACAAACCTGTGCTCCGGATGATCAGCAGTGATACCCCTGATAACCTCATAGGTGAACCATCCTATCCCGTCGCCGGGAACCCTCTTCAGCGTTCGCGCGTTGACCGCAATAACCATCTTGGTACCATTAACCGGATACAAATGTGCAAATAACTTACATGAATTCTATTGCCTTTAACCTCAAAACAGCCTCCGCTGATACATATTTAATGATTTGATCTTACAGTATTGAAAGTGAAAGATTTTATTATGATATTTGTGGAAGTGCATCCTTAGGTCTGATCAACTGCAACACTGTAATAATGAAAATCCGGGGGCGGAGTCTTTCAGAGGAAGCGAAGTATCGGTCGCTGTTTGAAAACGTCAGGGAGGGTATATACCAGAGCACCCCTGACGGTAAGATCATAACAGCCAATCCTGCCCTTGTCCGGATGCTGGGCTACGAGAGCGAAGAGGAGCTCATGAGCCTCCATATTGCACGCGACCTGTATGTCAATCCCGACGATCGCGACAGGCTTCTCAATGAGCTGGTGGAGAGCGATACCGACGGTGATATTGAGCTCCGCCTGAGACGCAAGGACGGCACTGAGATCTTTGTCCTGGAGCACTCTCATCCAGTGCGTGATGACCAGGGAGAGGTGCTTTATTTCGAGGGAGCGCTGACAGATATTACCCGTAGAAAGGCAGCCGAGACAGCCCTCCGTGAGAGCGAAGCAAAATACCAGACCCTCCTCGAGATGATGCAGGACGGTATCTCGCTGTTCAACAACAAGGGAAAGCTTCTCTGGTTCAACCAGAGGAAGAGGATAATGCTCGGTTACGAAAACGACAGGGAGCTTTACGAAAAGAATGCATTTGAACTTATAAGCCCTGAAGATCAGAACGTGGCCCGTGAAAGCTGGGCAGTGCTGAATGCAAAAGGATTTGTAACCAATGTTGAGATGCGCGTCCTCAGGAAGGACGGATCATTCTTCTGGGCTGAGTTTAATACTACAACCATAAAGGATGACGAAGGACAGCCTGAGTTTTTCATGGACACCATGCGTGATGTCACCGGGAGAAAGAGAGATGCTGACCTGCTTCGCGAGAGCGCCGAAAGTTACAGGGCGCTGTTCAACAGTATTACCAGCGCCATGTATATCCTCAACAGGCAGGGTAAGTTTGTGAATGTCAATGACGGGGCAGTGCTGATGTATGGCTATGACCGCGATTACTTCATTGGAAAGACCCCTGAGTTCCTGGGTGCACCTGGAAGAAACGACCTGAAGGAGGTCATGGGAATGATCGCCGGGGCTTTCTCGGGTACCCCGCAGCGATTTGAATTCTGGGGACTGAGAAAGAACGGAGAGCAGTTTCCAAAGGAAGTAAGCCTGTTCAAGACCACATATTTCGGAGAGGAGGCTATCATTGCCATCGGTGTCGACATCACCGAAAGAAAAAGGGTGGCAGAGGAGCTGCGGATACACAGTGAACACCTGCAGAGAATAATCGACCTCGTACCCAGTTATATCTTTGCCAAAGACATTGACGGTCGCTTTCTGCTTACCAACAAGGCACTGGCCAGTGTCTTCGGGATGGAGCCCTCCGAGACACAGGGGAAAACCGATGCAGATTACGGTGCCACCCCCGAACAGGTGGAGTGGTACCGTAATGCTGACATGAAAGTCATCGAGAACGGCAAGCCTGTAATGATACCTGAGGAGCAGGTATTGCGTCAGGACGGCTCGCTGGGATGGTTCCAGACAGTGAAGATACCTTATATCCATCCCGGGTACGAAAAACCGGCCATCCTGGGAGTCGCCACCGATATCACTCTGAGAAAGGAAACTGAGGATGAGCTCCGGAAGAGCGAGGAGAGGTTCAGAAAGCTCTTTGAATCACATTCGGCCATAAAGCTGATAATTAATCCTGCAGACGGTTCGGTAGTCGATGCCAACCTCGCAGCTGCCGAGTTCTACGGCTGGCCTGCCGCGACCCTCAGGAAGATGAAGATATATGAGATCAGCACCTTGTCTAAGAGCGGGGTTGATGACCTGATGAATAATGTGGTCGATCAGCGCAGCATAAGGTTCGAGTCAAACCACAGGCTCGCTGACGGAAGCATACGCGAGGTGGAGGTCTTCTCAAGCAGGGTGGAGATTGACGGTAAGGAACTGCTGCATTCCATTATCCATGACATCACAGACAAGAAGAAGATACTGCTTGATCTCATCGCAGCAAAAGAAAAGGCGGAAGAGAGCGACAGGCTTAAGACGGCATTCCTTCATAATATCTCGCACGAGATCAGAACCCCTCTGAACGCCATAGTTGGCTTTACCGGCCTTCTCGATTCCGCGGGACTGTCAGACGATACCCGCAGGCACTATATTGACATGGTCAGCCAGAGCAGCAGCCAGCTGCTGTCTATAATATCAGATATCGTGGAGATCTCCAATATCGAGACAGGCCAGGCCAGGCTCTCTGTGACAGAAACAAATGTCAACAGGATACTCATCAGCGCCTACGATCTCTTCTCCATGCAGGCCGGACAGAAAAAGCTAAGGCTCTCATACAGCAAGAACCTCTCTGACCACAGGGCGGTAATAATGACTGACGGAGCGAAACTCCTCCAGGTACTTTCAAACCTCATCAGCAATGCCATAAAATTTACTGCTGCAGGTTCTGTCTCATTTGGCTACACAGTCAAAGGAAGTGACATGGAGTTCTTCGTGTCAGACACAGGGATCGGCATTCACCAGGACCATAGGACAAAGGTTTTCGAACGATTCTACCAGATTGAAGATCCTAAATGCACAAAGACAGCCGGGACAGGATTGGGCCTCACTATCGCCAGGGCATTTGTTGAACTGCTCGGCGGAACCATCAGGTTTGACTCCGCCCCGGGAAAGGGCAGCACATTTTACTTTACCGTGCCATACGCAGAGTCTTCAGGCAGTACCGCATCGTTTGACGAAAAGGGATAGACCCCGGGTGAGAGCAAAGAAGCCTGAAAGAGATGCATTTTGCATGTTGGCCCTCGTTTTCTCGTAATCGGTAGTTTGCGCTGACTTTTTATAATTTTGAACGGTGAAGAGGAAATTCCTGGTAAATATTATTTTTCTGATCTCTGTAAGCGTACTGGTAAAGGCCTTCTGGGTTCTGGCTGTTGACCGTACCGTGCAGAATGTGGCAGGTGAAGAGGCCTATGGATTCTATTTTTCGCTATTCAGCTTCTCTGTTCTGTTTACACTGCTGCTTGACATGGGGCTGTCAGGGTTTAACAACAGGGCAGTCTCAGCCGATCCCGGAAGGGTAAAACTCTATTTTGGCAACGTCCTCCTGCTGCGGCTGGCCCTTACGGCAGCATACTTTGCAGTCACACTGGCTGTGGCATGGGCTATGGGCTATTCGAATGAACAGGTATCAATGCTCCTTGTCCTTATGCTGAACCAGGTGATGGCATCGCTTACCCTCTGGCTGAGGTCGAACATAAGCGGCATGCAGTACCTGCTGCTCGACAGTATGCTGTCGGTTGCTGACAGGCTGGTTATGATAATTATCTGCTCGCTGCTGCTCTGGGGCGGTATAGCCTCCGGACCGTTCAGAATAGAATGGTTCGTGTGGTCGCAGACAGTGGCATATTTCTCAGTGATGGCTCTCTCGTTCATCATCGTGATACGCAGGGGAGGGGTCTCGGGGGTGAAGCCTGACTTCACGGTGCTGAAGAGTATAATTAAATCAGGATTACCTTATGCTGTCGTTGCCTTTGCCATGACACTCTACTGGCGAAGTGACGCTGTACTTATCGAGCGGCTGTTGCCTGACGGTGCCAGGGAGGCGGGCAGCTATGCCCAGGCCTTCAGGCTCTTTGATGCTTTTGCGATGATACCTATAATGTTCGGTGGACTGTTATTGCCGATACTCTCCAGGGAGCTGGCCGCAGGGAATGATATTAAGTCTCTTTCTGCGACTGCGGCGAGATCACTGCTGCCTCCGCTGGGCATCGCTGCCGTGACACTGGCCAGCTTCCCGCATGAGATACTTGACCTGCTCTACATCTCCCCGGCACCCTCTGCCGTCAGTGCCTTTTCCCTGCTCATGCTCACCCTCGTGCCTGTCGGGGTGACATTTATCTTCAGCACGATGCTCACGGCGGCCGGACTGATGAAGCGACTGGGAGTAATCACTCTCGCAGCCATGGCTGTGAATATCGTTATGAATATTTTCCTGATACCGGGATATTCTGCTGCCGGGGCAGCACTGTCGGCACTGGTGACGCAGTTGCTGGTGGCAGCGGCATGTGTCATTACGGTGCGAAAAAGGATGTTCAGCATGGTTGTTCCAGTGAAATCATTGCTGTTCCTGGCGATGCTTGTCATTACATTCGCTGCCGGGCAATTAATGAGGCATCTGGATGTGTCCTGGGGTCTCGCAGCGGCACTGCAGCTTATTGCCGGATTCATCATTGCGCTCCTCTTCAGGATGATTGAGCCTCTCCAAAGCCTTAAACTCATCCTCGCAAAGAGGTGATTATGTTTAAAAAGTATTATTTTTGGCACTGATTATACTGAAGTCTGAAATGAAAGGAATTGTTACAGGTGTTATTCTGGCAGTGACTTGTTCGCTCTCCTTTTCACAGAAGGCTTATGAGCTGTCTCACCAGGTCCTGGTGCCGGCAGCAGGACTGATAACGGCAGGAGGCATATCATATCAGCATACGGTAGGAGAGGCAGCAGTGGATCTGTTTGTTCTCTCACCCTATGTACTCACGCAGGGTTTCCAGCAGCCGAGGTTTGTTCCGCCGATAATCCTTCCACCGAAAGAGGGCAACGGTGTCGATTTCTTTCCCAATCCGTTAACCGAGAGGGCAAATTACCTATTGAACATCAGGATCTACGGCGTTCTCGCCAGATCGTATAATATAATCATTACCAGCCTGCTTGGGTCGGTGATGCACAGATATGATACTGAGCTTGGAGCCGATCATGACTATATCTATGAGGTGGAGATGGATAACTACGCAAGCGGTATCTACATCGTGCGTGTGATGAGCTCCGACGGAGTAATAAACAGGTCATTTAAAATTGAGAAACTGTAAAGCGAAGGATATGAAAAAGTATTTTTCATTAGCGGTGGCGGTCTTTGCGCTTCTGATGACAGAGGCGGTGACAGGGCAGGGCACAGTTCCGGCCGGGATTCATTACCAGGCTGTTGCCCGTGACAACAACGGGAAAGAGATAATAAATACCGAGATCGAGGTTCAGTTCACGATAAGAACCTCTTCATCTTTAGGTGCTGTTGTTTACCGTGAGGTTCATAATGACGTCACCACGTCGAAATACGGTGTTTTTTCGCTGATTGTAGGCAAGGGCACCAGGGTTGATGGCACTGCCGCCTCTTTTGCAGACATTGACTGGTCAACCGCCAATCACTGGCTGCAGGTGGAGGTCAAGTTTGATCAACTCTTCATGGACATGGGCACCCTGCAGTTCATGGCTGTCCCTTATGCTCTTTATGCCGGCAAGTCGCTTGAGCCCGGCCCGCAGGGACCTCCCGGGATCCAGGGCCCTCCCGGACCAGAGGCTTCGGATGACCAGCAATTATCAATAATCAACATAGAAGGCTCTGATTATCTTGCAATTTCCGGAGGGAACTCAGTAAAGATCTCCTCCATAGAAAAGGATGGGGATCCTACAAATGAAATACAGGATCTGAATTATAATGCAGTTAACCGAACATTGTCTCTCAGCCGCAGCACGGCTCCTGCAATAGATCTTTCCGAGCTTAAGAATGACGCCGATGCGGACCCGACAAATGAGATACAAACGGTAACTTATAATGCTGATAATCATCAGTTAACATTATCAAATGGCGGCGGGAGTCCAGTTCTTGATCCTCTAATAGCCTTAAGAGCAGGCATTTCTTCAGCCATTGATTTGCCTAATAATACTCCGGTTGTAATTCTTTTTGACCAGGTAACAGGTGCCCAGTATTATAATGATGGCGCTGCTTATAGCCCTCTAACAGGTGTATTTCAAGCATTATATGCTGGGATATATAGTTTTAGCGTTTATTTTGCTAATCTACCAACAAATAGTTCAGTTGTGATCAGGCTCAACGGAGTAGCATTCGAAACTCTCATCGGACCAATAACCTCAAGTGGATCCTATAAGTCAAGCTTAAATATGAAGCTTCTAAAAAATGAGACTGTGAGTATTGCAATAGTACAAACTAATGGGTTTACTATACCCGGTTACAATTTATCTGGCTACTTCACTGGCTATAGGGTATATTAAGCCAATTCGATTAGCATAAAAAGAAACTGGTCACGTCACCGCGTGGCCTTTTTTTTGTCCTTTCTTTTGTGTTGCCCCTCCGGGGCTCGTATAATTCTAATATGACCTCCGTTCTACAAACAGGCGATCGCTACGCGATCAATTCGCAAATCGCAAATCGCAAATCGCACATCGCAAATTCTCCCCGCCCCCGCTATTGCCTATTGCCTGCTGCCTACTGCCTGTCCCTACCCCCCCGTCCCCAGTTTCAAAAGATGGCTGGCATTTATTATCTTTGCCCGAAATCTAAGACCAATGATAACCAATGACCAGATAAAAGACCTCACGGGACGCAGGGACGCGTTAAGGAGGTATCTTTGACGTTGACGGCAAACTGAAACTCATACAGGAGAAGGAGGAGATCACAAAAGACCCCGGCTTCTGGAACGATCCCAAAAAAGCCGAGGAACTGATGAAGGAGATATCCTCCGTCAAAAGCTGGACCAACGCATTCGCATCCGTCGACACCGCCGTGGAGGACCTTCTCATCCTGAACGATTTCTACAGGGAGGGAGAGGTGACCGACACCGAGCTGGGCCAGCATTACGACAAGACACTGGCCGCCGTCGAGAAGCTCGAGCTGCGTAACATGCTCCGTAAAGAGGAGGATCAGCTCGGCGCCGTCCTGAAGATCAACGCCGGCGCCGGCGGCACGGAGAGCAACGACTGGGCACAGATGCTCATGCGCATGTACCTCATGTGGGGCGAGAGAAGCGGATACAAAATCATTGAGGCATATTACCAGGCTGGCGATGAGGCCGGCATAAAAACAGTCACACTCGAGTTCGAGGGAGAGAATGCCTACGGATACCTCAAGAGCGAGAACGGTGTGCACCGCCTGGTGCGCATCTCACCCTTCAACGCACAGGGCAAGAGGCAGACGACATTCGCATCGGTATACGTGGCCCCTCTGGTAGATGATAACATTGAAGTGGCTATCAACCCGGCTGACATAACGTGGGAGACATTCCGCTCTTCAGGCGCCGGGGGACAGAACGTAAACAAGGTAGAGACGGCTGTGAGACTCCGCCACGCCCCCACGGGACTGGTCATCGAAAACCAGGAGACACGCTCACAGGGACAGAACAAGGAGAACGCCCTGCGCCTGCTGAGATCACATCTCTATGAGATGGAACTGCGAAAGAGACAGGAGGAGATAGCAAAGATAGAGGGAGCAAAGAAAAAGATAGAGTGGGGCTCCCAGATACGCTCCTATACCCTCCATCCCTACAAGCTGGTCAAGGACCTGCGCACGGGATACGAGACAGGCAACGCCCAGGCCGTCCTCGACGGCAATCTTGATGAGTTCATCAAGTCGTTTCTCATGGAGTTTGGCGGAAGCCAGTAGGGCTGCATGACAAAACGCATGGTTTAAGCATCGAATAATCTGTTATTTTGCACATTCATGAACATTTCACTTAATGAGCAAGAGAGAGAAGTTGTTTGAAAAGTTTCCCCCTGTATCCACGGAGAAGTGGATGGAGAAGATCACCGCTGATCTCAAGGGTGCCGATTTCTCAAAAAAACTGGTCTGGAAAACACGTGAAGGTCTCGAGTTCATGCCATTCTACAGGCAGGAGGATCTTGAGAAGATCAGGCATGCAGGATCTCTCCCCGGGGACTATCCGTGGGTGAGGGGAGCAAGAGTATCTGACAATACCTGGCTGGTGAGACAGGATATCACTGTTAAAGACTACAGCGAAGCCAACAGGAAGGCTCTGGACATACTGATGAAGGGGGTCACATCACTGGGCTTTGTCATTGATGACCCGGCAACGATAACTGCCGACAACCTGGCCCTTCTGCTCAGGGATATCCACTGTGAAAGCGTTGAGATCAACTTCAGCACACCAGGCAAGGCAAGGGAACTGCTTGCATTACTTAAGTCTGTATTGTGGGCCAGAAAAACAGACACCAGCAAGGTGAGGGGCAGCATCGCCGCCGACCCTCTCGGAAGGCTTGTTGCAAACGGCAGGCTGTGCGTCACCGTTGATGAAGGGCTTGAGTACCTCTCTGATCTTGTGAGAGAGTCAGCCACCCTCCCAGGCATCAGGTGCGTTAATCCGTCAGGCTTGCTGTTCAGCAATGCGGGAGCGGGGCCAGTAACTGAGCTGGCATATACACTGTCGCTGGGTAACGAATACATGGCATCACTGACTGCAAGGGGCATACAGCCTGACATGGCAGCCTCGCAGATACGGTTCACCTTTGGCATCGGCCCTGACTTCTTCCCTGAGATAGCTAAGCTGCGCGCCGCCAGAATGCTCTGGGCACTGGTGGTAAAGGGATACGGGCCAAGGTCGGAGACAAACACTCTGATGCACATCCATTCTGTCACCGGCAGGTGGAACAAGACCCTCTACGACCCTTATGTCAATATGCTTCGCACGCAGACAGAGGCTATGTCTGCCGTTTTCGGAGGGGCTGACTCGGTAACTGTTGAACCGTTCGACATCATCTTCAGGGATCCTGATGACTTTTCTGAGCGCATAGCCCGCAACCAGCAGCTTCTTCTGATGGAGGAGTCGCACCTGGGGATGGTCGCAGATCCCGGAGCAGGATCATATTACCTCGAGAAGCTTACCGCAGAGATAGCCCATGAGGCGTGGAAGCTCTTCATCGAGACGGAAAACGGGGGAGGCTTCCTTGAATCGGTACGAAGAGGCGTCATCCAGAAAAAGATTAATTCAATATCAGTTTCGAGGAAGAGCGACCTGGAGAAAAGGCGCGAGACACTCCTCGGCACAAACCAGTATCCCAACTTCAGGGAACAGCAGCCTGCGAAGGCTGACAGTGAAAGGCTCTTCCGGCATGGAGGGTCATCTGAAGGGCTCGAGATAGAGAGGATCATCCCTTCGAGAGGGGCGGAGGAGTTTGAAAAGCTCAGGATGGCAACAGAGAGCTCTGGGCGCAGGCCGCTTGCCTTCATGCTTACGATCGGTAACCTGGCGATGCGCAGGGCAAGAGCACAGTTCTCTTCAAATTTCTTTGCATGTGCAGGGTACGAGGTGAGAGACAACAACGGCTTCGGGACTGCCGCTGAGGGGGTAAAGGCTGCCCTGGAGGCAAAGGCTGATATCATAGTCATCTGCAGCTCGGATGATGATTATGCGATAGTGGCAAATGACATCTTCACTCTCACTGCAGGAAGGGCAATAGTTGTTGTTGCCGGTAATCCGCCCTGCATGGATACGCTGAAGGCTGAAGGGCTCGAGCATTTCATCAGCGTGAAGTCAAACGTTCTGGAGACCCTGAGAATGTTCAACAAATTACTGGGAATAAACTGACCGGAGATGAGCAAGAGACCAAGATATTCAATCCATGACCTTGAAAAGGTTTCCTCACCCGCCAGGAACATCCAGAAGTGGGAGAAGGATAATGGCATTATCCCTGTCTGGGAGACGGGCGAGAGGATCAGGGTGAAGAGTGTTTATACGGGCGAGGACATGAGGGAGATGGAACACCTCGGCTATGCTGCCGGGTTGCCTCCTTTTCTCCGGGGTCCGTATTCAGGTATGTATGCCATGATGCCATGGACTGTCAGGCAGTATGCCGGGTTCTCGACGGCAGAGGAGTCGAATGCATTCTACAGGCGTAATCTTGCCTCGGGGCAGAAAGGTCTTTCGGTGGCATTCGATCTCGCTACGCACCGCGGATATGACTCTGATCATGAGCGTGTTGTCGGTGATGTAGGGAAAGCCGGCGTTGCTGTTGACTCTGTCCTTGACATGAAGATACTGTTTGATCAGATACCTCTTGACAGGATGTCTGTCTCGATGACGATGAACGGTGCCGTGCTGCCTGTAATGGCATTTTACATCGTTGCCGGACTTGAGCAGGGGGCAAAGCTCGAGGAGATGCAGGGGACCATTCAGAACGACATCCTGAAGGAGTTTATGGTGCGCAACACATACATCTATCCTCCGGCATTTTCGATGCGCATAATAGCCGACATCTTCAGGTACACCTCTGAGAAGATGCCGAAATTCAATTCGATATCCATCTCGGGTTACCACATGCAGGAGGCCGGCGCGACGGCTGACATTGAGCTTGCCTATACACTTGCAGACGGCCTTGAGTACCTTCGCACGGGTGTCAATACAGGGCTCAGTGTCGATGACTTTGCCCCTCGCCTCTCATTCTTCTGGGCCTCAGGGATGAACTTCTTCATGGAGATAGCAAAGATGAGGGCGGCACGAATGTTATGGGCAAAGATCGTCAGCGACTTCAATCCCAAAAACCCGAAGTCACTGGCATTGCGCACACACACACAGACATCGGGATGGAGCCTCACCGAGCAGGACCCGTTCAATAATGTGGGCCGTACTTGCATCGAGGCGATGGCTGCTGCGCTGGGACACACACAGAGCCTTCATACAAACGCCCTTGACGAAGCCATAGCCCTTCCTACCGATTTCTCGGCGAGGATAGCACGCAACACACAGATATATCTCCAGGAGGAGACTAACATATGCAGGGCTGTTGACCCGTGGGCAGGATCATATTATGTCGAGAAACTCACTGACGAGATAGCACACCGCGCCTGGGAGCTGATACAGGAGGTTGAGAGCCTGGGAGGCATGGCAAAGGCCATAGAGTCAGGGGTGCCCAAGATGAGGATCGAGGAAGCGGCAGCAAGGGCACAGGCCAGGATTGACTCAGGGGCACAGACGATTGTGGGGACAAATAAATACCGTCTTGAGGTGGAGGAGCCACTTGAGATACTTGAGGTTGACAACACTGCCGTACGCGAGTCACAGTTAAAGAGACTGGCACAGCTAAGGGCCTCACGTAATGAGGATGAGTGCCGTAAGGCGCTCGATGCCATCACCAGGGCAGCGGAGACGGGAGAGGGCAACCTCCTTGAACTGGCTGTTGATGCTGCCTCGAAGAGAGCAACCCTGGGAGAGATATCATATGCATGCGAAAAAATAGCAGGGAGGTATAAAGCCGTGATAAGAACCATTTCAGGAGTATATTCATCAGAGTACAAGTCTGACTCAGATTTTGAGGAGGCAAGGGCACTGGCTGCGGAGTTTGCATCCAGGGCAGGACGACAGCCCCGTATCATGATTGCCAAGATGGGGCAGGACGGTCATGACAGAGGTGCTAAAGTAGTCTCAACAGGGTATGCCGACATTGGCTTCGATGTTGATATCGGACCGCTGTTCCAGACTCCGGCAGAGGCAGCCAGACAGGCCGTGGAGAATGATGTCCACCTGCTTGGGGTCTCCAGCCTCGCCGCCGGACATAAGACACTCATCCCGCAGGTGATCGCCGAGCTGAAAAAACTCGGACGTGATGACATCCTTGTCATCGCAGGGGGAGTGATCCCGGCGCAGGACTACCAGTTCCTTTATGACTCAGGGGTGGCAGCTATATTCGGACCCGGAACATCTGTATCAAAAGCAGCAAAACAGATACTTACAATATTGCTTCAGACAGTCTGAAAGCGAAAGAGACTGATCATGAGAACGGCTGCAGGAGATTTTTGACAGCCGTTTTTCAATTTTGATTATCTTGCATTGTTAATGCCTGAACTCTATGGAAAAAATTACAATCTTATTTATTGTTATTGTGTTACTTACAGGATGTAAAAGTTCAAAGAAGGGATTGTCGCAGGAGGATCAGATGACCGCAAATGCACTGGCCGAAGGTGAGGTTATACAACAAACGCCCTCATTGCCTGACGAAGCATCGGACCATGTATGGGACTTCCGTGATGCCACCACATGGCTCCTGGGAGACATGACCCTTGCGCAGATAAGGGACCGTGAACCGCATATGACATGGTATGAAGAAGAGTATAACAGCTCCGAATATATGCCAGATGCAGATATAATTGAAGAGCTCAAGACAATCGCAGCAGATGACCTTGAAATAACGATTGTACTTGGAACGTGGTGCCCTGACAGCCGCCGGGAGGTGCCCAGATTTATGAAACTTGTGACCGCATGGGGGTTCCCCGAAGAAAAGATCAGGTTCATAGGGGTCGATATCAATAAGGTGGCACCACTTGGCGATTATCCTGCACTGGGAATTGAAAGGGTGCCCACTTTCATATTTTATGAAAATAAAATAGAGACGGGACGCATCATTGAAGTTCCCGTCACGTCTTTAGAACAGGATACCAGAGATATCCTTAAGAGAAAAGAATGAATATTTAATACTTGAACCAATGGAAGAAGAAAAAGACAAACAGGGAACGGGTCTGGGTGTGGGAGCCCTCGTGACAGCCATAATAGCTTTCCTTCTGGCAGTAGTGCCGTGTGTGGGTGTTATAGCCTTCCTGCCGGCAGTGATTGCCCTGGTATTGGCAATTGTCGGCCTCTCACGTACCAGGAGCAACCAGGGGGTCCTTATCGGCGGACTGGCGGTGGCGGTAATCGCCCTTATGATCTCTGTATCGCAGATAGTTGTCATTGGCAAAGTGGCCAACCACTCAGACAACTGGGCAGGCGAGATTGAAAAGGTGATCAAGGATGTCACATCAGACATCGAGAAGGAGTTCGGAGACAATGAAGTAACAATACGTGTCGACAGCGGCGAGGAGACGGTTGAGATAAAGGCGACTACACGCAAGAACGAGCTTGAGAACAAGCTTGATGAGCTTGAAGCGACGGTCGATACTCTCAAGACGCTGGAGCCGGAGAAGTAAAGCAGCCTGCCAGGTGAAACGACCTGCCGACCAGAGGGCATACTTTACTGTCAATGCCATACTTGCCGGAGTGATCCTATTAATTATGGGTTACTCCGGCTTTTATTCGCCTGATGAGAACAGGTATCCTGTTCCGTGCATTCATGAGAAGATTACAGGGGAGCCATGCCCCTCGTGCGGACTGTCACATGCCTTCTCACTCATAGTCAGGGGCAGGATAGATGAGGCCATGCAATGGAACAGCGCCTCACTGAGGGTCTTTCTCTTTTTTTCCGTTCAGCTGATCATGCGGGTCGCACTGGGGGTGAGAAGCATGGTGACCGCCAACAGGCTGAAGAAGATAGTGATGGCAGACAGCATCATCTCGGCAGTGATGGCTCTGACTGCCTTCTACCCCTTCCTCAGGTCATTGTGGCTGATGCTCTTCTGAGGTTCAGTCACTGAAGAGCGAGTTAATGGCATCATAGACAAGATGACTCTCAAATCCCTTTCCCAGTGCATGCCTGAGAAGTTTTCCCTTGAGGTCAAACCTGTTCTTTGCCTTTACCTTTTTCTGTTGTGTAACGATTATTTTCCTGAGGAGGCCAAGGTATTCGTCCATGTCAATGGCTTCCATCCCTGCTGATATGTCAGCCTCTGATATCTTCTTGGCTTTCAGCATCATGGTTATCTTCACCCTGCCCCACTGGTTGTATCTGAAGTGATCACGGGCGAAAGCACTGCAATATCGTGCCTCATCGATGAATCGCTCCTCTTTGAGCTTGTTTATGATATCAGTTTTCATCGCTTCGTCCGTCGCCCCCCACCGGCCAAGCAATGAGTTTATCTCGCTGACGCAATACTCCCTTCCTGAACATAGCTGCTGAGCCCTCTGCAAAAGCTCCTTCTTCTCTTTCGCCTCATCCATTTTTTACTGCTTTGATGAATCGCTGTTTTCCTCTGAAATCTGCCATGACTTTTATCTCACTGTAGCGGGAAGGGTTGAACAGCCTGGCTGCCTCTTCAGCATAAGCCTCATTGGCCTCAAGATAGATGCTTCCGTCAGTGGCAAGGCGTTCATCAGCCGTCTTCACAAGGTGCCTGTAAAACAGCAGCGGGTCATCGTCAGGCACGAAGAGTGCTTCGTGAGGCTCATGATCAGTCACATTGACATGCATCAATCTTTTTTCACTCTCCGTCACGTAGGGAGGGTTGCTGACGATCAGGCTGCTTTGCTCTATTGCTCCGGCAGGCTGAGAAAGGATGTCGAACGGAATGAGACTCACCTCGGCTCTGTTTGAGATGACATTGTGGGCAGCTGTCCGCAGGGCTTTATGCGAGTTGTCTGCCCCGTACACTGTCGCCTCCGGAAATGCCAGTGCAAGGGCAATGGCTATGCAGCCTGACCCGGTGCAGATGTCGGTGGCTACCCCCCTGAAACCTTTTTTCTCACTGATGATGAGTGAAGTAAGTTCCTCCGTCTCTGGCCTGGGTATCAGCACTCCGGGCCCGACCTCAATACGATGGCCGAGGAACATGGTGTAGCCGAAAATATACTGCAGAGGTTCTCCATTTGCTGCCCTTGCGGCTGCTGACAAAACCATGCCGACTGTCTCAGGATCGGCTCTCTGGTCACCGAAGGCAAGCTGCCGCGCGCTGCCCATGCCTGTGTACTCGCCTATTATGACCGACGCCATGGCCTCTGCTTCAGGCTGTTGCCACAGGGCTGACAGGAGGTGCGCCACATGTCGGCGTAATTCGGTTATTGTTTGTAACTTTTCGGCCATGATTCAAAGATAGGAAATTGAACCCATGGCTCATCCTGATGACCTTTTCTATATGAGGCGCTGTCTTGATCTTGCGGTCAGGGCGGAAGGCAATACCTCGCCAAATCCGCTCGTCGGCTCGGTCATCGTGCATAACGGCACGATAACAGGTGAGGGATACCATCTCAGGGCCGGCACCCCTCATGCGGAGGTACATGCAATAAACTCCGTTGCCGACAAGAGCCTGCTGCCGCATTCAACACTGTACGCCAGCCTTGAACCGTGTTCGCACCACGGACGCACACCTCCGTGCACTGACCTGATAATCAGGAGCGGCATAAAGCGAGTCGTGGTTGGCACCATCGACACAAGCCACAAAGTTGCTGGAGCGGGGATCAGGAAGATGACGGAGGCAGGGATTGAGGTCGTGTCAGGGGTGGCCGGGGATGAATGCAGGTGGGTTAACAGGAGGTTCTTCGCCTGGCATGAGAAGCACCGGCCCTATGTCATACTGAAATGGGCAAGGAGCGCAGATGGATACATTGACTTCAACAGGTCTCCCGGCGATGCGGCAGAGCCTCACTGGATTACGGGAATGACAGAGAGGGTACTGGTACATCGGTGGAGGGCAGCGGAGGATGCCATCCTTGCCGGAGGGGGAACGGTGAGAGCTGATAATCCGGCACTTGATGTACGCCTCTGGAGAGGGAAAAACCCGGTAAAAATCATAATCAGCCGCAGCGGTGCCCTCGATCCCGGCTCGAAGATATTCAGCGCCACAGCAGATGTAATTCTTTTCACACGTAACAGGGATGTTTCATTTCCGAATACAATGGTGATATATCTTAATGAAGATCAAGCCTTTATCGGAGAGGTGCTGAGCAGGCTCCATGACATGGGAGTTCAGTCACTCTTTGTTGAGGGAGGAGCCTTCATCATAAAGAGCTTCATCAGCTCCGGCCTCTGGGATGAGGCCCGGCGTTTCACCGGAAAGAAGAATTTCGGCGGGGGGATCCCAGATCCTTTTACTTCTTTCACCGCCGGCCGATCATACCATTTCGAGAACAGTATTTTGGAAACAGCCCTGAATTTTTGACTAAACTCACTTTTTTGTATGTTAATAACTGCTTTTTTGTTGTTAATAAATAAATTTTTGTATTTTTGATATCCCATTTTATAAATGAGCTAAAATCATGAAACGAGGATTCTCAGTTCTTGTAATTGTTCTTTTCACGGCTGGTTTGACTGTTTACGGGCAGAGTGCCCGCAAATATATCAAGGCTGGCGAAGAGTTTGTCAGGAACGGTATGTACGATGATGCCATCGAACAGTTCTCACGGGCCATAGATGAGGCTCCTGCGTCGCCTGAAGGATATGTTAAAAGGGCGGGCGCATACGAATCAACAGGTAACTACGGTCTTGCCTACGATGACTACCACAGGGCAGTAAGTTTCGAATCTGATGATACGGGTATCCTTTATAATCTTGGCAGGATGTGCAACAAGCTTGCCTCTGCCGAGGGTGCAACACCGGAAGAGAGACAGAGATATTTTCTCGAAGCTGTTGAGGTGCTGCAGAAGGCCATCGATGTTGAATACCGGAACGGGAAGCTTTATACTGAGAAGGTTGTGTCACTTATAGGGCTCGAGCTGTGGGACAATGCGCTGGGCGCTTCTGACACTGCCATTCAGATGAGGGATGACGCCATCAACTATTATTACCAGGGGATCATCTATCAGAGAATCAAAGATGACAACACGGCAAGGCGGCAGCTTGAGAAAGCAGTGACAAAAGATAAATATCTCTCTGTCGCAAGGCTGGAACTGGCCCGGGTCCTTATCCGTCAGGGCGATGTCAACAGTGCACTGGGGCAGTGCCAGATGGTCATCAATCAGGATGAAAAATATGTTGATGCTTACCTTACCCGCGCTACCGCTTATGAAGCAAAGCTGGACTACCCGTCAGCCATAAACGATATAAGCACGGCCATCCTCCTCGAACCGGCAAAGAAGAGCCACTACGTAAAAAGGGGAGAATATTACCAGCGTTTTAACCAGCACCTGGCTGCCATTAATGACTTTACGAAGGCCCTGGCCATTGACCAGTATCAGACTGATGTCTATCTCCTCCGGGCGAAATCATACGAGGAGATAAATGATTTCGAAAAGGCCGGGTCTGACTATGCAAAAGTGATCGCACTCAGTGAGAATAACTCTGTCGCCAAAAAGCTTATGGCCGAGGCCAACGAGAGGTTATTCATCATAAACCGGGAGTCAGGCAGCCCGGAGATATTGATTGAGTCGCCGACCATAATATCGGGACGTGAGATCGAGGTGGGTATTGACCGCAAGAGCGTGCTTGTAACCGGAAAGATAACCGACAAGAGCCTCCTTGCCGAGTTCTCGATCAACAATATCCCGGTCATGTATGAAGGACGCAGCGGCACCATTCCGTTCACTGCCGAAGTGGGGATATCATCAGACGAGATTGTCAGGATAGTGGCACGTGACGTGTATAACAACGAGAGCGTGCTGACATACCACGTCAGGAGGACGGAGGCTGATGCGCCTGAGATTCAGATATTGACACCTTATATCTCCGCCGAAAACATCCTTATTATTGACAGCGTTGCCACCAAAATCGACATCGAGGGCAAAGTGTTTGACCAGAACCTTATCAAGTCGGTGAAGATTGAGAATATCAGCGCACAGTTCTCGCAGGATAACCTTAACCCGGCATTCATTGCCCGGGGCATTGATATCAGGAACAGTGACAAGATCACGATACTGGTTGAAGACAAGTATGGCAACCGGACCATCAGGGATTACACGCTGAACCGCAGCGGCAACATTATTTCCGAGTCCAACCCGATGGGTAATACCCTCGTCGTGTTCATTGAAAACAGTGACTACGAGAATTTTGCCATTCTCGAGGGACCGCAGAAGGATGCAAACCTGATCACCGGGGTCCTTGAAGACAATTACCAGGTCCTGCCCATACGGAGACTACGCAACCAGACAAAGCAGCAGATGGAGAAATTCTTTTCCATCGATCTTCGTGAAGAGGTGCGTGCCAAGCAGATCAAGTCACTCGTGATATGGTTTGCCGGCCATGGCAAGTTTATCAATGACGTAGGATACTGGATACCCGTTGACGCACGCCGTGATGAGGAATTCACATACTACAGTCTCAACACCCTGAAGGCCTCAATGGAGACTTACATGAATTACCTGACTCATGTCCTTGTCGTCACTGACGCCTGCGAGTCAGGTCCCAGTTTCTACCAGGCGATGAGGTCAGATGTCAAGGCCCGCAACTGTGCTGACTGGAAAGCCACGCAGTTTAAGTCGAGCCAGGTACTATCATCTGCCGGATATGAGCTTGCCGTAGATGACTCACAGTTCACCCGTACCTTTGTGAATGCCCTGCGCGGCAACCCGAACACCTGCATCTCCATTGACGAGATTGCCACACAGGTAACCAAGGCGGTAACCCAGAATAACCGGCAGAAGCCAAAGTTTGGTAAGATAACCGGTCTCAAGGACGAAGACGGGACCTTCTTCTTTGTAAAGAAATAACCTGATGCAGGAGAGAAGAGGCTTTTGCGGAACATTTACAGTCTGTTCATTAGCCTGGCTGCTTCTTTTCCTTGTTGCCGCTCCCCGCGACGCTGCCGGACAGAACTACTACTTTCAGCATCTGAGCTCGAAGGAAGGGCTGAGTGCATCAAAGATCTACACCATCATTCAGGATGCCAACGACTTCATCTGGCTGGGGACAGGCAGCGGGGTGACACGGTTCGACGGTCTGCGGTTTGAAAATTTCTCAACGTCAGACGGCCTGGCCCCGGGGGGAGTGAAAAGCATACTCGAAGACAGCTACGGACGGATATGGATGGGTCATATCGGAGGCGGCATGTCACTCCTCGAGGGTGACATCTTTAAGAGAGTCTCCTTCTCCTCGGTATTATTCTCCGGGCCTGACTCAGTGAGAGTCTCAGACGCCGAAGGACCTGTCTATAACCTCAGGGGAGACGTGACAGGCATAAAGGAATTTGACAGTTATCTCTGGATTGCTACCTCACTGGGCGGGGTGCTGAAGCTTGATCAGCCTGAACCTGGGGTCACCGTCATGTCCGGACGACAGTACCTGGGACGTGACGGACTGAGCAATGATGCATTCGGGTTCCATTCAGACCGTGACGGAAACCTCTATTGCATCACCGATGTCGGGATAAGGAAGTACAACTATGAGACTGACCGCTTCGATCCCTACAGCCCTGACGGTCTGACAAAGTACTTCCTTACAATAACAATGTTCGAGGATTCCAGGGGCAATATGTGGTTCGGGACATATAACGGAGGCCTCTATAAACTTGACAAAGAGAGCGGCAGGATGGATATATATGACACCCGTAACGGCCTCTGGGGGAACTTTGTCACTTATGTTACCGAGGATTACCGGGGCAATATATGGGCATCATCAATGGAAGACTGGGAGAGCAAGGGCGGCATCACCGTCTTCTCCCCCGAGGGAACTGTTGTCTTCAACAGTACGAACGGGCTCAACTCACTGCATCCCCTTTGCATGCTTGAGGACAATGAGAAGAATATCCTCATTGCCGACAGGGATGCAGGGCTGTTCATATACAAGGGTGACCACCTTACGTCATATAACGCACCGCAGTTCCTGCTGTCGAATGATGTTTCTTCCATTGCACAGGACCAGGCAGGAAGATACTGGTTCGGCACGCGCGAGGGATTGTCAATTTATGATCCGGGAAAACAGGAGGGTGGGAGCACTGACCTGGCAGGCCTTCCCGCCAGCCTTAAAGGAAAACAGATAAGCATCATTAAACCCGGCAGTGACGGATATGTATGGATAGTAACGGCGGAGGATGAGGTTTTCAGGTATGACCTCAGGGAGAAAACCAGCAGCTTTGATCTTGACCTGAATGCAAAGCTTCACTCGCTGAGGATTGCTGCCATTGAGACCGATGATAACGGGAATCTGTGGATCGGCACCCACAAGGCTCTTGTTTCATGGAATGGTGAGACCAGGGAGAGCTATACCTTCACGGAGGGGCATGGCCTGACAGGGAACAATATAACATCACTTTTCAAAGACAGTAACGGGTTTCTCTGGATCGGCACAGAGGAACGAAACGGGCTGACAAAACACCATCCGGGAAGATCAGTATTCACCACGGTGGAAATTGGCGCCGACGTCAGGCCCAACGCCATTGCTGAGACATCGGACGGCACCATCTGGGTGGGGACGATAGACGGCCTTTACGCTCTTCGGGCTGACACGGTGTGGAAGAAGCTGACAGAGACCGACGGATTGCTGATGAACTCAATAAACCTGCTGCAGTCAGACGGGGCCGGGAACCTCTATATAGGTACAAACCTGGGTCTCAACAGATATGACACTTCTACAGGTAAGATATCTTCATTCACTGAGAAGAACGGCTTCACAGGTATTGAGACGAGACCCAATGCAGCTTTTGCTGACAGCGGAGGCGACCTGTGGTTCGGGACCAGCAACGGCGCCATCAGGATGAGCCCTTCCCGTCTGCCTCCTGTAGTCACTGAGCCGGCGACACACATTTGGAGGACACTTGTCAACCTCGAACCATATCCGATGTATGACGGCATCCGCCTTCCGCATTCAATGAACAGGATAGCCTTTGACTTCCTCAGTATCTGCCTGGTGAACCCCGCAGCGGTAAAATACCAGTTCATGCTCGTCGGGAACGATGAAGACTGGATCTCCACTGACCAGACCAGTGCAATGTATTCGTCAATCAGTCCCGGTAAGTATACCTTCATGGTCAGGGCTTCGAACAATTACGGATACTGGAACGAGACCCCTGTTACCCTTGGTTTCACAATAAAAGCTCCATTCTACCAGACTTTCTGGTTCATACTGCTGGTTATTCTGGCGGTGATAGGTGCAGTTTATTTTATTATCAGCCTGCGCGAGCGAAACCTGCTGAGAGAAAAGGAGGTGCTTGAGGAGAAGGTTGAAGAACGTACTGCAGAGGTTGTGACCAAGAGCCTGGAGCTTGAGGAAAAGAACAGGGACATCACTGCCAGCATCAGGTATGCCGAACGTATTCAGAGGGCTATGCTGCCCCCGGAAAACTATTTCAATAAGACCTTTGTACTATTCATGCCAAAGGACATCGTCAGCGGTGATTTTTACTGGATGTATGACAGCGGCGACAAGCAGTATATTGCCGTTGTTGACTGTACCGGACACGGTGTGCCGGGTGCGTTCATGTCGATAATAGGGCACAACTCACTTAACAAGGTGGTCAAGGAGAACGGCATCCGCAGGCCTGCGGAGATACTCGATCATCTGAATATTGAGGTCGTCCATGCACTGCTGCAGCGCAGCGAGAAGGCAGTGCGTGACGGGATGGATATTTCAATCGTCTCTTATGATCCCCGCGAACATTATATTGAGTATTCCGGCGCCTACCAGTCACTCTATCTTGTTCGTGAAGGTACTGTATCAATCTTCAAGGCTGACCGCTTCCCTATCGGTATGATTGACGGGCATGAGAAGAAGAACTTCACCAATCACAGGGTTGATGTAAGAAAGGGAGACATGCTCTATCTCTTTACTGACGGTTATGCAGACCAGTTCGGAGGGGCCGATGAGAAAAAGTTCAAGACAATAAACATAAGGCGTCTCCTCTCAGATATCTATCGTCATCCCGAAGATGATCAGAAGCGGCTCCTCGAGAGGGCTATCCGCAACTGGATGGGCAGCGTCCCCCAGATTGACGACATCCTGATCGTCGGGACAAGAGTGCCATGATCCGCACCCCGGCAGGGGCTTTATTAAACTTCAGATTCTTGCGATCACCTTCGGGTCGGCGTGCCTGCCGGTATGATTGATTTTTCTCAATTTGGGACGCAGAGTCAGATTTTTTGCACAAATAGAAAAACAGCCCCCCGATTTTCATATCTAACTTTGATCTGATGATGACATTATCATGATTGGATTTGATATCTCCTTATACCGAGGTTTAATCAAAATATGAAGCGTATGAAAAAGATGATGTTTCTCTGGTTCATTGCAATTGTTTGCATTCTTGCATCCTGCACAAAGGATGGCGGGATTGACCCCGTCAGTTATTCTTCCGACAACTTGCTCAAAGGCAAGCCTGTACAAGGGCCTTTGGTTGTCATTCCGCCTTCCGGCGGAGACGATACCGACGCGCTCCTTGATGCAGTAAACTCAGCCGCAGCGGGTACCACAATTCAGCTTACTGAAGGTGAATATCATACAAGGTACTTTGAAATACATGGCTTTAACGGCGTAATAAAAGGGGCAGGCAGAAATAAGACATTCATTATGCCTTATGAACTGATAGAGGTCATGCCCCAGATTAATGACTGGAATAAAATGCCCTCATGGTGGCGCATACTGGGAGGCAACGTAACTATCTCTGACCTGGCGTTCAGGACTGGTGACGGGACTCTTCTGGCAGATGATGACCCCTTCTACAATGATGCCCTGGTATCACTGATAACGGTCAACAACTTCAGTCTTAATTACCAGTATTATGACCCGCAGCCGATGACATTCAACTTTATAAATGTCGATGTGCTGGGCGGATACCTTGGTCCTGACGAGGTGGGTTATGCCGGCCTTCCTCATAATGTGGTTATGGCCGTGTGGTTCGGTATGGATATCTGGGTCCCCGCTGAGCCCATTCCGCTGAGTAGCATCACGTGTAATATGTCCGGCTGCTTCTTCGAAGATGTCGGCCAGGGTTTTGAAGCGTTGGGATGTGGAGATAATTCAACTTTAGTATTTGACCGAAACAGGGTCGACAATGCCGCATGGGGAGCATTCTTCACTGGTAATTATGGTTCAAGAATCTGGATAACGAATAACACTTTTTCCGGTTCAATGATATATGATCTCCTGATCTCGGATTGGGAATGGGGTCTGCTCGGCGCTATCCCGATTCCGGCAAAAAGAAGTGAATATTATGTTACCGGGAATACCTTTAATGTAAGTAATGTGATCAGTTCATTTATACTAAAGGATGAAAGGGGAGTTGCCGTACCTGATTTCTACTACCCAACACTTGCCATGGTAAAAAATAACCTGTTCAACCTGTGTGAGGGAAGCACAGGGATAAGCTGCCTTAACAGCCGTGATGCTCAGGTGAGGAATAACAAGCTTGCCGGCAGCGCAGCTTACGGTGTATATGTTGACGGAGTTGTCGTTTACGATATATGGACGGGATCCGAACTGGGGATCGGTGAATCGAAGAATGCACTCATCCTTGGCAACAATTTTTCTTCGCTGACAACTTCCGGATCAGATATCTATCTGAGCGCTCTGTCTTCAAATTGTACAGTTGTCGGCAACGGCAAGGATGATGTCATTGACCTTGGAACCGATAACAAGATAGTCGGGATGAATAAGATGTCTGGTGGCAATCATGCCGGTCCTGCTATCGGCGACAACTTCAGGATGATGCCGAAGATGAGAGGTCATTGAAATTTACAGGTCGCCCCTGCTGGGCCTGCAAACAGTAATCCGTAACACGGCTGCCAGCTCCGTAGGAGCGGACTGTCAGCAGTGACAATGGCCATTAATATTTTTCAGCCCTGTAGGGGCGACCTGATTAATTGGTATTTCGAAAATCAGATCCTGGCAATGACCTTCGGGTCGGCGTGCCAGCCGGTGTAGTTCCTTATTGCCGGTATCACCTCACGGGCTTCGGTGACTATCTGCCATATATCCTTATGCTCAAGCCTCATGAAATGTCCTCTGACCATGTGATCGAAGAACTCGATGAGATGGTCATAGAAACCGTTGACATTGACGATTATTATTGGTTTGTTGAATTGCCCCAGCTGCTTCAGGGTGATCACTTCAGTCAGTTCCTCGAGCGTCCCAACCCCTCCGGGGAGGGCGACCGCTGCGTCAGACATTGCGAAGATTGTTTTCTTCCTCTCTGACATGTCAGCCGTTACTATCATGTCTTCAACGCCGTCATGCCCCCATCCTTCCGACATCATGAAGCCGGGTATCACCCCGGTGACAGACCCGCCTGATTTAAGCAGGTTATCGGCAAAGATGCCCATCAGGCCTATGCCGCCACCACCGAAGACGGCATGAACCTTCTCTTCGGCAAAAGCCCTGCCCAGCTCGGCGGCTGCCGTCTCATAGGCATGATCGATGCGGCTGCTCGAGGCAGCAAAAACGCATACCCTCATTTACTGGAGAAGTGCTGTGAGCTTGGATTCAAAAGCTGACTTGGCAGCTGCCCCGACCTGCTTGTCAACCACCTGACCACCCTTGAAGTAAAGCACAGTTGGTATATTGCGTATCATGAATCTCCTGGCTATATCAGGTGAAGTATCTACATCACATTTTACAACCAGGGCCTTGTCACTATAAGCCTCACCTATCTGTTCGATCAAAGGGGCTATCATCCTGCATGGGCCACACCACTCAGCCCAGAAATCGACTATTACAGGTTTATCTGATTTCAATACGATCTCATCAAAATTTGCGTCGTTAACTGCTTGTGCCATAATAAATTGATAGTTTATGAATTCTTACTTATTGAAGTACAAAGATATCTAATTTACTTTAAAATCGAGCCCGGGATTATCTTCAAGCCAGCCGATGAGCTCATTGGTAATGCCTGCTTTTATGCTGCGCGAGAAGAGGGGCAGTGTTATCTTGTCTTCATGATCTATCAACAGGAATTTCACTGTTTTGTTTCCGGGGTTTTCAGAAATGATTGTTTTCAGGTTGTCAATGAATCCGGGATTAACCAGTCCGGTCTTGAGTTTAATTGTTATTGAGCTTATCAGGTCATCCCTGACGGCAGAGAGCAGGTGTATCTCCTTTATCCTGAACTCGAGCTCGTCGGGGTTATAGTGTCTGCCCTGAACTTTTCCCCTTACAAGGAGGTGATAATCTGTCACAAAGAAATTGCTGAAGGTGACATAATCCTTGTCGAACAGGAGAAAGGTGAATGAGTCTGTATAGTCCTGCAGGGTGAATCCTCCGAAAGGTTTGCCGTTCTTGGTGACGCCGCTTCTTGTCTCTGTCACTATACCTGCAACACATACGTCACGGTTTGCAAATTCATGAAGATTCTGCAGGTCAGCCAGTGTTGCATTGCAGAAGGCGTTTATTTCAAGACGGTAGTCATCGAGCGGGTGTGATGACAGGTATATTCCAATGACCTGTTTCTCCTTATTGAGTTTCTCCAGTTTTGACCAGTCGGCGCATGGTGCCGGTTCGGGGCGCACGAGTTCGAATCCGCCTGCTTCGCCGAAGAGCGACTGCTGACTGCTGTTACGGAGGTTTTTCACGCTGCTGCCGTAACGGATAAGACTCTCGAGGAAGCTTGAGCCCTTGCTGTCGGCAGAGAAATACTGTGCCCTGCTGATACCCGGAAGGCCGTCGACGGCACCTGACACCACCAGCGCCTCAAGCATCCGTTTGTTGACAGTGTTGAGATTGACACGTTCTGCCAGGTCGTAGATGTCCTTGTACGGGCCGTTCTTCTCTCTCTCTTCTATAATGTTCAGCACCGCGTTCTCACCTACCCCCTTTATGGCTCCGAGTCCGAACCTGATATTCCCGGCCCGGTTTACGGTGAACTGCAAGAGACTCTCATTGACATCGGGCCCCAGTACTTCAATACCCATCCTGCGGGTCTCCTCCATCATCACGGTGATCTTCTTGATGTCACTTATGTTGCGGCTGAGAACGGCAGCCATGAACTCTGCAGGGTAGTTGGCTTTCAGATACCCTGTCTGGTAGGCGATGAGGGCGTAGCAGGTTGAATGCGATTTATTGAAGGCATATTCTGCGAACGACTCCCAGTCTGACCATATCTTGTTGATGATGCTGATGTCATACCCATTCTTCTGGCATCCTGCTACAAACTCAACCTTGAGCCGGTCCATTATGTCCCGCTTCTTTTTGCCCATGGCTTTGCGCAGCGAGTCTGCCTGCCCCTTGCTGAATCCTGCCAGTTCCTGTGAGAGAAGCATCACCTGTTCCTGGTATACTG
>Ga0209262_10000265_pt1 | contig 27257 bp, 21 predicted proteins | sample Lowcelwee11metaG_FD_187171 | JGI IMG/M metagenome (GOLD analysis project Ga0209262, IMG submission 187171) | Freshwater pond sediment microbial communities from the University of Edinburgh, under environmental carbon perturbations - Low... | ecosystem: Environmental > Aquatic > Freshwater >... | reverse complement strand
ATGATACAACTTGATTTGTTTGTGTTGTTAATATTTCTGATTTAACTTGTATTCTCAAATATATTTGAAGATGAAATATATTTGAAGTATAGAATAATAATTTGAAAATCAATGAATGAGATTTGATATTTGAGTTTCAACAATCAATGAATGAAATTTGAGATTTGAGATTATAAATCAATGAATGAAATTTGAAATTTGAGATTTATAAATCAATGAATGAGATGTAAGTTTTACAAATCCCAAACAATAGCATAACTTGATTTATTGTATTCTCAAATATATTTGATTTTTCGTTCAACAAAACACATTTGAAATTTTATGTTAGAATCACAATCTTTAGTTCATTAATTGGTGACATTTGAAATTTTATCAAATCATCTCTCACAATCTCTAAAAAATGATACAACATTGATCAGATAAATCCATAAAAATAAAATGACTCAAATTTATACTGTGACCCAATTCGAAAAACTATCAAACAAAGATTTTCTTAAATCACATGATTCTAATTCGATCCTCGATTTGTTTCTGAATTCGCCATCTCTATTGAGATACGTCCTCAGAAAACGATTGGATCTCATTGATTCGATATCTGATGATAATTTGACTTTCATCTTGAGAAACTCAAAGTATGATTGTAAACAAGTCATTCGAGCTTTTCTCAAAGATTATTTGATCGATGACAAATCAGAAACATTTAATTTTAGAATTGATAGAATAATTCAATTGATAACTAATAAATCTTATTTTACTCAAATGTTTACAGGTAAATCAAAAGATAAATTTTTACAATTCAGACCTCAAATAATTCTATCTGAAAATAAGACTATAGTTATTAATTTTATGTCTAAGAATTTTCCAATGAAAACTATGAATCAATCAGAATTCACAAAAGAATTCCAACAGTATAACTCTTCATACAGAGATATTTTGACGCTTATTTCTAAGCAATATCAGAGAGATTTTATTGATTCATTTGATTATACTATCAAATCTCAAATATCAATTAAACTATTGAATGATATTGGTTTTGATTTGAATCCATTGTTTATTCGACTTCTAACAAAACAAGTGAGTTACAACTCTTTTTCAAATAAAGATAAGAAAATCAGAGCTACGTTTTATCATCTCGAAAAAACATTGTTGGAACAGATTCAATCAAATGAATGTAAAATTTCAGATGAATCTGTTATTCAATCTTTTTCAACTATTTCAAATGAGATTCACATCTTGTTGAATGAAGGAAAAGAGAAATTCTTTGATTATCTCATTCAAAATTCGAATGAAAAAAACAAAGAGATTTCATTTATCCAATATATGGAGAAAATTAGAGGCACAATAGATGCAACTATTATTTTTCTATTGTTTGCTTCGTCACATTCAGAGCTATTGATTAAATCTCATTCGGATTGTTCTTTGCGTGAAGCAATCAGAGCAAATAGAACAAAAGTTACATTGTTGTATCAAACATTGAATCTTAAATTTTCATGTGAAACGATTAAAAAATATCCATTAAAATATTATTCTTTGTTTTACACTGTTGATCCTGAAACATACTACAATGAGTTCTATTCATCATTGGATGAATCTTTGATACAAAATGAATATTCTTTTCTTCGTAAACTCATCGATGATAATAAAATCTTTGATAAACTATCTGATGTTTCAAAAATATGGATTTCATTGAAAACTAACAGTGGAATCACCAATATCATTTCATACATGCAAAACTTGTTGGATCACAATATTGATTTACCTGATAAAATTGTTTATGATATCTATAGACTTGCACACGATACAAACTCTCAAGCAATTCAAGCAATTCGATCTATTCTGATTTTTATGGAATCTAAGTTTATCAAACCTGATCGATTTCACATTGTAATCGATGGTTGTTTGTCGTATGTGAATGCACTACAAAAAATGTCAACAAAAAACATTGTGATTCATCAAACATCTGATGAAGAAATAAATGTTAATTAATAAACTTAAATTTAAATTTGAGTTTCAAATATATTTATTAAATATATTTGAGAATAATATATTTAATAAATATATTGTTATGTAAACATCAGAGTAACATCGAACATAAAAACCAAACTTTACAACGTCCGACAGGGTTAAAAATCTTTTTATCATTATTTTTCCTACACAAATAAGATTTTTCTTTACCAAATTCATTGTAAAAAGCAATATGTGTTTTTTGTGGTTCCTGACAAATAGTTACATCAGATAATGATCTAAATAAATAATGTTGATTTAGTTCCCATTTTTCATCATTCGCTTTTAAATATTTATTTACATAATCTCCATCAAGAGTTCCATAAATTTTCAAATATCCATCATTAACAATTGACATTGAAACAAAACTATCACAAACACAAAGTTTTACAATAATATCTAAATTCAAACTTAATATATATATTGTATCTTGAAATTCACCTGATACATTTAGAACAATATAAGGAACATTATTTTTATCTATCCAGAACATTATCGAGTAGCTTCCGTTTTCATTGATCTTTAGTTCAAATTCATCCTTATTAATTGTTCGATTATCCCAATTTACATCGTATCTATCAAATCCAAAATACTTATAGTTCGTGAATTCGAATCCAATATTATTTATAAAATTAATTTTATCGACAAAAATAACTTTATTTTTTTCTTTTTTATATCGATGGATAGAAGTAGAAAAACTTACATAGTAATATTCATTTATTTTATGAATAAAATTATTGCTTGTAATATGATCCAAATTAAAATGTAGATTATGAAAATCTATTTTATATGTTTCTTTTGTTTCAAAATTTACAATATAATTATTATAATATAATTCGCATGTATTTGGTATGTATATCGTTGATGTATCGTATAAGATCGAATCAAAAAAATAATGAAAGTTTTTTTTGTATATCTCTTTATTGTTTGAGTCAAAGAAAGATAAGGTAAAAAAAATATGATAAGATGGTAAATCAGAGAATGAAATTGAACATTCATTTTTAACTTCACTTGGTATCAAAATCATGCATCTGTCAAACAGAGGTGTGTATGAAGATGTGGTAATTTTTGAATGTGATATTTTTTTGGTTTTTTTGTATTTGACAGAGAGAAAAGGAAAAGTGATTAGAGATGAATTTTTGGTATTAAAATTAAGATTGTTGTCTATCTCAATAGTAAATGGGATTTTTCTCATTGATGATGGTGGTTGTATTTAAAAATGTCAATCGAGATTTTTCTTGGATCAGTTAAGTGGTAGGTATTTATGAGATATTTAGATGAGATATTTAGATGTAATCGTTAATTATTATTGTTTCATTCTTTGATTGATGAGTCTTAAATTTTAAATCTTATTCATTGTTTGAAATCAGAATCTCAAAATTCATTAATCAATCAATGAATCTCAAATTTCATTCATTAATTCTTCAAATATTATTCTATACTTCAAATTATTAGATCTTCAAACATCTCAACCAATACAAGTTAAATCAAAAATATTAACAACACAAACAAATCAAGTTGTATTATTGTTTGAAATCAAAATATCAAAATCTCAAATTATTATTTCTATGTTTCGAAGTATACTTCGAAACATATTCCCCATCATATGATCAATATAAAAATTGATCTCTCAATTTAGTACAACAGACATTCAATTTAACTATGATTCCAATCAATGTCAAAGTTATTCCCAAATATACACCAGAACAATCACTACATAAATTAAATAATTTTACACCAAACATGATATTTACTATCAATGTTTCAATATTACAATTATCACATTTTACGATCATTACAAATAAAACTCACGAGATATTTGAAACAATAAAAATCAAAATTATCAAAGATTCGAATCATTTACACAACAATGATAAAATAAGGATTCAAATAATCTCAGATTCAAGCAAAGAACTCTTATTTTTTAAATTAATTCCTTGTGACAAACAAAATAAAAGACTCAAATATTATGTTTCATTCATTTATGATCCAGAAAGCATTCCATATTTTTTTCCTTTTGATGCAATTGAAATATTAGGTACTTCAGAGTTCGTAAATTTTTATCAAAACAAATGTATAATCACTGATGTTAAACACAACACTTCATTTGAGATTGAGACAGATTCTTATTGCAACTGGTTACGAAACTTCGAATATGTTTTAAAATTTGAAAATAAATACTATTTTATATTTGCATCAACCTTTGAAGAAACAATAGTTGTAACGAAAATCGATATTTTATGTGAAAATAATAATAAAAAAATATGTGGTCCAAAAACAGTAGTTAAAATCAAAAATCAACAGTGTCCTAGATACATCAAATATAAGAAACATTTATGTACAATTGGTTACAAAATAGATGTTTCATCTTATTTTTCTTCTGAAAAATTGGTTATGATCTATTGGGATATGATATTTACCACTTTTTATAGTGTAATTGATAATGAGAGATATGCGATATTAAAATCAAAAGTAGGATATTATGAAAAAAAGTTAAAAATAAAAACAAATCATTGTGGGTTTATTCCTTGGTTTGATTGTTATTCAACACCTCATATTTTACTCGCAGAAAATGGTTCAATAAAATTAATCGATATAGAATTGAATAATATAACTTTGATTTTTGATTCTTATAGTTTGGAAATTAGAATCAGTGATGGAATCTTATTAATTAGAGGAAAACTAAATATAAATTATGCAAACAAATATTATAAACAAGGAGATTCAGATCAATCTGTATGTTATATGTTTAAATCACCAACAGAAATTTCAACTATTCATTTACCGATGAATATTCGTCAAATTTACTTTAATTCAGATGGAAAACCTGAGAGCTTTTTACAGTGTGGTGGATTATCTGTTCGTGATTTATCATTTGAAGATGAAAATTCGAGAGATATGATAGTGGGATTTAATAAGAAAAAAGTTGGATATGCTAAAACTTGGTTTTTATGTCTGTTATTTTTATCAACTTAATTTGTTTGTTGATCACTAATTTCTTAACTAAATTAAGTCAAGAAATTTTTTTAAATTATTAGAATTAACCATAGAACAATTGATTAATCAAATAACATGATCGATTAATCAATTGATTAATCAAATAACATGTCTAAATCAAATTTATCTTTCGCTTCGAATGACAAGAAACAAATAAAAGAAAAGAAAAATGATGAGTTGATATTATATTCATTTCTGCTATGTACATCGTTCCTTTTGTTTTTAATTGCTTGTGTTGAATATCATGAGAGAAGTTTATATTTTAATCTTAATTTTAATCTCAATTGACTTTCGAAAAATTATAAATATTAATCACATCATTTTGATTAATATTTAACAAAAATTAAATTTCAATTATTAAACCTAGATTTTCATATAATTAATATCGAGTGTTGTTCATTAGAACTCAAATCATATTTTTTACAATGGAAATTTTTTTATCCGTTTGGGGGGTAATCGGTTAATTTTTTTTTACGATTACCTCCCAAACAGATAAAAAAATTTCCATTGTAATTTAATTCATATACAAGATAAAAAATATCAAATGTCATTACCATCAGAATTTATTGAATTTTTTAATCTTTCGAAAATAACATACGAAACATCGAATAACATCAATGTGATACAATGACTTCTTTTAACTATATATTTCATATTGAAGGTAAAGAAAAGAAAAATATTTTATCTTATTTTTCATATCATTCGATTGAAGATGAATATATTCTTTCTATTGAAACAACCACAATGAATCGATAAAATATTGATTTAATGATTATAATTTTTGATATTCATTGGTATTTCTGATTTAATTTGTATTCTCAAATATATCTTAATAAGATATATTTGAAGTTTAGATAAATGAAACACCATCATAATTTCAACCTAAAATCAAAGAACATAAGAACCATGTTTTAGTGTATCCAACTGGAAAAACACTTGTTTGAATCATGGATCTTGACGAAACATGCATACAAGGTTTATTTTCTTCATTAAACAACACTACACAAAAGTGGTTCTGACATTTGATTTGATCCAACGACATTGGAAACTCAAAAACTTCAAATGGTGATTCAAAACGATAAAATTTCATTTCTTCACTTTCACTGACTTCACATGTTTTTGCATGAAACTCAGGTTGCAACTTTCCGTAAATTATCAAGTTACCTTGATTACAAACTGAAACATTTCTAAATCCATTTATTTTACAACTTTTCATAACTCGAATCATTGAGTTAGGATTCGATATATCATTTGGATCTAAGAAACAAAACTCTTCATCTTCTTCATTTATGAATCGAATTACCAACCAATTGTTAGAATTTTTGTCTTTCCAAGCAATCAAATCGAATTTCCTTGGTGGATTGAACAATAAAAATACACCTTCATTTCGGATGTATTCTGGTCCCCAACCAAATTGAACGTCACCAGAATAAGTTATGTTTTCACGATGTAAGAGACTACTCGTTCTTGTGTACAATTCTTGATTTTCATTTTTGATTTTATATTCTTCGACTTGGTTATCTGATACATTGATTATTTTATTTTCAAACGAATACAAAGTTGAATTCTTAAAAACAAGTCCATCATGAAATCGCCTGATTTTCTTTGTGAACAAATCAACAACTCGAATATCTGATGCAATTTCTGTTGTACCATTGATATAATAAAATCTCTTGATTGGTGAGAATGAATCGAAAGTATACCGAAAAGAAACGAGGTATTTTTTGTTCTCTGATGTCAACAAACGAAGTAAAAAAAACATGTGGTTTTTGGGTTGTTTGTACAAAAGAAAGTAAATTTCATTTGTATCATTGTTTTTTAGGAATGATCCGTTCTCTAGTATTTCTTTTGTATGATTCTGATTTTCTTCAATTCTTATTTCAAATTGTATAAAATTTGAAGATCCAAGATTCATTAGAGTCATTGGAAACGATAAATTGTAACATTGAGAAAACCTAAAATGTGTGTCAAAATATCTTCCTTTTTCAATTGAAACTTTGTGATTAATTGTTTCGAAGGACATCTCTGCGTTTGATAAACAAATGTCATTTTTGAAGATTCATTTGATTATCAATAAAAATTTAATAATTATAGTTTAAAACAAACAACTTTTTTGTTGTTTGTTTTGTGTTTTGTGGTTTATTCTTCATTTTTGTTTTTTCTTGTTTCACGAGTTAAAAGAAAAACAGTAACACCTATTACTGCACCCAAAAGAACCTCACCAAATGAAAACCAAGAACTTGATTCTTCTTTGACTTGTTTTTCTTTGACTTCAATTGCGTCTTTTTGTTCAGATTGTTCTCTTCTGTAAACCAATCTCTGAACATTTCTTGGCAAAGGGTTTTTTCCATCAGGTGATTCTTTGCTGTCAATGACAACATCACGATGAGAAATACTTCCTTTACAAGATGGGCAATTTGGTCTCGTGAGAGCCCACTTCTGTATACACCCAATATGTGCCAAATGTCCATTCCAGCAATATTGAATTACTTCTCCAAAGCTGGATTTACAAATGTCACACATCAAAAAGTCCGACAAGCCGGTTGTCGGTTCAGGGTGCTCACCCAGCACCAGGGGGTCCAGAGATCCCGACTCTGTGGCGGAGCAGATCTTTGCCTCACTGCTCGACTTGCCCAAGGCATCCCCTTGGAGGAGCTGAGAACCGCTCTCAGCGCGCGTCCTGTCCTTTATGCCAACGACAGGCGGTAGGCCGGTTTCTCTCTGTAGATCCATCGGTCAATTTGACCGAACTAGGTATTTTAACAGTCAGTTTTTAACATGAGTTAATTGAATAGATTCAAGGTTCTGATTGATTAATTTAAGTTTTTAATAAACAAGTTTTTACTTGTTTATTTTGTTTTTGTGCTTCGAAAAGCTTTCTTTGTTTTTACGAAAAGTAACTCGAGAACAACGCTTTGATGAAACCAGAAAAAGACCATGAAAAGTCAATGTCACACTCGATGTGTTCTTCTTTTTCAACCATTCCGCCAAAACCTTGTTCTTCTCTTTCGTCCATCTCTTTTTGTTTCTGAAGTTTGGAAAGAAGTTCGTTCGAAGAAATCTCAAACTGTTCATTGAATTGTTTGATGTCATCTTCATGGTCTTCGTAACATTCATTGAAATACAAAGCAACTGCTTTTTCTTCTTGAATTTGTCTGAGAAGAACATGAATCTTTCTGTATTTCTTCTGAACTTCACTTTCGCATTTTCGAATGATTTCTCTGCGATATGCAACTTGTTCCGCTTCATCACATTCGATCACGATTGGAAGCATGGGAGCATAGTCAATGTGAAAATCTTCAGGTTGAACTTCTTCTTTGACCTCTTCTGAAACAGCTTTGAGTTCGGGTTCAGCCAGAGCGACGTATCCAACGTCGCGTGGGTATTTTTCTTCGTTTCTCTCGTTGTGATCTTCTTCTACTTGTGCCCAAGCAGCAGCTCTGTCTTCTTGAATTTGATCAGCATGATCGGGTTCTCCAAAGACGATGTCTGGATGTAAGATGTCTTCTCTACAAAGAGGACAAGTTTTCTTACCTCGAGATGCCCAAGTTTGAATACAATCAAAATGAAAAAGATCAAAGTTGTTGCACACAGCAACAAGGTTCTCTGATTTCTCAAGGCAAATGTGACACGTAATTGAGACGCTCATTGTTCTGAAGGTTCGATTGCTTTTCAAGTAGAATCAATAGTTTCAGGGAGTTTCTCAAGTCTGTGTAAGTTTGTGGTTATTTTAGACAAGTAGTTTTTTTAACATTCATTTAAATGCATAGCGATTATCGAGTGATATTTGTAAATCAAAGTTGATCTTAATTTCTTTTCCATAGAGACGAAGCAGAGAGTGGATTCCAATTTGGATCGAGTGCAATGTGTGATACGAGTGCAGTGAATGTGATATTTCTATATGTTACATATTCTCCTTTCTTGTATGAAGAGTTCAGTTTCCATTCTTTGATAGTTGTTGGAGTTTGAGTTGGTTGAGTAGTTGGAGTTGGAACAACTATTGGAGTTGGTTGAACAACATCAATTACTTTAACCTCATCAGTTACATCAACATTATTAGAAACTTGATTCAAACTCAAATATTTACCTGATGCAACAATCAAACATAATAATCCAATTGTATCACCAAAGTAATCTTCAAACCCTTTGTTCAAAACATACTCTGTTAGTTTGTTCATCCAACTTAAATCTTCACAAATACCTGCAACAAGTATCATAGGTGCAACAAATGCCAAATCACTATATGAAGCCAATGAATCACCATTTAATTTATAACCAGCAGAGATTTTACTTGGGTTCACACCACTACTTTTTTTAATAAATACATTCAATGATTCAAACATTCCTTTCAATTTCTCATTGCATGAATACAAAGCAAGTCTCATTGGTGTTCGACATGCGTTCCACGAATAAGTCCCATCAGTTTCTGCTTCGAGTATCTGTCCAACAACAGGTTTCCAAATATTATTTTCATAAATTATAAAATCTGATATCAATCCATTTTCTTTGTTTGAACAAGCATTTGCAATAGATAAAATCTCAGACTCAATTGATTTCCAAAGAGAACTTCTCTCAGAATCAATCGCAGCAAAAACCTCAATGTGACCAAGCATAAAATCAGATGAACGAGTGCATCTACCAAATTTATCAGAGTTTGATACGCTCCAATCACCAAGCTTAAGACTTCTTATTGAACTATTTACGCATGATTTAGCAAAGGAACTTAAACTTTCCTTTGCTAAAACTAAATATGAACTTTGTTTCCAATGAAAAGATGCTAAAATCAAAGCATAAATAATGTCCATATCACCATCTGTTGCACTCGAATTATCTTCAGGTTTTGTATATAAATTATTACCTGATCTACATTGTCTCCAACACATTTGTTTGTTTGAATTCTGAAAGCGAAGATAGTACTTCAATGCTCTATCAAAAATAATTTTATCATTCATACAAACTGCTGAAAGCATCAAATAACCATGTGCCTCAGATACTGTTGCTTCACTTCCTGATGGTTGAAAAACTACATAAGATCCATCAAAATATTCTCTTACATATTGTTTTTTCCAATTTTCATAGTATGAAACTACTTTTTGTTGAAGTGAAACAACGGTTGATAATGGAAATTTGATTGGTGTTAACATTCTATGTTTTATATGGAGAGATTTATTTGAATAAAAATATGTTAAAACATTTTAACATATTTTTATTTTACAACAGAACATTAAGGTTGTAAAATAAAAATATGTTACCCCCCATTCTGAAGTTTTTTTGATTTTACGTCAGAATGGGGGGTAACATATTTTTATTTTACAACCTTAATGTTCTGTTGTAAAATAAAAATGTAAAACGAATTCTGTTTTAACAACAATTCAAATAAATCAAACACCTAAAAATGTTTTAGGTGTTTTCAGTTAAACTTTGATAAAATGTGATAGACATTGATGGATTCGAAATATTAATCGAAATTGATGAAAATTCACATCAAAATTATGATCAGAAAAAAGAAGATTATCGACATAAAATATTGACCCTGATTAATGGTCAAATTCTCAGAATTAACACAGATGATTTCAAGATATTAAATGATGAAATTGATTGTAATCAACTCAATGATTTTTTTGAAACATGTGATATTGCGATACAAAATTCATACACATTGAGACATGGAATATCAAAAAATATAAAAACATTGATTGATAAGTTCCCTGATAAGGAATTTCAAAAAAGAGCGTTATCAATGTTTGGAAAAATAATTCATAATCAAACCTATCCTTTTTCAAGAAGCGATGTTGAAAATTATTTATTTTCAGATAAAAGAAAATTTACATATATTTATAAGAATTTTATTGGGAAACAAAAGAGAAAAGAAAGAATTGATTATTATTCGATTCAATCTGATAAATTAATTGAATTGTTCAATAAAAAAAATCCAACGATTATTGATGATGAATATCTCAATATTTTTTATGAAGAATTAAAGCATCTTTGTGAGACTCATGATTTTGACGTGTATTACGATGATGAAATTCGAAAAGTAATCAATGTTTCAAAGCTTTTATTAAAAACAAATTCAAGTATTTTGAGTCCTAAATACATGTTTGTAAAATTTTCAAGAGTAGCATTTATTGAATTTATTTCTATGTCTAATTCGAGAGAAGCTGAAGTTTATCATCATTTATTGGTTGAAATATATGAAAAAATGTCAGAATTAATTACAGCACTTCGCACAACAACTGAAATCTCAATGAACAAATCAGAATTTAAAGAATTAATTAATTCTACATCTCAATTAGCATGTGAAAGTCATTCGAATGAAATAATTAAATTAAAAAGAAACATTGATTTGTTGAAGAGCGAAATTATACAACTTAAAAAATCATTGAATGAAAAAACTAGAAATGAATTGATGTTACAGAAGATCATTCAACAATATGAATAATATTTTATTTCACGTTGAGTGAAATAAAATATTATTTTCTTTGGTTTAGTAGATAAATCTAATGTAACATAATATTATGCTATGTTTCAAAGATAAATATTTTTATTCGTTTTACCATTCTAACCTCAATTCCATTTTCAATCAATTCATTTGTAAATTGTTTGAATGTGAATTTCTTTGGGAATCCTTGAGTGTCAAAGATTCTTTTCAAATCACTGTATGAAATATTTTCAGATGGGAGCCAAGGATATTTGATTCGAATTGAATTTTCTTTCTTTTCTTCTTTCTTTTCTTCAACTATCACTCGAACCTTACATTCAGGTTCAGGTTCAGAAAAAGGTGGAGCCAAAATTTCATCTTTTAATTTAATCCCAGTCATTCTTTCATACATTAATGTATACCAAGAAGTAAGAATAAAAATGTAATTTTCATATTCTTTGTTGTTTTCTTCAACTTGTGTCATCAATGTTTGATGTTCATTTGATAATTCAACATATACATTTTCAAGTTGTTTGTTTTCAGATTTTAATGTTAAAACAGATGAATTTAACTCAGAGTTTGATTCTTCAAGTTTTGAATGTGAATCCAAAATAAATTGTCTTTCATTTTCAACTTCATTATAATAATCAATCAACCCATTATATTTTTCTATTATTTCATTGCACTGTTCAACAGCTTTATTTCTCTCATCTAAAAGAACATTATATTTATCATTTAATTCATCAAAGATAATTTGATTTTCTTTATTTAATTTGTATCCTTCAATTTCTCTTTCCAATAAATTAATTTTTAGATTTAATGAATCTATACAAGAAACTGCTTTTGTATAATCATCTTTTGAATTTTTAATTTTAATTTCTAATATTTCGTTCTTCTGTTGATATACAATAACATCAGTGTTTTTATTTTCTTCTCCTTTCTTGATGCCTTTTTTAATTCCCAATCTATATGTTTCTTCAGCTGCTTTCCTTGATTCACGAACATCTGATTTTAATTTTGCAATTAACTTTGGTATTTTATCATAACATTGCATAATAGAATCAGCTAACATTTTTGCAATTGGATATTTATTTGTATTAGCAAGGAATATGAGATAATTATACAAAAACAACCTTGAAAATCTAGCGATCTTTTTAATTGAACCTCCAATAATCATAGTTTTAAAAATTACATCTTTTGATTTTTTTGAAACTGATGTTTTTAGTTCAATTTCTGAGTCTTCTTTTACCCGACAAACTTTGTCGTGTAAAGATTTTGTACTACTAACTAAAGAGTTAAATAAAGGCAACGCTGTCCAATTTCCATTGATTTTAATTTCAATTTGTTCGTATACATCGTCTATCTGTAATTCAATTCTATTTTCAAATGCTATTTGAACAACTTCTTCACGAAAAATCCAAATCATACTTCTACTATTAAAATATTCAGATGAATCATTTGAATCATGAATTTTATTTAATATCGAATACAATTCACCTCGAGTAATAGAAAGAATAAAATCTTTTCTATCGAATTTATTAATTAATCGTTGCCACGCTCTTTCATTGTTATTCAAAGAAGGGTTCAAACCTTTGATGTCGGATTCAGTCAAAGGAAATCCACTTGAAAATAATGTTTTACCAAGTATATTCTGAAAAGCCTGACCTACTTGTTGTGATTCTTTTGAAATTTGATTAACAATTGATTCAAATTCATCCATTTTAATATCAGATAAAGCTTGAATACCAGCATCTACATTTTCTAAAAATTCATCTAATTTAATTTTATTAACATTATTATACGTAGAACCGGTTCCATCAAAGCAAATTACGTTCATACCCACAGTTTTAATTGTGTCATGTCGATTGATTTCAAGTTCTTTATCATAGTTTCTATGTCCTTTTTCATTTACCTCAAGAAACAATCTTCGATCTTGCAAATAAATGGTTGCATCAACTATGAATTTTGAATCAAAGAATCTTTCCTGATACATTAATGTTATTTCAGATGCATAGTGGTTCATCCAAACATTTGATAAAACAAGTATTTCAAGTTTTTTTCGAAAATACTTTAGTGTGTCTTCATTTTGGAACAATTCTCTTCGAATCAAATAATGTAGGGGATGTTGAGACATCTGTTGGATTAACAAAGGTAATACAGCAACTGGTATCACTTCAATTGTTGTTGAATCATATTCATCTGAGATAGATTTTGGAATTGTCCAAGATTTAACTAAATTAAAAAGTTCAGAATTAGATTGAATCGCAAACACCATGGTGATGATATTAATCGACATACATTCAAAATTTCCTCTGACATAAAAGTTATATTTACGATCTACTTTAGCTAATGGATAAAGGACGTCTTCAAATACTTCAACTTCTTCTGGTAAACGAAAAAAGTTTCTGACGTTTGAATTAAATAAATTTAGATAAATATTATTTGTAAAATATGGTTGTAGTAATTGTTCAATTGATTGTGGTGTATTTTGAGCATTGATTGAATCTAAGAATTCTTTTGTGAGATACATTTTTTATTCTCATGACTCATGAGAATAAACCATTCATTTATTATGTTTTACTTTTAACATATAACAAAATAATATTGTTGATCAATAGAATTATTATGAGAGTCTCAGAATAGTCAGTGAAGCATTTGAGTTTGTCTGAGTTCCACCAGCAAGTGTCTGTAGAGTTACTGCAGCTGCAGAAGATCTGTTTCTTAACGTTAGAACAGCACCTGAACCAGCAGCAAAAATAACGCTACCTGTGTTTTGTTGAGTGCCTGCACCTGAACCATAAATGGATCCTGCAATTAATACACCATTAAGGAAAAGACCAAATTGATTCGGTTCGACACCTGAAACAGAGAATGAAACATGGTATATACCAGCATTAACAATGGTTGTAGGACTTGAACCCGGTGCATGTACAAAACCTGCTGTAATTAAACCATTAGTGTCAAAAATAACATCAGCATCAATGGCCACAGTGTTACCCGAAAGATTGTAGATGTACGCATAATCAGTCAGAGCAGCAGAACCTGTTGCACCGGTTGGTCCTTGAATACCCTGTAGTCCTTGAGCACCTTGTGGACCAGTAGGTCCTTGAATACCCTGTAGTCCTTGAGCACCTTGAGGCCCGGTGGGTCCTGTTGGTCCAGTAGGTCCTTGAATACCCTGAGGACCTGCGGGACCTTGTGCTCCTGGTGAACCTTGAATACCCTGTAATCCTTGTACACCTTGAGGCCCGGTGGGTCCTGTTGGACCTGTAAAACCATTGTTTGGACCAGTAGGTCCTGTCGGACCAGTGGCACCTGTTTCTCCCGTGGGACCAGTTTCTCCAGTATCACCTCGTGGCCCTTGTTCACCTTGAGCTCCGGTTGGACCTGACTCACCAGTGACACCTGTGTCACCTTGAGCTCCGGTTGGACCTGTTGGACCTGTAAATCCTATGTCACATATTGGTTTACAAGGAGAATCAGGTTTACAAGGAGAATCACATAATTTTCCACTTTCACAATCACTGCTACGCTACTACTTGATTCACAATTACAATCGCTCATTTTCTTTTTATTGGTCCATAATTTGTTTGTTACTAAATTTAATTTGATATTGTGAATTAATATCAAATTTTGTTCATTCTCTGATTGAATCAAAGAATTAAATGATTGATCAACAATATTAATTGAATAAAATTTATATTATTACTAGATACATTGGTTTTACAGATCCATCATACACCAGAAGGACCACAAGGAAGAGTTATTTTAATCATTTTACGTAAAGATTCACATGTATCGTTATTTTCATAACACAACATGTTGAATGGATGATAACCATCAGAACAACTAATTTTACAAGATTCACTATTTGTTTCACATATGATTCTACAAGAAAAATTATCATTAGAAGCATAACAATCAATCACACTAGGGTTATCATCTTTTGAAATTCTCAATAAACAACCTGAATCAGGATTCAGAGAACATATGAACCTTAGAGCTAGAGAATTTTTGATTGTCGATGATAAATTTTTACAAACAAAGTTTGAATCACAATAAACATCAACACTATTTCTCTTGTCGCTCATTTTATTTAATTGATTCGAAGTTCAATCTAATCAATTAAATACATTCTCAACAATCATTCGAAATTCATCAAAAACATCACTTAAATTTGATTTGATACTCACATTAAAATGCCAATTTTTTATGTCACTCGACAAAACTTTTTTGTTTTTGATTCGAACATTAAATAACAAAGAATCAAATTCATCTTTTCTTTGTTTTCCAATTTCTTCGTAAACCTTCAAATTAGTTTTTGTTAAACCAATCACATAATCTTCAAACTCATCTTCTCCAATCATCAATTCATCATCAAACATACCAAAATATTCTTTTCTTTCATGAACATAATAAGAAGGAAATCCATGGTTATAAATTATATTTTCAAATCTTTGATCTTTCTTTGTTCCAACTGATGATAATGGTTGTATATAAGAAAAATTTGAAAGTAATCCACCTACACTTTTAACATTATTTTCATTTGTTATTTTTGATTCGTCATACGAGTCACTCTCAATTACAATTATATTCTTTTCATTTGTGTTGAACAAAACCAATCCATTTGCAAATAAAATAGACTTTGCAATGGTGATATCTTTCATTATCACAGGAACATAACATGGAGATTCATCAAATTGTGATAAAGTTTTTGAATAAATAGGAATCACTGGTGCTGGAATCATCAACTCAAATAATAACTTTAATTTGGAAACATAAATTATTGATCCATGCCAAATAAATTCTCTTGTTGAAACCATTTCTTTTATTTTCCTGCTAGCAACAAACATTTTTAGTTCAGGTAAAGGATTGATCTGAATCGCTAGAATCAATTTGACACATTTTTCTGATTTTTTATTTGATACAATTAAATTTCCATTTTCAAATGAAATTACATCTGAGAACTCATAATCTTTTTTAGATACACTATTCTTTTTTCGTTTTTGATATAAAATAGAAGAATCAAATGGTAATGGAATAGAAGCAAAATATCCAAAGTTACCAAGAATAACAAAAGTTTTATCGATGTGATGATAAAATTCAGATTGTGATTCAACATTTACTTTATTTTTATATATCAATGGAATGTCAATTAAACCATCCCTGATGTTTATTGAAAAAACAAAATATAGAGGTGCATTCTCAGATTTTATGTCTATTTCATTCGAAGATTCGATAATTTCAAATGAATGTTTTTCTGCATATTTCATCAGATCGGGTGTTAAAAAAGAATAATAAGGAATTAAAATTTTTTTTGGATCCTCTTGTGACCAAAAGATTCTTAGGTCTTTTGCACCAACTTTGATTCTTTTGTATGTAGTCATTGTTTGAATTCTTAAATAATATATTATTTAAGAATTCAATATCTAACGATATAAATTAAAATTATGTTTTTTTCAGTAAGAGAACCATCGATTTTAATTTATTATTTTCGTTCTCTAATATTTTAATTTTGTTTTCAGCATTTTTTAATGATTCAAAACATACATCAAATTTATTATCTCTTTCATTGAGAATAAAATCAAATAAATTTTGTTCTTTGTTTTTTAGATTTTTTCTAAAATTCACAACTACTTTTTCAATTTTCTCGTGATTTCTCTGATTTTTAACCAAATTAGTTCGATACAAAGAAACTAACATATGAAACTTTTCATACGCAATCAATAAAATATTTCTGCATGTCCTTGCATTTATTGAATTTGATAACATGACATACTTTAAAAATCCTGATTTGCTGAATTTTACAAATCTAGTTTTATATGATTTACCCGAAGATACTTGGGGGGGTCGACCCCCCCAAGTCAACCATCCGAAAGAATCAAATTTAGGATCAATAAAATTATTGTTCACTAGTAGTTTTGTTACTATTTCTTTAAAATGATACAATAATAATCGAGTGTCATTTGTGACTAAATCATAATCAAAAACATAACTCATTATTTCACCTTGGGTTATTGAAACGTAGTCCAATCCAAATACATATTCTGGATATTTAAGGTTTTTACTTTCGACGTAATATTTATCGATTACTTTAAAAACAGATTTACGATCCTTCAATCCTAAGAATTTCATTAAATTTTCCATGCTGATTGGAAACATTTGTGTCGACAGGATTGCTTCATTTATCATCTGATAATATATTGTTTCAATTGTTAAAGTTGAATCTAATAATTGTTCGACTCTTATATTAGAAGCGTATATAAATTCAATTTTAATTATTTTATTATGTATTTTTTGAATAAAAATATCGATTACATCACTAGATATTTTGTTAGGATCTCGAGAAACATCTAATTCAAAAATTGATTCACAATAAACTCGAAGTGCTTCATTCCTTTTTATTTTTTCATCTCTATCAATATATTTGTGTCCTTCTTCGTTTACTTCAATTGCTATGAGTATTCCATTGATTGATATTACACTATCTATTAAATATGTTCTATCTAATATTAGATATTGATAGAACATTGTGTAGTTATATTTGTTTGAAAAGATATCCCAAATTCTTGATAACACAAAAATTTCTGATTTTTTATGAAAGTTTTCTAATAAATGATTTTTATCGTTGTTCTCAAAGTAAATTGATTTTATCAAATAATGATATGGATGTGTATTTAGTGATTCAATAATTTTTGGTATCCAAATTAATGGAATGATAAATATCGAATCTATTTTTCGAGAATATTTTTTGTTTGTTGTACAAAACTTTGAATGAAACTCTGATTCAAAGACAGCATCGAATCTGTCGTTGTATAATTTATCATTAATTGTAACTATACCTTTGAATGACAATATTGAACAATTAAATTTTTTTGGTAATTTTTCTAATAAATCTGAAACTTCTGTTTCAATTTGATTTATCATATCATCCTTATTCATTTGATTAATAAAAATCAAATGAATAAAATTATTTTAATTTTTATTAAATATTTCTCCAAACATTTTATCGAATAACATCGAATATTTTTTATATCCATTATCATAATAGTATTGACTATATGACTTTATTTTATCATTAAAATTATCAGGATATTCATTCAACCCTGATAAACACTCAAAAATACCTTTCATTCCTTTGATCATGAGAGAAGTCGATTCAATCACTGATGATTTTTTTTCTTTGTCATTTTCAACCCTACACCACAAATTATAATCTTCAATAACAATAGGTATAGTTTTATTTGTTTCAACATTCAATGCTCGAATGATCATTGATTTTCCCTTGTATATAGGTTGTGGTTCATCAACATTAAAATATTCAAAGATTGCTGAGTTAATCTTTAGAAATGGATAACAATTCTTCAAATGAGATTTATCTTTCATTGTAACTGTCAGAGAAATTATGTTCAACAAAGATAAAATTCTCCAAAGAGAAAAATATTTCTTTTCTCTCATGTATGGAAACATTTCTTCAAATGTATCATCAAACAAATTTAGTAGCATTGATTTTACGATAATAAAAAGAACATAGTCCCAAGTGTCATCGTCACCATCTGTTGATCCAAACATACGAAGAAATAAATCATTTTTACTTCTATTTATTTCATTTGAATTATAAAATAAATTATCTCCAATAGAATCTATGTATCCAAAATATCTAAATGCTATATCTAATCTACGTGTTGAACTAATTTCATTCATTTCTGAAATGTAATCATTTGATGAGAGATTGTTTACGTTTGATTCGAACCAAGCATCAACAAAAGATTTACAACAAATGGGATTTGACAATGAACAAATCAAATAAAAGCGAAACAATTCAAATGTCTTTCGCAATTTATATTGGGTTGATTCATTAAATTTATTTGTTTGAATTGTTTTTAGCCAATTTGAATATGATTTCTTAACTGGTGATAATATTTTAATTAGTTCTCTGTTTGATTCAAATAAGATATTATGAGCATATTTACCTATATTTGGAGAAAGTGAAGCTAAACAGAAATTAATATCTGTATACAAAATATCTACTTCTTTTTGTTCGAGGTTAGGATTGATAGATTTTTTACTGACTGACGAATCAAATAAATAATCTATTTTTTCTTTAGGTTTTATATAAGGAATCATATTTATATCTCCTTTTGATAAATAATATGCAATTGGAAATACTTTGTCGATATCTGATAAACTTGATGGATCAAATCCTTCTTTATTGTTAATTTCTGTCAAATGTACGATTGAATTTTTAAAAGCTAACCAACCTTCACTTGTTGATGAAAACCCAAATGTGGTTCTATTAAGATCAATATGTGTCAATTCTTTATCTGTATATTTGCATTTATTTGGCCTATCTTCGACACATGATATACAAAGTTGAAAGAGTTCAATAAAAAACTTATATTTTGATTGAAATGAATCGAGCTCTACTTGAATTGAATCAAGTTGTTTATTTGGAAGTTGATATTCAAATATTAATGTGTCACAAATAATTTCTGGTTCTTTTTCATCAAGTGATTTAATATCTGATGGTCTCGATAAAATTGGTTTATTTGACGATTGAATGTTTGATGAGCTCATTTTGTAAAAAAACTAAAATTAATGTGAATTTTATTATTGTTTGAAATATATTTGAAGTGTAGCAATAATAATTTGAAAATCAATGAATGAAATGTAAGTTTCATCAATGAATGAAATGTAAGTTTCTGATTTCAAACAATGATGCAAATATTTGTTTGTGTTGTTAATATTTCTGAATTAACTTATATTCTCAAATATATTTGAAGATGAAATATATTTGAAGTATAGAATAATAATTTGAAAATCAATGAATGAGATGTAAGTTTCACAATCAGAATCTCAATTCTCAAAAATAATTCTTAAAATTCATTTCAAACATAAATGGATTATCTACAAACTACGATTGAAATATGTTCAAAATATATACATCCTGGGATCTTTTCTATTTTTATGACAGAATATGAAAAAATAGAATCACCAGAATCAATCCTATTAAATAAAGATATTATTAATGATTTTGATCAATTAACAATCGAAGAAAGAATTCTTTCTTTCTTTTCAATTGGAGATGCTATAAGTAACCTAATGTCACTTGGATATCACTTTCCTTCTGTTGAACTAACTGATTTGATTTTTTGCATTGATGAAAGAAGAGTTAGATTTGCTCCGAGATTATATAATTATATGGAACCATATGTTTACAAAACAAAAGATTATTCATTTCTTAGTTCAGGTTTAATTTTATTATTTATTGGATCTGATGTGAGTAACTTTGATAGATATGAGGAATTTAAATCAGAAACAGATAATGAAATTTATATGTCCACATGTGATTTGGTTCTTAAATTTAAAGATTTGATGAGTGATTCTTTCATAAAAATTCCAAATAAACCCGAAACAAAACCTAAGTCTAAACCTAAGTCTAAACCTAAGTCTAAACCTAAGTCTAAACCTAAGTCTAAACCTAAGTCTAAACCTGGATTTTTTAAGAAAGAATTAAAAGATGTAACTAGTCCCACTGATACAATTGATATTGTTGATCTCATGTTTAATAATCAATATAAAAACGATGAAACATATCCTGCATTTGTCACGAATCAAGATGTAAAAAAATCTTCATTTTATTCAGGTTTTTTATTAACTACACATACATATTTTATTCAACCTAAATTTGACATCTCTATTCGACCTTCTATTTTTAAGATTCCTTATCGAAAACCAGAAAAAAATATACTTCATTTATCTTCTTATGTTCGATCTCTAATGTTTGAACCAGACAGTTGGAATTATGTTTCAGTCATCAAAGTTCGATATGCATTCCAAGTTTATTTATCAGGTCAAATCGAATTATTATCAGAGTATGGTTCTGTTACGTTTGACACGAAATTTGAATCCACTCCAGAACTACATTATTTTTTTGCTTTTCAAGGTGCATATGAACCAAGAATGGTTTCAAACATAGATTATTCAAAGTTTATTTCTCTCGTTGAAGATCTTTCAGGATATACTTCTGTATTGAATCAACAAAGATTAAATATCAATGAAATTTCAGAAACTTATGAACAGATGTATGAATTGTTATTCCCAAAGAATATAGAATCTTTAAATATTAACTATGATAAATTATTTGATCGATATGAAAAACAAAAGTACGATACAAATACTTTACATGTTCTTTCAAAATTAACTTTTTCCAGTGTAGGTTTAATCCAACAAAGACCATTATATTTATTAAGGACGATTGGAATCAAAGAATGGTCAGATCCAAATATCGTTTCACTCATTTATGCAAAGAAATTTAAGGATATTTGGTGTGACATTTATTTTATTTATGAATCTGATGACGGAAGAAAAATAAAAGAATCACTGTCGATATGTTTCACGACGAGATATAGTGGTTTGTTTCTCAGAATTCATGGTCATTCGAGTGTTTTGTGGTTTGATCGTGACAATAAAACAATTGATTTTTTTGATTCTATTGGAAAAACATTAAAATCACAAATGACAACAGAAATAATGTATAAAATTTTAACTGAATTGTATCCTGATTATGACATTAATGATCAAAGTAGATATTTAAATAGAGTACAACATTCTTCAAACATAGTTGAAGAATATCGAGATGGGATGCAATGTAGTTATTTTTCAATAATATATTCGATTCGTAGGTATTTTGGTCAGAGTCATTCTGTAGCTATTAATCAAATTAAATTAGATAAATATAATTTTGAAGCACAAATGATTGCATTGACAGCATATGCAGTTAAACTTGTTTATGGAAATGTGAGAGGAACCATTGATGAATTGATTGAATTGTCAGAGAATATCGGGTTGAATGTTGTAAGGTAAAATTAAAAAATTTTGGATGATGTTTTGAATTTATTTGGTAATAATTCATATAAAATGAGATATAATATTTATATGAATTGATTAATTGTTTGAAATCAGAAAATTACATATTGGAATTTTGATTGTTTGAAATCAGAAAATTACATCTCATTCATTGATTTTCAAATTATTATTCTATAATTTAAATATATTTGAGAATACAAGTTAAATTAGAAATATTAGCAACACAAACAAATATTTGTATCATTGTTTGAATCAAAAACTTCATTCATTAATTGTTTGAAACTTACATCTCATTCATTGATTGATGAAACTTACATCTCATTCATTGATTGATGAAAATTACATCCCACTCATCCATTTTCAAATTATTATTCTATACTTCAAATATATTTGAGAATACAAGTTAAATCAGAAATATTAACAACACATATAAATGGGTTTATATGTGTTGTTTGAAACTCAAATCTCATTCATTGATTCATTCAAATCAAAACTCAAATCTCATTGATTCATTCAAATCAAAACTCAAATCTCATTGATTGATTCATTCAAATCAAAAACTCAAATCTCATTCATTGATTCATTCAAATCAAAAACTCAAATCTCATTCATTGATTCATTCAAATCAAAAACTCAAATCAATCATTGTTTGAAATCAGAAAATTACATCCCACTCATCCATTTTCAAATTATTATTCTATACTTCAAATATATTTCTCTGATGAAATATATTTGAGAATACAAGTTAAATCAAAATATTAACAATCAATATAACTTGATTTATATTGATTGTTTGAAATCAGAAACTTACATTCCATTCATTGATTGTTTGAAACTCAAATCTCATCCTATTAATCAATGAATCTCAAAACTCATCCTATTAATCAATGAATCTCAAAACTCATCCTATTGATTTTCAAATTATTATTCTATACTTCAAATATATTTGAGAATCCAAGTTAAATCAGAAATATTATCAACACAAATAAATCCAGTTGTATCATTGTTTGAAATCAGAAAATTACATTCCATTCATTGATTGTTTGAAATCAAAAACTACACTCATCCCATCAATTAATGAATCTCAAATCTCATTCATCAATTAATGAATCTCAAATCTCATTCATCAATTAATGAATCTCAAATCTCATTCATTGATTTTCAAATCTATTTCTATACTTCAAAAAATATATTTAATCATCGAAGTAATTTCAAATAATCTTTTTCACACCAAATTCTCGAACCTTTTTTACCTGAATCAACGATAACAGAATTAATCAAATATCCAAACTTAATATTTAAATCAGATAATTCATTCCAATATTTATCAGAATAAAATGACGAATCAAGTGATAAATGTCCAATTTTATAAAAAACATCATATACTGAAAGAAAATCTGCAATTTTATGTTCAAATATAACGAGTGATTTAATTTTACCAATAAAATCGCTATCATTACCAAAGTATTTATTGTCAGACATTGGAAATTTAAGCTTATAAGTTAAATCTGAGAACTTCCAATTTTTTATCTTTTCAATTGCTTTTTCGGAAGCACCATAAACAATTATTTTTATTTTTCTACCGATATCACAATTTACTGATTTTGAATCCAAGCACTCTTCGTTGAACAAAGATTTATAATAAAGTCTGAAATTAAACAAAGATGAATCCATGTTGTCTCCAGAATATGATCCATCATCTAATATTACAATTTGTTTATTATTTGTTCTTTGAATCATTTCTTCATCTGAAATTCCTGTTCTAACGAAATCAACTTTATCTCCATATTTATCTTGGATACAACAATAAAACCAATCCATTGATGAAAATTTATTTTTTGCTGTAGGTAATAACATATTTGCAAATACAATCCCACTTGGATTTTTTTCAATCAACATATCAATTTGTTCATAGAAAAAATTAAACATCGAAGCATCATCAATGAATAAAGTTCTATTAAATATATCAATGGTAAAATTATACATTGACTGGAGAAATTTGTAGTTTCTATTAGGTAACCTCTTATTAAGTAAATGGAACTCTAATTCTTTGATTTTCCTGATGTGATTCAATATCATTTCATATCTCTCATTGATAGAAATATAATATTTATTTTCAGGATATTCAAATGTATCTGATCCAAAGATATCGTTACTTAAGTCGATAAAGAATTTTGAATATTTATCAAAAAATATAATTTTAGCTCGTTTCACAGATGAAACAAATAATTTAAGTTCTTCATGAACATATGTAAAAGTTAAATCTACTTTTTCTAACATTGATTCAATCGAAGTTATGTTTTCTGGGTCATAATGAAATCCATTTAATTTTGAATATCTCAAATAAGTATCAGATAAAGTTTCTAATTTGAATCTAATATTCTCATTTTCTTTTTGTATTTCTTCAATTATAAGTAAATTTAACAATTCAAGTTGTGAATAAACATCATTCAATGTTTTATCTGCAGATTTACTTCGATTAATTAACATATTAACTTTGTCTGTTATTTTATCATACACATCTGAAGCACTATTTGTTTTTTCTTCACTTAAATCTTTTTCTGATGGTTTGTAATCATATTTGTAGAGAGTTGCAACACCATATTTGACAAATAATAAATGATAATAAGCTAACACCGTATATTTTTGATTCAAATTGAATCCCAGCGTAAAATTTAAGTCAAGTTTTTTTTCAAAACACTCAGGATATGCCATTTATGTTTCCTAAATCAAATAATAAAAATTATTATTTGATTTTCATTGGTTCATCTGAACAACAAAGAACAAAGAAACCAAACCTTTGACCTTCCACTAGGGTGAAACTCTTTAAATGGTTTATTTATACATGAATATGATTTTACTTTACCCATTTGATTGTAAAATACAATGTCTTTTTTTCGAGTTTTATCACATTTTCTTATGTTTGTTAGAGATCGAAGTAAATAATTTGAATCTTTTTCAGGATCAATAGATTCAATAAAACTCGATGTGCAATATTCTTTCATGTAATTCTGACTTAAAATTCCATATATTTCTAAATAATTATCATTCAATATTCTAGGTATTTTATTTACCATGGAACAACCACATAGTTCAACAATAAAATCTAAGTTCAGACTGATAATGTAAATCGTTGTTAAAACTCCATCACCAAATGTTTGAAACAAAATGTAAGAAACATTGTTTTCATCGATCCAAAGCTCTTCACTAGAATCTCTGAATGGTTTATCAATTTTTAATTCAAAATCACCTTTTCTTATTGTTTGTTCGTTTTCATTAACAGTGTATTTTTCAGATCCAATGTAGAAAAAACTTTCATTCCCATCATATGGGATTGAATCAACGTAAATCAATTTATTATTTTCTTCAGTGAATTTGTAAATCGATTCTATACTGAAAGAATTAATAAAATAATATCCATTGATAATTTGAACAGAAGAACCTCGAATTTTTCTATCTAATTCAAAAATTTGATTTGATTCAGCATCAATTAAAAAATTACCACAGTAAAATTTAGTAGTATTATGTATATAAAAACAAGGAAATTTATATATTTTACTATCAAAGAACCAATGAAAGTTATGTTTTTCAATTTCATTGTTCTTTGAATCAAACAGAGTTAAGTTAAAAAATAAATGATATTTAGGTAATTCTGCAAATGTTAAAATTAAACCTCTATCATTTTTTCCTGTATCTAATAATAAAGAACGATCAAATAAACATTTCTGTGATGATGCTACGATAGAACATCGAAACAGATCTCTATAATTTTTCATTGATATCGTAAAAAATGGAAATAAAACATGAATTGAAGATACACATGAAAATGAAACATCTGAATTTATTTCAGTTAATGTAAGAATAATTTTAGGTTTGTTCATTTAAATGAATGAAGCAGATTTTTCAATAATCATTTATTTATTTGTCTGGACAATCAGCAAATATTTCTTTAATTTCTTCAGTTGGTTCTTCATTGTAAAACCGACGAGAGTTCGAATATGCATAGTTGTTTTTATGAATTTCAGGTAAATCACATTTGTCTAACTCATCATTTTGATGTTTATTTAGAGAACTGCCCCAAAGAGAATTACCATGAGAAATGTCACCAAACCAAAGATGTGCAGCTGCTCTGTTAAATCGAATAGCTGATTTTTTTTCAGGTGTTTTTGCTTCATTCTCAAGTTGGTGATACAAAGAATCAAGTAAATTTAAGGTGTAAAGCTTACATCTGTCGTTACATCGAACGTCATTCAGGGTATCCCATAGACGTGAAAGCAATGGTTCCATTTTATTATACATAAAAAACTTTGATGATGTTTTGGGATGAGAGGTAAAATTTACAAATAAAATTATTTGTAAATTTGTTCAATATTGATAGTTCAATTTTAAGTTTGAGTCTAGTTAAATCCTAAATTTGATTCACATTCAAACAAAGCATTTTTAAGTTTTTCAATTTCTCTTTTCAAATTAACATTCTCATTGTTTGATTGAATCAAAGAAGAATTTATCGATTCAAGATCTTCTTCAAATTTTTGCTCAACGACAGAAAATTTTAATTTTAACTTATTTGAAAGAGATTTCTTAAAATTCGCTATGAGTTTCTCAAGATCTTTAGAGTCACTCTTCTTTTTAAGTTTATTTCTCATCACAGAAATCAGAGAATGAAATGCGATGTAAGCATTTGATAAAATTTTTTGACATCTTTCTGAGTTTATACTTTTTGAATTAACGACAAACGAATTCTGTTTTAACAACAATTCAAATAAATCAAACACCTAAAAATGTTTTAGGTGTTTTCAGTTAAACTTTGATAAAAAGTTCATCAACAAGATAAGAATGTTAGAGTTGTTAACTTTCATTATTTAACAACTCTAACATTCTAATATTTAAAATATTTCTTCTTTTCAAATAAAAATAAAATATCAATTTAATATCGAGTTAAAACTATTAATTGACTCATATAATT
>Ga0209262_10000264_pt1 | contig 27321 bp, 24 predicted proteins | sample Lowcelwee11metaG_FD_187171 | JGI IMG/M metagenome (GOLD analysis project Ga0209262, IMG submission 187171) | Freshwater pond sediment microbial communities from the University of Edinburgh, under environmental carbon perturbations - Low... | ecosystem: Environmental > Aquatic > Freshwater >... | reverse complement strand
GTTTCTTCAGGTGAGTTCGAGGATGGTGCGCAGGATCTGGCGGTGCGAGCCGAGTGCGGGCGTCATGGTCCAGCGTTCGAGCCGGTCGTTGCCGACACGCACCATGCCGGTGTGCTGGGTGATGTCGGCATCTTTCGCAGCGTCATCGCCCACGAAACCCAGCTTGCGGCGCACCAGGTCCACGTCCTGCGGTTTGCCCGTCAGGAAGGTCCAGCCGGGCTGGATGTCGTAGTGCTTGATGTAGTCGCGCAGCGCGGCGCCGTTGTCGAACTCGGGGCGCAGGGTGATGGAGTACATGAAGATGTCCTTGCCCAGCCGCTGACCCAGCGCCTGCTGCACCTGCTTGAGGTTGGCCGTGCCGGTGGGGCAGATGCCGGTGCAGATCGAATACATCATGTTGATGGCGACCACCTTGCCCTTGATCAGGTCGTCGTAGAAGCGGACCTTGCGCCCGTCGTGGGTTTCGAGCACGACGTTGGGGAAGTAGTCGGCCATGGCGCTGCGCCGTGCCGGTTGTGCAGGACGGGCCTGTGCCAGGAGAGGCATGAGGGCTGCGCCGCCGGCGAGGCGGAGCAGGTTGCGCTTGCTGTTCATGATGACCTTCCTTTCAGGGGGGTGAGCGAGGTTTCGATTGATGCTGTGTCAGGCCACCACGTCCCAGCGGGCCATCATGGCGTGGTCCTCGTGCGAGAGGTTGTGGCAGTGCAGCAGGTACTTGCCGGTGAAGTCACGGAAGCGGATGAAAACCTTCACTTTTTCGTCTGGCTTCAGCACGATCACGTCTTTGCGTCCCTGCTCGTGTGGTGGTGGCGGTTTGCCGTTGCGCGAGAGGATGCGAACTTCTTCCATGTGGACGTGCACCGGGTGGTGCCAGCTGCCGTTGCCCACCAGTTCCCATATCTCGGCAGTGCCGCGCTTGATGACAGCGGCTGCTTTCTCCGGATCGAAAATTTTCTTGTTGACGGTCCAGATGGCGTTGTCCTTGTCGAACTCCCATTTGCGGTTGCGCACCACTTCATTGAGGTTGATGGGGGGCAACTCGCGCAAGCGGGCGGGCACCCGGCTCGTGTCCGGTTCCATGGGGTCGGTGTCGACATCAAAGCGCAGCAGTTGTTCTCCCCGGCTGCTCAGGCCCTCGGGCCCGCGGCCGTCCTTCATCAACAGGCGGTTGACCAGGTACAGGCGGGTGCCGTGCGGGTACTTGCTGAAGTCGATGACGATGTCGGCCCGTTCGGCGGGAGCCAGGCGCACGGCGTTCATGGTTAGCGGCGCTGGCAGCAGGTTGCCGTCGTTGGCAATGTAGGTGAAGCTCTGGCTGGTGGTCCCGTTCATGAGGTAGAACTCGTAGAAACGGGCCACGCTGGCGTCCAGCAGGCGGAAGCGGTACTTGCGCCGCTGGACCTTGAAGTACGGCTGGATCTTGCCGTTGACGGTGACCTTGTTGCCCAGATGGCCCTTGTTGTCAATCAAGGGGTTGTAGTAGGTGTAGCCGCTCTTGTCGAAAAGGAAATCGGCAAACATCAGCGGGATGTCGTATTTGCCGACGCCGCTGGGCAGCCGCAGGGCCTGCGGATTCGTATCCTTTTCGTTGCCGGAGTCCAGCTCGTCAAACATCAGGTACAGGCCTGCCATGCCGCGATAGACGTTCTGTTCGGTGAAGTCCAGGCGGTGGTCATGGAACCACAGGGTGCCCAAGGCTTCTCGGGTGTCGCCGATACCAGCCGGGTCGGTGGAAAACCCGGCGTAGTGGTTCATGAAGAGGTGGTCTTTGAACTGGCCTGCGCGCGTGAGGCCGGGGCCGTAACGAACGGAGCTCCAGTAGTCGCCGGCAAAACCGTCACTCTCCGAGGCGCAGTGGAGGTTGTGCAGGTGGACCGAAATTTCGGGCGATCCGTAGCCGACGGCGTAAGGGTTGATCTCGTTGTAGAAGCGCACCAGGCAGGACTCGTTGTAGCGCGCCACGATGCACGGACCGGGGAAGGTGCCGTCGTAGCCCCAGATGGTCTGTGCAGGCAGTTGTGGGTGGAAGGAATGCAGCGCCTCCTTGACGTGGATGGTGTAGAGCTTCTGTGGTGCGACTCCGGTCCAGGTCTGGTGCGGATCGCGTCCGGCTTCACCCGCCACGGGGTACTGGCTGGGTTCGGGGCTCAGCGAGGCCACGGTCTGTTTGGGGACGGGTACCGTCAGCGGCACCATCCAGGGAGCGGTGGTGGGCCCTTGGGGTGGGTCCTCTGCATGGGCCAGGCGCCCGGGGCGGGCGGCGACCAGGCCGGCGGTGGCGCTGGCCGCGCCCAGTTGTATTGATTGCCGCCGGTTCAGCCGCGGCCCCGTGTGAGCGGTGGTATCAGACATTTCATTGCTCCCGACTGAAAGGATCAAGGTCCGGGGAATGCCGGTTTCCTGCTTCCTGGGCGGGCTGCCATGTTTGTCAGGTGTGTCCGTAACAGCGGGGTGGGCTGGAACAAAAAACACGCTTTTGATTACATGTGTGACCCGTTGGGGACAGTGTTTTTCGCGCGGCGTATCGCGTCAATCAATAGAAATAGGTAGGCAAGACCTTGATCAATAAATGGCTAATGATTTCTTAAGTACTCAAAATCGTCGAAATATGGATACCTGAATGTCGTCGGAACGCCTTGAATCAGCTGGGATTGATATTTGTCAGTTGTTTCAAGGTGTTTGTGTCTTTATGTAACTTTTACATTATTAAGTATCGGTTGCCGGTTTTTCCCTCCCATGAGGGATGGCGTTGAAGGAGGCCTCGACCCCCTTCAACGTCAGGGCCGTACGTCAAAGCGCAGCATCATGGCGTGGTCTTCGTGGGAGAGGTTGTGGCAGTGCATGAGGTACTTGCCGGTGAGGTCCCTGAATCGAATGAACACCTCCACCCGTTCTTCGGGCGCCAGCGTGTACATGTCCATGCGGCCACGCTCGTGGGCGGGCGGTGCGACGCCGTTGCGCTTGAGAATGCGCCCTTCTTCGAGGTGGATGTGCACCGGGTGGTGCCAGTCGCCATGGCCGATCAGCTCCCAGATCTCGGCCGTGCCCCGCTTGACGTTGACGGCGGCTCTTTCCACGTCGAATATCTTGTCGTTCACCACCCAGATGTCGTTCAGTTCCTTTTTGAACTCAAAGCGGCGCCGGTTCACCACCTTGTGCAGTTCAATCGGCGGCAGGGCGCGCAGTGCGGCGGGCACCCGGCTGACATCTGGTTCGCTGGGCTCGCTGTCCACATCGAAACGCAGCACCTGGTCGTTGGCGGTGAGTCCGGAAGGCCCTCGGCCGTCGGCCATGGCCAGGCGGTTGACCAGGTACAGCTTGGTGCCGATCGGGTACTTGCTGAAGTCGATCACGATGTCGGCGCGCGAGGCGGGCACCACACGCGCGTTGTTCATGGTCAGCGGAGCGGGCAGCAGGTTGCCGTCGGTGGAGATGCGGGTGAAGGTCTGGCTGGTGGTCCCGTTCATCAGATAGAACTCGTAGAACCGTGCCACGCTGGGGTTGAGCAGGCGGAAGCGGTACTTGCGGCGTTCGACCTTGAAGAACGGCTGGATCTTGCCGTTGACCGTGAGCTTGTTGCCCAGGTGGCCCTTTTTGACCTCGAGGGCGTTGTAGAGCACATACCCGCTCTGGTCGAACAGGAAGTCGGCAAACATCAGCGGGATGTCGTAGCGGCCCACGCCGCTGGGCAATCTCAGTGCCTGGGGGTTGGTGTCGTGCTCGTCGCCCGAGTCGATAGGGTCAAACAGCAGGTAGGTGCCGAACATGCCGCGGTAGACGTTCTGTTCGGTGAAGTCCATGCGGTGGTCGTGGTACCAGAGCGTGCCGAGCGCTTCGCGCGGGTCGCCGATACCGGCCGGGTCGGTACTGAAACCAGCGTAGCGGTTCAGGTAGAGATGGTCCTTGAAGGCCCCCGCACGCGTGAGGCCCGGGCCACAGCGGGCGGTGCTGAAGTAGTCGCCCGCGAATCCGTCGCTCTCCGAGGCCGCGTGCATGTTGTGCAGGTGAACAGAGATCTCGGGCGACCCGAAGCCCACGGCATAGGGGTCGATGTCGGCATGGAACCTCACCAGTGCCGATTCGTTGTAGCGGGCCACGATCGTCGGGCCGGGCAACATGCCGTCGTAGGCCCAGACCGTGTTCAAGGGCAGCTCCGGGTGAAACGCGTGCTGCGCGACCTGGGCGTGGATGTTGTAGAGCTTGCCGGGTCCACTAGGCGGCCAGAACTGGTGTGGTGCGCGGCCGCATTCGCTGTCCCAGGCGGTGACCGAGGGCGCCGGGTCGAGTGAAGTCACGCTCTGTTTGGCCTGGTACACCGGCAGTGGCTCCACCCAGGGTGTGGTGGTCGGTCCAACGGCGGGGTCCGGGCTTTTGGCGGGTGCTTCTCGGTTCAGCTGGACCGCCGACGCCGCGACAACGCCAACGGCCCCCAGCTGGATGGATTGCCGACGGTTGAGACGCGGCCCCCCATGGGTGGTGAGTTCAGACATGCTGTTACCTCCGGGCTGGTTGAGAAAACCACCAGAAGATGCCTGGTCTGGCTGCCAGGACGGGTCCGTCACGCGTGCCCAGGGGAGGCAGGCTTCAGCAGAACTGCACCCCTTCCTCCCGCGCATTTGTTTACATGTGTGATCCGTTGACGACAGTTTTTGTCTTGGACACGCCAGCGTCAATCCATAAAACTGGTTACAGATTTGTCCCACCACAATGAGGTGTGTTGAGTGGTAAAGGCCTCGATTCAGGCGCTCACCCGCGCGTCAAAAGTCGCTCAAGCCGATGGTGCTGACAATGGTTGTGTCCATCCATCAACACAGTTGTGACGTTGGTTTTTGTAACTTTTACGTCCGAAAGAAACATCAAGAAAGCACCTGTATCCAGGGCATCGATGCCGGCACGGATACAGCAGCCCCGGGGCGGGGCGCAAACAAGGGAACGCTTTCAATCCCGCGTGGTGCGCAGGACTTCTTCCGGGCTGGTCACGCCGGCGTTCACCAGCCGCTGCCCGTCTTCGCGCATGGAGCGCAGGCCCGTTGTCTGCGCGGCGGCCAGCAGTTCGCTCTCGGCGGCCCGGCTGTGGATCAGCGCCCGGATCGGGTCGTCCACCACCAGCAACTCGTAGACCCCGGTGCGGCCTTTGTAGCCCGCGTTGCAGTGCACACAACCGGGGGCGGTCCAGCGGCCGTGTTCGTCCTGGCGTCGGCAATGCACGCAGAGCTTGCGCACCAGGCGTTGCGCCAGCACACCGAGCAGCGAGCTCGACAGCAGGAAGGGTTCGACGCCCATGTCGGTCAGGCGCGTCACCGCGCTCACTGAGTCGTTGGTGTGCAGCGTGGCCAGCACCAGGTGGCCGGTGAGCGAGGCCTGGATGGCGATCTGCGCAGTTTCGAAATCGCGGATCTCGCCGATCATGATCACATCCGGGTCCTGCCGCAGGATGGCGCGCAGGGCCTTGGCGAAGTCGAGGTCAATCTTGGGGTTGACCTGCGTCTGGCCCACACCCGCCAACTCGTATTCGATCGGGTCTTCCACCGTCATGATGTTGAGCGTGCCGGCGTCCAGCCGCTGCAGGGCGGCGTAGAGCGTGGTGGTCTTGCCCGAGCCGGTCGGGCCGGTCACCAGGATGATGCCGTGCGGCTGCTGCACCAGGTGTTCGAACTGGGCCAGCACATCGCCCTGCATGCCCACGGCTTCGAGGTTGAGGCGGCTCTCGCTCTTGTCGAGCAGGCGCAGCACGGCGCGTTCGCCGTGCGCGCTGGGCAGCGTGGACACGCGCACGTCCACCGCGCGCGTGCCGATGCGCAGCGAGATGCGGCCGTCCTGCGGCAGGCGCTTCTCGGAGATGTCGAGCTCGGCCATGATCTTCAGGCGCGAGATCAGCGCCGCGTGCAGCGCGCGGTTGGGTTGCACGACTTCGCGCAGCACGCCGTCGATGCGGAAGCGCACGCTGGAATGGCGCTCGAAGGGCTCGATGTGGATGTCGCTGGCGCCGTCGCGCGCGGCCTGCGTGAGCAGGGCGTTGAGCATGCGGATGATGGGCGCGTCGTCGGCGGTTTCCAGCAGGTCTTCGATCGCCGGCAGCTCCTGCATCATGCGGCTGAGGTCGGCGTCGCTCTGCACTTCGCTCACCACGGCGGCCGCACTCGATTCGCCCTGGGCATAGGCCGCGCTGATGCGCTGCGTGAGCGTGTCACCCGGCTCCCACAGGAACTCGCGCACCTCGTGGCAACGCAGAATTTCCGAGAGCGCCGAGAGGCGTTGCGTCTGCACGGCCGGGTCGGCCGCGGGTGTGCTGCTGCCCAGCAGGGTCAGACCCTGGCCATCGTCTTCGAGCAGCCACAGGTGCTGGCGTGCAAAAGCGTAGGGCAGCGGGTGTCTCATGGGCGGCGCGTTCAGTTGGCCGGCGCGGCGGGCGGTGTCGGTTGCGGTGCTTCGGGCGAGCGCTGGGGCGGCAGCACGGGCGCGGTGTTCACGCGCAGCGCGCTGCTGGGCACGGGCTGGGCGTCTTTCTGCGCGGCACGCATGAGGTCGTAGCGGTCGAGCGAGAGATTGGTCGTGGCACGCGCGTCGCGCAGCACCACCGGGCGCAGGAAGACCATCAGGTTGGTCTTCTTGCGGCTGCGGGTTTCGCTCTTGAACAGGTTGCCAAAGAAGGGCACGTCGCCCAGACCGGGCACTTTTTCCTGGTTGCCAGCGTATTCGTCCTGCAGCAGGCCGCCCAGCACGACGATGCCGCCGTCGTCCACCAGCACGGTGGATTCGATGGTGCGTTTGTTGGTGATCAGGCCGGTGGCCGAGTTGATCGAGGACGCCTGCACGCTGCTGACCTCCTGGAAGATGGTCATCTTGATGGTGCCGTTTTCGCTGATCTGCGGCTTCACACGCAGGGTCAGGCCCACGTCCTGGCGCTCGATGGTCTGGAAGGGGTTGACCGAGCCCTCGGCGCTGCCGGTGTTGGTGAACTGGCCGGTCACGAAAGGCACGTTCTGACCGATCACGATCTTGGCCTCTTCGTTGTCCAGCGTCAGCAGATTGGGTGTGGACAGGATGTTGCCCTCGCCGTTCTGTTGCAGGAAGCGCGCCAGAAAGCCCAGCACATAGACACCGCTGCGCTGCTGGGCGACGCCGAAATTCAGCCCGGTGCCGGGCGGTGTGATGCCGGCGGTGTCGCCCTGCGCGACGGGCAGCAGGTTGGTCAGGATGTTGTTGCCGCCGGTGCCGAAGTTGGTGCCCATCAGGCCCACCACGCTGTCGCCGAAACGGCCCAGCGGGCCTTGCCACTGGATGCCGAACTCAGCCGCCTTGTCGGCGTTGACCTCGGCGATGAGGCTTTCCACGTAGACCTGGGCACGGCGCCCGTCGAGCTGGTCGATGACGGCGCGCAACTGCCGGTACTGCGGCTCGGGCGCGGTGATGATGAGCGCGTTGGTGGCCGGGTCGGCCTGGATCTGTCCGCCGGTGGACGGGCTGGCGCTGGCGGCAACGGGCGCTGTGGCCTGCGGGCTGCCTGCGGCGGTGGACCCGATCGCCGCACGGACCGCGACGGCGGTGGGGGCACTGCTCACGGCACCGGCTCCGCCTGCACCGCTTTCGCCGGCCAGCGCCGCGCGCAGGGTGGTCGCCAGCGAGGTGGCGTCGGCGTTTTTCAGGTAGACCACGTGGATGTTGCCGCTCGCGTCCTGCCCCCGGGGTTGGTCCAGCTTGTTCACCAGCGAGCGCACCAGCGCCAGGCGCGCCGGGTTGGCCGCGCGCAGCACCAGGGTGTTGCTGCGCGGCTCGGCCACCAGGGTGGTCTTGTAAGAGGTGTCGGCGGCCTGGCCGGCGCCCGCGGTGGCGGGTTCGATCAGGCGCGTGATCAGCGGGGCGATGTCGATCGCGATGGCGTGCTGCAGCGGGATGATCTCGACGTCGGAGGCGCCGGCCACGTCGAGCGCGGCGACGATGCGCCCGATGCGCTGCAGGTTGTCGGCGTAGTCGGTGATCACCAGCGAGTTGTTGCCGGGGTTGACGTTGATGGTGTTGTTGGGGCCGATCAGGGGCCGCAGCACCGGCACCAGGTTGTTGGCGGCCTCGTGGTTGAGTCGGAAGATCTGGGTCACGATCTGGTTCGACGAAGCCAGTGAGCTGACCGGGCCGGCGTTCACCGGGTTGCCTTGCAGCTTGGCATCGGCTTCGGGCACGATCTTGTAGAGGCCGCCGGTGTCCACCAGGGCAAAGCCCAGCAGCCGCAGCGCGGCGCTGAACTGGTTGAGCGCGGCCGCGGGGGACACGGGCCGGTCGGTGGACAGGCTGATGGTGCCCTTGACGCGCGGATCCACCACCACGTTGCGCCCGCTGATGGCCGCCATGGTGCGGGCAACCGCTTCGATCTCGGCGTCAACAAAACTCAGCACCACGGGCTCGTTGCGCCCGCTTTGTGCCAGCGCGACCGGCCCCGGCAGCAGGCACAGGGCCAAGCTGCCCGCGAGGGCGAGCGCTCTCAGCAGACCCGCTGTCTGCCCGGGATTCGGGTGGACCCGGGTGGGCTGGGCTCGGGAGGGTTTGCGGTTCATCGCTTGATCCTATCGCGAAGTGCTGGGCGCCGGCAGTGCCGCGCTTCAGCCAATGTTCAGAATCGAGCGCGGTCCCTGCCGGCGCCCGAGGATGTTGAGCAGGTTGTCAAGCGCCGGCTCGCGCCCGGGGGCGGCCTGGGCCTCACCCTGGAAACGCAGCCGTCCGCCCACCCACTGGCCGCTGCCCTGCAGCCGCAGCCCGCCGCGCAGTGTGCTCAGGTTCAGCGTGGCGTTGTGGCCGTCGGCCGCGGCCTGCAGTTCCAGCCGGTAACTGCCCAGCGGGCGCAGGGTGGACAGGCGCGAGGCCATGTCCAGCGCGTCCACGGTCAGGCCACCTTGCAGGTTCAGGTGACCCTGCACCCGCTGCACGCTCAAGCCACTGGAGCGCAGCGCCAGCTGGCCGTCGGGCCGCAGCGTGTTCCAGGGGGTGCCCAGACCCACCAGCAACACGGCCGGCCACTGGCTGCTGAAGGCGGCCAGCCGCAGTTCCATGCCCTGCCAGCCGGGCAGCAGCACGATGTCCAGCGGCTCGGGTGAACAACAAGGTGTGCTGAGCTGGAGTGCGACGGCCGGCTGGCCCGAAGCCCAGGCCGGCGCCAGCCGCCAGCGCAGCCCCTGGGGCAGGGCGCTCAGGCTGCGGCTGCCTTCGCCGCCGGTGAGCAGCAGGTCGGCCTGGCCCCGCCAGACGCTGCCGCGCGCGTTGACCAGTTGCACCTGGCCTTCGGTGGCGGTGTGCAGGGCCGCAGCGAGCCAGCGCGCGGGCGCAAACAGCAGCACGGCCAGCAACAGGCCGAGGCAACCGCCGAGCCAGGCCAGGCGCAGGGACCAGGGGCCGGTCATCGTTCGTCCGACTGCAGACCGGGCCCCGCCAGCACCAGTTGCCCGCTCCATCCGGCGGGGTTCGCCTGCTGCTGGAGCCGGGCCTGCACCGGCAGCAGGCGCGCGTTGACGCGCATCTGGTTCAGCCACTGGGACAGGGCTTCGGGCGCGGTGCCCCGGAAGTTCACGCTCGCGCGATCGCCCTGCACCGACACCTGCGCGCTGCCGCCCAGCTGGGCGGTGTACTGCTCCAGCGCGCGCAGCGTGGCGGCGCGGCCGGGTGGCGGGCTGCTGTTGAGCGAGCGCAACTGCTCGACGCTGGCGGCCATTCGCTGCATCTGGGCCAGTTGGGCGTCCAGCCGGGCGTGGTGTTCGGGTGCCTGGCGCAGCGTGTTCAGGGCCGGCGCGAGCGCCAGCCACCACAGCAGACCCAGGCCCACCACCCAGGCGGCGGCGTAGACGGCGCGCCGTTCGCGAGGCGACAGGCGTTCGAGCGCCGCGCCCAAGCCCTCTCCGAATCGGGCCAGGGCAGCGGTGGGTCGGGTGCGTGTGTTCATCGGTGTCACGGGGTTGCCGGGCGCAGGGTGAGCTCGGTGTCCTTGAGTTGCGCCCGCCAGCCGCTGCGCTGCAGGGTTTGCTGCAGGGCGGGCAGAGCGTCTTCGCTGTCGGGTGTCACGGTGAAGCGGCCTTCGTCGTCACTGAAATCGATGCTGCTCAGGGCGGACGCAGGGTCTTCAGTGCCCTGGCCCAGCACGCCGAGCATGGCCTCAAGGTCGCCGTGGGAGAGTGTGCCGCTGGCCTGCTGCAGGCGGCTCAGTTCGCGCTGCATCTGCAAGGGGGCATCGAGCACCAGCGTGACTTGCGGGAAGCTGCGCTGCAGCGTCTGCCCCAGGGCCTGCTGCTTGGCCGCGAGCACGCGGCGTTCCTGCCAGGCGGCGCCATTCAGGCCGATGAGCTGAACCAGCAGCAGCGCGGCCAGCCCCCAGCGAGCAGGCCGCCAGGCCGGCGCGCTGCGCCACTGGCGCAGGGTCTGACGCAAACGCTGGCCGCGCCGGGCGGTGCTGGACAGGCTGAGGTCGAACTGCGCCAGATTCCATTCGGACTGGGCGCAGCGCAGCAGCCAGGCCGGCAGCGCCACGAGCTCAAAGCGCTGGCCGAGCAGCTGTTCGGCTTCGGCGGCGGCGGCCGGCTCGGTGAGCCACTGGGTGGCGCCGTCGGGCGTTTCGGATTCAGCGGCGGGCATGACCAGCGACGCAGCGCCGGCACTGCCGGGTTGCAGCGGTGTGCAGACCACGCCCAGCGCGCTCGCACTCGCGAGCCAGGGCCGACCGGCCTGGTGGTGGGCCCAGTGAACCGTCGAAGGGGCCACGCTGCGCGACGATGCCAGGTGGGGCCAGATCGAGGGCACGATGCGCGAGACCGGACGGCCGGCGTCTTCAAGGACTTGCAGCCAGGTCTTGAGCCAGGCCTTGTGGCAGGCAGCCACCCACACCGTCTGTCCCGAGCGGCCACCAGGTTCGAGCGCGAAATGCAGGTCGGCGCTGTCGCTCAGCAGGTGTTCTTCCAGCACGCCGTCGAGCACGGCACGCAGCTTGGTGTTGGCAACGCGGGGCAGGGTGGCGCGGTGCCAGGACACGGCGTGGGGCGGCAGGACCAGCACCACGTCGTCGTCGGCAGGCAGCAGAGAGACGGCGGATGTGCCGTGTTCGGCCAGCTGTTGCCCGTTGCCTGAGCGCGCCCAGTCCAGCGTCGCACTGGAGGCGGTGGCGCTGGCGACGGAGAACGAAGTGGGTGTGAGGATCAGCACATCGGGCCTGGGTCAGGGAAGGGTGCGCGCACGCGGGATGGTGTCCATTTTAGGGACCGGAAGTGTGTCTGCGGATCGCCCGCGGTGTCGGACACCTGCCGGGGCTTCAAGGGCGCGCGGCAACGCGTTCGCGCCACCGTACGTTGACGTTGAGCCCGCTGCGCACCACCAGCGAGTGTTCTTCGGTCACCGTGTCGTCCAGCCGCAACCGGACCCTGACCTCGAAAAAACGGCTGCGCACGTCGTGTTGCTGGCTGTTGACGGTCTCGCTGGTGGCGCCGGGGATGCGGGCCTGTGCGCCAGGCAGGTCCCTGAAGGGCCGGTTGGCGCGTTCGCTGACCAGCAGTTGCGCCTGCGCCAGGTCCAGGCCGGCAATGCTGGCGCTCAGCGCTTCGGCACTGGCGGTGTTCAGGTTCAGGGTGCTGCGCTCGGGCAGCACCGTGACATGGGGTTGCAAGGCCTTCAGGCTGGCCGGTCCCACCCCCAGCCAGCCGAGCTGCGCGAAGCGCGACGGGAGCAGCGGCGTGGGCGAGGGCTTGGGGTCGTTCAGCGCCAGGTTGGACGTGCTCAGCAGGGCCGAAACCAGGTTGTCGAGTTCGGCCTGCGGCAGGTCCAGCAACTGGTAAAGCTTGGTGAACGCCGCCAGGTCGGGGGGAGAAACCTCGACCTGGGTTTTCGCGCCACTGCCGGTGGTGCGGACCAGATTCAAGGCGTTCAGGCGGGACTGCGCATCGAACATCTCGCCCGACATGAAGGCGGGCATCATGTCGTCGGCGCTGTTGCTGTTGTTGCTCTTGTCGGCCGCCAGAAAGCTGGAGAGCTGGGCCTCTTCGAGCGGTGTGGCCCAGGGTTCGCCCAGATGATCGGCGTGGCCGCTGTTGCGGTTGCCCCGCGCATCTTCCCGCAGGATGAGCCGCGCCCAGTCCAGTGCGCCGGTGAGTATCCAGCTGGCCTGCACGCGCTGGCGCTCGGCCGCCTCCACCTCGGCCGAACGCCATTGTTGCCACACCGCGGCCGCGGCCAGCGTGGCGACCAGGGTCACGACCAGCATGGCCAGCAGCAGCGCGGCGCCACGCTGCGCACGGGAACGGCCAGGGTTGTGGCGGCGGGTGCAGGTGTTCATGACGGCGATCCGGCGGCCAGGGTGGGGCGCACCCAGTCGCGCACCAGGGTGCCCGAGAGGCTCTGGCCAGGCGAGAGGCTGAGCACCAGGCGCACCCCGTTGGGCAGCAGGCTCACACCCGCCACGCCACCGTCTTCATTGCCAATGGACGACAGCGGATTGCCCCAGGTGGCACCTCGGTGGTAAAAAAGTTGCCAGCGGTCAATGCCGATGAGCGCGAGCGCCGTGTCGTTGGTGCCCGCCCCATCGCGCTGCTGTTCGCCGAGTCCCCACTGCGAGGCCCGCGCCCAGGCTTGTGCGAGTTCGTCGCGGCGGCGCAGCGGTGGCGACTGCCAGCGCATCCATTGGGGGCCGGTGGTGCTGCCGGCCGCTGGTTCTTTGCGCGCCCAGGCGACGACGCGGATGCCCGGACTCTGCAGCGCGTTTTCGGTGCTGTCGCGCCGGGTCAGCCGCAGCACGCGCCCATCAAAATCCAGCGCGCCCAGTTCACCGGTTTCGACCAGCGCGTCCAGATCGGCACCCCACTGACCGAGCGCCGCCTGCAGCCGCATGACCTCGTCGGCGCGCTGCTGGGTCAGTTCCTGGGCGCGGTTCATGCCATCGAGCGAGCGCCAACTGAGCAAGGCCAGCAAGCCCATCACCGCCAGCGCCACCAGCAGCTCGATCAACGTGAAGCCGCGGTGCTGGTAGTGCGCCGACCCTCGACACATGAAACAACGCCACCCAGAGGCACCGCCGGGCCGGCTTTGCCGGACGGCCAGTGCCGCCCCCCTTGAGGGGGGTGACGCGAAGCGGCGCGGGGGGTGTTTCATATCAATACCGTCCCATCACCGTGGACAAGGTGAGCAGCCGGGCGTTCACCCCTTGAACCTGTCCCTCAACCACGGCGTCGACGCGCCGGAAGTTGGGGTTCGGCGTTGGCAACACGACCAGCCGCACCTGCAGCTGCTGCCCGGCTTGTTCGCAGGTGTTGGTGCTCTCACCCACGCCCGGCAGCTGGCGTGTCAGGCGCAGCTTGGTCAACTCGTTTTCGGCGCAGAGCTGGGCCAGCCATTGATCGCTTTGTCGCTCTGCGGCGCGGGTGAGGGCCCCGGTGGCTTGCATGCCAGCGGCCAGCGTGATCGCCACCACCGCCAGCGCGACGAGGATTTCGATCAGGGTGAAGCCTCGTGCATGGCTTTTGACAACGCACGGGGTGGTCATGGCGCAGTGGCCTCGGGCAACACGGCGAATGGCGAGAGCCCGTCGGTGCCCAGCGTCAGTTGGTGCTCGCCGTGCGCGAGCCGCAGGCGTTGCGCCGCGATCAGGGGCTCGGGGCCCAGCACCAGGCTGCTCGCCCCGGTCGGTTGGGCGATCTGCGCCCGGGTTTCCGGGTGCAGCCAGCTGCGTTCGCGCGCCAGAGAGGCCGTTGCCTGCGGTCGCGCTGGGGCGCCCAGAAACTCAAATCCGCCTGCGGTCGGGCGCCAATACACCGGCACACCGCTGCTGCGCGATTGGGCTCGCGCCGATTCGAGCAGCGCCGACAGGCGCAAGGCTTCGGTCTCCAGCCGGTTGCCGTCGTTGTCGCGCAGCGTCAGGCTCACGCCCGCCGTGGCCAGCGCCACGATGGCCACGACGACCATCAACTCCAGCAGGGTGAAACCCCGTTGGGGCGAGAAGGTACGTGGTGGAACTGGCAACACCTCAACGCTCCAGTGGCGAGGGCATGCGTTCGGGCAGACGGATCGGAGCCAGATGGTCACTGCGAGCGACGTGCCTGTCACCAGCGGGTGCCGAAGATCCGGCTCCGCCGGTCCAAAGGCACCGTCCCCCTGGGGGGAAGCCGCGCAGCGGCGCAGGGGGGAGCCTGTTCACATCCAGCTGCCGATGTCAGCGTCGAGACCTTCGCCACCGGGCTGACCGTCGGCGCCCAGCGACAGCACGTCAACGGCGCCGTGCACCCCGGGGTTGAGGTACTGGTAGGGGCGGTTCCAAGGATCGCCCGGCAATTTCTCCACATAGGGGCGCCAGTTGGGTGGCACCGGGTTGATTGCCGGCTTGACGAGCAGTGCATTCAGGCCCTGCTCACTGGTGGGGTAGCGCTGGTTGTCGAGGCGGTACAACTTGAGCGCCTGCATCAGGTTGTTGACGTCGGTCTTGGCCGCGGTGACACGGGCGTCGTCGGCACGATCGAGCACGTTGGGCACGATCAGTGCGGCCAGCACGCCAATGATCACCAGCACCACCATCAGCTCAATGAGCGTGAAGCCGCGCTGCAGCGAACCGCGCCAGGTGGTGTCCGAAGGCGTGGTGTTGGGGGTCAGGGTGTGGTGTTTCAAGGCGATCTCCCGAGAGCATATGGCTGGGGCGCGCGCCGGTCTGAACGGCATCCAGTGGCGTGCACGCCCACAGAGGGTCGTGACAGGCGGTCGATCATAATGCGGCCATGAACAAGCGGGCATTCTCCGGGCGTGTCTTCAACCCTGTGGCCGGTGCGGCGGTGGGCTGGGCGGGTGGCCGTTTCTGGCCCGCGCTGGCCGCCGGGCTGTTCTGGCTGGCTGCGGGTCTGAGCGCGGGGTACTGGGTACTGCGTGCGTGGGGGCTGGGTGAGTTGACGCCGCTGGCCGCGTTGGCGGTATCGGCGCCCCAGGCCGACGTGGCCGCAGTGGCCCGCGCACTCGGGTCGCGTCCGCAACAGGCCGTGATCGAATCGTCGGCGGCGCCCGCAAAGCGCTACCGACTGATCGGTGTGGCGGCCCAACAGGGACAAGTTGGTGCGGCGCTGATTGCCATCGACGACCAGCCGCCGCGCCCCGTTCGTGTGGGCGACACCCTGGAGGAGGGGTTGGTGCTGCAGTCGGTGAACAGCCGTGAAGCCCGGCTGGGACCCCAGCGCACGGGAACCAGCACGGTGCAACTGCGCCTGCCGAAGGTCGAGGACTGACGGACCGCAGCTCAGTGCGTCAACAGGCGCTGGGCCGCCTGTAACAGGGGCCAGGCCAGCAAGGTGCCCACGCCCTGACCCATGCGCAACTCCATGTCCAGCAGCGGCTGGGCTTGCAGGTGGATCAGCAGCAAGCGGTGGCCCGGCTCGGCCGATCGGTGGGCAAACACCAGGTAGTCCGCCACGGTTGGGATCAGGCCACGCGCGACCAGCGCGGCCGCGCCGGCCACAAACCCGTCCACCAGCACCACGCGCCGCTCGCTCGCGGCCTGCAGCATCGCGCCGGCCATCATGGCGATTTCAAACCCGCCCATCGCGGCCAGCGCGTCCAGCGGGGTGACCGCTTTGCGGTGCCGGCTGGCGGCGACGAAGAGTTTTTCCAGCTTGTGCCGCAGTCGGGCTTCGTCCGGGCCGGCGCCGTGTCCACAGGCATCGGCCAGTGGCACACCACACAAGCGCGACAGCAGCAGCGCAGCGCAGGCGGTGTTCGCCACGCCGACATCGCCCAGGGCGAGCACGTTGCCAGGCAGGTGCTTCACCACGTCCATGCCCGCGTGCAGGGCGGCGATGGCCTGCGGTACCGACATGGCCGGACTCAGCACCATGTTGCGGGTGCCGTAACCGATCTTGCGCAGCAGGAGGGGGATATGCGGCGGCGCATCGTCGGGCAGCAGGATGTGGGAGGCCACACCCGCGTCCACCACGGTCAGGTCGAAACCCTGCTGTTCGGCCAGGCTGTTGACCAGTGACGTGCCCTGCAGCAGGTGCAGCACGCGCTGGCGGGTGAGGCCTTGTTCAGACAGCGAGACGCCTTCATCGGCAATACCGTGGTCGCCGGCAAACACCAGCAACTGCGGTTGATCGAGACGGACCTGTTCGAAAATCAGCGGGCTGGTGTGTTGAATCCGGGCCAGCTGCAGGGCCAGTGTTTCCAGTCGGCCCAAGGCGTGTTCGGGCATGTGATCCGGTCTGAGCTGGTGCAGGAGATGCAACTCCAGTTCGGCGTCATCCGTGGGCGCCACGTGCGGCAACCGGGGTTCGGGCAAGGACGCCTTGTTTCGGGGTTCTTCACCCACTGTTTCGGTCCTTGCATCCATGGCGTTGGTACCTCAGCTTTTGAGAAACAGACGGTACACCGGATTGCCAGTTTCTTCGACGTACGGGTAGCCCAGTGTGTCGAGGAAGCGCGCAAAAGCCTTGTCGTCCTTGGGTGGAACCTGGAGGCCAACGAGGATGCGGCCGTAGTCAGCGCCCTGGTTGCGGTAGTGAAACAGACTGATGTTCCAGCCCGGGCGCATGAGACTGAGAAATTTGAGCAAGGCGCCCGGTCGCTCGGGGAAGACAAAGCGCAGCAGGCGCTCTTCCTGGGCCAGCGGCGAATGCCCACCCACCATGTGGCGGATGTGTTCTTTGGCCAGGTCGTCGTGTGTGAGGTCAAGCGCCTCAAACCCCTGGCGCTTGAAATTGGTGGCGATCTTCGCTGACTCGCCTTTTCCCTGTGTGGTCAGCCCCACAAAAACGTGTGCCGTGTCCGCGTTGCCGATCCGGTAATTGAACTCGGTCACGTTGCGCGGACCACCGGGCAGGTCGCCGATGGTTTCCAGAAAACGTTTGAAGCTGCCGCGCTCCTCGGGAATGGTCACCGCGAACAGGGCTTCTCGCTCTTCACCCACTTCGGCGCGTTCGGCCACGAAGCGCAGCCGGTCGAAGTTCATGTTGGCGCCGCACAGAATGGCGGCATAGGTCTCGCCCTTGGTCTTGTGCTTGGCCACATACTGTTTGACCGCCGCAACCGCCATCGCACCCGAAGGTTCGACGATGCTGCGCGTGTCGACAAAGATGTCCTTGATGGCGGCACACACCGCGTCGGTGTCCACCACCATGAACTCGTCCACCAGACCGCTGGCGATGCGGAAGGTTTCTTCTCCCACGAGTTTGACGGCCGTACCGTCGGCGAACAGGCCCACATCGGCCAGCGTGATGCGCTGACCCGCCTGGACCGATTGCAGCATGGCGTCGGAGTCCACGGTCTGAACGCCGATCACCTTGATCTCCGGGCGCACGGCCTTGATGTAGTTGGCCACGCCGGAAATCAGCCCGCCGCCGCCGATGGCGACGAACACCGCATCCAGGTGGTCGGAGCCCAGACTTTGCAGTTGCCGCAGGATTTCCATGGCAATCGTGCCCTGGCCCGCGATCACGTCCGGGTCGTCGAACGGGTGCACAAAGGTCAGGCCCTGTTTCTTCTGCAGCGCCACCGCGTGGGTGTAGGCATCGGAATAGCTGTCACCATGCAGCACGACGTCGCCGCCGAGTGCCCGGACGGCGTCCACTTTCACCTGGGGCGTGGTGGTCGGCATCACGATCACCGCGCGGGTGCCGAGCTTGTGGCCGCCCAGCGCCACACCTTGAGCGTGGTTGCCGGCTGACGCACAGATCACGCCCTTTTTCAGCTGCTCAGGGGTTAGCTGCGCCATCTTGTTGTAGGCCCCGCGCAGCTTGAAGCTGAACACGGGTTGCTGGTCTTCGCGCTTGAGCAGCACCGTGTTGTGCAGACGCCGGCCCAGGTTTTTTGCCGGCTCCAGGGCCGATTCAACGGCCACGTCATAGACCCGGGCTGTCAGGATCTTCTTGAGGTATTCGGCAGGTGTCAGCGTTGTGACGGGGGACGAGGCCGGCAGAGCGGCAGGAGTGGCGGGCTTTTTGGGGCGGACGGGCATGGTGTTTCCTCGGTGCTCATCATATAGAGCGCGCCATCCGGCCAAAAAAAACCCGGACTGGCAGAACCGGTCCGGGTTTAAATCCACCCTTGGAGGGTAGAGGAGACAACCTTCAATACAATGACGCCAGTATAGCGCTCGCATGTTGCAACGCAACATCCGGGGTCGTGAATTTGCTCTTTTTTAGGGAGCAAGTTCCAAAATCGTCGTTTATTTCACGTCTGGAAGCTTCATGGAATGCACCGTCTCCTGGACCGGCGCCACCGGTACCCGATCCCACATGGGTTTTGTGGCGGAAACCGGCAGTGGTCATGTGTTGACGATGGACGGCGCTCCAGACGCTGCGAAACCTGAAAATGGCGGGGCCAACATGGCGCCGCGGCCCATGGAAACGCTTTTGGCAGGCACGGGCGGTTGTACCGCCTACGACGTGGTGCTGATCCTGAAACGCGGCCGCCACGATGTTCGGGGCTGCAGCGTCAAGCTCAGCACCGAGCGTGCCGAGACCGATCCCAAGGTTTTCACCAAGATTCACATGCATTTCACGGTCACCGGCAAGGCCATCCCGCCCGCTGCGGTGGAGCGCGCCATTGCCATGAGTCACGACAAATACTGCTCCGCCAGCATCATGCTGGGCAAGACGGCGGAAATCACAACAGCATTTGAGGTGCTGGAAGCCTGACGCCCACGCTGCAGGGGCCCGCGGGAGCTCAGATCCGGTGCGCCACTGTCGTCATCACACGGGCGGCCAGCCGCATCAGGCCCCTGACGGGCTCTGGCAACTCGGTGGCTCCGGCGTGCTGCGCCTCGCGGGCGTGACGCGCTTCGTCGTCCTTCATTTGCGCCACGATGGCCCGTGATGCCTGGTCGCCGGGAGGCAAGCGGTCCATGTGGCTGGCCAGGTGCGCTTCCACCTGCCGTTCCGTTTCCACCACAAAGCCCAGGCTCACACCCGGGCCAAAGCGCCCCGCCAGCAAACCCATTCCGAATGCACCCGCATACCAGAGCGGGTTCAGCAGGGAGGGGCGGGCACCCAGCTCATCCAGGCGCTGCCGTGTCCAGGCCAGGTGATCGGTTTCTTCTTTGCATGCAGCCTCAAGTTGGAGTGCCAGTGTCGAATGGGCTGTGCTGTTTCGATCCAGGGGGGTGCGTGCCGCCAGCGCTTGTGCGGTGTACAGCGCCTGAGCGCACACCTCGCCGACGTGGTTCACCCGCATCAGGGCGCCAGACAACATCCGGTCCGATTCGCTCAGCTGGTCGTCGCCATGCTCAGGCAGTGTGGGGCAGGTGCGCGAGGCATGTGGATGCACAAAAATGGTGCGTAACGCCGAATCGACGGCATTGAGCAGGGCATCCATACGCAAATCTCCAGACAGTAGGTTCGGCACCAATTGGGCCAGACAGAAGGCCATTTTCCCGCAGATAGACGAAGTACTGGGTGTTTACCCTGATTTCTCCTTTGGGTCGTCATCCATTGGGTTGCGTGGTTTGTAGCTTGCTTGCAACAAAACGGTGCCGCAGCAGATGAAAGCTTTGCATCAGTTCTCCCCTTCTGGTGCAATCGCTGCAGCTTCCACGAACGGAGGTTGGCTCGAGGGCTAAAGACCCACGGCCTCTTATTCAACCTTGGAGATACTCTCAATGAAAAAGACCCTGATTGCTCTGGCCGCTGTGGCTGCCACCGGCGCCGCCTTCGCACAATCTTCCGTGACCCTGTACGGTGTGGCCGACGTGGCCCTGACCAAGTCGACCGACACTTCCGCTGCCGTGATGAGCGCTGGTGGCTTGAACAACGGCACCAGCCGTTGGGGCGTGCGCGGCACCGAAGACCTCGGTGGTGGCCTGAAGGCTGGCTTCAACTTCGAGCAAGGTCTCAGCTTGGGTGACGGCTCCATCTCCACTGCTGGCGCTGGTGATTTCGGTCGTGCTGCCTGGATGAACCTGAGCGGTGGCTTCGGCGACCTGCGTCTGGGCCGCAGCCTGACGCCTTCGTTCTACGGCGTCGCTGCTTGGGAACTGACCGGTACCGCTAACTACTCGGTGGTCGGTTCGCAGTTCGGCTTCCTGAATACCCGCAGTTCTGCCCAGATCATGTACACGTCCCCCAGCATGGCCGGCTTTTCCGTCAGCTACGCTCACGTGCTCAAAGGCAACAACGTGGTTGGCGCCGTGGCTGCTACCGCCACCACGCCCGCTGTTGCTGGTGTTGAGCGTGCGCGCAACAACCTGAACGCTATCTACCGCAATGGCCCGATCGTTGTGGCCTTCTCCTACGACAAGGTCCAGGATGCAGAAGCTGGCAAGGTGCTGGGCGGCAGCTACGACTTCGGCGGCTTCAAGCTGGCCGGTTCGGTGATGGATCCTTCTGGCGTTGCCAAGGGCTTCACGCTGGGTGGCAGCACCACGATGGGCCCTGTGACCCTGACCCTGGACGTCGCACGCGACACCGAAGCCAAGGACACCGATCTGCTGGTTGAAGCCAAGTACGCTCTGAGCAAGCGCACCTTCACCTACGCCGCCATCGTCCGTGATGGCAAGGGCGAAGACGCCAAGAACTTCAACCACCTGGCTCTGGGCATCCGCCACAACTTCTGATCTGAAGCCGGCTTGAGCCGGTGATTGATCCGAACCAAAACCCCCTGCCGGTCAAACGGCAGGGGGTTTCTTTTTGGTGGGTTCGTTGCATGTAGTCTTATGGGTCACTTCTGGTTGCTTATGGGGTTTCTGGCTGTGTCAAAAAACCGACAAACTTGAACAAGACTGGTCGTTTTTTGCGGGAAAACCCTTGTGGAGCCGGGAGCGAGGTTTAGTATTTGTAGCGTGATTTCGCTTCACAGCCGGTTTCGATATACGGGACTGGATTTTTCAAACAAGGAAACATCTCATGAAAAAGTCTCTGATTGCTCTGGCCGTTCTGGCTGCTTCGGGCGCTGCCATGGCCCAGTCCAGCGTGACCCTGTATGGTATCGCTGACATCTACGTGGCCAAGGTCAAGGGCCAGTCGGCTGCTGCCGGTAGCGGTGGTGTGAATACCAGCCGTCTGGGCTTCAAGGGTTCTGAAGATCTGGGTGGCGGTCTGTCCGCAATCTTCCAGTTCGAGCAAAAGCTGAGCCTGGGCGATGGTTCGACCAACGACAAGCTGTTCGACCGTCAAGCCACTGTCGGCTTGGCCGGCGGTTTCGGTACCCTCAAGCTGGGCCGCAACTGGAACGCCATGGACGACGTCTTCGGCGCATCCAACAGCGGTTTTGACTCTGCTCTGTCGGCCAACGCCGTCTGGCAGAACAGCTACACCGGCGCTGCCGATGCACAGCTGTACTACGCCACCCCGGAATTCGCTGGTGTCAGCGGTGCGGTGAGCACCCAGCTGACCGGCAACGTTCCTGCTGGCGCCAAGCGCATCTCCGCTGGTCACGTGAAGTACGCCGGTGGCCCGGTTGCTGTGGCTCTCGGCTACGAAACGAACGAAGTCGGTCAGAAGGGCACCATGCTCAACGGCTCGTATGACCTGGGCGCTGCCAAGCTGCTGGCCAGCTACTACACCACCAAAGCTGACGGTGGCGGCAAGACCAACTCCTACCAGCTGGGCGCCGACGTTCCCCTGGGCGCTGTGACCCTGTCCGTGGGCTACGCCAGCTCCAAGGTGGACGGTGACTCCGAGAGCAACAGCGCCTTTGGCGTGGCAGCAGCATACAGCCTGTCCAAGCGCACGATGGTGTACACCGGCTTCCGTGCAGAAGACCGCAAGGCGACCGGCGGCGATGCCGACATCTTCGCCGTGGGCCTGAACCACAAGTTCTGATCCTCCAAGCGGCCCTGAGGCCGCTGGATCCACAGAACAAAAGCCCCCGGGGATACCTCCGGGGGCTTTTTTTTTGGTGGGTGGGCTTTCTTACTTTGCAGTTCCAGCGGCTGGCGTGGCGTTGGATGCCGCTTTTTCCAGCTTGGGCTTGGCGGGTGCGGCAGTGGCCTGATGAGCCGCGCCATTGACCGTCAACCCCTCGGTCGATAACTTCGCTGCGCGTTTGTCCCCGATGCCTGGCACTCGCTGGATCAGGTCGGCCCAATCTTTGAACTTACCTGCCTTGCGTTGCTCAAGAATCTTGGAAGACGTACCGGGACCAATCCCTTTGACACTGTCGAGATCCGCTTCGCTGGCGCTGTTCACGTCAACGGCGGCGAATGCACTGGCAGCGATCAGCGCGAGCAAGGCCATCATCATCTTCTTGATCATTCAAAAACTCCCTTGGATACAACATGGAAAAAGCGCCGGTGCACAGGGTCGTGCTGGGCGCGACGTTGGCGTGCAGAACACGCCAACTCGCAATCTAGAGGAGTCAGTGCCTGATGTCCCTCCCACGTTTGGGGGATACGACTGGTATTCGGACGGATTGGTGTGCTTATTTAAACAAATAGTTGTATTTGTGAGACTTTGAAGGTCGCCGTGGGGTTTGAAGGGCGACCTGGCTGTCGGTGACCAAGGCGTCTTCCCCGACGGAAGATCAATCGATGTCCTGGCAAATGATCGCTAGGGTTAGTCCCGTTCTGGGTTTGGGAACGGTTGCTGCATAGTGAGGCTCCCATCATTAATTTAGATGTCAAGCAATGAAAACACCACTCACTCTTCTGTGCGTCGCGCTGGCATTTGGTGCGAGTTCCTTGCACGCCAAAACCTTCAAATGGACCAGCGCCAGTGACATTCCGACGTGGGACATCCATTCGCAGAACAACGCGCTGGGCAACGGGGTGCATGCAGCGGTGTACGAGTCGCTTGTCTACTACAACAGCCGCACCTTCAAGCCGGAACCTGTGCTGGCCTCCGGCTGGAAGCAGGTCACACCGACGCAGTTGCGCATCAGCTTGCGAACGGGCGTCAAGTTTCACGATGGATCGACGTTCAGCTCCGACGATGCTGTGTTTTCCATCGAGCGGGCGATGAGCAAGACGTCGAACTTTGCGGTCTATACCCAAGGGATTGAACGCGTGGTGAAGGTCGATGCCAGCACCGTCGACATTTTCACCAAGGGACCCAACCCGGTGCTGCTGAACCAGCTGACCGAGCTGCGCATGATGAACAAAGCCTGGGCAGAGAAGAACAACTCGGTGGCGCCGAAGGACATCAAGACCCAGGACGAGAACTTTGCTCACCGCAATGCCAACGGAACGGGTCCCTTCATGCTCAAGGAGTGGATGCCCGATCAGAAACTGGTGCTGGCGCGAAACCCGGCGTGGTGGGGCAAGATGGAGGGCAACGCGACCGAAATCGTCTACACACCGGTGAAGGCCGTGGCCACGCGCATGGCCGCGCTGCTGTCGGGCGAGGTGGATTTTGTGCTGGACCCCAGCCCTCAGGACCTGCCCCGTGTGCGCGCTGATGGCAGCCTCAAGGTGATCGATGGCATTGAGAACCGGACCATCTTCTTCGGCATGGACCAGCACCGCGACGAGCTGCCCGGCAGCAACATCAAGGGCAAGAATCCGCTGAAAGACCAGCGGGTGCGCAAGGCGTTGTACCAGGCGATCGATATCAACACGATTGCGCGGGTGACGTTGCGAGGCCTGGGGCAACCCACGGGTGCGCTGGTGGCTCCGCAAGTCAACGGCTGGAACGAAGCGGTGCACAAGCGCTATCCGTTCGATGTCGCTGCAGCGCAGAAGCTGCTGGCCGATGCGGGCTACAAGGACGGCTTCGAGGTCGATTTCGCCTGCCCGAACAACCGCTACATCAACGACGAGCAGATTTGCCAGGCGGTGACCGCCATGTGGGCCCGCATCGGCGTGAAGGCGAAGCTGCGCACGCAGCCGCTGGTGACCTACTTCCCGATGATCCAGCGCTACGAGGCCAGCATCTACATGCTCGGTTGGGGCGTCCCCACGTTCGACGGCATGTACTCACTGCAGTCGCTGGTGCGTTCGGTGGGTGCCCAGGGCGATGGCAACTACAACGTCGGTCGTTACAGCAATCCGCAGATGGATGCGCTGGTCGAGCGGGCGAAGAAAGAAACCGATCTGAACCTGCGCACTGGTCTGTTGAACAAGGCCCTGATGCTGCAGAACGAGGACGTGGCCCACATTCCCCTGCACAACCAGGTGATCCCATGGGCCATGAAGAAAAACGTCGACGTGGTGCACCGCGCCGACAACCGGCTGGACTGGCGCCTCATCAAGGTAAACTGATTTCAGTCAGACGGCAGGGGGTCACCCACCGGCTGGGTTGACCCTCTCTTCTTTTCCAAAAGATGTTCGCATTCATTCTCAGGCGCCTGGCTCAGGCTGTGGTGGTGATGGTCAGTGTGGCCTTGATTGCCTTCATGCTGTTCCAGTATGTGGGTGATCCGGTGGTCTTCCTGCTGGGCCAGGACGCCACACCAGAACAGATTCGCGAACTCCGTAGTGATCTCGGGCTTGATCAGCCGTTTGTGGTGCAGTTCTGGCACTTCCTGGTCAACGCGGTGCAAGGCGAATTCGGACTCAGTCTGCGCCAGGGCGCCAAAGTGTCGAGGCTGATCGGTGAGCGCCTGCCGGCCACGCTGGAGCTGGCCTTGGTGGCTGGCGTGATGGCGCTGGTGTTGGGAATTCCCATGGGCGTGTACGCAGCCCTCAAGCGCGGCAGCTTCACCAGCCAGCTGTTCATGACGATCTCGCTGCTGGGGGTATCGTTGCCCACCTTCCTGATCGGCATCTTGCTGATCCTGGTGTTTGCGGTGCAGCTGGGCTGGTTCCCCAGTTTTGGCCGTGGCGACGTGGTGCAACTGGGCTGGTGGAGCAGCGGGCTGCTCACCGCCAAAGGCTGGCTGCACATCACCCTGCCGGCGATCACGCTGGCCATTTTTCAGCTCACGCTGATCATGCGGCTGGTGCGCGCCGAGATGCTGGAAGTGCTGCGCACCGACTACATCAAGTTCGCCCGTGCGCGCGGCCTCACCAACCGGGCCGTGCATTTCGGGCACGCGTTGAAAAACACCCTGGTGCCCGTGATGACGATCACCGGCCTGCAGCTGGGTGGCCTGATCGCCTTCGCCATCATCACCGAGACCGTGTTCCAGTGGCCGGGCATGGGGCTGCTGTTCATCCAGGCGGTGACCTTTGCCGACATCCCGGTCATGGCGGCTTACCTGTGCCTGATCGCCCTGATCTTTGTGGTGATCAACCTGATCGTCGACCTGCTGTATTTCGCCGTTGATCCGCGCCTGCGCGTGGACAAAGCGGGAGGGCACTGACATGCTGGCGCCCCGCATCAAGGCCCATGGGCGTGCCTTCGCACACATTGCGGCTTACCATCCAGAGCTCACCGCGTTGCGGCGCGATCTGCACGCGCACCCCGAAATCGGTTTCGAAGAGCACTACACCGCGCAGCGTGTGGTCGAGGCGCTCAAGGTGTGTGGCGTGGATGAAATCCACACCGGCATCGGCAAGACCGGGGTCGTGGCGGTGGTTCACGGCAGCCAGCGCCAGAGCGGTCGCATGATCGGGTTGCGTGCCGACATGGACGCCTTGCCCATGACCGAGCACAACGACTTCGCCTGGAAGTCCCTCAAGCCCGGGATGATGCATGGCTGCGGCCACGACGGCCACACCGCCATGCTGGTGGGTGCGGCGCGCTACCTCGCCGAAACCCGGCAGTTCGATGGCACGGCGGTGCTGATCTTCCAGCCCGGCGAAGAAGGATTTGCTGGCGCCAAGGCGATGATCGAGGATGGGCTGTTCGACCGCTTTCCCGTGCAATCGGTTTACGCCATGCACAACTGGCCGCAGATGCGTCCGGGCACGGTGGGCATCAACCCCGGACCGATGATGGCCGCTGCCGACCGCATCACGATCGAGATCACCGGCAAGGGGGGCCACGGCGCACACCCTTACCAGACGGTGGACCCAGTGCTGGTCTCGGCCCACATCATCACGGCGCTGCAAAGCATCGTTTCGCGCAATGTGCGCGCGATCGACAGCGCCGTGGTGAGCCTGTGTGCCATGCAGGCTGGCGACATGGGCGCCTTCAGCGTGACGCCGGGCAAGGCGACGCTCATGGGCACGGTGCGCACCTTCAGTCCGGAAGTTCAGGACCTGGTCGAGCGCCGGTTGCACGAGGTGTGTTCCGGTGTGGCGCTGGGACTGGGCGCCGCGGCCCATGTGAACTACGAACGCATTTACCCCGCGACCATCAACAGCCGCCAGGAGGCCCGGTTCGCGGCCGAAGTGGCCCAGAAGCTGCTGGGACACGATCACGTGGACCGCAACCTGGAGCCCAGCATGGGCGCCGAAGACTTTTCTTTCATGCTGCAAGTCAAGCCCGGGGCTTATCTGCGGCTCGGCCAGGGCGCTGAAAACGGTGTGGGCAGCTGTTTCCTGCACAACAGCCGCTACGATTTCAACGACGATGTGCTGCCGCTGGGCGCCGCGCTGCACGCGGGACTGATCGAACAGGGCATGCCTCTGGCCAGCGCACAGTGATGTTTTCTTTTTTTCCAACCACGCCTAGGAGCGACTCATGAAGTTCAAGCAAACGTTGACGGTCTGTGCAACGGCCGCCGCCCTCTCCGCCATGGGGGCTGCGCAAGCGCAGACAGTGCGCATCGGCAACCAGGGCGACGCCCTGTCGATGGACCCGCACTCGCTCAACGAGTCTTTGCAACTCAGCGTGACGGGCAATGTGTACGAGCCCCTGGTCACCCGCGGAAAAGAACTGCAGCTGGAGCCCGCGCTGGCGACCAGCTGGAAGCAGATTTCACCCAACGTCTGGCGATTCGAATTGCGCAAGGGCGTGACGTTTCATGACGGCAAACCCCTCACCGCCGATGATGTGCTGTTCAGTTTTGCCCGGGGGTCAGGTGACGGCTCGGACATGAAGAGCTACACGAACGACATCAAGGAAGTGCGCAAGATCAACACGCACACGGTGGAGTTTGAGACCAAAGCGCCGTTCCCCATCCTGCCGGGTGTGTTGTCGTTCTTCTACATCATGAGCAAGCAGTGGAGCGAAGAAAACCAGGCCACCCGACCGGTGGACCGCCGCAAGGGCGTTGAGAACGCCGCGTCGTTCCGCGCCAACGGCACCGGTCCGTTCCGCCTGCGTGAGCGCCAGCCTGGCGTGAAAACCAGCTTCGTGCGCAACGGCAACTACTGGGGCAAGATCGAAGGCAACGTGGTCAACGTGGAATACACCCCGATCGGCAACGATTCGACCCGCGTGGCCGCGCTGCTGTCGGGCCAGGTGGACGTCATGGAGCCGGTGCCGGTGCAGGACGTGGCACGCGTCAACGGCAGCGGCAAGGCCAAGGTGCTCCAGGGCCCCGAGCTGCGCTGGATTTTTCTGGGCATGGACCAGAAGCGCGACGAGTTGCTGTATTCCAGCGTCAAGGGCAAGAACCCGTTCAAAGACAAGC
>Ga0209262_10000263_pt1 | contig 27417 bp, 27 predicted proteins | sample Lowcelwee11metaG_FD_187171 | JGI IMG/M metagenome (GOLD analysis project Ga0209262, IMG submission 187171) | Freshwater pond sediment microbial communities from the University of Edinburgh, under environmental carbon perturbations - Low... | ecosystem: Environmental > Aquatic > Freshwater >... | reverse complement strand
CCGTGCAGCCATTGGCTGCTGAGCAAGGCCTCCAGCGGCTTTCCCGGCAGGAGCTTCTCGCCTCCAGGCTGGAAGTTGATCTTCAGTCGATTGGGCACGACCGTCTCGATCTTCACGTTCTGCTCGAAGGTGAGGCCGCCGACCAGCACCCTGGCTTTCCAGTTGCCCGTCAACGCCGATTCCTCGGTGCGGATGCGAAAGGAGTGGAAAGCGTCCAGCGAGCGGCTGGGCTTGCCGCTGTGGATCAGCTGCCCCTTGGGGTTGTAGAGGTCCAGCACGACCGGGTGCTCGACGGGCAGCAGGCGTTCGCGGTCGAAGAGGACGAAGGTGAGGTACAGGTCGTCGCCGGGGCGCCAGACCCCCCGCTCGCCGTAGATGGCCCCCTTGATCCCCTTCTGAACCTTTTCGCCGCCGACATCGAAATGACTGGTGGCCAGGGCCCCTTCCTTGCTCAGGCGCAGGTAGCCCTTGTCCTTGTCCAGCCGGGCCTCGATGAAGAACGGCTGGCCGGGGAGCTTCAAAGTGAGGAAACCCGAGCCGTCGCTGCTCCCTTCGCCGAGCAGCTGGTTCTGGAAATTGAAGGCCCGGACACGAACCCCGGACAGGGGCTCGGCATTGCGGATGTCGGTGGTCACGACGTGCAGGTCCAGGCTGCCTCCGAGCTTGGCGACCAGCCCGATATTCGAGGCCATGAAATTGCGCGCCTGGACCGCTTCATCATTGAAGCGCGGGTTGTAATACGCGTCCTTGCAGGGATCGCTGCGGTCGGCCCAACCGTCCCTTCCCTCCTCGTAATAATATTCATAGGAATAGTCCCAATTGGAAAAATCCCGGTAGGAGGCGTCGTCCTGGTTCTGCAGCGGGGGCTCCGGGACCGGCTTGTCGCTGTTGCCGCAGGGGAAGGCGGAGTTGCCGCGGTTGAAGGAGATCATGATGCGGAAAAGGCTGCCCGGGTTCTCGCCCAGCAGCCGGGTCACGTCCAGGCTGTAACGCCGCCAGTTGGCCATGTCCTCGGCCTTGCTGGAAAGGAGCACGGTCTTGCGCCACAGGAAGCGGCCGACCATGGAGAGGTTCTCCTTGCCTTCCAGGTTGTTCTGCTGGAAGAACTGGGCCATATTGTTGCTGAAGACCTGGAAGGCCGTCACCTGGACCGCGCGCAGGCTCACCGCCTCGAAGGGGATGGTCAGCTTGTCCTTGTCCGGCAGGATGATGCCCTGGCCTACGAAACGCACCTGGGGCGAGAGCCGCTGGAAGGTGAGCGCGCGCTCCAGGCGCTTCTGCAGGCGCCGGTCGTTGAAGTTGCGCACTCCCGGGTTGACGACGACTTTGATCGCGCCGTCGAAGCCCTTGGCGGAATAAACGCGGACGACATTGTTGTCGATCTCGAAAGAAGGCTCATGCCCGTCAATGGTGATCAGCCCGTTCAGGTTCTGGTTTTTTTTCAGGGGATCGGAAAAACGCAAAAGAACGCTCGTCGCCGGTTCGAGGACCGCCTCGGCATCCATGAGATCGAACTGGCCCAGGGAGGGGACATCGACCTGCCGCGATCCCTTTTGCCCGGCGCCGACCGGGCCGCCGTCCCATTGCACTTCGACCCGGCTTGGCTGTTCCAGGCGCCGGATCGTCTTGATGACGAAGCTGTGGCTCCGGCCCTGGTTCTCGTGCGCCCATTCCACGGCCAGCGCGTTCCCCTCCTGCCGGGCGGAGAGGATCTTCTTGACGGCGACTCCCTCCTGGCTGTCGCGGGTGGTCAGCCTGCCGCGCAGCAGGAAGCGGTTGGGCGAGATCTCGTCGAGCGGCGTCAGCCCCTCCAGGTCGATGGTCAGCGATTCGCGGATCACCGCGAAGGCGAATTCGAAGCGCGCGTAAGCGCGGGGCAATTTCATGAATTTCCTGGCATTGAGGACGGCGCGATAGAGCGTGCCCGGGATCAATTCGCGGTCCGGGGTGAAGACCAGCTCGCGCGCGGACTTCCACTCGGTCTTGCCGGAGAGGGCGGGGTTGAATTCCAGGTAGTCCTCGAGCTCGGACGGGCTCTGCCCCTCGCTGCCGACGTTGCCCACGAAGAGGACGCGGACCGGGGCCCGGCGCGAAATGTCGCCCGAAGTGTAGGCGCTGATGTAGCGGTACCATTCCTGGTTCTGCGGCGGCTTGGCTTTCTTGCAGGCCGGTTGCGAGAACGAAACCAGCAGCACCCCGAGCCATATGATCGGCAACAATTTTTTCATGCGTCCCCTCCTTCCTTGAAAGGGAAATATATCATAAAAGGCAAAAAAATAAATCAAGGACCAAGGGCTGGAGAACGGGCTGGGCTGCCGGTCAGGAAAACGGCGCCTACTTCGCCGCCCCGGCCGCGGCCGGGAAGGAGAGGAGCGCCAGCAGCCCCTGGATGAAGAGTATCTGGCCGAAGAATTCGAGAAGTTCCTCGGCATGGGCGATGACGCTGTAGGCAAGGTGGTCGGGGCCGTGCGACTCCACATAAGCCCCGCCGACCATTTCCATGCCGATGTTACCGCAGAAAAAAACCAGGGCGGCAAAGAGGAAGATCTTTTTGACCTGCGAAGGGAGACGGAGGAAAAGCGGGAAGAAAAACATCGCCATCAGAACCACCAGGGCGATGGCCGGGATCACCCAGGCGAAGTACAAAAGGCCGTGGGTGTGAAAGAAGCTGCGCACGGGGTCCACCAGCATCTCATGGCAGGCCGCCACTTCATCGATGGAACAGACAAGGAAGGCCCCCGCCAGGAAGCGCCATTTCCGCCTGTGGTTCTCCTGGCCTTCCAGGTTCGCCACCCGGAACAGAAGGAACCCGCAAAGGACGAAAAGGACCGAGGAGTACCAGGTCGGGACGTTCATCTCCGCATCCAGGTTGAACTTGGGCGTGAATCCCCAGAGATGGCCGTCCCCGGTGGCAAAGCGGATCACCTGCCCGGCCAGGCCGGCCAGGAACAGGAGCAGGGCGAACAGGAACAGGACACGTACGAAACGCCGGGAAGGGAGGCGCCAATGCAGGGTGAGGGCAGCGTGATCCTTGATCGCAACCATGACGTTCCTCCATTTCCGGACCCGCCGTTGCCTTTGCGAACTCAATGGCCGATCCTGCTTGAATGCGCATTGTCAAAAATATCCGGGGAAATGTCAATGGCAAATCTTGGCGCCCGCCTTTCGCTTCGCCTTCGATTGCCCTGCGCGCCACAATCAAAATATTTTTTTTCGCTGGGGGATTGCTTTTTTTTTAAAATCCGTATATATTGCCGGCAATGACCGGGGATAGGAAAGGTTTTCCACGGTCGAATTCAAATAAGGAGATGCACATATGTCAAAAGCAATGACCAAGGGACAGATCGTGGCCGGAGTCGCCGAGAAGGCCATGATCACCAAGAAGCAGGCTGGAGAAGCCATCGAAGCCCTGGCGGGCATGGCCGACAAGAACGCCAAGAACGGCTTCACCCTTCCCGGCCTGGGCAAGCTCGTGCTGGTTAACCGCAAGGCGCGCAAGGGCCGCAACCCGGCCACCGGCGCCGAGATCAAGATCCCGGCCAAGCGCGTGGTCAAGTTCCGCGTCGCCAAGGCCTGCAAGGACGCCATCCTCGGCTAGTTGCGGTTCGTTTCTCAAGGTAAGCTGAACTAAAGGGCCGCGGCCCCTAGGCCGCGGCCACTTTTTTCAGAGTTCAGTTACAAGGCAAATATTTTTCTTTCGGCAAACAATGCCGTTCACATTCCATTATAAATTTATTCTAAAAAAAACAGGTTTGCCGGAATCCTTGGCATAAACGGCCATCCAGGCGGCTTCCGTAAATCCAGGGCGCGGGAGAAAGACTAATCGGGGATGGAAAACTCGTGCTTCAGGCGGGACTGGAAGGAACCGATCTGGGAAAAGATCGTCTTGAGCGTATTCACTTCGATGGTCGAGAGGTCGTCCAGGTCGATGGTGTGGTCCATTGGCCTCCCCTGCCGGTAGGCTTTGATCTGGCTTTGGAATTGAAGACGCATCAGGAAATCGAAATCCTGGCGGAGGTCGACGAAGAAAGACCGGGAAAAAACGCCTTTCTCGTATAATCCTCTCATGCGGGCGATGGTGTTGGTTTCCCGGACCTGGTGAGCCATGGTATAGAGCCGGACCAGGTTGACAATCACGCGAATGGGGTTTTTGATGTTGACCCGGTTGGCATGTTCGTCGCTGGTTTCCGTATGGATTTTTCCGAAGATGCCCAAGGGTATTTTATAGTCCCGGCAAACCCGGGCCAGATGTCCGAAGAAGGCGGGGTGGTTCTTCAGGTCCAGGCGAATTTGGTCACCCAATTCCTCAGCCAGGCTTACGGCTCCAAAGACGGCCCGCAGATCGAAGAAGGTGCTGATCTCCAGAAGGTTTTTCGGATCGGGGGTCTCGATCCATTCGCTGAAGTAGCGCTTCCAAGTGGAAAGGGGCTGATTCCACACGCTGTTCCCGGCCATGACCTGACCCGGGCACAGGGCATAGCCCACCTGCGCCAGCAGCCGGTTCATCCGTTCGCCGAATGCCTGGAAATAGGCGCGGGCGGCCGCGGCGTCGGAGGCGTCAGGATCGGCGAAGATCAGGGCATTGTCCTGGTCGGTGAGCAGTGTCTGTTCCGCACGCCCTTCGCTGCCGAGCACGATGAAAACGAAGGGCAGCGGCGCCTGCCCGAGTTCCGTCTCGACCACCCTGGCCAGCGACTCGACGGTTTCATCGGCGACGGCGGTGGTTGCCCCGGTGATCAATTCCGTGCGCGCGCCGCTTTCTGTCAGTCCTGCGACCAAATGCGGCAGTCTTTGGAACCTCTGGCGCAGGGCAGCGATGGAAACTTCGGCTGCGGCCGGGACGGCAACCGCTGGCTGGCCGGCAATGATCATCTTCTCTATATCGCCCCGTTCCAGAATCCCGCGGACAGCGCCCGCCGCGTCACGGACGACCACATGCCCGATATCGTGGCGTTCCATCAGCCGCCAGGCGGCGGACAGCGGGGCGCTGGCGGCGATGCCGATCATCGGCGCGCTCATGGCGACGGATACGGGGGATGAAGCAGGGATTCCTTCGCCGACGACCCGGCGGCGGAGATCGGAGTCGGTAAAAATGCCGATAGCGGCTCCCGTCTCCGAGCGGACGACCAAAGCGTCGCGGCGATGCCCGTTCATCAAGGCAACGGCGTCATGGATGGGGAGGGTGGCCGCGCAAAAAACCGGCTCCCGGCCGGCGTCGCCCGCCAGTCGCTGAAGATTCATCAGGATCAGCCCGATTTCGGAACGGAATTCATCCTCCCGCCGCTCCCGCGCCTGCGCATCGCCGCTATCCCCTATTTCCTTGAAGATCAGGATATACCCTCTCTTCTCCGCCAGGACGATCTTCGAGATCGAGATCAGCACATCGACCGGCTGGCCCGACGCTCTTTTCAACCGGGTTTCCAACTGCAAGGTATTGGATTCACTCTTCTTGAAATCGGCGACCTTGCGCCGATCCTCCGCCCGCTCGGGCGGGATGATTTCCCTGAAGTCGTCGCTGATCGGGCCGTCCCCCAGCCCGGGGAAAAACTCCAGGAGCTTGCGGTTTGTGAAGACGCTCCTCCCCTCCAGGATCATCAAGGTCCCTTCGGTCGCGGCCTCGACCAGCGCCTTGTATTTCTCACGCGATTGGAACAGATCGGCTTCGGCTTCCGATCGCTTCCTTTCCGCCTTCAGGTTCTGGCGGACAATGAAGGCCAGCAGCAGGGCCAGCAAGGCGGAGATCAGCAGCGAAATGACGACCAGGCGCTGCTTGATGGCGGCGATCTCCAGGCGAATGTCCTCGATATAGATGCCGGTGCCGATGATCCACCCCCAGGGGGCGAATTCCCGCACATAGGATATCTTGGGGACGATGCGCTCGCTCTCGTCCATCCATTGCCACATGTAATCGACATAGCCGGATTTTTTCGCGCGCACGACGCGCACCATTTCCACGAACAGTTTTTTCCCCTCAGGGTCACTGAAGCCGCTCAAGTCCCGCCCGTTCAGATCGCTGCGGTATGGATGCATGACCATGCGCGGCAGCAGATCGGTGATCCAGAAATAATCCTTATTGCCCACGCCATAGCGCATGCCCTGGATCCGGGCGACGGCGCTCGCCCGCGCTTCGGCCTCGGTCATGAAACCCCGCTCGGCCTCGAGCCGGTAACCCGCCGCGGTACTGACCGCGACATTGACCAGTTCACGGATCATGCCTTTTTTCTGGACAAGAAGATTGTGTTCAAAATAGGGGACGAGAAAGCGGAAGATCAGCAGGATAAAAACCCCGATGGTCAATGCCGTGGGCAAAATGATGGTCAGGAAAAACTTCCGGGCATCGATCCGCGTCAGTCGTTTGTTCATCGGAAGCCTTCAACCCGGTATGGCTTTGATTTCAGCGCCACCGCTTCCAAAGTCATGCGCGCCGTGTCCAGTATCAAGAAGCCGTTGCGGCTTGCCGAGTTGGCCATACAAGGACATACATATTGTACCAGATCCGGAGGAATCGCGTGAGTCCGGAAGCGGGAAAAATGGAATCCCGTATCATGAACGATGCCGATGCCATCCGGATGCAGGTGCCCGGAGACCCCGAGGCGGCAGCGATTCTCCTGCATGAAATGAAAGTGCTGGCCGAAGTCCCAATGGTTTTTCGGCCTCCAGGTCAAAGAACCGGATGGGTCGGGGAATATTTCATGGGAGAAGAGGATGCGCGTCCCGTCGAAATCCGCCATGAGGAATTCGGGCAGGGAATCGATGTAGTCGCGATCCGCGGCGCTGAGCAGCGGGGAAAGCTCCTGGTGCTCGAAAAGCCAGATCTTGTCCTCGCCCAGTTTTTTTCGTTCGCTGAAATCCAACTGGTACCAGTTTTCGGGAAAAGCGAAACAGCCGTTCGTCCGGGGCGTTTTGCGGATGGCGAAGAGGTCGTGGTTGCCGGCCAAAACCCGGCGGCAGTTGGCGCGGACCATGGCGACGCAACGGGAGGCATCTCTTTTCCCCAGGTAGCGGTAATGGCGCACATCGAAACCGATGATATCGCCGAGGCAGACCAGCTCGTCGCAGTCCCTTTTTTCCAGCAGGCGCAGGGCCGCCTCCAATCTCTCCGCATCTTCGTGAATGTCGCTGAGGATACCTATTTTCATCGCGGCGCTGCGGACACTTCCGGATTCAAAACCTCAAAATCGCGGCGGCGAGGAGACGGAGATTGTCCTCGGCCCGGGTGCGGGTGATGACGCCGGAGCCGTCACGGAAGAGGTTCCCGGCTTCGTCCCGATCGGCATAGGCGGCACGGGTATACTCCGCCTCGAAGGCCAGGCTGAATTTTCCCGCGGGGAAAACGATCCGCGGGGAGACGCGCATGACGCTTTTTATGTTTGCGCCGCGAACGGTGGCCAGCGTGCCGCCGGATCGGTCGGAATAGTAGGCGATGGAGTCGCCGGCGCCAAGGTTTTGCGTGTAGCCGCCCCACAATCCGAATTGCACCCTCTTCCCCTGGGTCATGAATTCAGCCCAAGCGGACACTGTCTTCAAGGCAGTGTAGGTCACCCGGTTGGTCGAGGCATCGGTCACCTCGTGCACGGCATAGCCGCCGAGCATGAGCAGGTCAAAGAGGTTGCCGCCGTAGACGCCCTGGATCTTCAGCGTAAAAGCGGATGCGCTGAGCTTGGCGAAGGCGGTCAAGGAAAAACCGGACACCTTTTCGTCACTGGCGAATTTTCCCGCGGCCGCTTCGCTGAACAGCAGGGGCTGAATGGACTTGGTGCCGGCCCCGATGCCGGCCAGGAATCCGTTGCCACCGGGCTGCGGCCGGTTCTGGTAATGGAGCTGGAGATGGAACTCGGGCAGGCCCGCATTCCGTTGAACGTTCGAGCCGCCCGGGCTGGTGAAGTCCCGCTGCGCGGCCATCACCCCGATCAGGTTGAAGCGGCCCATCTGGCGGGTAAGGCGGAGTTGCGGGTTGCGCGAAAAAGGCTGCATGGGGGACCCGGTATTGAATGAAACCACCTCGGAATAGCAGGCCGGGACGAACATGGGGTGCCAAAACTGCCCGAACAACAGCTGGGTTTTTTTCCACGACAATTGGGCATATGCATGGCGCAGGCGGAACCCGTTGGCGTCGACGAAGGCCGCGTTCTCGTTGCCGAAGAAATCGGCTTCGATCACTCCTTTCACCTTGGCGCCGAAGGCGTCGGGAGCGCTGATCGTGCCGGTCAGGCGGGTCTGGATGGAAAGGAAGTTGAAACTGGAGTCGGCGTTGATGTCCTCGCCGTTGGCATCCAGGTCTTCTGCGGCGGGATACAGCAGGAAATGGCCCTCGCGGATGGAGACGGTCTGCCGCGAATCATGGAAGAAGTCGCTTTTCACGAAACCGGAAAAGGAGATCCCGAATTTCGCCGCCTCCTCCTCGGCGGGCAGCGGCAGCCACAGCGATCCGATCAGAAAGAGAAGAACAATGCTTGTCTTGGTCATCGTATCCTCCTAAGCCTTTTCGGAGGTTTTCTTTTTTGTCAGCAGGGAAGCAACGATCAGCGTGAGGAATCCGAGCGGAATGGAGATGATGCCGGGGTTGCGCAGCGGGATCGGCGCAGCCGCGGGAGAAAGCCCATAGATCTCGAACATGGTGGGAGAGAGAAGGATGATCAACAGCGATGCCGCCATGCCGATGCTGATCGCCCAGGCGATGCCCCTGGCCGTCGTTCTTTTCCAGAACAGGAGCATCAGGATGGCCGGCAGGTTGGCCGATGCGGCGATGGCGAAGGCCAAGCCGACCAGGAAGTTGACGTTCTGCCCTTCGAAGATGATCCCCAGGATGATGGCCACGATGCCAACGGCGACCGCAGCCAGCCTGCCGGCCCGCACCTTGGCATGATCGCTCATTTCGATTTTCAGGTACTTGTCCATCAGGTCGTGGGCCACGGCGCCCGAGGCGGCGACGATCAGGCCGCTCACCGTTCCCAGGATCGTGGCGAAGGCGATGGCGGAGATGATCGAAAACAGGGTGACGCCGAACGTTTTCGCCAGCAGCGGCGCCGACATGTTCGAGTCCTGCACGTCCAGACCGCCGCTGATCATGGCCCCCATCCCCATGTAGAGGGTAAGGATGTAGAAGAAGCCGATGGCGACGATGGCTACGATCGTGGACTTCCGTGCAGCGCGCTGGCTGGGGACCGTATAATAACGAATCAGGATATGGGGAAGAGCGGAAGTCCCAAGGAACAAGGCCAGCATGAGCGAGAGAAAATCAAGGCGCGACCAGAAGCTGGAGCCTTTATCGAGTTTGTAATACAGGCCGGGCTTCATGATCTCCGTTCCCGGCGTGACGACCTGGTGATAGAGGGTGACGCTTGCGCCCTGGTAGGTGAACACGGACTTGGCGAAACGGACGATCTCGGAATCCTCGATGCGCCGGATGAACTCGAATGGGCCGACGGCGCCGGTCGCCTCGACCTCTTTCCCGTCGACGACGATTTTGTTCAGATGACCTGCCTGATAGAAGCGGCGCGCTTCCTTGGGCTCGCCGTTATAGAGGGCGGTCCCGTCTGTTTGGACGACGACCGACAGCGCTTCCTCCAGGTAAGGCGCGGCTGCGTCGGCCTTGAGTTTCCACCAGGATCCGATCCCGTTCTTTTCCAGCTTGACGAATGTCAGGTCCTTTTCCCGGTATTGGCCCGCCACCCGGAAAGAGGGATCGGCCACGGCGTCGACCGTCCCGTCCGTGGCAGTCACCGGCAAGGTGACGAAGCGATGATAGTCCTCGCTGGGTGTGCGCTTCAGGCCGCGGTTGAGCAGGAAGACAACCACGGCGAGCGAGAAGCAGATCAGCAAGGCGCCCTTGATGAACTGCACGTAGGTGGTGGAGGTCATGCCGGCCGTGGCCACGATCAGGATGACCACCGATCCGACGATCAGGACGCCGACCCAATGGGGCAGCCCGAGCAGCGGGGTGACCAGCGCGCCGGCGCCGACCATCTGCGGGATCAGGTAGAATATCGAGACCACCAGGGTGCTGATGGCCGCGGTCAGCTTGATGCCGCGCGAGTTGAACTTGGAATCGAGAGCGTCGGCGAACGTGTATTTTCCCATGCGCTTCAAGGGCTCGGCAACGACGAAAAGGGCCACCACCCAGCCCGCCAGGTAACCGATCGAGTAAAGAAACCCGTCGAAGCCGTAGAAAGCGATCATGCCGCAGATGCCCAGGAACGAGGCGGCGGAGAGGTAGTCGCCGGCGAAGGCGATGCCGTTCACCGCCCAGTGGATCTGGCCGCCGGCCGCATAATAGCCGCTCGCCGATTTCGCCTTGCGGGCAAAGTAGAACGAGAGGCCCAGGACCGAAAAGACAAAGATAAGAAAAATGACGATCGCCGTCGCCGATACCTGGTAGATCATGCGGGTTTCCTCCGGTTCATTTCGTTTTCATAACGGGTGCAGAAGTGGTTGTAGATCAGCCCCATGACGGCGGCAAGGACGATCAACCCCATGCCGTACAGAAAGGCCAGATTCAGTCCGAGGATGATCCTCTTGCCCATGGCCTGGGGAAACGACATGCCGATGAACACGAATCCCGCGTACACCAGCATATAGCAGACGAACATGATGATCCCCAACTTCGTTTTCTTTGGGATCGAATGGTCTTTCCCGATTTCCACCGCCGGTCCATGCAGCATAGAGCGCCTCCTAGCGAAATATTTATCGAACGACGAACAAAAACCGTGACTTGGAATCCGCCGCACCGTAAATTCCATGCGCAACCAGGACCGACCAGCGGAAAACCCGGTTTTTCGCATACGCCGATTTTATGGATGTATTGCGACGAAGTCAAGTAGAAAACCGCAAACGGACGAACTACCGGATCGCTGGTCCATACTGGTCTCGGAGTCGCTTCAGCGGTATTCTTCAAACCAGGAAGAGCAGGACAACGCCCAGCAGGGCGATCATGGTCCCGACGATCGCCCGGGAAGTGATCCTTTCCTTGAAAAGCATATGGGACACCGGCAGCAAAATCACCGGGGTGAGAGACATCAGGGTGGAAGCGACGCCGATGGAAGCGTGGGCGATGGCCACCAGCGAGAGGACGACCCCCAGGGCCGGGCCGGTCAGCGCCCCGGCGCTGATTTCAAGAAGCGCTTTCCTGTCCTTCATTTTATCCAGGTGGGCATGGATCTTTCCCTGGAAGAGGCCGATGACGGCCAGGGCGAGGGCGGAAACGCTGACGCGGACCAGGGTGGCCGAGATGGCGGAATAGCCGCCGGCCAGTCCCAGCCTCGAGAACAGCAGCCCCACCGCCTGGCCCACGGCGCCCCCTGCGGCCAGCAGTATCCCCAGGCGATATTTCCGCGGCTCCCGGGGAATGGACGGCTCCACCGGAACCGTCTTTTCCGCCACCACCCAGGCGATGCCTCCGATGGTCACCGCCATGGCGATGACCTCCTGAACCAGCAGCTTCTCGCCCAGGAACACCCAGGCCAGGGCGGCGCCGAAAACCGGCACCAGGAGAGCCAGCAGCATGGCCAGGCGCGGGCCGATCAACAGGAAGGACTCGAAGAGCATGGCGTCGCCGATGACGAAGCCGATCACCCCGGAAATGCCCAGGTAGAGAAGACGGCCCGGTTCGATGACGAAGGGGAACGGGGTCGCGAAGAGCAGCCAGTGGACCAGCAGCAGGACCGGGATCGCGATCCACAGGCGCATGGCATTGACGGTGACCGCCCCCACCCGCTTGCCGGCCAGGGTGAAGACCACCGAGTTGAACGACCAGCAGACCGCGGTGAGCAAAGCCGCGATCTCGCCGTATGCGCTCATGGTTTTTTCCTTCCCCCCAAGTCACGGTGCTTCGCCGCGTTCCTGATTTTCATTTAGCCGCGGATGCCGCTTCCCGGTGTTCAATCATTGATATAGCCCAGGGCCTTCAGGGATTCAATATCCTGCCGGTGCAGATTTTGTTTCGCGCGCCGGCGCGGCACCGTGACCGCCCGCTGCAGGTGGTTGCGCAAATAATGAAGCAATGCCCGGCCAGCCCGGTCCCGCGAGTGATAGACGTTGGTCGTTTCACCGGGGTCCTTTGCCAGGTCGTACAGTTCGATCTGTTCCTCCGCCAAGGGAAAATACAAGGCGAGCTTATGCGGATACTGTTCCACCACGAAACCGGGATATCCGTTACGGGTCTTGAGCAGGCGCGTCAGGCGCCGGCGAGCGGCCGGCAGGGCAAACACATTCTCCCCGGAAGTGAGCGACTGGAAAGCATGCGGAAGCGCGAAGGCATCGCTCAGGGTGACCCACACGTCCGAGGTCAGCATGGGTCTCCGTTCGATACGCGGTTGATAACCGGGGAATCTCCAGACCTGCAGGCACTGGATCCCTTCCTTGAACGGGATCACGTTGTGGCCGATGATGCCGTGCTCGGCGAAGCCCTCGCCATGATCCGAGAGAATGATGACGATCGTGTCATCGGCCAGCTTGCGGGCCCGCAGACGCTCCAGCATCAGGCCGACCACGGAGTCGGCGTAATGATAGCTCTCGTCGTAGCAGTCCCGGAGCCAGGCGACGGCCTGCGGCCCACGGATCAGGCCGTTGGTTATGTCCCAGGTCCGTTTCTGAAATTCAGCGCTCTGCCGCTTGTGCGTTTGCTGGAATTTTCCGATGAACGGCTCCGGCATGTTGTAGGGCATATGCGGTTCCAGCAGGTGCAGGTAGACGAAGAACGGCTTTCCCTGCCTTTCGGCTTCGCCGAGGTATTCCTGGAAAAACGGCAGAAAATCATGGGCCTGGGGCAGGGGGTTCGCCTTGAACAGCTCATCGAAGCGCTCGTACCCCCGGTCATAGTTGAAGGCCCTGCCGTAGTTGGGGTTGGCGGAGGCCGAAGCCGTATAGAACCCCTTGGCCTTGAACATTTCGGCCAAGGTGGTGAAATTGCCGCCCAAAGCATGGTTGAAGGAAAAGGTCACCCCATGAAATTCGGCCGGCAAGCCGGTCAGCAATGTCCCGGTGGAAGCGACGGTATACGCCGCTTCGCAAACGGCATCGCTGAACGTGATCCCTTGCCGGGCGAAGCGGTCGATGTGCGGAGACACGGCCCGCCGGTTTCCCAGGGTTTGCAGGCGATCGGGACGGGCGGCATCGAGCAGCAGCAAGAGCACGTTCTTCCCCTTGGCCCTGGCCTGCAGTTCCTCCTTGTCCAGTTCCGGCGCCGGGCGCCGCAGTTCGCTCGCTTCCAGCCGCAGAACGCCCTGCCGGCCGCCGGGCAGACTCAGGTCGACCTGTTGGAATTCTCCGGGCAGCAGCGGGACTTTGAATTCCTTGCCGTTTTCCACCCGCAGCCGCTTCGACCGGCGTTTTTTTTCTCCTTGCAGATCAGCGAGGAATTCGAGATCAGCGCCCTTTTCCCAGGATATGCGCAGCCAAAGTTCCTCCCCGGGAAGCGGTTTCAGCGCATAGCGCAAACGGGCCGGCAGGAAGATATTGCGCCTATCCTGCATGAGCTTGCGGAAACCCGCCAGGCGCAGAAGCCGCCGCGGATAGATCTCCAGCTTCCGGATCTGGACCTCCCCGGCAGCCAGCAGCAGCTCGAGCTCATTGATGCCTTGGCGGCAGGACGCGGCCGGAATGATCGCCAGGGCGTCTTTTTCCGCGAGGGTCACCAGACGCTCCGCCTGGCGCAGGTTCACGCCGTTGGCCTCGGCGACCGCCACCCGCACCACCATGTCCTCCGCAGCAGGCAGGAAATACTTCACCCGGCCGCCGGGCGCGAGCAGTTTCCTGCTGAAGGTGCCGCCGCTCCCCAGCCGGGGCGGGTTGAAAGCGCCGCTGAGCAGATGGTCGTCCTGCAGCGATGCCATGCTGAAAACGTGAACGCCGTCCAGCCTCTCGGGGAGAAATGTCTCCCGGCGAACTTGCGCTTGGTTGCAGCCGCCGCCAAAAAACAATGGCAGGAGCGCCGCCAGCAACAGGCCGGGGAAAAAGGGAATGCTCATCCTCCTTCCATGACTTGACAGTTTTTTTTCCACCGCCAACGGCATTTGCTTTTTCACCTCGAACTCATGCGCTCCAACCTATTGGTGACTGCAAAATATCACAGTTCCGGCGCACGATGCAATACCCGGGACTGAAGGTCGAAGCAGCAATGGAAGAAAACAAATAAAATTCGCGGTTTTCCTGGCCAGCGAACCCCCTCGTCAAACTGGCCGCAGCAGGGTCACGATGGTTTTGCCTGTCAAGGGAGCTGGAGCGAGAATCGCGTCGGCCGGACAGACTTGCCCGTTCAAAAAAGAAACCTTGTTGCCGGGGAGAAAAGCCGCGGAGAATTTTCCTGTCAGGGGATCTCGGCCCAATTCGTGAAAACGAAATCATTGCCGGCCATCGGCTCGTGGCAGCCGAAGCATTCCCCGGCAAAGCCGGGATCCCGGCCATAGGGCCGCAGATCCTTTCCGACAAAGCGGGCGAAACCCCACCCGGCGGTCTCTTTGTACTTGGCGGAGTCCTTGATCATGAACTCAACCTGGACAAAGGTGCCGGGAATGAAGGCGGCGGGGAATTCGGGATGCTTGCGGACATTCCAGGCGATCTTGGCGAAAATGGTCCCGTCGGGAAAAGGGCGCAGCCCCTCACGGCAGGCTTTCAGGGCGGCTTCATTGCCCAGGACCATCCGGATATGCTCCTTGTCCGGCCGGAACGACGGGGCGATCGCCTGCCAGGAGCGATACCCCTCGACGACCGTGATGCCGTTCGGCGCCGCCGGCGGCACTGACACAAACGCGACAACGGTCAGCGATCCGGCCAGGATCAGGCCAAAGAGCAACTTTTTAATCACCTCTCACCTGATTGTCGCCGGCCAGCAGGGCGGCGAGCTTGTCAAAAGACTGGTCCCAGCCGCTGCGGGCAAGCTCGCTTGTCTCCCCGGCGCTAAACCCGAGATGTCTCAGGGTCATCCGGGTTTTGCCGTCAATCTCCTCCAGAATCACGCTCATCTGAAGTTCCAAAGGCATCCCCTCCATCCCGTAATAGGTCGATGGGACGATGTTGCCCTGCTCATCGGCGAAGCTGTCGCTCATGGCCAGCTTTTCCGGCGGCACGATCTCCTTGTAGGTGCCGGTGCTCCAAAAGTCGCGCACCTCGCCGCCGGGCTCCGCGGCACCGCGCATGCAAAAAAGATATTTACCGCCGACGCGCAGGTCGATCCGGATCGTGGGCACGGTGAATCCCAGCGGCCCCCACCACTGCTTGACATTTTCGGGTTCGGTCCAGGCCCGCCACACACGATCGCGCGCAGCGGCGAAAATACGTATGATCACGAGTTCTTGGATCGCCATTTTCCCCACTCCATTATTGAACAAAGCGATTGTCGGCCAATCATAACGGCAACGGCCATGGATAAACGCCGCACACTGCCACTTCCGGCCGTCATGAGCCGACGGGACATCAGCGCGAACTATTTCATGCCGACGGTTTTATGCGTGTGTTCTCCCTTGGTGGTGGCGATCAGGTAGCCGTCCTCGCCGGGAAACCAGATCTCCGCAAGATGATAGTGATCCATGACCTTGTCGAAAACCAGGTACGCTTCGGACTTGCTTTCATGCTTCTCACCGCTCAGCCTGGTCACCACCATGGTCAGGACCCCTTCGCTATCCCCGCCCTTGACCCTGAACGCCGCGCCGTCCTCGATGCGCAGGAATTCATATTCCCCGACCGGCAGGAGCTTGTCCCCGACGGCGAACGGGAAATCGATCATCGCCTTGACCGACGTCCTCGGCACATCAGCAACCATCACGGTCAGCAAAAGCGACAAACTCAACAGCACCAAGATTCTTTTTTTCATTTCACCCCTCCCTAAAATTGGATTCGTAACTTTGGATAGTTCCGTCACAGTAATACATCGAGCTGACCGCCATAGCGTTCCCTTTGCAACAAAGGCGTCAAAACGGAAGCCGAAGCCTCCCTTGTTGCAGTTAAAGCGGGATGAGTTCCGACAAAATTCCTTAATATGAGCAAAAAAACCGGGTCGGCGTTATTCTATAGTTCAGGGCTTGCCGGCATAAGCGATCATCATTTTTCGGAAAAACTTTCGTAAACGACAAACTCGCTCAGCTCTTTTTTGGCAGGGGTCTTTGGCCATTCGCCGGGCACACCAATCGGGGTGATGCAGACCTGCTCATAGCGTTCGGGGACCCGCAGGACCCTGCGCGTCGTTTCCGGCGAGATCGTATCGGTGTAGAACGCCGTCCCGTACCCCAGGGCCCTGGCCGCGAGAAACAGGTTGGCGGCGGCCATGGGTCCGTCAAAGCGGTTGTAATCGGGGTAGGCGGATTGCCGGTCGACCAGGATGACCACGAAGAGGGGCGCCGTGAAAATGGTATCATAATATTGCTGGAGTTTTTTGACTTTTTCCTGGTACCGGGCCGCATCCGGCTCGGCTCCTGCCTGAATGCGCGCCATGCCCTGCTCCAGGCAGTCCTGCTTCAGCGCGTCCCTCTTTTTTTGCTCGCGGATCACCAGGAATTTCCATGGTTGCTGGTTCCCCGAGCTCGCCGCCATGCGCGCCGCGTCCAGGATCATCAGCAGGTGGGCGTCGCTGACCATGTCGCTCTTGAAGCTGCGCACGGAGCGCCGCCCGGCCACGGTCTCGAAAAAGAACTGCTGGCCCGGGGAGAGCGCAGCCTCATCCGCATGGACATGGGGCATTGCCAGCAGCACGAACAGCGCCATGAAAACCGTTTTTGCCAAATTTTTGTCGCTCATTTTTTCCTCCTTCAAGCAAGCACGCGAATCCCGTGCCGATCGTTCACGACGAAACAGATCATGGCCTGGCATTAATGTCATACGCCGGACGGTATCTTTGCCAGCATCAGTTTCCGGTGATCGATGGTTTTTCCGTCGACCGTAAAAGTCCCGTCACCTCGGGCGTGGAACGTCCGGCGCTCTTTGCGCTTCGAATCGATCCAGGCATGGACGGCTTCCAGGACAAAAATGTCGTGCCGGGCGATATGGTCGACGACGCGGCATTCGATGTTGGCCAGGCATTCGCCGATCAGCGGAGCCGCCACCGACTTGGCCTTGAGCGGCGTCAGCGCGAATTTGTTGAACTTGTCGGTATCCGCGCCGGAGCAGGCTCCGATCTTGACGACCATGGCCGAGAGGTCCACCGTGGGAATGGCGATCACGCATTCTTTATTCTTCCTCAGGGCCTGGAAAGAATAGTTCCAAGGCCCGGTGACCAGGGCGATGCGCGGCGTAAAGTCCATGACCATGTGCCAGGAGATGGTCATGACGTTGTTTCTGCCGCCGGCGGCCGTGGTCACCAGGACCACCGGCCCCGGCTCGATCAATTGAAACGCTTTAGGCAGCGGGAGTTTCTGCATTTTGCCCCCCAATCCCGATCGAAATAGCATGCGTATGGAAAAGCATACTCGCGTAAACATCATTTTTCAAGAAATCTTGGAGAAACCGGGCTTGGCGGCCAAAAAGCAATTTCTTATAATTGCAATTTGGTATACAATATGGATTACAAATATTTCGAAACAGGAGGCAATGAAATGCCGGACAAAGGGACGAAAAAAAAGTTGACCCGGGTAGAAGGCGGAGAAGCCGCAGCCAGGGAGACCAGACCGTTCATCGCCAGCGACGAAAGCAAGGCCAAGGCAAAAAAATTCCGTATATTTTCCATCCTTGCGTGGCTCGCGGCCATCGGCTTCGAGGTAGGGGCCATCCTTCTGCTGCGCAAGCCGCCGATCAACATGGCATGGCTCATCGCCCTGATCGTGGCCGATTTGATCTTTGCCGTCATTGGCAACCTGTTATGGAAAAAGGCCAACCGCTTCGATCCCGCCTCGGAAAAGGACAAGTTCAGGTTCTTTGTCCAGAACCAGCTGGGCGCGATCATAGCGGTCATCGCTTTTCTGCCCCTGGTCATCCTGATCTTCACCAACAAGGACCTGAAAGGCAAGCAGAAAGGGCTTGTCGGCGCCGTCGCCGTGATCGCCCTGCTGATCGCCGGCTTCACCGGCATCGACTTCAACCCGCCGTCCCAGGAAGAGTACGCGCAGCAGACGGCGCAGGTCAAAGAACTGAATAATGGCGTGAACTACGTTTATTGGACGAAATCGGGCAAGAGTTACCACCTGTATTCGGATTGCTCCTATATCAACCAGGATAGAACGGTTGAAATATTTGAAGGCACCGTTGCCAAAGCAAGGGAATTGAAGAATATAACCGATCTTTGCGATCGCTGTGAAAACAGGGCGACAAAAGAAAAAGCCCTGCCTGCCGAAACCAATACCCCGGCCGAGGCACCCGCAGAATAGCCGGATCCGAAGCGTCCCATGGCCAGCAACGGCAAGGTATGCGTTCACTGTAGGGAAGTGAACCCGGTCGATGCCCGGGAATGCCGCAATTGCGGCCGCTACTTCATTCAACGCCCGGGATCGGGGCGGGACGACGACTCTCCCGGACTGGAGGCGTTGAAACAGCCGGAAGTCCTCTGTGCGCTGGTGTTGATCGTCTCCCTTTTCCTCCCCTGGTTCACGATACTTTTCTTTTCCCTGTCGGCGGTCCAGCTCCTGGGATTGTTCCAGGGGGCCGGGGCCTCCAGCATGAGTTTCGGCGCCGGGGCAACGCTGGCCCTGGCGCGCCTTTTCATAGTCATGATCCCGGTTGGCTGTCTGGCCGTCATCCTGTTCGCCCTGCGCGGCAACTCCGCGATCCTGATCGGCAAGATCACCGGGCTGCTGCCGCTGGTCGTCTTCATGCTCTTCTTCGTGCAGGGGTCTAATGTGGTGAACATGATGGGCGCCGGCTTCGTCGTCGCCATCCTGGCCGGCCTCGGCCTCTTCGCCTTCAGCCGCGGCAACCCCTAAGAGAGGCGGCGCATCAGCGGAGCGCGGGCCTGCTGATCGCAGGGGCTCACTTTGGGTCGCCCGGCGCTGCTTACGGCCAGACGCCGGCGATGACGGTCCCGCAGTGAGGACACCGGCCGTCCCCCAACTGGTTGACGTCCAGGCCCATGTAATGTCGGGTTATGATCTGCCTGCGGCACGAACAACAAAACGTGTTGCCTCCTTCCAGGACATTACCAAGATAAATAAATTGCAAACCCGCCTGCTGGCCCAGTTCCTTTGCCCGGCGCAGCGTTTCCAGCGGGGTGGCCGCATGAGCGCTGAACTTGTAGTCCGGATGGAAGCCGCTGACATGCCAGGGGATCGTGGGGTCCACGCCCGCGAGGAACTCCGCGATCCGCCTCAATTCGTCGTCCGCGTCGTTTTCTCCGGGGATGACCAGGGTCGTCACTTCCAGCCAGACGCCAAGGGACTTCATGGCCGCGATGGTATCCAGCACGGGCTGCAAGCGGGCCTTGCATGTTTTCCTGTAGAAATCATCCCGGAAGCTTTTCAAATCCACGTTGGCCGCGTGCAGGTAAGGCCGGATCGTGTCCAGGGCCCGCCGGGTCATGTAGCCGTTGGTCACGAACACGTTGTACAGCCCCGACTCGCCGGCCAGCCGCGCGACGTCGAAGGCATATTCGAAGAAGATGGTCGGCTCCGTGTAGGTGTAGGCGATGCTGCGGCAGCCGTTCTTTTTGGCCTGTTCGACCACTTCCTCCGGCGGCGTTTCCCGACCCGCATGGAGTCCGCCGCTGTCCGCCGCCGCCTGGGAGATCTGCCAGTTCTGGCAGAACGAACACTTGAAATTGCAGCCGACCGTGGCGATGGAGTATGCCAGCGACCCGGGCAGAAAATGGTAGAGCGGTTTTTTTTCGATGGGGTCGACATGCGCCGCGATCACGTCGCCGTAGATCATGGTATTCAGCGTTCCCCGGTCATTCCGCCTCACGCCGCAGACCCCGAGCTTCGTTTCCGGGATCTTGCATTCATGAGCGCACAGAAAACAATGGGCTTTCTCGTGGTCCAGCCTTTCCCACAAAAGGGCTTCCTTGATCATGCTTCTGCCCCCGCGAGTTTTTTAATTTTCCGGATATGATTTTAAATATCTTTCAACGAGAAGGCAAGTACGCCCCAAAGGGAGCATTTCTCAATTGGAGGTCTGCGCTACCCGGAGCGATGGCCACGCTTGGGCTTCAAAAGCGTTTTCCATTCCAGCAGGGCCTGGCGCAGCTCGGCCGGGGAAAGGATCAGGTCGCGGCTGCGGCCGAACTCGGCATGGATAAGCGCTCGGCGCTTGCTGAGTATCAGCGTATGGGCGTTGCCCGTCATCTGCCAGCGCTGGCTGCGGCCGGCGGCGATGTCGTCGAGCGCCGCCAGCATTTCGTCGCACATGCCGGCGCTGCCCTGGATGTCGGCTTCAAGGAATCGGCCGAGCAGGCGCTGCTCGCGACCCGTCGTTGCCCTGGGATCCCCATTTTCGTCACGATAATATCTGTGGGCCATTGTCTGCTCCTGTCATCGCGAATAGATCGGATAGGCGGTATTGATACGGCCGTTCTGAATATACCCCTCGATGGTGAACCCGTGGCCCGAGGGACCGCGGAAACGCTCGCCGCGGCGCTGGCCCTTGCTCAAGGCCGAGAGGATGGCTTCGATGACCAGCGGGCGGGTCAGGCGGTCAGGATAGAAAGAAGAGAACTTGGTCCGGTTGCGGCGACCGATCCAGGCCACGGCGGTATAGACGCCGACGCGATTCGGCCGGTCGACAAGGCGCACGATGCCGCTGCCTTTGGGGTCGACTCCCCCGGGCCGCGAATGGAAGCCGGCCGGCTTGCCGCGGCGGTTGATCTCGCCGGCGAAAACATGGGTCAGGTTGATCGGCGGTCTGGTGTCTGACCAGACGCGCGCGCGGTAATCGATCGCCCGCTCGGGGCCCGGGAGAGTATTCCCAATTCCAGCAAGGAATAAGCCCGGCGACAGTGAGATCCAGCACAGTAAAATGAACCAGCGTCTCATGGAAGTCAGCCTATTCTGCCCACCTCATAAAGTCAAGCACCGGCCCCATTCGCATCCAATCCAGGGATTCCTGGCCGGACGATCCTTCGCCGATCCTACTTATAATGCGTGCCGATCGGGCCCTCGACAAATATCTTTAATTCGTAGTGAACTGAATCATTGGGAGTCACAAGCCAGTGAATAACCGGTGTCCAGGTTGAGCTTCCGGTTGGAAATCCGGGCGTCGGACCGGCCAGCATTTCATCGCCTGAACTTTTTTCCCATTTAATGGTCTCCATGTTTTTCAGTACCCAGCCGTTCTTAAGGACAATAGTATAAGTATCCGCTCCCACATCATTGCCAACGGCCCCCCATTTATTGGAATGATATCCGCTTATCGCATGATTTTCCGGAAAGCCAAGAGTATACCCGGAATCACTTGTCCAGACCTTGTTGCAAGCATTGCAATTCCCATCTGTACCGCAATTGACCCCTACCGCATCCGAAATCAACACCTTTTCCTCTCGCCCGGTGAATTTCAGCTTCCACTTGTAGGGATCGCTTTGGATGCCCTGCGAGTTCGCCAGAACGATCTCCACATCCTGCCCCGGGTATCCGTTCAGGGAATCCGGAACGAATCCCTGGGCGGTCAAATGGTTGATCCAGGTAATATTCTTTAATTCCACCTGCCCGCCCGGAAAATTTCCCACCATGAATATCCGTCCTTTTTCAGTTCCGAAATCGACCCCTTTCACATAGACGCGCGAACCAGGCTTGAGTGTTCCTGAGGGAGTTGAACTGACCGATGTTATTTCGGGTTTTTTCATTATGGACGGCGTTGCGGATGCCCGATACGTTCGGTCTCTGGACAGGAGCGGATTTACATTAATTTTGAAGACACCGCTGTCGCCGATACAACTTACATTCGGGACCCTGACTCTTACGATGTAATTGCCGATCTCAAAATTCGCAGGGACCGTCCAGCTTATTTTCCCGTCGCTTTGCTCTTCGCTCAATTGAAGCACCAGGTTTTCCTGGGCTATAGAATTTTTAAATATTTTGACAACAATATCATCCTCGGCGCAGCCGATTTTTGTCCATCTGATCTCATAAGTCCTGCCTATGATCAAGGTGTCATCCTGTTTCGGGAAATCCACGGTGATAGTTCCCGAAAAGATCACTCCATAGGATATAAAAACGATATAAATCAATAAAAAGATGGTTTTCATTGTGCCCTCCAATCTGAATATAAATTTTTCTGAAGTATATCTCAAAATATATGGGGCGGACTGTCAAAACGCAAAAACCATTATTCAACGAATATTCCCTCAATGAACCATCAGTCAGTAGACAAAGAACCTCACGCGATATTTAGCTGCATTTTCGACCAGCTTGCCCACGAAGCTTGCATGCAAGAGTCGTCAGCCATGATCGGCTCACTGTTGCGCTATGTCGATTGCATCTGAGCCGCAACGGTCGCGGCATGAAAGGATCCTATGCATAAAGAAACGTATCGTTAATTATTATTTTTGCGACCTGACCCCGGAGGCTTCAAGATCATTTCACGAGCTTCAGCTGGACTCGATGCTTTTCCAGGATGCCGGCGCCGGCGAGAACGATGGTGAAATCCGCATGGCCCTGGCGGCGCAGCAAGGCCATGTCCGCTTCACTCAAACGGATGCTGCTCCGGCCCGGCAGGCGCTGGCCGGCTCCGGCCTGCCCGAGCACGGCGATGAGGCGCTCCTGATGGAAAAGCCGCGCCTCGGCCCGCACCTTCACCCCCGGCAGGACGACCTCGTTGAACTTATCCAGGGAGACCTGCAGGCAGAGCGGGCAGCCCGGCTCGGGGAAACAATCCAGAATGGAGATATGAACCAGATCCCGTATGCGCCTCAATCCATTGACAGTCACGCTTACGCTGGCGAAGGTGCTCTCAGCGAGAGGGCCTGGGACGCACATGCCGGTGCCGTGCAACTCGAAGACGACCGTTTGGCCGCCCAAGGCAATAGGCACCTTGTAGGTCGTGGTGAAGACATGGCTTGTCCCGACCACCGCGCCGCCGAAGGTGGTGTGGAAGTGCTCCGTTTGCCAGGTCGGAGTATCGTATCCCGCCGGAGTTCGCACGAAATAGCCGATGCCGGCGGCCGGCCAATCGATCTCCTCTTCCCGGCAAGCGGCGCTGACATTTGCGGCCGTCAGGGCATTGAAATGGGCGGTGAACGTCAGCACGTCACCGGGATTGACCGGCCCGGCCGGCGCTACGGTCAACGTATGCGGATACGCCGAAACGCTTTGCGGCCAGGCCAGCGCCACGAAAAGCAAGCACGCCAAAGACCAACGGACATTCATGTGGACCTCCTATCCGAGAAACGGATATCTGTATATAAAACAAGTGAGAAGAAAATCTCAACCCGGGTTGGCGAACAAACTAGCCCATCCATTTCCCCAAGGCACGTCCCCCTTCCAAGGAGCGGGCGCATCCTTCTTTATCTTTTAATTCCCTGATCCATTTGCCAATCCTGCTCTGCCGGGCATCTTCCTTCACAAGGAACGTCCGGGTATGGTACTATTCGCCCATGCACAGGAGTGGCGCTGTCGAGCCCGTCAAGGAAACCTGCCGCCTGATCCGCCTGGCCCGTTCGTACTGGGACGCCCACAGCAATCATGCCTGCCGCACCCATCGCGACATGGCCATGAAGCTGTACGAGAGCCTTTCTCCGGAACAAAGAAAAGAAGTCCCCCAGGTGCTGCGGGTCTGGCTGCGCTATCGCAGCGAAAAATACTTCGGCCCCGGCCGGACGGCGCCGGGAACCGGAGGCAGGAAGAAAAAGCGCTAGTTTGCTGCCAGGTCAGGCTCCCCAATACCCGGGCCCGTGTCTGCGCTATCGACTCCGTCGACGCCCTTGCCGATTTCTTCGCCGTTAGCCTCGTTGTCAAACAGCAGGCAATATGCTACATTCAAAATTCCCTCCGGGCATATTTTCAAGATCCCGTGGAAAAAGGAGATCGCATGAATTATAAAAAATGTTTGGCCAATGTCCTGATCACCACGCTCGCGACGATCCTTTTGCCCGTCTTGGTGCTGCGGGCGACGCCTCAGGAGTCCGCGGAAAAAACGGGAGCGGAGCTTGTCATTGCCAACGGCAGTCTTGTCTATTGGACGGATGTAAAGGAAATTTCCAGTAAAAACAAGGCTTTCCCAGGGATAAAACCCGATACAAACGTCGAGGACCCCTGCAAGATCATCAATAGAACCAGGGAAATTGATTTCAGTAGCGCACTGCTTGAGGATAGCAAAACTTCGGCCGGGACCAGACCGCTTGTCAGCTTTGACGGCTTGAATTTAATGGAACATGGTAGCGGTTGGCCGCCGAGCACCAGCGGCGATGTGGGCCTCAAATATTATATTCAGGCCGTGCATTCCTCATTCGGCATTTTCGACAAGGCCACAGGCGCGTTGCTGGGCGCTCGCACCTTTGATGATTTTTTCCCCGCCGCCTGCGGCGAGCCTTGCGACACCAACAACAACGCTGATCCCATCGTGATGTACGACCAGATCCACAAGCGCTGGATCATGATGATTTCCGCCTGGGTAGGCAGCACCAACGGAAGTTATTTTTCGATCGCAGTTTCCCAGACTTCCGATCCCACCGGCGCCTGGTGGACCTATTGCTTCAAAGCCGACGATGTCCTGATGATCTCATCTCCAAGATGCGGTGTGTGGCGGGACGGCATTTACGTGACCGCCAACATGTCTGCTTTTGGTGGCGCCTATGATCATTCCAAGATCTGGGCCATCAAGACCCCGGACCTGTACAAAGGCACATTGATCGCCCAGTCCACCACCACTTCGAGCCTGAGATCTTTTTCCATGATACCCAATTGCCTCAGAGGGCAAATGCAGCCGCCGTTTGGATCACCCAACTACCTGTACTCCATTGATGCCGATGAATTCGGCGGCAGCCATACCGACGCCTTGCATGTGTGGCGATACAAGGTCAACTGGTCCAACCCTGGCCAAACTACGCTTACGGGCCCCGCCATTCTGCCCGTCGCCCCCTATGACCTGACCTCCTCCCGTATTCCCCAACTGGGGACCACCTGGACACTGGACAGCTTGTACGGACGGCTGATGTTTCCCGTCGTGTACCGTCGCAACCTGACAGACGTGCAATCCGTTTACCTGTGCCACGTCGCCGAATACATGGGCAGCCGCGCCATGAGATGGTATGAAGTGCGCATCAAAAACGGGACGTCCTCCATCTTTCAACAGGGAACGTTTGCTCCCGACGCCACGCACCGCTGGATGGGCAGCATCTGCGCCAATGCCGAGGGCACTATCGCCCTTGCCTACAGCGCCTCCTCTACCCGGATGTATCCGGCCATCAATTATACGGGGTGGCGCCGCGGCGATCCAAAAGGCGTCATGGGCCTGGGAGAAAAAACACTGATTGGCGGCACCGGTGCGCAGTCACGGATCAGCCGCTGGGGCGATTACAGCATGATGACCGTCGATCCGGTCGACGACAAGACCTTCTGGTATACCAATGAATACTATAGTTTTACCGCCGTTGCCCCTCAGTTGCCGGACTGGCACACCCGCATCGGCTCATTCAGGATCATTAGCAGGGAATCCACAATTCCCCCCGGAGCGCCAGAAATAGCTGCGGCATTGGATATACCCGAGCAGAAATTCATTAACAAAGGCACATGGGAATTTGCAGTGACAACCGCTTCCCCGTATTTCGGAACCAGTTGCGTCGGCAACCCGGCCGCACTGACCAACAGCGAGTCCTGCAGGATTGAAACCACCTGCAGCGGCAAAACAACCGTCAAATTTTGGTGGAAAGTCTCTTCCGAAACAGGGTGGGATTATCTCAACTTCTATATTGATGGCATACTGCAAGACCGCATCTCCGGGGAAGTGGCCTGGCGGCAACAGGTATACACGGTCAGTTCTCGCCCTCATACCCTGGCGTGGGTATACATCAAGGACAGCTCCGATAGTGCAGGCGCAGATACTGGATGGATCGATAACGTCGAAATCAATTAAAAAAGATAAACGCTTAAATAAAAATCACTTTTCTCCGCTGTCCGCCATTTATTGAGTTCAGCTTCAGCCTGGCCGAGGTCGGTGGTCTGGCCCAGCGCCCACGCCAGCTTGACGTAGACCACCCCTAAGAACATGTTGGCCAAAGTTTGTTGCCGTCCACCACTGTTCGTCGTATACTGTGTCAGAAAGGAGTGGACGTGAAAAATAGAAAAGAAGAAATCGGAAAGCCAGACAAGAAGCTAGCCGCCGTGTGCGGATTATTCTGCGAAGCTTGTTCCCTGTACATCGCCACTCGCGAAGAGCCTGAACGGCTCAAGCGTTTGGCCGCGCAGTTCCAGCTCAGCGAGGAAGAGGTAAAATGCCATGGCTGCCGCTCGGAGAAGCGCGGCCCCTACTGCCGGATCTGCCACATGGCCCCCTGCGCCGCCGGGCACGGCGTCGAGTTCTGCTCCGCCTGCCCGGAGTTCCCTTGCGCCGAGTTGAAGTCGTTCCAGGCGGAGCGGCCGCACCGAATAGAGCTCTGGCAAAGCCTGGAGCAGATCCGCGACCAGGGGTGGGAGCGCTGGATGGCGGACATGCGTGGGCACTACGCCTGCTCCCGCTGCGGCGCCCTCAACTCCGCCTACGACCCGAAGTGCAGGAAATGCGGCGCCGAGCCGAGTTGTGAATACACGGCTCAGCATGGAGATAAGGTCCGGGAGTTCCTATCCCGCCATTAAGCTCCATGCTCAAGAGTGATCCACTCGATCCCGTCAAGGAAACCTGCCGCCTGATCCGGCTGGCCCGCTCGTACTGGGACGCCCACCGCAATCATGCCTGCCGCACCCATCGCGACATGGCCCTGAAGCTGTACGAGAGCCTTTCTCCGGAACAAAAAAAAGAAGTCCCCCAGGTGCTGCGGGTCTGGCTGCGCTACCGCAGCGAAAAATACTTCGGCCCCGGCCGGACGGCGCCGGGAAGCGGGGGAAGAAAGAAAAGGCGCTAACCCTAAAAATGGCTTGTCCCCATTCCCCTTGGATTACGGGCTATTTATGGAATTTGCGGATGAACTCCTCGACCTCGGGGATGCCGCCCTGGAATATTAAATATCCATTATATGGTTCGCGTTCCGTAATTTCGCCGGCGATGGGGGTCAGCATCAGATCCTTCACTTTGCCGAGATCGGTGGTCTGGCCCAGCGCCCAGGCCAGCTTGACGTAGGCGACTTCCGGCAGCATGTTCTCGGCCGGGATGATGCCCTTGGCCATCAGGTCGCGGCCGGTGTCGTAGACAAACATGTGCACGTAGCCCCACAGCGTCTGCACGGTCATATAGATGGTCACGCCCTTTTCCGCCGCGCGCACGATGGCCGGGTAGAGCGGCTTGTTGACGTGGCCGAGGCCGGTGCCGGCGATCACGATCCCCCGGTAGCCGTGGTCCACCATCGAGTCGATCATGTCGGGCTGCATGTTGGGATAGTAGTAGAGCATGCCCACCTTCTCCTCGAAATAAGGCAGGATGTCCACG
>Ga0209262_10000262_pt1 | contig 27537 bp, 28 predicted proteins | sample Lowcelwee11metaG_FD_187171 | JGI IMG/M metagenome (GOLD analysis project Ga0209262, IMG submission 187171) | Freshwater pond sediment microbial communities from the University of Edinburgh, under environmental carbon perturbations - Low... | ecosystem: Environmental > Aquatic > Freshwater >... | reverse complement strand
CGATTTCTCGCCCGGCTCGACGCCGCTGCGCTGTACGGCGTGTTTTATGGCATGACCCAGCAAAGTGGGCGATTTGATGGCGTTGAATGCCCCTTTGTAGGCGCGGCCAATGGGCGTGCGCGCAGTGGAGACGATTACGGCTTGTGTCATGGTGTTCGAATGTAAAGATGAAGAAACAGTGAATGGGAGTTCATGCGAACCACTCGTCGCGCATGTCGAAGGCACTGCGATCGATGCTCGCGAGCAAGGCCCACTGGGCTTCGGTTTGCCGCAGCTCCCATTGAAAGAAGTAGCGCATGGCCTGCAACTTGCCGCAGTAGTGGTCGGTCGCCTCCATGCTTGCGCCTTGCAGTGCCAAGGTGGCCACCCGCCCTTGCTGGAGCCAGATCCACGCCAGTACGACGCGCCCGAAGGCATCCAGATACAACGTGGCGTTGGCCAACGCCAGATCTGGGTCGTTAAGCTGAAGTGTCGTCAATGTCTCGCTCACACGCACGATTCGGTCGAGCGCGGCGCCCAAGGCGGCAGCCTCTTCGCGCAGGCCGACATCGGCCGCATGCTGTGCGTCGCGGCGAGCGGTGGAAACAAACAGCCGCAAGCCGGCGCCCTGCTCCATCACGACCTTGCGGCCCAGCAAGTCGATGCCGTGGATGGCTTCGGCGCCTTCGTGAATCATGTTCAGGCGCTGGTCGCGGTAGAGCTGCTCCAGCGGATAGTCGCGCGTATAACCAGCACCGCCCAGCACCTGAATGGCCATGTCATTGGCTGCCGCGCCGTAACGCGCCGGCCAGGACTTGACCACGGGCGTGAGCACATCCAGCAAGCGTCGGGCACTGTCGCGCGCCGCTGAGTCCGGGTGTGTATGCTGGTCCTCGAACAGGCTGCAGGCATACAAACACAGGGCCAAGCTACCTTCGGCGTAGGTCTTTTGCGCCAGCAACAAGCGCCGAACGTCGGCATGCTCGACGAGCTTGACCTGCGGTGACAGTGGGTCTTTGTTCGACGGCAGGCGCCCTTGCGGACGCTCACGTGCATAGCTCAGCGATTCGCTAAAACCACGCCAAGCGATACTGGACGACATCACACCCACCCCGATGCGGGCCTCATTCATCATCTGAAACATGTGCGCCAAGCCCTGGTGCTCGCGCCCGATCAACCATCCCACCGCGCCATCGTGCTCACCAAAAGACAGCACCGTGGATGTGGTGTTGCGCCAACCCATTTTGTGAAGCAATCCAGCCAGCGCCACGTCGTTGCGCATGACGGGACCTCCATCGTCACCAATCAGGATCTTGGGCACCAAGAATAACGAAATGCCCTTGACGCCAGCCGGTGCCCCCTGGATGCGAGCCAGCACCATGTGCACAATGTTCTCAGTCAGATTCTGGTCACCGCCGGAGATAAACATCTTCTGGCCGAAGATGCGGTAACTGCCGTCAGCCTGCGGCACAGCCGTGGTTCTGATGTCACCCAGCGCCGAGCCCTGCGACGGCTCGGTCAACGCCATAGTGCCGGCAAAACGACCATCCCCCATCGGCGCCAAGTAGCGCGCCTTCAGATCTGGGCTGCCAAAGGTGCGCAGCAGGTTGGCTGCGCCGATCGTCAACATCGCATAGGACGCCGTGCCCACGTTGGCCGCGTAGAACGCGCTCATTGCCGCGCGCAGCACCACCTCAGGCAGCTGCAGGCCGCCCTCAGCCTTCTCCCAGTGCGCACTCAGGAAGCCCGCATCGGCGACTGACTGCCATGCAGCTTTGATCGGCGCGATAAGCCGAGCCTGGCCGCCATCGAACTTCGGCTCGTTTTCATCGCCTTCGCACAGGTGAGGCGCCAGCAAGTCCTCGGCCAACTGACGAGCCGCGTCCAGCGTAGCGTTGAAGACTTCGCGCGAATGGTCGGCGTACCGCTCTCTCCGCAGCAGAGCCTCCGTATCCAAGAACTCATAGAGCAAGAATGTCAATTCACGTTCACTGATAGTGCTTGCCATGCAAAGGTTATCCAATGTTGAAACCAAAATACCGAGCGAGCGCTCGGTCGCTATATTGGCGGAGTCTACAATCGTCTGCAAGAATGGTCAAACTTCCTTTACTGACATCACCAAGGGTCAGCCTTCCTTGAGATGTCTTGGCTACGCTGCTCAACACATGGCGCTTGATCTCGCACCCCGCTTCACTTTTGCTGCTTTCAAGCAGGTCAATCCCGTTCCGCCCGACACGTTGTGGGAGTTGGTTTATGCGCGCAACGCCGACTTCATCCAAGTCAAGCGAGTCCCAGCCGCCTTGGGCAATCTGCGCAGCATCTTTGAGGCAACGTTCAAGCTAGCCAACCAAGCGGGCTTTGGCGCGATGACACTGCGCGACCTCTCGAAGGCCACAGGCCTGTCCATGGGAGGGCTGTACGGCTACCTGCAAAGCAAGGACACGCTTGCGGCCATGATCGAAGACCTGATCCGATACATCGGTCGAGAAATCCCAACCTGGTTCGATCACGACACGCTCTCACCCATTGAGCGCATTGATGGCGCCTTGCGCGCGCACGTATTCATGTCCGAACTTCTTCAGCCTTGGTTCTATTTTGTTTTCATGGAATCGCGCGTCTTAAGCACAGAGCAACGCAAAGTGGCCAGAGCGGCTGAACAAGGTTTTCAAGAGTCCCTGGCTCGACAGATCGAGAAACTCCACGGCATTGATGACCGGCAAGCTTTTCTGTTGGCCTCGCACCTGCAGAGCGTCGCCCAGGACTGGCACGTGAAGCGCTGGAAATACAAGGCTGCAAAGATCAACGTCGACGAATTCGCGAACAGCTTGAGCGACCTGATCAGGTTGCAGTTGGCCACTCGATCACATATCGGCTAGGGGTTGGGTCGCATCGTGCCGCGAAGGGGATATCCGAGTTGGCACTGCGCGGTTTTGCTGGTCAATGGTCGGTCGGCGTCAACACGGTCGAGCAAGGATCTGGTGTTGCGGCCGTACCAGCCTTTGATTTTTAAGAGGGGTTTGTCGCAATGAAAGAACCCTCAATCAAACTGCGTTTGGGTCCCTTGCCCAAGACCGAAATGGTCACGGTCACCGTCACGGCCGACTTGAAGTCCAACTGGACGCCTATGCGGAGGTGTACCGCCACGTGCACGCACCGACCGATGTCCTCACCTTGGTGCCCCACATGATCGCCGCGTTCATTGAACGGGACCGCGGATTCAAGGCCATGCGCGCGACCGCCTGCACGAGCGGCAACACCCACCCAGTAGGCCCCGCGCCCTACCCTGCCCCTCGCTGCACTTGGCTGCGGCGGGTGGGCGCCGATGGACATCGACGGCAATCTATGGACGTGCGCGGCAGCGATGGCTGCTGCGGTGAACGTCAAAGGAGTGCCCTATGCCTGCATCGACCCATCGCACTGCGAAAGATCACAGCGCCAATGACCTGGCCGCGCAGTGCGCATTGCAGGCAGCACAACTGCTGCAGCAGGCGCTGATGCTCATGGGCGTCGAATCTCACCCAGCCTACGCGGAGTTTCGATGGCCTGATCGGTTGTTGAAGCTTCCAGAGGTGGAGCGGCTGACCGGGCTTTGTCGTTCGACCATCTACGAGCACATGCAGAAGGGGACGTTCCCAAAATCCGTGAAGGTGGGCCGCAGAGCGGCCACATGGTCGGAGAGTGCGGTGCAGACCTGGATTGCGGACCGGGTCGAAGGCCGCACGCTGGGCCAGACCATCCGCCGAACGGCAAGATCTGCCGACGTGGAATTGCAACAGTCGCAGGTGCCAGAAAATTTAGGACACCGTTAGGACACGGAGCCCCAGAAAGACTAAAGGGTTAGCAGGAACTAACCTGCTAACCCTCGTCAATATTGGTCGGCGTGGCGGGATTCGAACTCGCGACCCCTTGCACCCCATGCAAGTGCGCTACCAGGCTGCGCTACACGCCGACAAGCCTCATATTATAGCTGGCTATTTTGGCGATTCAGACTTGGACACTCAGAAGCTCGCGAATTTCCAGCAGTTCGCGCCGCACCCCAATCCATTCCGCACCCGAGTTCTGGCTCACTGGCTTGGTCAAGGCTTGGTCAGCCCCACCCACCAGCAGTGGTTCTGCGACCGCAAAGTCAATCACCTCGATCGCGTCATCGTCTTCATGACGACGCTTATCACGTTCGGCCTGCACGAGTTCCTGCAGTTTGTTGCGCGCGCCACTGATGGTGAACCCCTGGTCATACAACAGCTCGCGTATGCGACGGATCATCAGGACTTCGTGGTGCTGGTAGTAGCGCCGATTACCTCGTCGCTTCATCGGACGCAACTGGGTAAATTCCTGCTCCCAATACCGCAGCACATGCGGCTTCACACCGCATAGCTCGCCCACTTCACCGATGGTGAAGTAGCGTTTGGCGGGGATAGGAGGCAGCGTTTTTTCCATGAAAATCAAGGCGGTAGAGACCGAACCTTGAAATTTACTCTAACACAAGCCAACGTGGTTGAGAGCAACAAAATTTCCGCACAAACTGTTGCAAATGCCACTGTGAGGCGACTCACCACATTGGACAGATGAAAACTTTCGGCGTAAAAATGCCCGGGACTCAGCGTCGCCGGGCTTTTTTCAGATCGGGGGATCAGTTGCCGATCACTGCCGTTTGCACTTGCTCCTTGAGCTTCGGGCTGGCGTGAAAAGTGACAACGCGGCGCGCCTCAATGGCCACCGGTTCACCAGTGCGCGGGTTGCGGCCGGGTCGCGGTGCTTTGGTGCGGATCTGAAAGTTGCCGAAACCGGAAATTTTCACATCGGTGCCTTCGACCAGACTGTCCGTGATCAGATCGAAGAATGCATCGATCATGTCCTTGGATTCACGCTTGTTCAGCCCAATCTGGTCAAACAGCAGTTCAGCCAGCTGTGCTTTGGTCAGCGCCGGGGTCTCCAGGCTTTCGACAGCAAGTTCCATGTGTTGATGCTCCATCCTGGTTTTTGTTTGCTCAGGCACGCAGGCGGGCAGCCACACGCTGAGTGAGTGATTCGAGTGCGCCTTTGACCACTGCATCGATCTCGTCGTCGGTCAGTGTAGCGTCGTCCCGATTCAGGGTCAGGCGCACGGCCAGGCTCTTTTCATCAGCAGCCAGGCCACCCGCTGGGACATCACTCTGCTTCTTCGGCCGGTACACGTCGAACAGCACCGCGTGCCGTAGCAGGTCACCCCCGCCGGCATGAACCGCATCCATCACCGCCGCATGTGTGACCGACTCCTTGACCACGATCGCCAAATCGCGCTCCACCGGCTGGTGGCGGCTCACGGTCTGGAACACCGGCACGTCACGCTGCAGTACGGCGTCGAGCGCGAGTTCAAACATCAGTGGTGCCTGGGCCAGGTCGTAGCTCTGACGCCACTTCGGGTGCAGTTCGCCCACATGGCCGATGCAGCGCTCGCCCAGCCACACGCTGGCACAGCGGCCAGGATGCATGGCAGGATGTTCGCCCGGCTTGAACGTCGGCTGCAGCGGCGCCAGCAGGGCCTGCACATCACCCTTAATATCGAAAAAGTCGACATTGCGTTCGGCACTGCCCCACTGCAGGGTGTCCAAGCCACCATAGGCCAGACCGGCCACACGCATGGGTTGGTCAAAGCCAGCCACGGTGGTGTCGCTGTCCTTTACTGCAACGTCTTTGCGGAACACGCGGCCCAACTCGAACAGGCGCACGCGCTGCGCCTTGCGGTCCAGGTTGAACTTGAGCACCGCGATCAGGCTGCCCAGCAGTGACGAGCGCATCACGCTCATCTGGCTGGCGATCGGATTCAGCAGTTTGATCGGGTTGGCATTGCCGGCCAGCTCGTGCTCCCAGCGCTCTTCCACAAAGCTGAAGTTGATGGTTTCCTGGTAGCCCAATTGTGCCAGCTGACGGCGCACGGCAAACGGCCCGCGCTTGGCTTCGGTGCGCAGCTTGGCGGTGATGGGCGCCAGAGGCGGGTTGGTGGGCAGTTGCTCGTAGCCGATGACACGCGCCACCTCTTCGATCAGGTCTTCTTCGATCTGCAGGTCAAAGCGGAAGGCCGGTGGCGCGACGGTGATCGTGCCCTCGCCCTCGGTCACATCCAGGCCGAGACGGCGCAGTGCACCCGCACATTGCTCCTGCGTCACCGGCATGCCAATCACCTTGGCCGCTCGGGCCACGCGCAGCGTGACCGGCTTGCCCTCGGGCAAGGCCAGGATCTGGTCGTCCAGCGGGCCGGCCTGGCCACCGCAGATGTCCAGCACCAGTTGCGTGATGCGTTCAACGTGCTCGACGGTCGTGGACGGGTCCACACCGCGTTCGAAGCGGTGGCCGGCGTCGGTGCTGAAGTTGTAGCGGCGCGAACGGCCAGCGATCGCCTTGGGCCACCAGAAGGCGGCTTCGATGAAGATGCTGGTGGTGTCGTCGGACACCGCCGTAGCATCGCCGCCCATGATGCCGGCCAGTGATTCGACTTCCTTGTCGTCGGCGATCACGCCGACACTGCCATCGACTGTCACCGTGTTGCCGTTGAGCAGCTTGAGTTGTTCACCCTCGCGACCCCAGCGCACCTGCAATCCTCCGTGGATTTTGTCGAGGTCGAAGATGTGCGAGGGGCGGCCCAGCTCGAACATCAAGTAGTTGGAAATGTCCACCAATGGGGAAATACTGCGCTGGCCGCAGCGCGCCAGGCGCTCGATCATCCAGGCTGGCGTGGCAGCGCGCGTGTCCACACCGCGCACAACGCGACCACTGAAGCGACCACACAAATCAGAAGCCTGAACGCTCACCGGCAAGCGGTCTTGAATCTGCACCGACGCAGCAGGAAACTCGGGCTGCAGCAGCGACGCGCCGGTCAGGGCCGATACCTCACGCGCGATGCCGTACACACTCAGGCAGTGCGCCAGATTGGGCGTGAGCTTGAGGGTGAACAGCATGTCGTCAAGTCCCAGCTGCTCGCGGATGTTGCGGCCAATCACAGCCTCATCATTCAGCTCCAGCAGGCCGCTGCTCTCTTCAGAAATTTGCAGTTCTTTGGCTGAGCACAACATGCCCTGGCTTTCGACACCGCGCAGCTTGCCCAGCTTGATGGCAAAGGGCCTACCGTCTTCACCGGGCGGCAACAGCGCACCCACGGTGGCACACGGAATCTTGATGCCCGCACGCGCGTTGGGCGCGCCGCAGACGATGCTCAGCGGAGCGCCCTGCCCCACGTCCACCTGGCACACGCGCAGGCGGTCGGCGTTGGGGTGTTGTTCGGCGCTCAGGATCTGGCCCACCACCACGCCGGTGAAGGCGGGCGCGAACGGGCGCAGTTCTTCGACCTCCAGACCGGCCATGGTCAGGGTGTCGGCCAGCTGCTGGCTGGTCAGGGATGGATTGCAAAAGGCACGCAGCCAGGATTCGGGGAATTGCATGGTGGTTGCTTATCGAAACTGGCTGAGGAAACGCACGTCACCGTCAAAGAACAGGCGCAAGTCATTCACGCCGTAGCGCAGCATGGTCAGACGGTCCGGCCCCATGCCGAAGGCGAAGCCGATGTAACGCTCGGGATCCAGGCCCATGTTGCGCACCACATTCGGGTGCACCTCACCAGAACCCGCCACCTCCAGCCAGCGGCCGGCCAGCGGGCCACTCTGGAACTGGATATCGATCTCGGCGCTGGGCTCGGTGAACGGGAAGAAGCTGGGGCGGAAACGCAGCACCAGGTCATCGGACTCAAAGAAGGTGCGGCAAAAATCGGTGAAGACAACCTTGAGGTCCTTGAAGCTCACGTTTTCGCCGATCCACAGGCCCTCGCACTGGTGGAACATGGGCGAGTGCGTGGCATCGCTGTCCACGCGGTAGGTGCGGCCCGGCGCGATGACACGGATCTCCGGCATGGGCAGGCCAGCATCCAGCGCCGCTCGGTGACGTTTGACATGCTGCACTGCATGCCGGATCTGCATCGGGCTGGTGTGGGTGCGCAGCAAGTTGGGCGCTTTGGCACTGCCACCTTCCACATAAAAGGTGTCGTGCATGGAACGCGCCGGATGGTCCTCAGGCGTGTTCAGTGCGGTGAAGTTGAACCAGTCAGACTCGATCTCGGGGCCTTCGGCCACTTCAAAACCCTGCGAACCGAAGATCGCTTCGATGCGCTCCAGCGTCAGGCTCACGGGGTGCAAACCGCCCTGACCACGCTGACGACCCGGCAGACTCACGTCGAGCGCTTCGGCCTTGAGCTGGGCTTCGAGTTCCGCATCGGCCAGCGCCTGGCGCCTCGCATTGAGGGCACCCTCGATGGCCTGCTTGGCCACGTTGATCGCGGCTCCACGGGTCTTTTTCTCCTCAACCGGGAGTGCCGCCATGCCCTTCATCAGCTCGGTGATGCGACCCGATTTGCCCAGGTACTGGGCCTTGGCATTTTCCAGATCGGCCGGGGTGGCGGCTTGCGCGAAGCCAGCGCGGGCGCTGTCAACCAGTGCGTCCAACTCGTTCATGTGTTTCTAGTGCTGAGAAATGAAAAAAGGGGCTGAGAGCACCGAGGGAATCCCTCAAGCCTCAACCCCTTTGAGCGACGGGAAACCGCCATCACCCTTGCAGGCAACGGCGTCTTCCGCCGTGAATCAAGCGGCCAGCTTGGCTTTGACTTGCTCCACGATGCTGTTGAAAGCAGCAACGTCGTTCACGGCCAGATCGGCCAGAACCTTGCGGTCAATCTCGATCTGGGCCTTCTTCAGGCCGTTGGCGAACTGGCTGTACGTCAGGCCGCAAGCACGTGCACCGGCGTTGATACGCGCGATCCACAGCTGACGGAAAACGCGCTTCTTGGTGCGGCGGTCACGGTAGGCATACTGACCGGCCTTCATCACCGCCTGTTTGGCGATGCGGAAGACGTTACCGCGGCGACCGCGGAAACCTTTGGCAAGGGCGAGAACTTTTTTGTGACGGGCGCGTGCCGTTACACCACGTTTGACGCGAGGCATGTGTGACTCCTTGTTCGTCGTTGATCAAATACCCATGCCGGGCAGCATCTGCGCCATGTGACCCATATTGGTCTCATGGACAGTCACTGCTCCACGCAGGTGGCGCTTGGTCTTGGTGGACTTCTTGGTCAGGATGTGACGTTTGAAGGCTTGACCGCGCTTGACGGTGCCACCGGGACGAACGCGGAATCGCTTCTTCGCGCTGCTCTTGGTCTTCATTTTGGGCATCTTCATGCTCCTTTTCATTTGTGCTCGTGAGGCGCCGCGAACCTTCCGCGGACTTGTTGGCCCCGAGCCACTTTTATGAAAGGCCTTGCAGCCTTTCTTCGGCATCTGGCCTTTCAGCCAGCGCCTCGAACCGGCAGGAGACTACCCTGCCAGTCCAATTCTGTTTGCCCCTGAATATTTCAGGTTGCCGGCTGCTCAGCGTTTTGCGCTGCCGCCTCGGGCGCCTTGGCACCACCCGCCTTCTTGCGTCCAGGTGCGATCATCATGATCATCTGGCGCCCTTCCAGCTTGGGAAACTGCTCCACGATGATCGAATCAGCCAGCTCATCACGAATGCGGTTCAACAACGCCAAGCCCAAGTCCTGGTGCGTGATCTCGCGGCCACGAAAGCGCAGCGTGATCTTGCACTTGTCGCCATCATCAAGAAAGCGCCGGATGTTGCGCATCTTGATGTTGTAGTCACCGTCGTCGGTGCCCGGGCGGAACTTGATTTCCTTGATTTCAATGACCGTCTGCTTGGCCTTCGCTTCCGCTGCCTTCTTCTGTTCCTGGTACTTGAACTTGCCGTAGTCCATCAGGCGACAGACTGGAGGCACTGCGGTGGCCGCAATCTCGACCAGATCCACATCCAGCTCACCGGCCATGCGCAGTGCTTCCATCAGACTGACAATACCCAATGGTTCGTTCTCTGGTCCATTGAGGCGAACCTCGGGAGCCATGATTTCACGGTTCAGTCTGTGTGCACGCTCTTCACGTTGGCGGCGGTCGCGAAAATTGGTAGCTATGGTGTATTCCTTGATGTGGGCTGTTCAGACAGGTGGGCGACCTTCGTCACCCTCAATGCACGAGCCCTGAGCACCGCAGCAAGGGACATCAACCGGATGTTTGACTTCAAACTTTGGATGAGACGTCTGCCGCAATCAGTCTGGAAAACTCTTCCAGCGGCATGACCCCGAGGTCTTTGTTACCTCGTGCCCGAACAGCCACGGCACCAGCGGCCTTCTCTTTGTCGCCCACGACAAGGATGTAAGGCCGCTTTTGCAACGCGTGCTCCCGTATTTTATACGTTATTTTCTCGTTGCGCAGATCGGTCTCGACTCTAAGCCCTTGATTCTGCAGAGATTTCGCGATTTCACGACAGTAGTCGGCTTGTGAATCGGTGATATTGAGCACCGAAACCTGCACGGGCGCGAGCCAGACGGGCAAGGCGCCCGCGTGCTCCTCAATCAAAATTCCGATGAATCGCTCCAGGCTGCCGACAATGGCGCGGTGCAGCATGACCGGGCGATGACGTGCGCCATCTTCGCCCACGTATTCGGCATCCAGCCTCTCGGGCATGGAGAAATCCACCTGGATCGTGCCGCACTGCCACTGGCGTCCGATGGCATCCTTCAGCGTGTATTCAATTTTGGGACCGTAGAACGCGCCCTCGCCTGGGGAGATTTCAAACTCGCACCCAGAGGCGCGCAAACTCTCCATCAAGGCGTGCTCAGCCTTGTCCCAGCTCTCATCGCTGCCGATACGGGCATCGGGCCGGGTGGCGATCTTGTAGATGATGTTCTTGAAACCGAAGTCGGCGTAAACCTTCTGCAACAACGCGGTGTAGGCCACGCACTCGCCCAGGATCATGTCTTCGGTACAGAAGATATGGCCGTCGTCCTGCGTGAACGCGCGCACGCGCATGATGCCGTGCAAGCCGCCCGTGGGCTCGTTGCGGTGGCACTGGCCAAACTCGCCATAGCGCAATGGCAGATCGCGATAGCTCTTGATGCCCTGCTTGAAAATCAGAATGTGACCGGGGCAATTCATCGGCTTGAGCGCGTAATCACGCTTCTCCGACTCGGTGGTGAACATGTTGTCGCGGTACTTGTCCCAGTGCCCCGTCTTTTCCCACAGACCCTTGTCCAGAATCTGCGGGCCTTTGACCTCCTGATAGCCGTTGTCACGGTAGACCTGTCGCATGTACTGCTCGACGCCTTGCCACACCGTCCAGCCCTTGGGGTGCCAGAACACGGTGCCGGGCGAATGCTCGTCGATGTGAAAAAGGTCCAGTTCGCGACCCAGCTTGCGGTGGTCGCGTTTTTCGGCCTCCTCCAGCATCGTCAGGTGCTGCTGGAGCTCGTCTTTGGTGGCCCAGGCCGTGCCATAGATGCGCTGCAACATCTCATTGCGATGATCGCCACGCCAGTAGGCACCCGCCACCTTCATCAGCTTGAAGTGTTTGAGCTTGCCCGTGCTCGGCACGTGTGGGCCACGGCACAGGTCTTCAAACTGGCCTTCACGGTACAGCGACACCTCTTCGTTGCTCGGGATGCTCGCAATGATTTCTGCCTTGTAGTGCTCGCCCATTCCCTTGAAGTACGCCACAGCTTCGTCGCGCGGCAACACGCGGCGCACCACGGGCTCGTCCTTGTTGGCCAGCTCGGTCATCTTCTTCTCGATGGCAACCAGGTCTTCCGGAGTGAACGGCCGCTTGTACGAGAAATCGTAGAAGAAACCGTGCTCGATGACTGGGCCGATGGTCACTTGGGCATCAGGGAACAAATCCTTGACCGCATAGGCCAGCAAGTGGGCGGTGGAGTGGCGGATGACCTCAAGGCCATCCGCGTCTTTGGCAGTGATGATGGACAGCGGACTGTCAGCCGTGATCTGGAAGCTGGTGTCCACCACCTTGTCACCAATTTTGCCGGCCAGTGCAGCCTTGGCCAGACCCGAGCCAATCGAGGCCGCCACTTCGGCCACCGTGACCGGGCCAGGGAACTCGCGTTGGGAGCCATCGGGAAGCGTGATTTGAAGCATGGGAAGTCCAAAAACAAAAAAGCGCGGCATGGGCCGCGCTGGAAGTGAGAAAGAAGGAATCGGGCAGGCGCGAACTGCGGGCCTCAAGAGGCCAGAGAAAACATCTCGGTAGTTCGCGGTGTCATAACCAGTTCGCCTTTCGATTTCTTGAAAACGTCAAAACTGCATTTTACCAGCCTGCCCGGCACCAAATCAAACTGCTCCACCGCAGGCTTCGGTTAGTTGCACTGCGTCCCCAGCGTCGGCTGAATGAGACACGCAGAACCTCCTTTGGCAGCACATGAGCCCACTGCGCGGCTGTCCGCCTCTTCCTTGGAGCCCGCGCTGCCGACCCCCCAGGCCCCATTGGTGCCTCGCGCCAGCGATCCGCACTCACCGTATCCGGAGAACTCCAGCGCCACGGTACAAACAGCCGCACCACCACATTCAAAAACGGCGTCGCTGTTGGCCTCTGGCTGCGACGAGTAGTTAACAGAGATAGCGCCCACTCCAGTCGATGGGTTGACCGCAATGGCCCCTCGCGGTGTTGAGTCACTACCCCCACCTCCGCAGGCGGCCACCACCGATGCAACGACCAAGACAGTCAGCAGTTTCCAGTTGATTCGCACTTGAAGTTCTCCTTGTTCCTCGATAAAGCCGTTCTACCCGCGTGACCCATGCAAATCCTGCACAAGCGCCGCCAAGCGCCAAATGCGTCTAGTCTATCGTTCGCCATACCCGCGGCGTGTATGAAATTGGCGACAGCAAGAACATGGCCCGGTCACGCCAAGGCGCACCGGGCCACTCCATTAGGGCTCTATTAGCTGGGCGACGTGCACCCTCTGGCTCTCAGTGGAACTGCTCTTCTTCGGTCGAACCGGTCAGGGCCTTCACGCTGGAAGAACCGCCCTGGATCACGGTGGTCACGTCGTCGAAGTAGCCGGCGCCCACTTCCTGCTGGTGCGACACGAAGGTGTAGCCTTTGTCGCGAGCGGCAAACTCCTGCTCCTGCACCATTTCGGTGTAGTGCTTCATGCCTTCGCCGCGGGCGTAGGCGTGGGCGAACTGGAAGGTGTTGAACCAGTTAATGTGGATACCGGCCAGCGTGATGAACTGGTAGCGATAGCCCAGCGCTGCCAGGTCTTCCTGGAAGGAAGCGATCTGCTTGTCGTCCAGGTTCTTCTTCCAGTTGAAAGAAGGCGAGCAGTTGTAAGACAGCAGCTTGCCCGGGCAGGCGGCTTGCACGGCTTGCGCGAATTCACGGGCAAAGCCGATGTCCGGCACACCGGTCTCGCACCACACCAGGTCGGCGTAGGGCGCGTAGGCCACGCCGCGGCTGATGGCTTGCTCCAGACCGTTCTTGACGCGGTAGAAGCCTTCTTGCGTACGCTCGCCGGTCAGGAAGGGCTTGTCGTTGGCGTCGTGGTCACTGGTGATCAGGTTGGCGGCTTCCGCGTCGGTGCGGGCCAGCACGATGGTGGACACACCCATCACGTCGGCCGCGAAGCGGGCCGCGATCAGCTTCTCGCAAGCTTCCTGCGTGGGCACGAGCACCTTGCCACCCATGTGGCCACACTTCTTCACGGCGGCCAGCTGGTCTTCGAAGTGAACGCCAGCGGCACCGGCGGCGATCATGTTCTTCATCAGTTCGAAGGCGTTCAGCACACCGCCGAAACCGGCTTCTGCGTCGGCTACGATCGGCAGGAAGTAGTCCACGAAGTCTTTGGAACCCGGCTCGATGCCACGGCCCCACTGGATTTCGTCAGCGCGCTTGAAGGTGTTGTTGATGCGGCGGACCATGGTCGGCACCGAGTCGTAGGCGTACAACGACTGGTCGGGGTACATGGTTTCGCTGGTGTTGCCGTCGGCGGCAACTTGCCAGCCCGACAGGTACACGGCTTCCAGACCGGCCTTGGCCTGCTGCATGGCTTGGCCAGCGGTGATGGCGCCGAAGGCATTGACGTAACCCTTCTTGGCACCGCCGTTGACCTTGTCCCACAGCTTCTCGGCGCCGCGCTTGGCCAGCGTGTGCTCGATCTGCATGCTGCCGCGCAGGCGCACGACGTCAGCGGCGGAGTAGCCGCGCTTCACACCCTTCCAGCGCGGGTTGGTGGCCCAGTCTTTTTCCAGGGCTTCGATCTGCTGTTGACGGCTCAGTTGCTCGTTGAAGGATTGGGGCATTTGAAGACTCTCCGTGTGGTTGATGAAAAGGGGTCGGCGTGGTCACCAAGCAAGCCAGATGCCGATGTATGAACTTTAAGTCTTATAGAAGAGTTTTGAAAGCTCTTATGTCTTATAGAAGACAAAAAAATACTTGTTTAAAATCAACATTCTTTTTGTCATATTTCTCAATATAGAAATTATTCTCTTGTATTGAGAAATTTTTGCGCACTGCAACAGATTGAGTTTTCACATTAAGAAATAACACTCTCTCATTCCGGAATAACAAGCGTGAGGCCTGCGATGCACGAACCGCGCACGCGCCGGACCTGCCTGAGAGGCACGTTTTTCGTGCGAACAACCTGCACAGGAAGATGCGCAAAAGCATGAAAGGCTGCTTCGGGCATGATCTGCGCCCATGGTTTCCTCTCTCTCCAAAAGTCCCGCTGCCAAACGTTGGTGGGCATACACGAGCCTGGCTTTGAGCATGTCACTGGTCGGCAGCTATGTAGCGTTGTCCAAACCGCTGGTGCTGGTCTTTCCCGTTTTCCTGCTGGCCTGGCTGCGGTTCGGAATTGGGGGGCTCGCCATGTGGCGCTGGCTGCGCAAGCCGGCAGACGAACCTGCCATCTCGCCGCGCACGCGCCGTCTGCTGTTCCTTGAGTCCTTCCTGGGCAACTTCCTCTTTTCGATCTGCATGCTGTTCGGCGTCAGCCTGACCACGGCCGTGGCTGCTGGCGTGGTGATGTCGTCCATCCCGGCGGTGGTGGCGGTTCTGAGCCGAATCTTCCTGAAAGAACGCATCGGCCGCAGGACAACCGCCGCCATCGCTTGCGCAGCTCTCGGTATCGGCTTGTTTTCACTGCAAAAACCAGCCGCCGGTATCGCCATTGCGCTAGAGACGACCTTCCTGGGACTGGGTTATTCCGTGTGGGGCAACCTGCTGGTATTTGCTGCGGTGGTGTGCGAAGCGTCTTACGTTGTGATCGGCAAAAAACTGACAGAGGGTCTCGGCCCCAAGCGGATCTCGGCCATCATCAACCTCTGGGGGTTTGCGCTTGTCACGCCGTTCGGCCTGTGGGCGGCGTGGCACTTCGACTTTGCGGTGGTCAGTGGTGGGATCTGGGGTCTGCTCGTGTTTTATGGCCTTGCGGCCAGTGTGTGGACCGTCTGGCTGTGGATGACCGGGTTGAAAACTGTTCCGGCCTCGCGCGCAGGTGTGTTCACCGTCATGCTCCCGGTGAGTGCCGCAGCTATTGGCGTGCTGTTCATGGGAGAACGGTTGACCCCCTTGCAGATGCTCGCGTTCGGCATCGCGCTCCTGGGTCTGGTCCTGGCCACCCTGCCCGTTCGCCAGTCGACCAAGGGTTGACCCGTTTCAGCCACCGCTCACAGGCAAAACAAACCCGTGGGGTTGGTCAGTCCCATCCAGAGCGCCCAGCCAGAAGTCAGTGCCAGCGCCAGACCGGCCAACCGGATGGCCCAAGCACCCGATTGACCACCCCGCAGGCGCAGCAACAGCCAGGGTGCGGCCGTCAGGGAAATGGATGTGCCCAACGAAAACAACGCCATGATGGCCGCGCCTTCGAACACATTCGCAGAGAGCGAAGCCACCAACAAGGCGGAATACAGCAAACCGCACGGCATGAACGCCCAACCGACACCCAGCACAATCGGCGCACGGGGACCCAAGCGGGTCAACACCGGCCGCGCCTTGCGCCACAGCGATTGGCCCAGGCTGTCGATCCAGGCGGGCTGGCGCGCTTGCCAGATCAGCGCCAGCCCCAGGAGAAATGCCGCCGCGTGGAACATGGTCCAGACCGGTCTGATCGCTATGGTGTTGGTCCCCAGCACCGCGAGCCCCTGGACCGATCCCGCGGCGAAGGCGCCGAACAGCGAGTATCCCAGCATGCGACTGAACTGGAACGACCACAGCGCCCGCGTGCTGCGCTCCCCGGCCGCGCGGCTGATGCCGGCGCAGGCAGCACCGCACATGGCGACACAGTGAGGTCCGCCCACAATGCCCATGAACAGAGCCGTGATCGCCATGGAAGTTTGCATGAAGGAACTCTAGCAGCGTGCGGGTCTTTGCCTACAGAGGCAAAGTCAAACCTGCCCCACCGGCAGTGGTCTTTTGTCCCCCGCGAGCCGGGACCCGCCCCGGCTCCATGAACTGATCGTTCAAATGATCTTTGAAAACCGCGCCCGGTCCAGATCAACCTGCAGGTTCTTGTCGAACACCATGGCAATGGCCCGAACCAGATACCACCCTGTCGGTGTGACCTGAACACCGCTGTCATCCAGTGTGACCAAGCCGTGTTCGGCCAGCCCGGCCAGCACTTCGAGCTCGCGCGCGAAATAGCTCTTGAATTCGATCAGGTGCCCCAGCTCGATCGACTCGTACTGCAACTGCCCCTGGCACATGACGGACATGATGACCGCACGACGCAGCAGGTCATCGCGTGTGAGCACGAGCCCCCGCACAATGGGCAGCTTGCCCTGATCAAGGGCATCGTAATACTCCTCCAGCGTCTTGGCATTCTGGCTGTAGGTGGCACCGATGCGACCGATGGCGGAAACCCCCAATGCGATCAGATCGCAGTCGGGCTGCGTGCTGTAGCCTTGGAAGTTGCGGTGCAAGCGGCCTTGGCGCTTGGCCACAGCGAGTGCATCCGTCGGCAAAGCGAAATGGTCCATGCCCACGTACACATACCCGGCATCGCTCATGGCATCCAGCGACGCAGACAACATGGACAACTTGTCGCCAGGGCTGGGCAGCTCTGCCGAAATGATGCGGCGCTGGGGCTTGAAGCGGGAAGGGAGATGCGCGTAGGCGTAGAGCGCAATGCGGTCCGGGCGCAACTGATTCACCTGAGCGAGTGTGCGCGCGAACGACTCGGGCGTCTGCAGCGGCAGACCGTAGATCAGGTCCACGTTGACCGACTCGAAACCGATCTTGCGTGCGGTTTCCACCAGCGCGAACACCTGCTCGGCGGGTTGCACGCGGTGCACCGCCTTTTGAACGGCGGGGTCAAAATCCTGAACACCAAAACTGAGGCGGTTGAAACCCAGTCTCGCCAAGGTCTGAAGCCGCTGGTCGGTCACAGTCCGGGGGTCCACCTCAATCGAATACTCACCACCCGGCACCAACGTGAAGTTGCGCCGGATCATCGTCATGAGATCCTCAAGCTCTGCATCGGATAAAAAGGTGGGCGTGCCGCCACCCAGGTGCAACTGGGACACGCTGTGCCCCTTGCCAAAATGCTGGACCTGCAACTCCACTTCACGCGACAGGTAGCGCAGATATTCGGCCGCCCGTTCGTGGTGCTTGGTGATGACCTTGTTGCAGGCGCAGTAATAACAAACCGACTCGCAGAACGGGATGTGCACATAGATGCTGAGCGGCAGTGCCAGCGAGCCGGCCCTGCGCTGCTCCAGTGCTTGTATATAGTCGCCCTCGGTGAACGCTTCGACAAAGCGGTCAGCCGTCGGGTACGACGTGTACCGCGGACCGGGAACATCGAATCGCTTGAGCAATTCATCGGAAATGGCGTGACTCACAGACTGTTCTCCAATACTGAGCCCTGAATGTGCACCACGCTCGCAAATCATCCCTTGATCTTGATCAATCGCCCGTGTGTTCACAGTTTTTCGTTCCAGCAAGGGGCGTGGCACACGGCCATTTCCTCGACACAAGTCCCAGCTATGCGTTAAGCTCACCACCGATTTCCGGATAATTTATGGACGCACAAAGCATCAAAGTCGCCTGTTCGAGTTGCAACCTGCGGGAACTGTGTCTGCCCATGGGGCTCAACTCCGACGAAATGGACAAGCTCGACAACGTCATCTCGGCGCGGCGTCGCATCAAGCGCGGGTCGGCACTTTTCAGCACAGGCGACCGGTTCACCTCGCTCTACGCGGTGCGCTCTGGTTTTTTCAAGACCTGCGTCACCACGGCCGATGGCCGGGATCAAGTGACCGGCTTCCAGATGACAGGCGAAATCATCGGCTTGGATGGCATCGTGAGCGACCGCCATTCCTGTGATGCCATCGCACTGGAAGATGCTGAAGTTTGTGTGATGCCGTTTGATCAGGTGGAGGAACTCTCCAGAGAGTTCACCACCCTCCAGCACCATGTGCACAAAATCATGAGCCGCGAAATCGTGCGCGACCACAGCGTCATGCTGCTGCTGGGCAGCATGCGCGCGGAAGAACGCCTCGCCGCGTTCCTGCTGAACCTGGTGCAGCGCCTGCACGCCCGCGGCTTCTCCCAGTCGGAACTGATCCTACGGATGACCCGCGAAGAAATTGGCAGCTATCTCGGCATGAAGCTTGAGACGGTCAGCCGCACCTTCTCCAAATTCGTGGACGAAGGCATCATCGAAGTCAAACAGCGTTACGTCCACATCAAGAGCACCGACGGGCTCAAGCTGATTGTGAATCCCCCGACCTGTCCCTGAACCCAGCCTTCACTCAAAACAAAAGCCCCAGCGGATTGACACCTCGCTGGGGCTTTTGTTTTGAAATATGCGGTGGGTCGTTCAGCCACAAGATCCGTTCTTGGCGCAATCCTGGGGCCGCTGATCCGGCGGGACAGGACATCGGTTGACCTCAAAGGGTGACATGGCCAACAAGGTGGTGAGCGCGCTCGACACCATGGCCACGATCCAGAAAGTGAAAAATGCCAAGGTGTAGACCGCTGGGCGGGACAACTCCAGCGGCGCTCCAAACCAGTGGAGATCGCTGGGATCGATCATGGCAAACACGATCATTTCCAGCACTGCAGCAACCAAAAACGCTGGCCACGCGATCCACATCCATCTTTGAGCCGTCATTCCTGTTTCTCCTCGGGTGTTGTTGTGATCGATTCCAGGTACGGACACCGGTGCAACGGCGCCATCTCAGCCACAGAACGGGATGGTCGCAGTGGTGACGCTATTCCTTCGCCTGCGGGACCACAGGCGATGCTGCGTGGTTTCGGGCCTGGTGGGCCGGCTGAAGTTTGATCAGCGCTTCAGCTCGGGCCTTTCCGTCCAGCATCTGGGCGGCTTTCAGGTCTCGCTCAAAATCGGCCTTGTTGAGCACAGGATCGGCACCCTTCACGGCGATGACGGCCGTGATGATGGCAGCCACCACGACCACCAATGGCCCGCCCACGACCAGCCACATGTGGGGAACACGCCACCAGGGAATCGGTGGCTGTTCACTGGACGGAGATTTAAGTGTTGTGGTGTTCATGGTGTTTTCTGAGTCGGTTTGAATGCAGGCAAGCGGTGCTCATCGCGGCACCAGAAAGGCGGCTTTTTCCGTGACAGTAATGCCAGCATCTTCGGCCGCCTTGATCTCGAAATGAATGGGGTGAGACCCGGTGTCTGCAGCGCCCGGCGGGATCTGCACACGAATGACCGCAGAGCGCACTTCCGTCGGCAACACTTCAATCTCTGATTCCGAGGCAATGGCGATGCCCGGCAACCCGGAAACGCTGATCAGATAGCGTTGCGTGCTCTCGGTCGCATTCATCACCTGCAAACGAAAAACGTTCTCAATGCGTCCCTGCTCAACCATGCGGGCCAAGGCGCCGCGGTCCCGGATCACGTCAACCTTGAGCGGCTTGCGCAGGAACAGGCTGACCATGACGGCAAGGGTGATCGCCAGCAAAATGCCCGTGTAGACCAGCACCCGCGGGCGCATGGCCCGACGGATCATCTGCTGGGTGTTCCAGCCTTGTGCAATACCGTTCTGGGTTGAGTACTTGACCAGTCCACGCGGATAGCCCACCTTGTCCATCACTTCGTCGCAGACATCGATACAAGCCCCACAACCGATGCACTCGTACTGAAGGCCATTGCGGATATCAATGCCCGTCGGACAGACCTGAACACACAGCGTGCAATCCACGCAGGCGCCCAACCCCAGCGCCTTGGGGTCGGCTTTCTTTGAACGCGGGCCACGCGGTTCTCCGCGTTTCTCGTCGTAGGTCACGATCATCGTGTCCTTGTCAAACATCGCGCTCTGGAAGCGCGCGTAAGGACACATGTATTTGCAGACCTGCTCACGCATGAAACCGGCGTTGCCATAAGTGGCAAAACCGTAGAAGAAGATCCAGAAGGTCTGCCACGGACCCAGCGACGCGGCCAGCGAAACAGCGGCCAGCTCCCGAATCGGCGTGAAATAGCCGACAAAGGTAAAGCCGGTCCACAGCGAGAACAGTATCCAGAGCGCGTGCTTCGACCACTTCTTGCCGAACTTGCCGGCTGAAAACGCTGAATCGTCCAGACGCATGCGAGCCGAGCGGTCACCCTCGACTTTTTTCTCTATCCAGAGAAAAATTTCGGTGTAGACAGTCTGCGGGCAGGCATAACCACACCACAAACGCCCGGCAACAGCCGTGAACAGAAACAAGGCCAGAGCGGCAATGACCAGCAGACCCGTCAGGTAAATGAAGTCCTGCGGATACAGCACCAAGCCAAAAATGTAAAAGCGGCGCGCCTCAAGATCGAAGAGCACCGCCTGACGCGCATTCCACTCAAGCCAAGGCAACCCGTAGAAAACGATCTGAGTGATCCAGACCGTGATCCAGCGCCACTGGGAAAACAGACCCGACACTGATCGTGGGTATATCTTCTTGCGTGAAGCGTAGAGCGAAACCATGACCTCATCGTCTGCAGGAACCTCTTTGGGCGGAGGTTCCGGGATGATGGGAACGATGGTGGTCGGATTGGCGTTGGTGGCTGGCTTGGCGGAACTCACGAAGAACCCGGTATTTGAAAATGGAAAAGAGTCGCAGCGGTCGACCCGACCGCTGCGACTCTCTCTAAACGCTCAATTGGCCGCTTTGTTGGACATGCCCCAGACATAGGAGGCCAGCACATTGATCTGAGCCTCGTTCAACAAGGCCGACTGGCCAGGCATCTGGTTAGTGAACCCGTTGTTCACAGCACGCACGATGGCTTCTTCACCCCAGCCGTGCAGCCAGATACCGTCGGTCAGGTTGGGAGCACCCATCGCCGCCATACCCTTGCCGTCCATGCCATGGCAAGCAGCACAAGCCGCGAACTTTTCTTTGCCTTGGGTGGCCCGCACGGAGTCGTGTGGACTGCCAGACAGGCTCAGCACATAGTTCGCCACGTTGCGCACGTCTTCGGCGGCACCCACGGCGGCAGCCATCGGAGGCATCACACCGATACGGCCCTGCGTGATGGTTGTCTTGATGGTCGCATGATCGCCACCACCCAGCCAGTCTTTGTCGGTCAGGTTGGGAAAGCCTTTGGCACCGCGGGCATCAGAACCATGGCACTGGGCACAGTAGTTCATGAACAGGCGCTCACCGATCGCCATGGCTTCGGAGTCACCGGCGATCTGCTCGGGGGTCATGCCGCTGAACTTGGCATAGATGGGGGCAATAGCAGCCTCCACCTTGGCCACTTCAGCGGTGTGCTGACCCTGCGAACTCCAGCCCAGCACACCCTGGAACTTGCCGAACAGCGGGTACAGCGCGCCGTAGGCCAGCGCAAAGATGACCGTGATGATGAACAGATACACCCACCACCGGGGCAGTGGATTGTTCATTTCCGCCAGGTCGCCGTCCCAGACGTGACCGGTGGTGTTGTCGGTGTGGGTATTCGCCTTCGTGGTGCCACTGATCCAGAGCAGGACCAGGCAGGCGAGGATGCTGACCAGCGTCAGACCACCCACGTAGAGGTGCCAGAAATCACTTGTAAAGTCGCTCATGATGTTTCTCTTGTTGGTGCCGCGGTTTAGTCGTCAGTGAAGGGCAGCTGGGCTGCCTCGTCAAAGCCGGCCTGGTTGCGTTTGGACCAGGCCCAGACCACGATGCCCACGAAGGTCAGCAGGCTGACCACCGTGACCACGCTGCGGAGATCGTTGATATCCATGGTGGGGCCTCCGTATTTATTGGTTGGTACCAGTGGTCGCGGCGGGAGCTGGTGCAGCAGCCGGGTCGGCTGGCGCTGCAGGAGCAATTGCGTCGGTTGCTGGAGCCGCATCGGCAGCCACAGCAGCCGGTGCAGCTGCTGGCGCAGCCACGGCAGCCGGACGGCTGGCGCTGCGCGCGGTGCCCAGCACCTGCAGGTAAGCAATGACCGCTTCCATCTGGGTCTTGCCCTTCACCGCTTCGACCGACTGAGCGATCTCTTCGTCGGTGTAAGGCGCGCCCAGCGTGCGCAGCACTTCCATGCGCTTGGGCATGCTGTCTGCGTTCACCGTCTTCTCACCCAGGAAAGCGTACGCCGGCATGTTCGACTCGGGCACCACATCACGTGGGTTGGTCAAGTGCACACGGTGCCACTCATCGCTGTAGCGGCCACCCACGCGGTGCAGGTCAGGACCGGTGCGCTTGGAGCCCCACTGGAACGGACGATCGTAGACAAACTCGCCAGCAACCGAGTAAGGGCCATAGCGCAGCGTCTCTGCCTGGAACGGACGAATCATCTGCGAGTGGCAGTTGTAACAACCTTCGCTCACGTAGATATCACGGCCCGCCAGCTGCAGTGCGCTGTAAGGCTTGAGGCCTTCGATCGGTGTGGTGGTGGACTTCTGGAAGAACAGAGGAACAATCTCGACCAGACCACCCACTGCCACCACGAGCGTGATCAACACGATCATGAGGAAGTTGTTGGTCTCGATCCGTCCGTGGCCTTCGACTTTTTCGTTGTTTGCCATGTTTGTACTCCTCAGGCGTGTGCGGGATTGACGGCGAGGACGGGCACATCCACAACACGGCCCTGACGCATCGTCATGATGACGTTCCAGAGCATGACCAGCATGCCACTGAGGTACAGCACACCACCCAGCAGACGGATCACATAGAACGGGAAGGTGGCTTTCACCGACTCGACAAAGGTGTAGGTCAGGCTGCCGTCGGGGTTGACCGAGCGCCACATCAGGCCCTGCATCACACCGGCAATCCACATCGCAGCGATGTAGAGCACGATGCCGATGGTGGCCACCCAGAAGTGCAGCTCAATAGCGGGGACCGAGTACATCTTCTTCTGGCCAAACAGGCGGGGAATCAGGTAATACAGCGAACCCATGGACACCAGACCCACCCAGCCCAGAGCACCAGAGTGCACGTGGCCCACGGTCCAGTCGGTGTAGTGCGACAGCGCGTTGACGGTCTTGATGGACATCATCGGGCCTTCGAAGGTGGACATGCCGTAGAACGACAGGGACACGATCAGGAAGCGCAGGATGGGGTCGTCGCGCAGTTTGTGCCAGGCGCCCGACAGGGTCATGATGCCGTTGATCATGCCGCCCCAACTGGGAGCCAGCAAAATCAGGGAGAACACCATGCCGACCGATTGCGTCCAGTCAGGCAGTGCGGTGTAGTGCAGGTGGTGAGGACCCGCCCACATGTAGGTGAAGATCAGCGCCCAGAAGTGGACGATGGACAGGCGGTAGGAGTAAACCGGACGCTCGGCCTGCTTGGGGATGAAGTAATACATCATGCCCAGGAAGGCGGCCGTCAGGAAGAAGCCCACGGCGTTGTGACCGTACCACCATTGCACCATGGCATCCTGCACACCGGCATAGGCCGAGTAGGAGTGCGTGGCACCCGTCGGGATGGCCAGGTTGTTGAAGATGTGCAGCAGGGCGATGGTGATGATGTAGGCACCAAAGAACCAGTTCGCCACGTAGATGTGTTTGACCTTGCGAATACCGACGGTACCGAAGAACACGATCGCATACGACACCCAGACCACCGTGATCAGCAGGTCGATCGGCCAGATCAGTTCGGCGTATTCCTTACCTTGGGTCAGACCCAAGGGCAATGAAACGACGGCCGACACGATCACCGCATTCCAACCCCAGAACGTCAGCCAGGCCAGCTTGTTCGAGAACAAGGCCGTGTGGCAAGTTCGTTGAACCACGTAGTAGCTGGTTGCAAACAGCACCGACCCACCAAACGCAAAAATCACTGCGTTGGTGTGGAGCGGACGTAGGCGACCGTAGGTCAGCCATTCAATGCCCATATTGAGCTCGGGCCAGGTCAACTGGGCCGCGATGATTACACCCACCAGCATACCGACCACGCCGTAGATCACGGACATGACGGCAAACCCGCGGACCACACTATCGTTGTAGACCGCCGGTTGGCTGGCCTTTGTTGTCACGGACATACAGAACTCCTCATAAATGTCACTTGGCGAGTGTCTACAGGCACCCGGATGGTCGCCTTGACTTAAGTCAATCACCTCGGAGAATGCGCTCGCCTTCTCGCTCGATGTTGTCAAATTGCCCCGCATGGAGCGCCCACCAGAAAATACCGATGATGGCAAAGACCAGAACCACGGAAAGCGGAACCAGCAAATACAAAACGTCCATGGTGAATGCCTCTGAAAACCTGGGTTCAAAAACTGGCGCGATCTTACGCCGACAACCCCATACCAGAGAGGGTATCTGAGGGCCGAGCTGGAACATGGGTCGTCAGCCGCAACGCGTTGCCGATGACCAGCAGAGAACTGCCCGCCATACCCAATCCGGCCAACCATGGCGGCATCCAGCCAATCAGGGCCATCGGGATGCTGACCATGTTGTAGAGCGCGGCCCAGATCAGGTTCTGGCGCACGATGCGCATGGTGGACCGGGCCAGCTTCAGCGTCAAGACCACGTCCATGACCTCGCCACCCTGGATCACGTAGTCCGATTGGGCCTGCGCCAAGGGAGCCGCATGCCCCAGAGCGAACGAGGTATTGGCCCGCGCCAGCACCGGGCCATCGTTCAAACCATCGCCAACCATGGCCAGGCGGCGGCCTTGGGTCTGCAAGCTCACCACTTCGGCCAACTTTTGTTCCGGCGTGGCGCCCGCAATGACATGGTCCACGCCCACCGCCTGCCCGACTTGGCGCGCAGCTGCCTCGCGGTCACCAGACAGCAGCCACGTCTGAATGCCCAACGCGCGCAACGCGGATACGGCGGCCTGGGCGTCCTCGCGCAAGCCTTCCTGCAATTCGAAAGTGGCCAGCCACCCCTGGCTATCGGCCAGATGGGCCTGCGGCGCACCGTCCACTTCGTCGGTCGCCCCACCGCTCACGCCACAAAATGCCGCCGAGCCCAACCGCAGTTGTCCGCCCTCCGACAGAATCGCCTGCATGCCCTGACCAGCCACTTCCTGCATGTCCGTGAAGCGGACGGGCACGTGGTCCCCACCGGCCGCATCGGACTGGGCCCGCACCAGCGCCCGTGATACGGGGTGCAGCGAGCCCTGCGCCAGCGAGGCCGCCAGCAACAATGCGTGGGCCGGATCCACACCGTCCCGGGTGCGCACAGCCTGCAGCTTCAACTGGTCGTGGGTGAGTGTTCCGGTCTTGTCAAAGATCACCGTGTTGATCCCCGCCAGGGACTCAAAGGCCTGCAAACGGCGAACCAGAATGCCCCGCCGGGCCAGCGCACCGGCCGACGTGAGCATGGCGGCCGGCGTTGCCAGTGAGAGCGCACATGGACAGGTAACGATGAGCACCGCCACCGCCACCGCCAGCGCCTTGCCGTGATCGATCTGCCACCAGTACCAGCCAGCAAAAGCTGCGGCCAGCAGCACCAGCACCAGGAACGGCGCCGCGATGCGATCGGCCAGCACCGCCAGCCGCGGTTTTTCGGTGGACGCTTTTTCCATCAGCGCGACGATCTGGGCAAAGCGGGTGTCGCGTCGCAGGCGCTGAACGGCCACCAGCACAGGGCCACCCAGGTTGAAACTGCCGGCCACCACCGCCTGGCCACGCGTGCGAACAATGGGGTGTGACTCGCCTGTCAGCAGGGCCTCGTCGACCGTCGCGGACTCGCTGCGGATTTCGCCATCACCCGGGAACGCCTGGCCCGCATGAACCCGCACCACGTCACCCACCACCAGTCGCCGAACCGAAACGGATTCGAAGGCGCCGTCGGACTTCAGTCGCTCACACACCTCGGGCAGGCGGTTCATCAGGCTGTCGAGCGCACCGGCCGTGCGGTCGCGCGCCTTGAGCTCCAGGTAGCGGCCACCCAGCAGGAAAAACACGAACATGGTCAGCGAGTCAAACCAGACCTCATGACCCCAGGGACCTGTTGGATCGAATGTGGCGGCCGAGCTCGCGATGAAGGTCACCAGAATGCCGATGGACACGGGGGTGTCCATGCCCACCCGGCCGCGCAAGAGGTCGCGCCAGGCGCTGCTGAAAAACGGGCCGCTGGCAAAAAACACCACCGGCAAGCTCAGCACCCAGCTGGCCCAGCGCAACAGCTGGTCAATGTCGGGAGGGATCTCACCGGGTGTGGCCACGTAGGCGGGCCATGCGTACATCATGACCTGCATGGCGCAGAAACCGGCGACGAACAGGCGCCATAGCGCGCGACGGGTTTCGCGCAGGCGTTCGCTGATCGACAAAGCCTGTTGCATCGGCAGCAACCGGTAGCCGGTCTCACCGACCACTTGTGCCAGGCTGGACATGCGGGTCAGCGCCGGATCCCAGCGCACGGTCAGGCGTCTTGTGGCGGCATGCACCTGCGCAAGCTGCACACCGGGCAGGTTTTGCAACGCGCATTCAACCGTGTCGGCACACGCCGCACAGTACATGCCTTGCACCATCAACACCGACTCCGCCACCTGGCGGCCATCGACCTCGGAAAATTCGGTGAAGTCCTGCTGCTCGACCGGGTCGTCCAGAACAGCGAAGTTGTCGGTGACAGTGAGCGGGCCCCGGTGCGAGCCAAACAGGCTGGGGACCGCTGCGCCCTCGCCCGTTTGCTCGTCGCGGCCTGAGGCCGCGGGATCGTTGGGCAAGGAACGCCCAAGCGATAGCCCCACCGGGGGCGCGGTGACGGCCTCGTTCATGCGCTGAGGGTAATTCAACTGGTGCTCCGGGCGCTTGATTTAAGTCAACCGCTCCAAGGCGGTCTTTGTTAGCCTATTGTCTGTCCAACAACAATTTCACTGGAGAACACCATGTACAAGCGCATCCTCGTGGCGACCGACGGTTCCAAGCTGTCGCAAATGGCCGTCGAACACGCCATCAATCTGGCCGATATCACGGGCGCCGAAGTGGTCGCACTCAAGGTGGTGCCGCGCTATCCGCAGACCTATTTTGAGGGGGGCGTGGCGCTTGCCGCAGCGGAAGTAGCCCGCATCGAGAAGCAGTGGCAGGACGAGGCCATGGAGGCGGTCAACACAGTGAAGTCAGCGGGGCAGTTGCGCGAAGTGAAGGTGAAGCCGATCACGGTGAAGTCCGACCTGATCGCCGAAGCCATCATCGCTGCGGCCAAGCGCAACAAATGCGACCTCATCGTGATGGCATCGCATGGTCGTCGCGGCCTCAAACGGCTGTTGCTCGGCAGTGAGACCCAGCAGGTGCTGACGCATTCGCACACGCCAGTGCTGGTATTGAGATAACCCCCCGCGCCGCCTTCGGCGTCACCCCCAAGGGGGCAACGCGAGTGG
>Ga0209262_10000261_pt1 | contig 27553 bp, 16 predicted proteins | sample Lowcelwee11metaG_FD_187171 | JGI IMG/M metagenome (GOLD analysis project Ga0209262, IMG submission 187171) | Freshwater pond sediment microbial communities from the University of Edinburgh, under environmental carbon perturbations - Low... | ecosystem: Environmental > Aquatic > Freshwater >... | reverse complement strand
GCCCTGAGTGCGTTGTAAACCCTCTTCTGCATCTCAGGGTTGGCCCGTTGTACGGCATTAAGCTCTATGGCGCTTTCATATGCTCCGGTATCAACGGAAGAGACGGCTCCTCCACCCATCCCTATCCTGTAATTGTCTCCTCCGAGAAGAACGATAACATCACCCTTCTCAGGGACATCCTTTGCACTGTCCTTCTTCTTCCCCAGACCGATGCCGCCGGCAAGCATTATCACCTTGTCGAATCCATACCGTCTCATCTCCTCAAAGTGCTCAAAGGTGAACAGTGATCCGCAGATTAGGGGCTGACCGAATTTATTGCCGAAGTCGCTTGCCCCGTTGGAGGCTTTGATGAGTATCTCTTCAGGTGTCTGGTAGAGCCACTGGCGTGGCTCTGTGCCTTTCTCCCACTCCCTCGGTCCATCGGGCCGGGGATATGAAGTCATGTAGACGGCAGTGCCGGCAATGGGGAGCGAGCCTTTGCCACCGGCAATGCGGTCGCGTATCTCACCGCCCGTCCCGGTCGATGCCCCGTTGAAAGGCTCAACCGTTGTGGGGAAATTATGAGTCTCGGCTTTAAGCGACAGTACCGATTCGAACTTCGTTACAGAGAAAAAGTCAGGTTTATCATGTGACAGGGGAGCAAACTGCTCCACCACCGGACCATCTACGAAAGCACAGTTGTCTTTGTATGCTGAGACAACATGGTTTGGATTCAGTTCTGTGGTTCGCTTTATGAGGCTGAAAAGCGAAGACTGATGTTCAACGCCGTCTATAACAAATGTGCCGTTGAAAATCTTATGTCTGCAGTGTTCCGAGTTGACCTGTGAGAACCCGAATACTTCGCTGTCAGTCAGCAGCCTTCCTATATGCCGGCTAAGGTTTTCAAGGTAAGCCACCTCTTCACTGCTGAGCGCCAGCCCCTCCTTCTCATTGTATGATGCAATATCCTCTATCAGTGTGACCTGCTCAGGCTCATGCCTTATGGTGAAGATATCCTGGTCAAGACCATGATAAACACGCTGAAGCATGGGGTCATGAGCAGGGTTCTCATCTCCTGATGGAAAGAATTCCTCAATGCGGAGGATTCCATTCAGTGCCATATTCTGGGTGATCTCAACGGCGTTGGTACTCCACGGAGTCACCATCTCGCGTCTTGGCCCTATATAGGTTCCCGGCACAGTGCTGCCATCAACCCGCGTTGCATTGCCGAAAAGCCATGAGAGTCTTTCCATCTCATCAGGCGAAAGCTGAGCGTTAGTGCTGAGAGCAATGATTTTTCCGGAGGCAGGTCTGAAGAAGAGAATCATAAGGACTGATATAATTAGTTGAAAAAGAGTCGTGTAGTACTGTCAGTACAATCTTGTCTCTTACCGGCCAAATATAATAAATATGGCTGATGCGATGAAACTGCAATCAGGATATTAACAGAGTCGCGGAAAGTGTATCAGTCAAAGCCGCCGCCGCCGCCGCTACTCCCATTGCCAAACCTCGGGTTGACAACATTATTGTATATTGACCCGAAGGTGTACGTAAGGCTTACGCCGCCCATCAGGCTATAGCTTGTAGCCTGTTCCTTAAGCCTAAGGAGTCTTTCCGCCTCCGAGAGTTCTCCTTTCCTCAGGGCAAGCTGATCATTTATGTAGCCTCCGCCACCGCTGACAGAAAGCGAGAGCCCCTTGACGATCCTGACCCTGAGAGATCCATAAAGTTCGACAGAAGTCTTTGAAAGGTCATGAAGGTAACCTGAGTACTGCAGCGAGAGATTAACCGATCCCCATTTTTCCTGGACCTGGTAGGCGATGCGCATCTGGTGCAGGAACAGATGCTCGGATGTCTTATTGTAAATTGTTGAATCGATATAATTACTGAACTGGTACCCGATGCTGTACAAGAACCTCATCTGCCGGTGCGTTGACTCTGAATAGGGGAAAAGGTTGTACTCAACTGAAGGAAGCAACATATTATTGAAGTCGTAGTTCATTGACGAAGATGACCCAAGGTTCCACCTCAGTCCGTATGACCAGTGGTCATTGATACTCTTAACTAACAGATTTTCTACGCTTCTTCCGCTTCTTATGTAGGTAGTGTCTTCTTCCTCGTCTATGAATCTCTGCCTGTTGTAGCTGTAGTCTATCTCTACCTCGACTTTTATGTCAGGAGTGACTTTCGAAATATTGACCGAGTTGTTAAACTGAAGCCTCTTATAAGATTCTTCCGCATTGAACCGCGGGTTTGTTTCAAGCTCGAATACCCAGTTCCTCCATTTATCTTCGACCTCCTCATCATCAAAGTTACCGTTGTGAGAGATGTCGAGCTCATCCATTACCGGCGTTTTGGCAGCGTATCGTATCAGTCCGGCTTTCAGCAGGTTTGTGCGTTGAATCCTTATGACAGAGCTTGTTTCGTCAGGGTTGCTCGAGAATGTGAGGGTATCGTTCATTCCCATGAAACGGCCAAGTCCCTGAAACTTATAGGTGTACATGTTTCCCCCGCTCCCGGTGTTCTGGCTGGTCACCAGGACATATACATCGGCTTCCCTGACATCCCTGACATAGTTTACCCAAGGAATTTCCTGCCGTGTGTAATTCATGTCGCAGCCCCGACAGTCAATGAACATGTTAGGGGCATCTTTTCTCAGGCTGTCATTATTCACAGTCTGGTCCTGAGCGGATAGCAACAGGGAAAAACATCCGGCAATCAGCAAGAGTATAAGCCTGATCATTCTGGTTAAGGTCTGAGGATTCATGAATGCAAATTAACCTCCCGGACGATGATATTCCAAAAGATAGTAGTTAAAAGATGTTATAGGATGAAAGGGGACAGGGACCTAATCTCAGCGCGGTATCAGCGTCTCAGTTGGTCCTGAGATTTCAATGCAGGCATTTTTCCCTCTGCCGCCGAAGATGACCCTGCCATTTTTCTTGTCTTTCAGTTGCAGTTCAACCTCAGAGGTCATGCTCTCATCGATCCGTCCTTCCATGAATCCCCTGACAGGCGATGCCAGAGGCGTCGGCCTGTCGGTATAAGCCTTTGATACCAGATTCCATAGAGGATTATCAAATTCGATCTCGGTATACGAAGGAGTTATAATAAGCCTTTTAAGAGATGACCTGTTGTAGGTGGTAAATGAATAAAGCTTCCTGTCATACCACAATCCTGTTATGAAGCCTGTGAAAGAGCCTGTCAGCCAGGGTATCCGGGCCACCGATGCCTTGAATGAGATATTCTCGCTCTCAAAGTGGTTTGACTGTATCCATACGTATGCCGACGGGAATGAATGTCCCCAGTCTTTTTCAGTGTACCCTCTGCCTCCTGAGAAGTCAGCCATTTCTGCATCTATCTCAAGTGAGCCTTCAACAGCATGGTCCATGCTGACGATACCGTGATTGCACTCCATGAACGGGGCGAAGGTATATGGCCCCATTATCCCGGGTGAATACCATTTGCCGGGCCACGGAACAATGTCACTGAAGCGGAGTGATCCTTTTATTCCCGGCAGGTCCAGGACCAATCCCGTCGAAGAGAAGCGGTTCGGACCGATGGTGAGTTCAAATTTACCGGGAGAGGGAACGAAGAGTGATGCATCATAAGTATGGTACTGCGATTTCTTTTGAATCCCGTCAAGTACCTGGACAAAAGCATGCTTTCTGCCGTTCAGGTCCATGGCAATGCCGGGAATAAACGCAAAGGCCCTGGTTCTTTCACGGTTCAGCACCTTGAAGTACCATCCTTCAAAGTATTTTCTTTTTCTCCCCCATCCCTGGTACTGTTCCGGGTAGAACAACGACTTTATTCTGTTGACAGTGTTCATTTTCTTATGTCAGTTTCAGCAAGGGTCTTTCTGTATGTCTGCAGTGCCCTTTCCCTGGCCAGCCTGTGGTCGACGACAGGGGAGGGGTATGCAGGTGAGTCGAGCTCCGGAACCCATCTTCTTATATAAAGCATGTCAGGGTCAAACTTACCTGTCTGCGCGGCAGGGCTGAAGACCCTGAAATAGGGAGCGGCATCACATCCGCACCCCGCAGCCCACTGCCAGTTGCCATTGTTTGACGAGAGCTCGTAATCAAGCAGTTTCTCTGCAAACCATGCCTCACCCCAGCGCCAGTCTGTAAGCAGATGCTTTGTCAGAAAGCTTGCAGTGATCATCCTGACCCTGTTGTGCATAAATCCTGTAGCACTGAGCTCGCGCATCCCTGCATCGACAATGGGGAAGCCGGTTGTACCCTTGCACCATCTCCCGAACTCTGCCTCATCGTTCCTCCAGACGATTTTGTCATATCTACGTTTGAACGACTGATCGGTGACATGGGGAAAATGCCAGAGGATGGCCATGAAAAACTCTCTCCATATCAGCTCATTCAGCCAGGTCTCATTAAGCGAAATGGCGGTTTTTACACAGCTTCTTATGCTTACGGTGCCAAAGCGAAGGTGATGTCCCAGCCTGGTGGTACCCTCAACCGAGGGGAAATCGCGTGTTTTATGGTAATTACTGACAATGGCGGTATCAACAAGTGGCGCTGACCATTTATAATCAGTCGTGAAAAAGCCGAGATCAGCTTCTGAAGGAAGGGGCACCGGGTCACAGGTCAGGAAATTTCCGGTGAGCGTTTCCGAAGGAAATGGCTGTATGTCCCTTGCCGTCACCTTTTTTTTCCAGGCCGCTGAATAGGGAGTAAAAACTGTATAAGGCGTGCCATCCTGCTTGACAATCTCCCCTTTTTCAAGTATCACCTGGTCTTTGAAAGTATGAAAATGGATTCCGTAACTCTTCAGAATCTCTTTTACCTGGCTGTCACGCTTCTGAGCATAAGGCTCATAATCATGGTTGGCAAAGAGAGCTTTTACATTGAATTCTGAGATTATCTTCCGTACGGCATTCAGCGGAGTGTCATGGATGATGGTTAGTGATGAGCCGGCCTGCAGCAGTTTCTTATGGATGTCACCCAATGCTCCCAAAATGAGTGAGATGCGCCTGTCATGCTTCTCCTCAAGCCTGTCAAGAATGTCACTGTCAAAAATGAAGAGGGGCAATACACTGTATCCAGACCTGAGTGCATGCCAGAGCCCGGCATTGTCTTCCAGCCGAAGATCCCGGCGAAACCAGAAAAGTGCAACAGGTTCAGAATTATTCATCAGGCTATTACCTATAAAGGTTCCGAAGTCTTATTACCATTAACAGAAACAGTGGCTCTCTCATTAATGTTCATGGCTGATTCAGCGCCAATTTAGCAAAATTCTGAATCATGGCAGAGCCAGCAGGGGTGACCTTCATCTGACATCAGTCATCGTGATGCTGCCTGTACCAGAACAAGGCAGCATCACAGTAGAAGTATTTCTCCTCAGTAACAGTGTCAGTGCCAAATAGCTTTTCGTCAGCCTTCAGTCTCAGTCCTTCTGCATCCATGATGGGAGTTTCATTGTATCCGGCAGCCAGTAACCTTATCCTCTCTTCACCTTCAGGCATGTCTGGTTTATTCTCATAAAGAAGCATATATGCCGCCACGTATAATATCTGGTCCCTCACGTCCTCAAGTTCTTCCGTTACCATTGCCCTGAATTTCCTATCATCCATATATGATGGCCTGCGCCTGAGTATCTTCTGCAACCGGCTGTCATTTGCCAGCGACAGTTCCTGTCGGACAGCCTCCGCAAAAGAAGGTTTCATCCTCAGAATGCCGATTGGGAAGTCAGCATATGCTTTGCCGTTATTCACATACAGGGCTTTGAGAATTGTCCTGTCACTCCTCTCTCTCATGATTGAGAAGCGGACCACCTCCGGAAAAATAACCGCCACTGCCTCATTGTAGGAGATACTATATTTTTCAAACTCCGGCCTGATCCAGAATTCATTATTTGAAACCCATGTCTCAGCTGCCTGCCAGTGATAGTCCAGGACCGTACTGAAGTCGACAGCGGGAGATTGTCCTGCAGCTTTGAATGTTGACGGCTGCAGCGCAACGAGTATTATAAATGCTATGAGACAGTATTTTGCTGTCATTTATACGATATTCAAAAACTCTCTCTGTCTGATCTCCCGGGGCTTGAACAATATAGAGGCCACTGATCCGGAAGGGTTTCACCGGTCAATCTTATTCTCATCCGCTATTGATTCCCTGATTACAGAGAAGACGGCCTCTTCAAAATCATAGAATGAAGAGTTTGCGCCAGTCGTCAGTTTGTTAAAGATACCATTTGTAATGAAGATAAAACCTGATTTACTTGAAGGGTCAAAGTAGAAATCCGAAATAAGGCCGTATGCATCACCGCCGTGCCCCGCCATAGTCCTGTCATTCCAGACGATATCGCATGAAGGTGCATTTGTGGTTATATGAACGCTCAATCCCCAGCATCTGAACTGCCCATGGTTGTCGTCACCGTTGCTTCCGTTCCAGGTCCATTGTGGTGTACGCATAAGCCTGATGCTTTTTTTCGAGATAATCTTTTTTCCGTCATACCTGCCGTCATTCAGATGGAGCATCATGATCCCTGCCAGTTCTGCTGCAGATATTCTGAGGCCACCCTGGGGCGAGAAAACTGCCGCGTTTGTTCCGGTGATATATCCTGAGAAATCCCTGGGAGATGACATCACTCCCATGAAATTATCTGCCTGCGGAGCCCATCGTCCGTCCTCATTGCGGTAAAGCACCGAGAGATTATTAATATCCCTGACACCTTCGACGGTAAAGGAACCTGTAATTCCCATCGGCCTGAACAAGTTCTCCTCTACGAACCGGTCAAATCTTTCTCCGCTTATCTTTTCGATCAGGGTACCCGCAAGTCCGAAATTTGCATTACAATAGGTGAAATATGACCCGGGCGCTTCTTTTCGCCACATATCCTCGGTGTAATAGATACCTCCCGGTATTAGCAGCTGCGAGAAATCCGGAGGATTGCCCACATTGTTGTATGTTGCTGTGAGGAAGCGGTCATAACCGCTTCCTTCGTTGATGCTTCCGGTATGTGACAAAATCATCCTGAATGTTATTGGTATTTCAGGATGAGCCGGGTTTCTTAATTTGAAGCCAAGATATCCGCTTATGTCATCGTCAAGATTAAACAACCCTCCGTCATGGAGCTTCATAAGTGCAGTTGTGGTGACCAGTTTTGAAATGGAGGCAATCCTGAATTTCGTGCTGTCTGTTACCGGAAGGTTCCGTTCCAGGTCCCTTAAGCCTGAGTGGTAAATCCCTGTGATCTCACCATTACTTAGCCTGACAACTGACAATCCCATCAGGCCGTACGTGCTCCTTATATCATCGAGGGTTTTCTGCATCTGACCATCTATGGTCTGGATGCTGGAAAGTACCGTCAGAATCATGGTAATCAATAATTTCATTGAGTTGTTCCTGGTCATGTACGGTTCGCTTGTATTGGCCCCTTGTGTCATCTGTAGCCTTGCTGACACGGTGATTGCCTGTCAGCTGGTTTTGAAATACTTGTTGTATATCTCCATATTGCGTTCAAGCAACGTAACCGAAATCTCATAGGCTTTTTTACTGTCTTTTTCTTTCAGTGCATCAATCAGCTCCTTCTGGTACTTCATGGTGTATTCCTTTTCACCTTCTATATTGCCGTATATGAGGTTTCTCATACGGGGAAGGAGTGAATAAACCGGCTCAAGGCTTATGATAACGATGGGGTTGCCTGTCGCCTTGGAGAGGTTCATATGAAACCTGTTTATCAGGTCGACCTCAAGCTGGGTATTGTCAGGATTGCATTTTTCAAGTTCATGCTGGTTCTTCTGCAGGGTGCGGATATCTTCATCACTCCTGTTGCGTGCTGCAAGCCTTGCCACCTCAGGTTCAAACAGACGCCTTACTTCTATTATCTGCAGTATAAGATCTGAATTGAACCTCAGGTCGTAGAATAGATGGAGGGAGTTTATCGCGTCTTCTATCTTCAGCTCCGTGACATACATCCCGCTGCCTTTTCGTATGTCGATGAGACCTCGTGCGCTGAGTCGTCGAAGTGCCTCACGAAGAGCGGTACGGCTTACAGCGAACTGGGCGCACAGCTCTTTTTCAGTTGGCAGTTTTGATCCGGGGAGAAGCTTTTTCTGCCTGATAGCTTCCTCGATCCTTCTTTCAATCTTCTGACTGAGCGTAAGCCCTGAGCCGATCTTGCTGAAAATATCATTCATTTTGGTAAGGGTTAGAATAGGTCAGAACCATCTGGTTTTATTCTTTGAGGAAAATTACTTGTAGTGCTCCCTGTAAAACTCAAGTGCCTTTTTGACCGACCCCTGCTGCATGAGAAGTATCCTTGCAGCTTCTCTCTGGATGTCGAGCTCCTCAACAATCATTCTCGTACCGCGTTCAATCAGCTTTTTGTTTGTTGGTCGCATATTGATCATCTTGTTTCCCTTGACCCTGCCGAGTTTTATCATCAGGGTTGTGGTTATCATATTGAGAACCATTTTCTGTGCAGTTCCTGCCTTCATCCTCGTACTCCCCGTCACGAATTCAGGCCCCACAACCACGATAATGGGATATTGTGCTACTTCTGCCACATTACTGTCCGGGTTGCAAGTGATACATCCGGTGAGTATGCCGTTTTCGCGCGCCTTCTGAATACCCCCGATGACATAGGGGGTTGTCCCTGATGCAGCAATACCTATGACCGAGTCTTTGGTGTTGATATTGAATATCTCCAGCTCTTTCCATGCCTTGTTGGGGTCATCTTCAGCCGCTTCAACAGCTTTGCGGAGCGCCGTCTCCCCGCCTGCTATCAGTCCTATCACATATGTGTCAGGCACACCGAAGCTTGGAGGTATCTCAGATGCATCAAGCACCCCGAGCCTGCCGCTTGTGCCTGCTCCAAGGTAAAAGAGCCTTCCCCCCTTCTTCATTCTGACGAGTACGTGGGTTATCAGTGTTTCAATCTGCGGCAGTGCCTTCGCGACGGCAAGGTGCACCTTTGAATCTTCCTCATTGATGCTGGTCAGCAGCTCTGATACTGACATCTTGTCGAGGTTCTCAAAGTTCGACGGTGACTCGGTGATGCTGAGCTTATGCTTTATCTCAGTCTGTTTGCCCATGGTTTCACGCGTATAGATTATTGATGTGATACTGCACCAGGTTTTCAATTGGTGCCAGTGTAAAAAGACCCGGCTGCAGGTTGTGCCTGATAAGCAATCCTTCAATAAAGGGCTTGAAATGGTAAGCGACACCGCCTGTAAAATGGACCGGCAAGTGCTTCGCCTCAGGATATTGCAGCACGTTTCTTATGAAGAACTCGTCAAGGCTTGTTGTTACCATCTCCTGCAGCTCCGGCTCATGAATGTTGTCACTGATAAACCGGGTGAACTGGCCCAGGAACCTGTTCGGATAGGGCATGTTGTAGACGTTGTCAAGTATCTCTGAAGGGGTAAAAGGGTATGCAGTGAAAAATTTCTGTATAACAACCTCGGGCAGTTGTCTCTTCAAAACGCCGGTAAGAAGCTTTCTGCCAAGAACGGCGCCCCCCCCTTCGTCACCCAGGATATATCCGAGCGGAGAGACATTTGATGCGATGTTTTTGCCGTCATAGTAGCATGAGTTTGATCCTGTTCCGATAATGCATGCTATCCCTGGCTCGTTCATGCAAAGAGACCTGGCAGCTCCCAGCAGGTCACTGCCGATTACCAGCTCGCCGCCGCCGAAGAAATCTGACAGTGCCTTCCTGACCATCTCCGCTTTTGCAGCATTGCTTACACCCGTACAATAAAACCATATCCGGTCCACAGACAAACCTTCCATCTCCGGCATTTCCTTGCGCAGGATTCTGACAATCTCCTCGACCGTCACAAAGAAAGGGTTCAGCCCCGATGAGACATACGACTTCCACGGGACACCCTCCTTTACCGCCCTCCATTCGGTCTTTGTGGAACCACTGTCAGCAATAAGTATTATTGACATCAGGAAGAAATTATATTATTGTAATTCAAGCTAATATGACTGACTGTACTTTGCAGTTATTCAGTTTATCTGGGTCTCATAACAAATGTACATAAATAACATTGTAAATTGATGGATTTTTGTCAGATGTATGACATATTTTAAAAAACTTTTTATTTTTGGATCATATTATCTATATTCAACGAAAACTTTCCCGAAATGCGTGCAAGCCATACCCTGACTGCTCTTGTCCTCTCTTTAATGTTACTGTTCAGCAATGTGACAGCGTACGGGCAGGCGGGCAGCAAAACTGAAAAGGCTGCCCGGTCGCGACTGGCAAAGTGGACCAACCCGGTAACAGAATGGTATTATCCTCCGGACCTCAGGATTGACTCCCTGAAAGTTAACGGGCAGACCCGGCAGATTAGCATTTATTTTCCGGTGGCCCTGTCGTATAATCCGATCAGGGAAGGAAACTTAAGCCTGCTTGAAAGTTCAGTCAGGGAATCTCTTGGAAGGAAATTCAGGGATTACAGGATAACCATGTACACAAACGGATTTACTCCTGACCAGCTGATCCCCAATTATTTTCGAAGTGTTATCCCTTATGATTCCGCTCGAATTGTTTCAGAGAAAACGGTGAGGCCGGTTCTTATTAAGAGGGTTGATGGCGTTCATCCTATTAAAGGGCTGAATGATAACTATATAGCGCTGTGGCACAGTCACGGGTACTATTTTGATATGACCCTCGACCGCTGGGAGTATCAGCGTGCCAAGCTATTCGGCACCGTGGAGGATATTTCTGTCATGGCCTATGTGATACCCTACCTGACCCCCATGCTTGAGAATGCGGGAGCTACTGTCTTCCTTCCCCGTGAAAGAGATGTTCAGTTGAATGAAATTATAGTTGACAACGATGTTTCTACGGGTGCATCTGAATTTGTCATACATGTTGACAATGAAGCCGAACCGGCAGGAGCAGGTTTTCTTGCAAGAGACACCCTCTTTACCGGAGATAATCCCTTCCTGATGGGCACTTCACTGAGAATCTCCGAGGGCTCTGCCGACTATATACCTGACATCCCCGCCAACGGATACTATGCTGTTCATATTTCCTATCCGCGCCGTAATGACAATTCTGCGGGTGTAAGATACAGGGTCAACCATGCCGGCGGAAGTACTGACTTCATTGTTAATCAGTCACTGGGCGGTGGCACATGGCTCTATCTCGGCACCTTCCTTTTCAACAGCGGGAAAAGTGTTTCTGCAGGGTCAGTTACTGTTTCAGCTGACGGCACGCGATTTACCTCTCTTGATGCAGTCCGGTTTGGTGGAGGGATGGGTAATGTAGCCCGCCGGCCCTCATCTTCAGTCATCCCCAACCAGTGGTCTCTCAATGCCGGCGAGGCAGGTGCCGCACAGGCAGCATCTTCAGACAGCATCAGCTACAGATGGAAAGTAAGCGGCAAACCCAGGTTTCTGGAGGGAGCCCGCTACTGGCTTCAGTATGCAGGGATGCCTGACACGCTGGTTTACAGCCTCAACCGTGGGAAGAATGACTACAATGATGACTATATGTCACGTGCAGAATGGGTTAACTACCTCACCGGCACCGCAGGTAAAAGCGGGACTGAGGGACTGGGGCTGCCCGTTGACCTCTCTCTTGCCTTCCACACTGATGCGGGAATAACACCTGATGACTCCATAATAGGAACACTCGGCATCTATTCCACTGCTGCCGGTGAAGGAAAGTTTCCGGACGGTGTCAGCCGCCTTGCCAGTCGTGACCTGACTGATATTGTACAGACGCAGATAGTTGATGACATATCGGTGCTTTTCAACCCCGACTGGACACGCCGGGGCCTGTGGGACAGATCGTACTACGAGGCACGTAAGCCAAATGTCCCCGCGATGCTTCTTGAGCTTCTGTCGCACCAGAACCTCGCTGACCAGCGTTACGGGCTTGACCCGAGGTTCAGGTTCCATGTCAGCCGCGCGGTGTACAAAGGGATCCTCAGGTACCTGGCATTCAACTCAGGGCGGGAATATATCGTTCAGCCGCTGCCTGTATCACATACGGCCATCACCCGCACAGGGGATAAAACCATCAGGCTCAGCTGGAGTCCAGTCTTGGATCCTGTTGAGCCAACGGCCGTGCCGTCATCATACAGGGTTTATACCAGGGTCGGTGACGGAGGCTTTGACAACGGGAGGGAGGTCACGGAATCATATACTGAGATCGAGCTTCCGGAATACAGTAAAATATACAGTTTCAGGGTCACAGCAGTAAACGACGGGGGAGAGAGCTTCCCCTCGGAGATTCTCGCTGCCGGCCTGCTTCCTGAATCAAAGGGTACTGTGCTGGTAGTAAACGGTTTTGACCGGGTTTCAGGTCCTGCATGGTTTGACAGGGGCGGGATGGCCGGGGTGGAGTGGTGGAACGACAGGGGAGTGGCTTATAACTTCAGCCTCGAGACAACCGGAGACCAGTATGACTTTTACCGTACCTCACCATGGACCGATGATGACAATGCCGGATGGGGCGCATCATATACCAACACTGCCGGTATGATATTTACCGGCAACACCTTTGATTATCCTGTTATACACGGAAGGTCAATAATGGCCGCCGGCAGATCATTCATTTCTGTCAGCGACGAGGTGTTCGACAGTGAGGAGTTTGACATCCTGCCATACTGCGCCGCAGACCTTATATTCGGAGAGGAGAAGACCACCTTCAGTGCGTACGACTCAACCCGGCCCGATTTTCAGATATATACCCCTGCGTTCCTTAACAGCCTGGAGAGACTTGCTGCAGCATCAATACCGGTCTTTATGTCAGGTTCATATACAGGCACCGACCTCACCATGGCAGGAGACACCGCACTTGTTTCACGTGCCGGAGCACTGCTGCATTTCAAGCCACGTTCGGGTCACGCGGTAAGGAGTGGCACACTTTACTCTACTGATATCGCCCTCCCCGCATTCAACGGATCATATACATTCAATACCGGAGAGAGCGGCGCGGTCTACGGTGCTGAAGCCCCTGATGCCATTGAGCCCTCCGGCAAGGGTTCATATACTGCATTCCGGTACTCCGAGAACAACACATCTGCTGCGGTGATGCACAGTGGGAAAGTAAAAACGGTTGTTCTGGGATTTCCTTTTGAAACAATGCTCCGTGACAATGAACGGAATGACCTGATGAGACAGATACTTGATTTTTTGCAATCAGAATAATAACGAGATATGAAAAATAAAATTACCTGCTTCATCCCGGGGACTGACCGGGGATCCCTTATATCAACCGTATCATCACTGAAAGCATCGGGAGTGGCCGGCAAAGTTTACGTTGTGGTTCCCGAAGGACAAACCGCTGAAATTGGCAACATTGAGGCTGACTATATTTCTGCACCGGGCTTTTCATCCACGGCTGCAATTAAAAAGATGGCGGAGCTGGCTGAAGATGAATTCACCCTCACCTACAGCAAGAATTTCCCGCTTGAACCTGGTCAGTTCGCACTGACGCGGATGATGAAGGTGTGTGAAGATACTGGCGCAGGCATGGTATATTCGGGTTACTTCGAAAAAAAGAATGACATTCTCTCTGCTCATCCGGTTATTGACTACCAGGAAGGGAGCCTGCGTGACGATTTCAATTTCGGCTCTCTGATCCTCTATAAGACGTCGGCATTCAGGGAAGCCTGTAAAAGGATGGATGATGATTACAGCTTTGCGGGACTGTATGACCTGAGACTTAAAATATCCCAGGCCCATTCACTGGTCCATATACCGGAACTTCTCTACAGCGAGGTTGAGACTGATACGCGCAAATCGGGTGAGAAACAGTTTGACTATGTCGATCCGCGTAACAGGGCAGTACAGGTTGAGATGGAAAAAGCCTGCACCAGCCATCTGAAATGCATCAATGCGTGGCTTGAACCGGTGTTCCGTCAGATCAGGTTCGATGAAAATGATTTTCCAGTCGATGCATCGGTGATTATCCCGGTCAAAAACAGGGCGAAGACCATCGGTGATGCCATCACCTCGGTACTCAGCCAGAAAAGCAGATACAGCTTTAACCTGATCATTGTTGACAACTATTCGAATGACGGTACCACAGAGGTAATAAGAAAGTTTGCCGGCGGAGACAACAGGATAGTGCATATCATACCTGAGAGGAAGGACCTGGGCATCGGAGGCTGCTGGAATGAGGCCATCATGAGTGACAGGTGCGGTAAGTTCGCCATACAGCTTGACAGTGATGACCTTTATATCGATGACAAGGTGATAACCAGGGTGGTCGATGCCTTTCATGAGCAACAGTGCGCCATGGTTGTGGGGTCATACAGGATGGTTAATTTCGATCTCCAGGATATACCTCCGGGGTTGATTGACCACAGGGAGTGGACTCCGGATAACGGACGCAACAATGCATTGAGAATCAATGGACTTGGAGCACCCAGGGCCTTCTATACACCCGTACTCAGGTCAATACTGGTCCCAAATGTAAGCTACGGGGAGGACTATGCCGTCGGGCTGGCGATAAGCCGTCATTACCAGATAGGCCGCATTTATGAACCGCTCTATCTCTGCCGCCGCTGGGACGAGAACTCCGACGCTGCCCTTGAGGTGAACAAAATGAACCTGCACAATCTGTACAAGGATAAGATTAGGACGATTGAACTGATTGCCAGAAAGCGGATGTTAGTCAATACAAAAGGCAAACAGCAGACCATATGAGCGATTATTCTGCCAGGGTTGGCGAGCTATTCGATGACCAGCTGAAGGGGTGGGAACTGGCGCGTGACAATTACCGTCAGCTGGATAACGTAATGACCAGGAAGTTCAGTTATCCCTGTTTCGATCTCTTTGTGCAGTTCAATCCCGGCCGCATAACTTCGTCCGCTGCAAAGGTTGATGCAAGATCGATAGAGGCAAGGCCATGTTTTTTGTGTGAGAAAAACAGGCCTCCTCAACAGAGAGGAGTGGCGTATGAAGATGATTTTGTCATCCTGGTTAATCCCTTTCCAATCTTCAGGAGACACCTTACCATTGTCTCAGAAAGTCATACTGACCAGCGTATTGCGCCCAACTTCGTGACCATGCTTGATCTCGCCAGAAGCCTGCCTGAGTATTCCGTATTCTACAACGGTCCGCAGTGTGGCGCCTCTGCTCCTGATCACCTTCACTTTCAGGCCGGGAACAGGGGTTTTATGCCGGTCGAGCGGGACTTCGGGAAAAAACCTCTCTGCACGATACAGGCTGTTAATGATGGAATCGAGTTATGGTCATGGGAAGAGTACCGGAGGGGAATCATGACTCTGAGGGGGACAGACAGATACGCGCTGATGAGAGCTTTCGAGAAATTCTATCTCAGATTTGAGCTCATGCAACCCGACAGGCCGGAACCGATGCTGAATATAATCACCTGCTACTCAGAAGGCAACTGGATCATACATGTCATCCCGAGAAAACTTCACCGGCCATCATGCTTCTTTGCAGAGGGTAAAGATAAGATAGTACTCAGTCCTGCGTCTGTCGATATGGGTGGGGTGCTGATAACACCAAGGGAAGAAGATTACCTGAAGATAACGTCACGGGATATCAATGATATCTTAGACCAGGTGTGCCTTACGGAAGATGAGATTGAGTCATTGACTTCAGATATTATTTAAGCGCTATGAAAGCACCCGAGATCAGCGTAGGTATTGTTTCAGGCAATGACCTGACTTTCACCCTCAACGGAAACTTCCATGACACTGCTTCCGGAGGCATACAGAGTGGCAGGCGGACAGCGAGGGTCAGCAACGGAAGGATAACAGTCATAAACGGAGAGCAGGTCACTGAGGCTGGGGAGGTGGTGACATTCACCCCGGCTGAGGGCAACAGCGCCGGATTTACGCTTCATGCTGTGACTATTGGCGTTGACTTCCACTGGCAGAGAGATGAGGATCAGTCTTTTACGGGGAAGCTGAAGTTCATTGTAGAGAACGGTAAGCTGACCGCCGTGAACATCCTTTCTGTGGAGGATTACCTGCTTAGTGTCATCTCCTCTGAGATGAGCGCCACATCGTCGGCTGAGCTCCTCAAGGCACACGCAGTGATATCGAGGAGCTGGCTCCTTGCACAGATGGATAAAACTGCAAGACTGAAGGCCGGTGCTGAAAAATACACCACCTCCTTCATGACCGAAAAGGAACTTACAAAATGGTACGACAGGGAAGACCACAGTAACTTTGACGTATGCGCCGATGACCATTGCCAGCGCTACCAGGGTATCACCCGGGCTTCAACCCCTGAGGTTGAACAAGCCATCAATGAAACATACGGGCTGGTGCTTATGAACGGAGATGCTGTATGTGATGCCCGCTTCTACAAATGCTGCGGAGGCATAACAGAACTTTTTGAAAATGTATGGGAGCCTGTCAGTCATCCATACCTGCAGATGGTCATTGATAACGACCGTTCGCCCGCCGGATTTGAAACGGATCTCACCAGGGAGGAAAATGCAGTGCGATGGATCAAAGGAAATCCCCCGGCGTTCTGCAACACGAACGACAGGGAGGTGCTGTCGCAGGTACTGAACAACTACGATCAGGAGACAACTGATTTCTACAGGTGGAAGGTCATGTACACACAGCAGGAACTGAGTGACCTGGTAAGATCAAGAACAGGGATCGATTTTGGTACGATTACTGATCTTGAGCCTCTCACCAGGGGTGTCTCGGGCCGCATCATCAGGCTGAAGATTAAGGGTGACAAAAAAGAGCTGATAATCGGCAAAGAGCTGGAGATAAGAAAGTCGCTCTCGAAGTCACATCTTTACAGTTCTGCATTCTGTGTTGAGAAGTCTGTCGATGCAACAGGTGTAAGGTTCATTCTTCATGGCGCCGGATGGGGTCACGGTTCAGGGCTTTGCCAGATAGGTGCCGCGGTGATGGGTGCCACGGGCTATACATATGAGCAGATACTCATCCATTATTTTAAAAATGCTAACCTGAAAAAGATCTACTGATATGAAAAAGTTTGTGATATCATTTTTCTTTCTTTTTCTTACAATTGCCTTTGTCTCAGGAGGTTCATGGATAAGGATAAACCAGCTTGGCTACCAGCCGGGGTCATTGAAGGTTGCCGTTTATATCTCTCAGGAACCCGGCGCACCTGCCGGCTTCACGGTGTGTGATGCCCTCACCGACAGGGCTGTATTCAAAGGCAAGGCCGCCATCTATGACGGGTCGGTATGGGGCATGGCGGCAGCTGCAAGACTTGATTTTTCAGGACTGACCGCACCAGGTGGTTATTATATATTATACGGCAACACCCGTTCTGAAACATTCAGCGTTGATGCCGGCGTCTATGACGGCACGGCTGATTATATCCTGAAATATATCCGTGCCCAGCGCTGCGGATACAATCCTTTCCTTGCTGACTCATGCCATACCCATGACGGTATGATAGTTGACCATCCTTCCCTCTCAGGCACCCCCATTGATGTGGTCGGTGGCTACCACGATGCAAGCGATCACCTGCGGTACACCGCCACCACGGCAAACAGCATCTACCAGATGATGTTCGCCTACAACAGGTCGCCGGAGATATACCGCGATGATCATGACGCTTCGGGAGCCAGGGGAGGCAACGGGATCCCTGATATCCTTGATGAAGTAAAATGGGGCCTTGAATGGCTCCTTAAGATGAACCCTGACAGTGGTGTGATGTATAACCAGGTGGCTGATGACCGCGATCATCAGGGGTTCCGCCTTCCCAACCTTGACAAGGCATCGTATGGCCTCGGACCATACAGGCCTGTATATTTCATCACTGGCAAGCCGCAGGGGCTGGCAAAATTCAAGAACCGTACCGAAGGTGTTTCTTCCTCTGCCGGAAAGTTTGCTTCCGTCTTTGCCATGGGGGCCAGGGTATTTGAGCAGAGCGACCCGGAGCTGGCGCACAGGCTGAAGGGAAAAGCTGCTGACGCTTACGAGTTCGCCCTTACCGATCTCGGGGCCACACAGACTGCCTGCAATGTCTCACCGTACTTCTACGAAGAGGATAACTACGTGGATGATCTACAGCTTGCAGCATGGGAACTGTATTCACTCACAGGTGACAGGAAGTTCCTGGTCGAGGCAGACTACTGGGGTACCCTTGAGCCTTTCACCCCCTGGATTGTTACTGACACCGCCAGGCACTACCAGTACTATCCGTTTGTGAACCTGGGACATGCTAACATAGGTATGTCAATGACTGACTTTTCAAAGAAATACCTCGACTTCATGCGCAAGGGCCTTGCCATTATTGACAGCCGTGATGCGAATGATATCTTCCAGGTCAAGATCCCCTTTGTCTGGTGTTCAAATAACTATGTGGCAGCAGCCCTTACCCAGTGCAGGCTATATAACGAGGCGACAGGTGACACGAGGTTTCTTTATATGGAGGCAGCCCTCAGGGACTGGCTCTTCGGATGTAACCCGTGGGGCACTTCAATGATATGCGGACTGCCGGAAGGAGGCGATTATCCAGTCTATCCGCATTCTGCCGTGACGCGCTATCTTGGCGAGACTACATTTGGAGGTCTTATCGACGGCCCGGTGTATAAGAGGATTTATGAGAATCTGAAAGGACTGGCATTGCTGAATGCTGATCCATACGAGCCATTCCAGGGCGGGAGAGTAGTCTATCATGATGACATAGGCGATTACAGCACCAACGAACCTACCCTCGACGGCACCGCCAGCCTGAGCTACTACCTCTCGACACTTGAAAAGTACGGCAGGGAAAATGAAGCATACGCCACCGGAGACGTTTATGATGCTCATGGCGCACTTATAAGGAAAGAGTCTGACCAGAAGAATATCTATCTTTTGTTTTCGGCCGATGAGTTCGGGGAGGGATTTGATCATATCCTCAGCGTGCTGGATGCCAGAGGGGTGAAAGGCTCATTTTTTCTGACCGGCAATTTCCTGAGGAACAAGAATTATACATCTGTGGTAAAAAGGTTAGTCACAGGAGGGCATTACGTGGGTCCCCATTCTGACGGTCACCTCCTCTACTCGCCGTGGGATAACCGTGACTCGCTGCTGGTGACCAGGGAGCAGTTCAGTGACGACCTTAAGAAAAACCACAGGGAGCTTCTCAATGCGGGTGTTAAGGATCTTAGTCCTGCATACTTCCTTGCTCCCTATGAATGGTACAACAGTGCAGTGAGACGGTGGAGCGAATCGATGGGTTACCGTTTGGTCAACTTCACCCCGGGAACGGGTACAAACGCTGATTATACTACTCCTGATATGGCCGGTTACAGGTCTTCTGACCAGCTCATGGATCGGCTGGTCAGCTTCGGGGAGACATCGCCCGCCGGGCTTAACGGTGCGATGCTGCTCATTCATCCAGGGACAGACCCTGCACGGTCAGACAAATTTTATATGAGACTCGGTGAAATAATCGATCATTTTTCAGCCAAAGGTTATTCATTCAAAAAATTATAATTTCCTATGTCAGCTCAACAAAACAATCGCTCGCCATGGGCATGGATACCTTCGCTCTACCTGGCTGAAGGCTTACCCTATGTTGCGGTAAACATAATTTCAGTGATAATGTACAAACGGATGGGCATTTCCAATGCTGACATCGCATTGTACACAAGTTTGTTATATCTGCCGTGGGTGATAAAACCGATATGGAGCCCGCTGGTTGACCTTCTGAAGACCAAAAGATGGTGGATAGTAATAACGCAGCTTGTCCTTGCCCTGGGTTTTGCGAGTATCGCCCTTACAATTCCGGCGTCTCTCTTTTTCAAGATCACCCTGGCTTTCTTCTGGCTGCTGGCCTTTGGCTCAGCTACCCATGACATAGCGGCTGACGGCTTCTACATGCTCGGGCTGAGTACCAACCAGCAGGCCAAATATGTGGGCATCCGCAGTACCTTTTACAGGGTTGCAACAATCACCGGACAGGGGCTTCTTGTGATTCTTGCGGGATTTCTTGAAAGTTCTTCAGGCAGGGAGCCGGTCGAGCTCTTCATCGAGGCATCCCCCGCTAACTCCAAAACTGTTCTCGAAATGCCTCACGTTGCAGCAGCGCCGGAGAGCAGGGATGATTTGTATTTTTTTATTGAGCATGACTCTCTGAAGATAAGCACCCAAACCGTTGACAGGGACAGCCTGAACATTCTCCTTGATTCAGTCAGGGCCTCAAACCTGGGTTACGGCTTTGTGCAGGCTGAGGAGCTGAAAATCAAGAGCCAGGGTTGGTGGGCGACAAAGGTCTCAGAACCGCTGGGTGATTGGATAAGGGAAAACTTCGGGGAGGAGAGAGGAAGTGTCGCTTCAGTGACCGGAAGCGTGGCGGTTGTTCCTGTCAGGCTGTCCGGTTCGCCCGAACCTGGTGAGAAGGTAGTCCTGAATACCGTCCTGAAAAAGGGAGACAAGAGCATTGCCCTCGTACAGGGAGGCCATCTTGTCTTCAACGAATCAAACTGGAACAGACCGGCATACATGGTATTCCAGGCTGACTCCAAACTGACCACCAATACGTCAGTCAATTATGAGGGACTGTCGGGTAATATCCCGATGTCATGGGCAGTCACATTCTTCCTCCTCGCAGGGTTATTCCTCGTTCTTAGCTTCTGGCACAGGTATGTCCTGCCCAGGCCTGATTCCGACGCACCTCGTGCTGACCTTAAGCCCTCCGATGTCCTGAGGGAGTTCGGGCAGACATTCGCTACTTTCTTCAGGAAACCGCAGGTCGGTGCAGCCCTCTTTTTCATGCTGACCTTCCGGTTCGCGGAAGCGCAGTTGCTGAAGCTGATAAATCCATTCCTGCTTGACCCTATTGACAAGGGAGGTCTGGGGCTTACAACCGGTGAGGTCGGGTTGGTCTATGGAACAGTGGGCATAATCGGTCTGACGCTGGGGGGTATCATAGGAGGTGTGGTGGCAGCTGCCGGCGGCCTCAAAAAATGGCTGTGGCCCATGACCCTTAGCATGCTGCTCACGGCAGCAACGTTCCTCTACCTTGGGTTTACCCAGACAGACAACCTGCTGGTCATCAACATATGCGTCTTTGTCGAACAGTTTGGATACGGGTTCGGGTTTACCGCATATATGCTATACCTGATCTATTTCTCGGACGGGAAATACAAAACAGCGCATTATGCAATATGTACCGGTTTCATGGCACTTGGGATGATGCTCCCGGGGATGTTTGCAGGCTGGTTGCAGGAGCAGCTCGGTTACAACAACTTCTTTATCTGGGTAATGATTTGCAGCGTAGTGCCGCTGATTGCCGTGTCATTGCTGAAGATCAACCCTGAATTCGGAAAAAAGAGCACTAAATAGCATCTGAATGACCGCAGTCAATGAAAAGGCTTTAAGGCTTGAAGCTCTCCGGAAAGACCTGGAAGGAGATCTCTACACTGACACAACCCAGCGGATACTTTATGCCACCGATGCTTCGGCATACCGTGAGATACCGCTTGCAGTGACCAGGCCCGCAGCAATTGACGATATTAAGAGGATCATTGCCTTTGCACGGAGCGAGGGCACCTCGGTCATACCGAGGGGTGCCGGTACCTCGCTCGCAGGACAGGTGGTGGGGCCGGGGATAGTGATGGATATTTCAAAACACCTTAACCGTATACTGGAGTTTAATCCTGCGGAACGGTGGGTAAAGGTGGAACCGGGTGTTATCCTGTCTGAGCTGAATAAATTTCTTGCTCCGCACAGGCTGCAGTTCGGTCCTGAGACCTCAACCGCCAACCGTTGCTGCATGGGAGGCATGCTGGGCAACAACTCGTGCGGTGCCCATTCGATAATACATGGCAGCGTCAGGGACCATATACTCGGGGTTGATGCCATCCTCTCAGACGGTTCGGAGGCTCACTTCAGACCCCTTACAACAGAAGAGTTCAATACTAAGTGCGAAGCTGACCCCGGACTTCTTGAAACCAGCATATACCGCAATCTTCGTGATATACTCTCTGACCCCGCGAACGCTGAGGAAATACGAAAGCAGTATCCGCACCCGGACCTGAAACGGCGCAACAACGGTTATGCCCTCGATGTCCTGCTTGATACCGATCCGTTCACCGGCAACGGTGAGATGATAAACGTATGCAGGCTCCTTGCAGGGTCGGAAGGGACGCTGGCATTCACCACGGCCATGAAACTGAATCTGGTGCCGTTGACGGAACAGAAGACAGGGCTGCTCTGCGCTCACTTTGACAGCCTGCAGGATGCAGTCAGGGCAAACATAATCGTCCTGAAGCATATGCCCGCCGCTGTCGAGCTTATCGATGACTACATCCTCAACTGCACTAAGGACAATATAGACCAGAGCCGTAACCGCTTCTTCGTAAAGGGTGATCCGAAAGTCATTCTCATTATCGAGATTACCCGGCCTGCTTTTGCGGAGATTCAGGAAACAGCCTCCGCCATGGAGAGGGATATGTCAGATGCCGGATACGGTTACCACTTCCCACTTGTCACCGACAGCGGCGAGATGGCGAGGGTGTGGGAGCTGCGCAAGGCGGGACTCGGGGTGCTGCTTAACATCCGGGGGACGAAAAAAAGCGTGCAGGTGATTGAAGATACTGCCGTCCTCCCTGATCTCTTTCCCGATTATATTGAAGAAGCCGGTAACGTGCTTAAGAAATACGGACTGAGCTGCGCCTATTATGCCCATATAGCAACGGGTGAGCTTCACCTCAGTCCGCTGCTAGACCTGAAGGACCCTGATGACATCCGCATTTTTCATAACCTTGCACGCGATATTGCCGGCCTGGTGAAGAAATACCGTGGCTCGCTCAGCGGCGAACACGGCGACGGGAGACTGAGGGGCGAGTTCATCCCGCTGATGCTGGGTGAGCATAACTATAAACTTCTCAGGGACCTGAAGAAGACGTGGGACCCGTATAATGTTTTTAATCCCGGCAAGATAACCGACACACCCCCCATCACTGAAAACCTTCGTTACCCGGCAGGGGAAATCATTAATATTGAGGGAACTACCTTTCCATTTCCCGAGCGGGAGGGACTTCTTTATGCTGTTGAAAAGTGCAGCGGGTCAGGCGACTGCCGCAAAAGTGCAATCATGGGCGGCACCATGTGCCCTACCTTTATGGCAACAGGTGACGAGGACAAATCAACAAGAGCGAGAGCCAATATCCTCAGGGAGTTTCTTACACGGTCAGACAGGAAGAACCGTTTTGACCATGAGGAGATATACCGTGTGATGGACCTCTGTCTCTCATGCAAGGCATGCAAGTCTGAGTGCCCGTCAAACGTTGACGTGGCCAAGTTCAAGGCTGAGTTCCTCCAGCACTATTATGAAAGCCACCGCATCCCGTTGCGCACTCTTCTCATCGCGTGGCTGCCGCGCCTCTACGGTCCCGGCATGATGATGCGCCCGCTGACAAACTTTTTTACCGGAACCACACTGTTCAAAAAGCTGGTCGGTTTTGAAGAAAAGCGCTCAATACCTGCACTCTCGCCGGTGACGCTGAGAGGGTGGCACAGGGCTCAAGGCACAGAGCACAGGGCACAGAGCACAGGGCAAAGGGCAAAGGGACCGGCTGCGGACGGCAAAGGGAGTGTGTGCCTTTTTGCCGATGAGTTCACCAACTACAATGAAAGTGACATAGGCATCAAGGCCGTCATGCTGCTCGAACGTCTTGGTTATGACGTTATCATACCGCGTCACAGGGAGAGCGGACGTACATTCCTGTCGAAGGGGCTGCTGAGAGCGGCAAAAAAGGTAGCCACAGAAAATATTATGATGCTGAAGGATTATGTCAGCGATGACAGGCCGCTGGTTGGCATAGAGCCGTCAGCCATCCTCTCATTCAGGGACGAGTATCCTGAACTTGCCGGGCCGCAGCATTCCGAAGCGGCTGCCTCAATAGCACGTAATACCTTCCTGTTTGAAGAATTTATCTGCAGGGAGATTGACCGCGGTAACATCACACAGGCTCAGTTCACAGACCGGCATGCCGACATTCTGCTTCACGGACACTGTCAGCAGAAGGCGATTGCTTCTACAGCCCCCACAAGGCGTATGCTGTCGCTTCCTTCAAATTATCATGTCAAGGAGATAGATGACGGTTGCTGCGGCATGGCAGGCGCTTTCGGCTATGAGAAAGAGCACTACGACCTCAGCATGAAGATAGGCGAAATGATACTATTCCCGGCGGTGCGAAAGGCAGAAGCAGACACACTGATAACGGCACCCGGCACCTCATGCAGGCATCATATTGCCGACGGCACGGGGCGGAAGGCACTTCACCCGGCCGAGGTGCTGTATGATGCGCTTAAATGACTAAAACAGACTAATAAATCGAGAAATGGCAACCAGCGGATTATCAAGGGTCGAGCAATCATTTGCCGGGCGTTCGGGAAGAAGCGCCACCACAACGAGGATGCCGTATGTTGTGGTCCGTAACTTTCCAAACCTGGGACTGTTAACCTCGCTCAGGTTCCTCGAATGGGTGGCTGAGAACCCTGAAGGGGTGATCAGCCTTCCGACAGGCAAGACACCCGAGTACTTCATCAAGTGGACCCACTATCTTCTTCGGAACTGGGATGATGCGGCTGCAGGAAGGATACGCGAAGAGAACGGCCTGACCCTCGTTAAGAAACCCTCCCTGAGCGGCCTTCGGTTTGTTCAGATAGATGAGTTCTACCCGATAAACCCGCGACAGCACAACAGCTTCTTTGACTATGTGAGCAAATATTATATCAGCGGCTTCGGCCTTGACCCCTCAAGAGCTCTGCTGATCAACTCCGATGAGATACAGCTTGCCGGAGGCAGGCACTATTCAGAGGTGTTCCCCGGGAAACGCATTGACCTTACCCTCAGGAACAGGGAGGCGATGACCCCTCATGAGAAGCTCCAGCAGGCTTCTATATTCCGAATAGATAACTGGTGCACTGAATATGAGAAACGTGTCCGGGAGCTTGGCGGCATCGGCTTCTTCCTCGGGGGCATCGGCCCTGACGGACACATAGCTTTCAACACTCGCGGCAGCGATCATAATTCAACAACCCGGCTTACCCCTACCAACTTCGAGACACAGGCGGCCTCAGCCGGCGACCTGGGAGGGATAGAGATAGCGCGCAATCACCTTGTCATTACAATCGGGCTGGGAACCATCACCTTCAATCCGGAAGGCGTTTCGATAATATTTGCAGCGGGTGAGGCGAAGGCCCCCGTCGTGAGAGACGCTCTCGAAAACGCCCCCGACAACCTGTATCCGGCTACGGTGCTGCAGTCACAGAAGAATGCCCGTTTCTATCTTACCGAGGGGGCTGCCGTACACCTCCATGACAGCATAGAAAAGTACTACAAAGAGGGGGAGTGGACCTTTGAGAAGAGTGAGAGGGCAATATTCGGACTGTGCCAGCGGATAGACAAATACGCACACAAGCTGGTTGAAGAGGATCTGAAAAATGACCCATACTGCTCTCTCATCCCTGACCTAAGCCTCGACAGGGTAAGAGAGGTGATAGAGTCAACAAAGAGCAAGATGGAACTGGGGATGCAGCGTGAGAAAAATCAGACATTCTTCCATACCGGTCCGCACCACGACGATATAATGCTTGGAATATTTCCATGCATCATACCGCAGCTCAGGGAGATAACCAACAAATTCCATTTCTCGGTGCTGACATCAGGCTTTACTGCTGTGACAAATCAGATGCTGTCTCATCTTCTGAAGGCGACGGTGAACTTCATGTCCATCGATAAGATACAGATGCTCAGGTATCCTGATTTCTTTGAGAGCGGGTATAAATTCAAATGGGATAAGGATGTAAGTCATTATCTCGACAAGATAGCCGACAATGACGAGGAGGGCAAGCTGCGCGGCATATGCCACAGGATAGTAAGGGCCATGGTGGAGATCTACAGTCTGAAGTCAGTGGCTGAGCTTGAGGAGAAGCTCCGGAGAAACATCGACCTTATTGACAGCAGTTACAGCGGGGAAAAGAACCCTCCTGACATCCAGAGACTTAAAGGTATGCTCAGGGAGTATGAAGAGGAGCTGGTGTGGGCCCATTACGGTGTCCTTGTCAGGAACATAGAACACCTGCGCCTGGGCTTCTATACGGGTGACATCTTCACACAGCAGCCTGACCGTAACCGTGACGTTATGCCTATACTGGAGAGTCTGCGCAGGATTGAACCTACGGTGATAAGCCTTGCATACGACCCTGAAGGATCAGGCCCCGATACCCATTACAAGGTGTTGCAGGCTATCGCCGAGGCACTGCGCCAGTGGGGGAGGGAGAGAGATATATCGTCACTCCGGATCATCGGTTACAGGAACGTATGGTTCAGATTCCAGCCACATGAGGCAAATGTGTTTACACCGGTATCGCTGAACTCAATGGCTGTGCTTGACCGCTCATTCAGGAACTGCTATGTGAGCCAGGTAAATGCCTCGTTCCCCAGCTACGAACATGACGGGCCGTTCAGCGACCTCTCACAGAAGGTGTGGGTTGAACAGTTTAAGCAGGTGCAGCTTATTCTCGGGAAGGATTTCTTCTACGAGAATGAGAGGCCAAAGGTGAGAGCCACCCACGGGATGATATATTATCGCGAGATGAAACCGGACGAGTTTCTCAGGCATGCACGCGAGCTGGAGAAGAGCGTCGAGGGAGAGGTACTGCACTGATATCCTGAAAATAGTTCGCCACTACAGGGCTGACCTGTCGATTATGGAACCGTAAGTCAGTCGTATAGGAAATATTTCGTTGCCGTTTTTCTGAATGCGGGGATATCATTGGTCCATATACCCATGATATCACTGACCAGGAACGATTTCGTGAATGTCTTTCTCACCTCATCTGTTCCGCATACTTTGTCGAACATCGAGTGTCTCGACTGATCGCACATCCTGAAGAGGTCTTTTTCAGGCCAGAGGCGATGTGCCTCTTGCATGATATAGAACTGCAGCAATGTCAGTGGTGCTGCGGAAGGATCAGTGATATGAATCTGTACCCCATGTACCATTTTGCCCTCAAGGGTGCTGAAATAAGGTTTGTAATGGATCGGCCTGAATATTACTCCCGGCAGTTTCAGCCTGTTAAGGCCTGAGGCAAGGGAGTCAGCATTGATCCAGGGGGCTGCGAAGGTCTGGAAGGGGATGGTGTAACCCACCCCAATACTGACGGCATATAGCTCACCGGCAATTCCTGTGGCGGGGTAGTATAGCGGGGTGTCCCTGTGAGGCACCTGGGGTGAGGAAGGAACCCATGGCAGCCCTGTCTCCCCGAAGTGCATTGTCCTTGTCCAGCCGCTCATCTTCACTACCTGCAGTCCGCAGACCACACCATTGGCAAGCATTCTTTCGCCGTTGAGGAACATGGCGAGCTCGCCCACGGTCATCCCGTGGATGTAGGGGATGGCGAACTGGCTGACGAACGAGAAGAAGCCTGGGCGGGTGACAGCACCCTCCATTCGTATGCCGCCCAGCGGGTTGGGACGGTCAAGTACAACCAGGGGGATGCCGTTTTCTGCTGCAGCTTCCATTAGCAGGCCGAGGGTGCTGATGAATGTGTATGACCTGGAACCGATGTCCTGGATGTCATATACCAGTATATCAATCCCCTTCAGCATCTCAGGTGAGGGTTTTCGCGTCTTGCCATAGAGGCTGTAAACCGGGAGTCCGGTCGACG
>Ga0209262_10000260_pt1 | contig 27749 bp, 21 predicted proteins | sample Lowcelwee11metaG_FD_187171 | JGI IMG/M metagenome (GOLD analysis project Ga0209262, IMG submission 187171) | Freshwater pond sediment microbial communities from the University of Edinburgh, under environmental carbon perturbations - Low... | ecosystem: Environmental > Aquatic > Freshwater >... | reverse complement strand
CGCCTCGTCAAAGTAAGGGGCGACGAGGCGGAAGGGCGCGCGCGGACGTTCCGCCAGCGTCGCCATGCCCATGATCCAGTCGCCCGGTGCGAAAGTGTTTTCCGCCTGGAACTGCGCCCAGCGGAAGGCGATGCGCGCGGCTTGCGGCACGCCGGCCCGCGCCCACTCAGCGTCCCAGTCCTGCGGCAGACGCAGCGCGATACGCCGGCCGTCGGCGCCGATGGCGTGCCAGTCCGCGAGCCGCGTCGTCAACGCCGCCCCGCCCGCGTTCTGCATGCCGAAGGAAAAACCGCAGGCCTCGGCATAGGGCTGGATCGCAGACGCCGCGAAGCCGCGCCCGATGTAGAAGGACGCGCGCGAGGCCGTGCCCAACGGATTGGCGGTCAGCGTCGCCGCACCCTGCGTCGCGCGGTGGCGCCATTCGACGGCCTCCTCGGCGCGCGCGCCCGGCATGGCCAGGCTCAGGCCCAGCAGCAGGGCGAGCGCAGAACGAAGCATGGATGTCGTCATGATCCGTGGATTCTCGCACGCCGCCGGCTTCAGGCCGGCGCGGGCACCGTCTGCCCGCCGCGCGCCATGCGGCTCGCCGCCAGCAGGGCGACGACCAGCAGCGGCACCATGGACAGGTTCAGCAACACCCAGCCGAAGCGCGCGTACAGCCAGCCGGCCGAGAGGGAAGCGGCGGCAACCAGACCGAAGACGATGAACTCATTGACCATCTGCACGCGCAACTGCTCAGCGGGCCGGTAGGCCTGGGTCAAGAGCGTCGTACCGCCGATAAAGGCGAAATTCCAGCCGAGGCCCAACAGAACCAGCGCGGAAAGGAAATGCAGGAATTCGAGGCCGGAGACCGCCACCGCCACATGCGCGAGCAGCAGGACGAAGCCGATCTGCATGATGCGCGGCGCACCGTATTGCTTGATCAGCTTGCCGGTGAAAAACGAGGGCGCGAACATGCCGACGACGTGCCACTGGATCACCGGCGTCACGCTTGCACCCGGCAGGCCGCAGCCGAGCATGGCCAGCGGCGTGGCGGTCATCGCCATGATCATCGCCGAGTAGCCCACCGCAGCGCCGAAAATGGACATCTGCAAGGCCGGCTGACGCAGGATTTCGTGCAGCGGGCGAGCCACCCCGCCCTGCGCAACGCCGACGGCCGGCAGGCGCAGGCCGGCCAATAAAGCCAGCGCAACGAGGCTCAGTGCCGCCTGAGCGAGATAAGCGCCGAGAAAAGCCTCGCCGGCGAACCAGTCGCGTCCCCACAGGCCCAACTGCGGACCGAGAAAGGCCGCCACGATGCCCGCCGCGACCACCAGAGAAATCGCCTTGCCGGCCTGAGCCGGTCCGGTGGCCTCGACGGCTGCGAAACGGTAATAGTTGGCGAAGCCCTGATAAGCGCCGAGCAGGAGATGACCAAGGACGAACAAAGCGAACGAACGCTCCTGCAAGGCCCAGACGCACAGCAGGCTGGCCCCGACGCCGATCGCGGCGCCAAACAGGAAGCCGGGCCGCCGCCCGACGCGCCGCAACAGCAAGGCCGCCGGCAACGAAGCGACGGCCACGCCGACCACCATCGCGGCAATGGGCAGCGTCGCCAAGCCGGCGTCGGGCGCCAGTTGCGCGCCGACGATGGCGGCAATCGCCATCGACATGACGATGGCCGAAAGCATCAGCGCCTGGCAGAGGGCGAGGCGGGCGAGGTTGCTGGGTGTCTTGTGGTCCATGCGGCGGATCGGTCAGTTGCGGCGGAAGCAAGCATAGATGAATTTCTGTTCGCCCTGCGCCGGCGTGACATGGGTTTCGCGCAGCGCTGCGACGAGGCTGAAAGCGGGCGCCAATTCGGCGGCCAACAGTTCCGGGCTGTAGCGCCGCACGGGCAGGTTGCTGCAACGCTCCGGGCCATCCTCGGCGAAGGTCGCCATGATGGCATGGCCGCCGGGCGGCACGGCGGCGCACAGCGCGGCGAGATAGGCGCGGCGCTCGTCCGCCGCAGTCAGGAAATGGAACACGGCGCGGTCGTGCCAGAGCCGAAACGGCCCCGGCGGCTGCATTTGCGTGATGTCGCCGGTCAACCAGCGCACGGCCGCCGCGCGCGGGCCAAGACGCGCCTTCGCGGCGCCGAGCGCCGCGTCCGAAATGTCGAGCACGGTCAGCTTGCCATAACCCAGGTCGAGGAGATGGTCGACCAGACTGGAGGCGCCGCCGCCGATGTCGATGAGCGCATCGTCGGGCCGGATGCCCAGTTCCGCGATCAGCCGGAGCGAGGTGTCCGGACGAATCTGATACCAACTGACCTCGTGGGTCTGGCGGGTCGCATAGACGTTTTCCCAGTGGGCGGCAAGCTCGGTCATGGTCGATACGGGTTAATAATCTAAAGATCGTTAGATTAATCTACCCGTCCGCTCGCCGTGCTGTCAAGAAATTTCAAACCGGGTTTAAGATGCGATCCATGAACGACACACGACGCATCAAGAATCTGCTTTACGAACAGGTGGCCCGCATCGGCAAGGCGGCGTCGAGCCCGAAGCGCTTGGAGTTGATCGAGCTGCTGTGCCAGGGCGAAAAGACCGTGGAGACGCTGGCGCGCGAGACTGCCATCAGCATGAAACTCGCCAGCGCCCATCTGCGCGAGCTGCGCGCCGCCCATCTGGTGGAGACGGAGAAACAGGGCAAGCATGTCGTCTATCGCATCGCCAACCGCGCCGTCGCCGACTTCTGGGTGGCGATCCGCACGCTGGCCGAGGACCGGCTCGTCGAGTTGCGCATGGCGCTCGCCGAGATCGAAAGCAAGCCGCGCGAACTCGCGCCGCACGACCGCGCCAGCCTGACCAAGTTGGCGAAAAAGGGCGAGGTGATCGTCATCGACGTGCGGCCGACGACCGAATTCGCGGCGGCCCACCTGCCCTTCGCGCGCTCGCTGCCGCTCGACGAACTGAAGAGCCGGCTGGCCGAACTGCCCGCCGACAAGACCATCGTCGCCTACTGTCGCGGGCCTTACTGCCTGATGGCCAAGGATGCCGTCGCGCTGCTGCGGCGCAAGGGTTACGACGCGCTGCGCCTGCCCGAGGGCGTGGCCGAATGGGGCATCGTCCCGGTGCGGGAATCCGCGTGATCGCGCCCTTCTCCCTCGCGCGGCTGCCGCGCATCGAATTCGGCTCGGGCGTCTTGCGCAAGCTGCCCGACATCGCGGCCGGCTATGGCCGGCGCGTGCTGGTCGTCGCGGGGGCGCGAAGTTTTCTCGAAGCGCCGCATGCCCCCTGGCTGTTCGATTCCTTCAAACAGCGCGACATCCGCTGGGAAATCGTCAAGGTCGCCGTCGAGCCAGCGCCGAGTTTCATCGACGCCACCGTGGCGGCCCTGCGCGCCGAGGGTTTCGATGCGGTGATCGGCATCGGCGGCGGCAGCGCGCTCGACGCGGCGAAGGCCATCGCCGGCCTGCTCAAGCCCGGCAACTCGGTGATGGACCACCTCGAAGGCGTCGGCCCCGAGCTGCCCTATCTGGGCCCGGCCACGCCCTTCATCGCCGTGCCGACGACGGCGGGCACCGGTTCCGAGGCGACGAAGAACGCGGTGCTCTCGCTCGCCGGGCAATTCAAGAAATCCTTCCGCGACGACAAGCTGGTGGCGGAGTGGGCCATCGTCGACCCCGACCTGCTCGACACCTGCCCGCCCGCGCTGATCGCCGCCGACGGCATGGACGCCTTCACGCAACTGCTCGAAGCCTTCGTCTCGACGCGCGCGAATCCCATGACCGACGCCCTGGCGCGCTCCGGCATCATGGCCGTCAAGGATGCGCTCTTGTCGCTGTATGCCGGGCAAACGCCCGAGGCGCGCGAGAAGATGGCCTATGCCGCGCTGTTGTCGGGGATTTGTCTGGCGCAGACCGGGCTCGGCGCGGTGCATGGTCTCGCCGCGCCGCTCGGCGCCTTCTTCCCCATCCCGCACGGCGCCGCCTGCGGCACGCTGGTCGCCGCGACTACCGCCGCCAACATCTCGGCGCTGGAAGCGCGCGCGCCGGACAGCCCGGCCCTGCCGAAATACGCCGAGATCGGCCGCCGTTTCGCCAGACAAAAAGGCTTGAACGGAACCGACGCGCGCGCCTTTCTCGTCGCCACGCTGCGGGAATGGGAAGTCGCGCTCGCCCTGCCGCGTCTCGCGCATTGGCGTGTCGCCAGCGCCGACTTTGCCAATATCGTCGCCCACGCGCGCGGCAGCAGCATGAAGACGAATCCCGTGGATCTGACGGACGCCGAACTCGCCGGCATCCTCGCCGACCGTCTCTGAAGCATTCCCGGCCTGCATTGACGGGTACTATCCGGCTTGGCCCGTTATAGAGAAAGCATCCCCGCATGCGCAAAGACGTCAAAGAAAAACCCCAATACGCCATCGTGGCCGCCGTCCAGTTGCCGAACGTGAGCGACATCGAGTTCGAGGCCTCCTTGGCCGAGTTGCGCGATCTGGCCAAGACGCTGGGTTACACGATCACCGCCACGTTCACGCAGAATCGCTCCAGTTTCGACACGACGGCCTACCTGGGCTCCGGCAAGCGCGAAGAGATACGCAGCTTCGTGGATAGCGAACCCGCACCCGGCGCCTTCGAGAAAATGCCGCAGGCCGCCGCCGACCCGGACGCCGGCAGGATCGAAGTCATCTTCGTCGACCACGAGATCTCGCCATCGCAGGCGCGCAATCTCGAAAAGGAGGTGGGCTGCGAAGTGATGGACCGCACCATGGTCATCCTGGAGATTTTTCACCGCAACGCGCGCTCGCGCGCCGCCCGCGCCCAGGTGGAAATTGCGCGCCTCGGCTATATGGCGCCGCGCCTGCGCGAGGCGGCGAAACTCGCCGGCCCGCAAGGACGGCAGCGCAGCGGCACCGGCGGTCGCGGCGCGGGCGAATCGCATACCGAACTGGACAAGCGCAAAATCCGCGACCGCATTGCCGAACTCCAGCAGGAGATCGCGGCGATGGATGTCGAACGCGAGACCCAGCGCGCGCGGCGGCAGGAGCGCAATGGACACAGCGGGCTCGCCAGCGTGGCGCTGGTCGGCTATACCAATGCGGGCAAGTCCACCCTGATGCGCGCGCTCACCGGCAGCGACGTGCTGGTCGAAAACAAGCTCTTCGCGACGCTCGACACCACCGTGCGCACCCTCCAGCCCGAGAGCCGGCCGCGCGTGCTTGTCAGCGATACGGTGGGTTTCATCAAGAACCTGCCGCACGGTCTGGTCGCCTCCTTCAAGTCGACGCTCGAAGAGGCGCTCGATGCGGCCTTGCTGTTGCACGTCATCGACGCCAGCGATCCCGGCTTTGAACGACAACTGGAGGTCACCGACAAGGTGCTAGCCGAAATCGGAGCGCAAGAGGTGTCGCGCCTGCGCGTGTTCAACAAGATCGACCATGTCGGCGATGCCGCAGAGCAAGCCGCGCGCACCGCCGCGCTGCGCGCGCAGTATCCTGATTGCATCGTAATGAGCGCGCGCCGCGCGGACAATGTCGCCTTGTTGCATAAAACGATCGTCACGTTTTTTCAGCAGGGCCTCGTCGAAGCCGAGCTTTTTCTCCCTTGGTCGGCCCAGCAGTCCCGCAACGAGATTTTCGCCACCTGTCAGGTGCTGCAGGAACGTGCCGACGGCACAGGCGCGTTCCTGCTCATTCGCGGCGCGCGCGCAACGGTCGAAAGCCTGTGCGCGCGGTTCAGCCAGATAGCGCCTTAGCGCCGGTTTAATATGCGCGACCTTCATCAACCCTTACCAGGCTCCTCCCAATGAAAAGAACCGATCTCGAAAAGAACATGGCACACAAGCTGGACAGCCGGATGAAAAGCGCCGGAACGCCGGGGCGCTTTGCCGGCGCAACGGTGCTGGATCGCAAGGAACAACGCAAATTGGATCAAGCGAAGGGGCTGATTCCCTTTGCCGTGAAGCTGGATGCGCAGTTGGTCGAAACGATCCGCGCCCTGGCCGCATCCCGGCAAATGGATTTGAATGCGCTGGTCGGCGAACTGCTGCAACAGGGATTGGCTCAGGGCTGATGGCGTAAAGCTTCACTCGCCCCTTACATCAAACCCATGCTCTTCAGGATCACGATGCCGGCGCTGGTGGCAAACAGCGAGCCGACGGTGGTGAGGGCGATGATGTTGGCGGCCAACGCAGCGTTGCCGCCCATGGCGCGCACCATCACGTAGCCCGCCGCCGCGCTCGGCGCGGAGGACATCAGCAGCAAAATGCCGAGGTCCATGCCGCGAAAACCGAGGGCCAGGCCGGCGAGGACAAACAACAGGGGCACGCCGAGCAGCTTGCCCAGCGCCGCCAGCACGGCGTCGCGCGGGTCGTGGCGCAGGCTGCGGAAATCCAGCGCCGCACCGGTGCACAGCAAGGCCAGCGGCAGCGTCATGTTGGCGAAGTATTCGCCGGCCTGGAGCAGCATGCCCGGCAGACGCAGGCCGGAAATCGACACCGGCAGCGCCAGCGCAATACCGATGATGAGGGGATTGAGCGCAACCGAGCGCGCGAGGCTGCGTGCGCTCCAACCGGCGTGCAGCGAGGCGCTGAGCGTGACGACCGAGAGCACATTGAACAGGATGGTGACGATGCCGACATAGAGCGAGGCAGCCGTCAGGCCCGCCGGGCCGTAGGCGTTGACGCAGTAGGCCAGGCCGACGATGGCCATGTTGGAGCGGAAGCTGCCCTGCACCACCACGCCACGGTCGCGCGCTGCGCGCACGGCCTGGCGCGCAACGAGTTCGCTCGCCCCCCAGGCCACCAGCGTCGCCGCCAGGCCGAAGCCGATCAAGGCGAAGTTTGCCGAGGCATCCAGCCGCGTCTTGGCGACGCTGACGAACAACAGGGCCGGCAAGGTGACGTTATAAACCAGCCGCGAACCGCCCGCGATGAAGGCCTCGTCGAGCATGCCGATGCGGCGCAGCCAGACGCCGAGACCGAGAATGAGGAAGATCGGGCCGGTGACGGAAAGGGAGAATTCGAGGGTAGCGAGGAATGCCGAAATCATTGCGCCATGGTAAAGGGGAATCGGCCTGGAAAAAATAGCGCAGACGAAGAATCGACGGCAGTTATCCTGTTGCAAATCCATCGGCCACAGTTGCATCGTGCAACAAGAAAAGCGGCTAGCGCCTGCGCCAGAATAAAGCTTATGAGTTTGTATTCAAGCGCTTGCGCACATCCCAAGGAATGGCACGTTCCATGCGAAGGGTTGGCACACCCTCCGTTAAAGGACTCAGCCATGCCTCCCCTGTTCCAGTTGCTCAAACGTGCGTTTAAGGCCGTGACGCACTACATCGCCGCAGTTGCCGCATCCGAATCCGGCGAGTTGCTGTCGGCGCAACACAAGTCGCGCCTACTGCATGCCCCGCACCAAAAGTAGATCGGCGCAGGATGATCGCCTGCCTGCATAGCGTAGCCACCGGGCGTTTTTCCTCCTGCCGACAAGGCGCGGTGCCAGATAGCCGCACATTTCCTGCCACGGAACGGCATAATCCCTACTCCAAGCTGTAGTTTCAAGGCTGACAAGGGAGTTAGGTGGCATGGCAACCGCAAATGAGAAAAAAAGTACGCGAGCACCCGCAAAGAATGCCCCGGGGCGGCCAGGCATAAAACTGGCGGCCGGGAAAAAACCCGCACCGAAAGCAGCACCCACCGCAACGCCGTCCGCCGTCAAAGCCACCGTCAGGAAAAAATCCGCCAAGTCGGCGTCCGATGAAAACCTGGGTGCCAATGCCTCGATAAGCATCGCTGCCGACAGCCCGCTCTATTACGTGGGCATCGGCGCTTCGGCGGGTGGCCTGGAAGCCCTGCGGCCCTTTGTGGCGGGTCTGCCGGCGCATGCCAACATGACCTACATCGTCGCGCAACACATGTCGCCCGACCACCGCAGCCTGATGGTCGAGTTGCTGGCGCGCGAAACCTCGCTCAAGGTCGCGGAAGCGAGCAACAACCTGCCGCCCAAGGCCGACACGATTTACGTGGCGCCGCCGAATTCCGATGTCACGGTAATCAACGGCACGCTGCACGTCAGCAAGCCAACCAATACCGTCGGCCCCAAGCCCTCGGTGGATCGCTTCTTCGTCAGTCTGGCCGACGACCAGGAAGATCGTGCCATCGGCATCATCCTCTCCGGCACCGGCTCGGACGGCGCGCGCGGCATCAAGGCGATCAAGGCGGCGGGCGGCATTACCATCGCCCAGGAACCGAAATCGGCGAAATACGACAGCATGCCGAATGCGGCCATCCGCGCCGGCGGCGCCGACCTGGTATTGCCGCCGCACGAGATCGCCCACCAGTTGATTGCTATTGTGCAGCGCCCGCGCGCCTTCATCGTCGACGATGCCGACGAAGCGCCGCCATCCACCATTCGCGGCATCATCCGCCAGATCGCCGCCCATACCGGGATGGACTTTTCGAACTACAAGGACGCCACAATTTCGCGGCAAATCCTGCGGCGGATGGCGGCCATGCAGATTCCCAGCCTCGATGCCTACGGCGAATACATCGCCCGCAATCGCCAGGAGCTGAGCGAACTGGCCGGCAACTTTCTGATCTGCGTCACCTCGTTTTTCCGCGACCCGGATTCGTTCGAGGCGGTGCGCCGCAACCTGCGGGAAATCCTCAAGACCAAGCAGCCCGGCGACGATATTCGCGTCTGGATTCCCGGTTGCGCGACCGGCGAGGAGGTGTATACCGTCGCCATCATCCTGGCCGAGGAACTCGGCGAGTACCGCGACAAATACCGCATCCAGTTGTTCGCCACCGACATCAACAGCGATTCGGTCGCCACGGCGCGTGCCGGCGTTTACCCGGAAGCGGCGTTGAGCGAACTCGACAGCAGCCTGATCACGCGCTATTTCACTGCTCAGGATGGCATGTACCGCATCGATCAGAGTCTGCGCGACATGACCCTGTTCGCGCGCCAGGATCTGGTGCAGGACCCCCCCTTCGTGCGCCTCGATATGGTCAGTTGCCGCAACTTGCTGATCTATTTCAAGGCCGAGTTGCAAGAACGGGTGATGAAGATTTTCCATTACTCGCTGGTCAATAACGGCATTCTGTTTCTCGGCAAGTCGGAAGCCGTCGGCCGGCTCGGCAACCTGTTTGCCGAGCGGGATCGCAAACACAAGATTTTCCTCAAACGTCCGGTCGCCTCCCCCATCGTCGGTAGTTTTCCGCGCATGCGCGGCTTGCCGGGTACCGAGGTGCGCACCCAAGCCGCCGAGAAGTCGGTGGTTACCCCCGCATCGGTACAGGGCCATGAGCGCCTGTTCGAACTGTACACGCCCGCCAGCCTGCTGATGACCAGTGCCGGAGATTTGCTCGAAGTCTTTGGCGACTGCGGCAATTTTCTGACCATCAAAAAAGGCAAGGCCGATTTCAATGTCTTTGCGCTGATCAAGCCGCCCTTCCGTGCCGAACTGCGGGCGTTTGCCCACCGGGTCAGCCGCACCAAACAAAGCGCCACCTCCAGCCCGGTGCCGTTGGTCGAAGATGGCAAGTCCCGCCACTACCGCATGGCGGTACATTACGTCGGCCTGTCGAGCCTGGACAACCCCGATCTGTTGCTGATCTGTTTCGAACTGGCCGATGATCGGCAAACTCCGATCACCTCCGGGGAAGAATCCGTTCTGGGGACCAGCGATCGCATCGCTGAACTCGAACAGGAGATTGTCCTCAACCGCGAGAACCTGCAATCGGTGATCGAGGAACTGGAAACGGCCAACGAGGAGCTGCAATCGCTCAACGAAGAAGCCCAGGCCGGGAATGAGGAATTGCAGGCCTCGAATGAGGAACTGGAAACTGCGAACGAGGAATTGCAGGCCTCGAATGAGGAACTGATCACCGTCAATGACGAACTGGGCTCGCGCACGCTCGAACTCGGGGAAACCAATCACGATCTGAAAAACATCCTCGACAGCCTGTACAAGGCATTGCTGGTGGTGGATCGCAATCTTTGCATCACCCGCTATAACCAGATCTCCCTGGAGTTTTTCGATATTCCGGCCGACACCAAGCCGAATCTGGCAGCGGTCACCACCCGCTTTCAAGTAGCCGATATGCTGGGCCATATCAGCGGCGTGCTCACGAGCGGTAAGCTGGCTGAAATCCGCTTCAAACGCGACGACGATAAACATTTCCTGATGCGCCTCACGCCGTATATCGACAGCGGTCGGAAAAGCGTTGGCGGCGTGGTGATGACCATACTCGACATCACCGAGAAGATCGCCGCCGAAGACAAGCTGCGGCTGTCGGCTTCGGTATTCGAACATGCTTCGGAAGCCACCCTGATCACGGATGCCGACAACCGGATCATCTCGGTCAATCCGGCCTTCACCGAAATCACGGGCTATACGTTGGAAGAAGTGATCGGGCAAACGCCGCACATGCTCAACTCGGGCAAGCACCCGAAGGAATTCTTCAAGCATATGTGGCAAACCCTGGTGTCCACCGGAACTTGGCAGGGCGAGATTCAGAACCGCCGCAAAAATGGCGAAATTTATACCGAGTGGTTGTCGATCAACGTCCTCAAGGACGACGCCGACAACATCATGCGCCATATCGCCGTCTTCAGCGACATCACCGATGCCAAGAAAGCCCAGGAGACGATCGAACGGCAGGCGACCTTCGATACCTTGACCGGCTTACCCAACCGCCATCTGACGATAGACCGGCTCAAGCAGATCCTGAATTTCAGCCGGCGCAACAATCGCATGTTTGCGGTGATGTTCATGGATCTCGACCATTTCAAGCTGGTGAACGATGCGCTGGGCCATGCGGCCGGCGACGAGCTGCTGGTCAAGACCTCCTTGCGCATCAAGGACATTCTGCGCGATTCGGATTCGGTCGGCCGCATGGGCGGGGACGAGTTTGTGGTCTTGCTGGGCGACTTGAGTTGCGCCGAGGATATTATTCCCATCGCCAAGAAGCTGTTGAGCGTCGTGCGCGAACCCATGATGGTAGCCGGCCATTCGATACTGACCGCCGCCAGCATCGGCATTACCGTCTATCCCATGGATGGCGACAGCCCCGAAGCCCTGATGAAAAATGCCGACAGCGCCATGTACGCGGCCAAGAAAAACGGGCGCAATTCCTTCTGCTTCTTTACTCACCAAATGCAGGACGACGCCAACAAGCGCCACTGGATCGACACGGAACTCAGCACGGCGCTGGACCATGATCGACTTCACCTCTACTACCAGCCGATCCTGCGTCTCGACACCATGACGCTGGCCGGCGCCGAGGCATTGTTGCGCTGGCAGCATCCGGTGAAAAGCTTTATCCCGCCGGATGTCTTTATCCCCGTGGCAGAGCAAAACGGCATGATCAGCAAACTCAGCCACTGGGTCTTCAACACCGGCCTGGCCGACTGGGAACGTTGGGTTGAGGAATCGGCCACACGCCAGGCGTTGGCAATCAATCTCTCGGCGGCGCAGTTCGTCACGCCAGAGCATATCAAGCAGTTGTTGCAGCTATTGCGCGACAGCAAGCTTGCCCAGTCGCATCAGGTGACCATCGAGATCACCGAAAGCCTGCGCCTGTCCGACAACGAGGAGTATGTCGACATCTTGCGCCAGATGCGTCAATGCGGTTGCAAAATTGCCATCGACGACTTCGGCACCGGCTATTCCTCCTTGAGCTATCTCAAACGCATGCCGATCGACATCATCAAGATCGATAAATCCTTCGTGCGCGACATCACGACCGATCCGACCGATGCCGCGATGGTGCGTGCCATCCTACAGATGGCCAGCGCCTTCGGCATGATGACGGTGGCCGAAGGCGTTGAAACGCAAGAGCAATTGGCCTTCCTGCAAGCGCATGGCTGCAACTACGCGCAAGGCTTCCTGTTCAGCAAACCCGTGCCGTTTGCCGATTTTACCGCCTATGCCAGAAACTTATTGAACGGGAGCGTTGCCGGATAGATTTGCCCCAAGGACTGGACCCTGACGGGCAACTATTCCAAACAAAAATCCATCGACGCTACCACCGGCCAGGACGGCGTAATCCAGCTTTACGGCGGATAGCGCCGTCCCACCAGCGCCGACTTTTCAAGCGGGCATGCAGGGTCGATTCGGTATACTCGTTCGCGCTGTTCCCTACCTTTTCCCCACCTGCAACCAGGAGCCCGAACATGAAACGTCTGTCGTCCGCCGCAGCAGCAACCTGTCTATTTGCTTTTGCCAGCTCTGTCCTCGCACAAGAATACAACCCCGTTCCGGTGGGCGACTACCAGTACCGGGACTGCCTGGTGCGAGTCAACAAGCTCTACGACGGCGGCAACGAAAAGAGCCCGATCCGAGGCCAGAACAAGGCACAGGCCTATTGCACCTGCCTGTGGAACGAGACGCCGGACGACTTCCGCGGCAACCTGTCGAAGTTTGCCGACAGCGAGCGCGGCAAGAAGCTCGACAAGGTGTGCACACGCTATTCCGAATGGGATTAGTCGTACTGCGGCGGCTTGAGCGCCGTCGTCCCGCCAGTCCCTCAACAGGGATTCCCGCTGGTCACGCCGAATATGTTGTCCGGCTGGCCGGCGCGACAAATCTCCAGGGCGGTATCCCCGAGGCGACGCATTGATTGCCCACCATGGCGCGCGATGCCCAGGGAACGATGAGTATTCGGCGCGACGCGCTGCGCATGCGTTTTCTGGCGGCCTCGCTGGCGATGCATTTGCTGGTATTGGGTTTGGCGGCGCCCGGCAACGATGCGCGAGCGCCCGCGCGCCTGGATGCGTCGCTGCGGTGGATCGACCCTGCCCCGGCGCCGCGTCAGGCGCAAATCGACCGAGTGCGCAGAGCGATCCCGACCGCTCGGCCCAACATCTCGCCGCCGCCTCGGCCCGATGCGCCGCCGCCTGACGGCGCGCGCGTCCCCGCCGCCCTGCCGCCGCCGCCCGTGCCGTCAAGCGGTATCGAGGTCGCCGATCTGCTGAAGCAAGCGCGCGGCATCGCACGGGAAACTGCCGCGCCGTCGCGTTCTTCGCGGCACGAGGACATCCTGGCGCCAGACCGGCCGATCCTGCCCGCACTCGAACGCGCCCTGCGCCGCGAGGCAGCGGGAGAGTATCGACTGGGGAATGGACTGATCCGCGTGGTCGGGGCCGGCGGCCTGGCCTACTGCCTACGCGAGCCGGCGGAATTGGCGCGCGCCGGCCCCATCCCCCCGCTCGCGGTCCCCACCAACTGTCCATGACTTTCGTATACGTCTAAGCCGCTGGCAACGCGGGTTATTCGATGCGCGATGCCGACCCGGCCAGACATACTCGGCATGACCAACGGAAATCCCTATTGAGTTTAAGCGGCCTAGTGGCGGACTTATGATGTTAGACAATCCGCTGTGATCCGGCCTTCCCCAGCCTAGCGCTAAACCAGAAGATACTGCCCTGGCCTTCACCACTAACGACACCGATAGTTCCACCCATCGCTTGGACCAGGCGCTTGCTGAGGGCAAGTCCCAAGCCTATCCCGCCATGTTTGCGGCTCATTGAGCCATCTGCCTGTTCAAAAGCACTGAATAATCGTTTCTGGTTTTCAGCGGAGATGCCAATCCCCGTATCCTGGATTTCAAACCGTACGAGGACATCTGCGGGACCGTCTTCTTCCAGCTTGGCACGCAGGGTGACAGCCCCATCGGCCGTAAATCTGATCGCGTTGTCGACCAAATGACCTAGAACCTGGCTGAGGTAGTTGCGATCCCCGTGCAATGCCTGGCCGGCAAGTTCAGGGGCAAGTTCCAGGCCGAGGCTGAAGCCTTTTTCAGCGGCTTGACGGCCGCTATGGCTGATCTGTTCATTGAGAATATCCGCCAGCATGAAGTCGACTTTCTCCAGATCAAAGCGCTCTGACTCCATCTTTGAATAGTCAAGAATGTCATTGATGATGGCGAGTAGTTTTTCGGCGGACTGGGTTACCTTCTGCAACTGATCTGCCTGCTTGGGATTGGTGGCGCTGCGTAATGCCAACCCCGTCATGCCCATAATTCCGTTCATCGGAGTACGCAGTTCATGGCTCATCGTTGCCAGGAAAACGGTCTTGGCCCGGTTGGCCGCCTCGGCTGCCTCCTTGGCAATGGATAACGCCTGGGTGCGTTCCTGAATCAAAGATTCCAGGTGTTGTCGGTAGCGCTCAAGTTCGTCCTCGGCTTTCTTTTTTCCGCTGATATCAAGGGTGACGGCCAGATGCACCAGTTCGCCATCGCTCATCATCGGCACCGCATGGGTTTCCAGCCAACGTCGCCCACCCTTGAGGCCAACGACTTCATATTGCATCCGCGCTGTTTCGCCGTCGAGTACCCGCTGGTGAAGCTTGGCGTAGTCCTCGCGAAATTCCGGGGCGATTAAATCCAGCACCGGACGATCTTTCACTTGCGCCAGCGAGTCGGCTTCGATCATCGCCAGTCCGGCGGGATTCATGAATGCCAGACGGCCTTCGGCGTCGATGATTTTGATGCACTCAGGTTCGGTCTCGATGATGGTTTGCATTTTTACGACGGCACTTTGCTCCTGGCGTGTTGCCTTTCTTGCTACAAATGCGAGCCAGCTCATGATCATCAGCAGCAAGGCAAGTCCGCCAGTGATTGCTGCGGCCCGTTGTCGCCAGGGCGAGAGAATTTCGTCCCGGCTGAGGCTCACGACAATGGCCAAGGGATATTCGGCGTGCTTAAGGTAGGCTACCTGTCGCGTCACGCCATCAATCGCGGATACCGCAGTGAACAGGCCTTCCGGCTGCCCTTTCATTTTTTCAAGTACGTTGAGGCTATAGCGCTTCCCGGCGGCTCCCGCATCCGGGTAGCGCATGATGATGGCGCCGTCACCACGGACCAGCGTGTAGGCGGCGGTTTTGCCCAGTTTGAGGTTGATGACCGCCTGGATAAAGACGTCAATGTCGATAGCCGCCATCGCCACCCCGGCGAAAGCGCCATCGGGGGTATCGATGCGACGGCTCAGGTTGAACACTTTCTTTCCGGTGGTCTTGCCGACGACGGTTTCGCCAATAAACAGGCCGACCCCTGGCGTTTTCTGGGCGTTGAAGTATTCACGATCGGTTGCGTTGTTGGTCGAGTGACGCAGATGGGAGGCCATCACTGCCGATCCATCCGCCCGATAAAGCCACAACCGGCCGCTGACCGGCAGTCGCTTGGCCATTTCAGCAAAAATGGGCCAGCGCCGGTCCGCCCCCTTGTCCATGATGTCGTGGTCGCGTGTCTCGTCCCTCACCCGATCAAGAATGGCGTCGGCGTTGGCGATCACATGGGAGGTGTGGGTTTCCAGTAGTCGGGCTACATTGGCCTGCTGGGTGGCGGCTATTTCCAGTGTTTCCCAGTAGTCATGCCACAACCACAAGCTAGCACCGGACACAATGACCACACTCAGCAGTATCGCTCTGAGCGAGAAGTAAAACGATGGTCCCAGCTTTAAAGACATGATCTGGTTACGTTCAGTACATGACCGCGAAGCTATACGTGTTTACATTGGTAGTCAATGGCGTGATGCTGCACCGATCAGTATCGACCTATTGAGTCGGCTTCAATGATCTTGAATCAAGCCGACTCAATAAGGCACGGGACGTTCGCCGCGTTCCGATTACCGAAAGAATCGCCCGAGCGCCCGGCTGATCCAACTGCCCTGCTGTTTGTCATCGCTCAGGCTTGCCATGCTGGCATTGACCTTGGCAACATAGGCCATGTCGTCGCGCTTGATGTGGTGGACCAACCAGGTTCTCAGCATATCGAACAGCGGCTGGGTGACATCTTCGCCCGCCCGATGCCGTTCCTGATATTTCGCGATGCGTTTGGCAAAGGTGTCGTGGATTGCCTTATGCGGTTTCGCAAACTGATAACCCGCCTCGGTTTGCAGGCTTTCCTCGAAGGCGAAGTGCGACAAGGTGTAATCCACCAGTTCATCCAGCACGCGCGCGACGGCGGCACGATCGTTATGCTGGATCGATTGTTCCAGATCATTGATGCACTCGACAATCCGCTTGTGCTGATTGTCGATGACATCGATCCCGGTATTCATATCGCTTGTCCAGGCAAGTGCCATATGCGGTCCTTGTTGCAATCCGGAGTCTGCCGCCTCAGCGCGTCTTGATCGCCGCCAAAATGCCGTGCAGCAGCGCAGCCGGGGTCGGCGGGCAGCCGGGCACGCGCACGTCGACGCCGACAACGTTGTCCACCGCGCCGCAACTGGCGTAGTTCGGGCCGAAGAGTTGGCCGACGGTGCCGCAGCCGCAGCCGCAATCGCCCACCGCCACCACCAGCTTGGGATCGGGCGTGCAGTCGTAGGCGATGCGCAGCGCATTTTCCATGTTGCGCGTGACCGGGCCGGTGACCAGCAGCATGTCGGCGTGGCGCGGGCTGGCGACGAACTTGATGCCGCGTCCTTCGAGGTTGTAGTAGGGATTGTTGAGGGCGTGGATTTCCAGTTCGCAGCCGTTGCACGAGCCGGCGTCGACCTGGCGGATGGTCAGCGCGCGGCCGAGGATGCGCAGTATCTCGTCTTGCAGCAGGTCGAGTTCGCGCGTCGGCGCACCTTCCGGCGGCGCGGGCAGCGGTTCGGTGAGGATGCCGGTGCGGAAGATGCGTTTCAGCAGCGCGATCACAAATCGGCTCCCGCATATGAAAGGTTGAAGGATTTGTTGATGAGCGGGAAATCGGGGACGATGTCGTTCATCACCGCATGTTCCAGCGCCGGCCAGGCCTGCCAGGAGGGGTCGTGCGGATGGACGCGCGCCAGCCGGCCGGCGGCGTCGAGTTGCAAACCGACCAGTACCTCGCCGCGCCAGCCTTCGATCACGCCCAGGCCGCTCGCGCCGGGGACGGGAACGACGTCCTCCTGCGTCGCGCCGCTCGGCATACCGATGGTGATCTCGCGCAGCAGGCGCAGCGACTCGAAGATCTCGTCGAAGCGCACGGCGACGCGCGCGGCGACGTCGCCGCGTTCGTCGCTGATCGGCCGCACGCCCAGCATCGCGTAAGGCGGCGGCGGCGTATAGCCCTGGCGATAGGCGCGGCCGTCGAGGATGAGCCCGCTGGCGCGCGCCGCGACGCCGGTGAGCGAGAGTTCGCGCGCCAGGTCGGCGTCGAGGATGCCGGTGGTGAGGAAGCGATCCTGCAAACCGGCGTGATTGTCGTAGATGTCGCGCAACAGCTTCACCTCGCGACCGTAGCGTTCGCATTGCTCGACGATGCGGCTGAGCGCCGACGGGGCAAGGTTGATGCTTGTGCCGCCGGGCACGATGCGGTCCATCATGAAGCGGTGGCCGAACAATTCGCCGTTCAGCCGCAGCCAGTCTTCCTTGAGGCGCATGAACTGGGTCAGGCCGAAGGCCAGCGCGGCGTCGTTGCCAAGCGCGCCGAGGTCGCCGAGGTGGTTGGCGACGCGCTCGCGCTCCAGCATCAGCGCGCGCAAGGCCAGCGCGCGCGGCGGCGGCGCGACGCCGCAAGCGGCCTCGACGGCGGCGGCATAGGCCCAGGCATAGGCGCAGGTGGCGTCGCCGGAGACGCGGCCGACCAGCAGCGCGCCGGTCGCAAACTCGGCGCCGGCGAGACGGCGTTCGATGCCCCGATGCTGGTAGCCGAGGCGCTGCTCCAGGCGCAACACTTTTTCGCCGACCACGGAAAAGCGGAAATGGCCGGGCTCGATGATACCGGCGTGGATCGGACCAACGGGAATTTCATGCGCGCCCTCGCCGCCGACCGGGACGAACTCGTAATCGGAGGGCAGGTTGGGAAAAACCTCGGCGCGGGCGGCGAGTTCGGCCGCGTCGTGACGCAGCGGGAACCAGTCGTCCGGCCAGGCGCCGTGGCGCAGCCAGGGACGTTGGTCGCCGCCGTCGAAAGCGATGCCGACCATGTCGCGCGTCGCCCGCTGCATGCGGTTGGCGGCGGGGAAGATGCCCGCCAGATCGGGGTAGACCGGATTCTCGGCCGGTAGGTCGAGGCTGAGCCACTGATGGCCCTCCTCCAGCGCGAAGACGCAGTGCAGGCGGAACCCCTCGCCCGACAAACGGCGGTCTTCTCCCCACAGGGCCGCCAGACGGCCACCGTGGCGATGGACGGAGATGGCGAAACGTTGCAGGTCGTCGCCGTCGACGGCGCGGCCGATCCAGACCGGCGCAGCGCAGCCCGGCTGGAGCGCGAAGTCGATGGGTTCGGCGTGGAAGCGCGTCATGGCGTCCCCAGCATGCGTGCCGCCTCGTGGAACCAGTGCGTCAGGTAGGGCGGAATCCACAGGCCGAGCATCAGCACGATCCCGAGGTGGAGGAAGACCGGCGTGATCGCCGGCGCGTGCGGCAGGCGCTTGGCCTCGGTTTCCCCGAACACCATGGGCTGCACCTTGCCGAAAATCGCGGCGAAGGCGACGCCGAGCGCCAGGAGCAGCACGGGCGTGGCCCAGGGGTGGTGCTTCATGGCGTGGGTGAGGATCATGAATTCGCTGGCGAACACGCCGAAAGGCGGCATGCCGAGGATGGCCAGGGTGCCCAGCATCAGGCCCCAGCCGATGAGCGGATTGACGCGCATCAGACCGCGAATGTCGTCCATCTGCTGCGTGCCGATTTTCTGCGTGGCGTGGCCGACGGCAAAGAAGATCGCCGACTTGGTCAGCGAGTGCATGGTCATGTGCAAGAGACCGGCGAAGTTGGCCACCGCGCCACCCATGCCGAAGGCGAAGGTGATCAGCCCCATGTGCTCGATGGACGAGTAGGCGAACATGCGCTTGATGTCCCTCTGCCGCGAGAGGAAGAAGGCGGCGACGAGCAGGGTGAACAGGCCGAAGCCCATCATCAGGTTGCCGGCGAAATCGCTGTGGATGGCGCCGTCGGCGAGCACCTTACAGCGCAGGATGGCGTAGAGCGCAACATTGAGCAACAAGCCCGAAAGCACGGCGGAAACCGGCGTCGGACCTTCGGCGTGGGCGTCCGGCAGCCAGTTGTGCAAAGGCGCCAAGCCGACCTTGGTGCCGTAGCCGACCAGCAGGAAGATGAAGGACAGCGCCATGATGGTCGGTTCAAGGCTGCCCTTGACTTCGACCAGATGCGTCCACAACAGCGCGTTGCCGGTTTCGCCCAGCACACGCTCGGCGGCGAAGTAGAGCAGGATGGTGCCGAACAGCGCCTGGGCGATGCCGACGCCGCAAAGGATGAAGTATTTCCATGCCGCTTCCAGCGAAGCCGGCGTGCGGTAGAGCGAAACCAGCAGCACAGTGGTCAGCGTCGCCGCCTCCATCGCCACCCAGAGGATGCCCAGGTTATTGGTGGTGAGCGCGGCCAGCATGGTGAACATGAACAACTGGTACATGCTCTTGTAGAGCCGCAGGCGCCCCGCCGAGAGGCGGCCGTGCTCGCGCTCGTTCTTCATGTAGGGGCTGGAGAAGATGCTGGTGGTAAGTCCGACGAAGGCGGTCAGCGCGACGAAGAAGACGTTGAGCGAATCGATGAAGAACTGCTCGCCAAAGGCGAAACGCGGCCCGTTGGCGACGATTTCGACGGTCAAGAGCGCGGCGGCGAGGAAGGTGCCGAGGCTGGCGACGATGTTGAGGTTGGGCGCCCAGGCGCGCTCGCCGACCACCGTCAGCAGCGCGCCGCTGACGAGGGGAATGAGGAGCATGAGCGTGAACAAGTCCATCAGCTATCCTTGAGTTTTTCCATGTGATGGATGTCGAGACTGTCGAACTGGTCGCGGATCTGGAAGAAGAACACGCCGAGGATGATGGCGCCGACCAGCACGTCGAGCGCGATGCCGAGTTCCACCACCATCGGCATGCCGTAGGTGGCGCTGGTGGCGGCGAGGAAGAGGCCGTTTTCCATCGAGAGGAAACCCACCACCTGGGTAATCGCCTTGCGCCGCGTGATCATCATCAGGAAGGCGAGCATCACCACCGCCAGCGCGATGCCCAGCGTGCCGCGCGTGATGGTGTGGGCGAGCTGCGAGATCGGCAGCGCGACGTTGAAGGCGATGATGACCAGCACCAGGCCGACCAGCATGGTGGTCGGGATGTTGATGAGCGGCTCGACCTCGCCCTTGATGTTGAGCTTGCGCACCAGGCGATGCAGGATCCAGGGCAACAGGATGGCCTTCAGCACCAGCGTCAGCGCCGCCGAGCCGTAGAGATGCGCCTGCCCCGTCGTCAGCGCCACCGTCAGCGTGGACAGGAACAGCGTCGCGCCTTGCAGGGCAAACAGGTCGATGAGTTGCAGCACGCGCCGCTGCGCCAGCATGGCGAAGGCGAGCAGCAGGATGATCGCGGCGAACAGGTTGATAAATTGGGCGGAGAGCGGGATGCTGCTCATAGCTTCGTCTCCAGCAGCAGGCGCACCAGGAGGCCCAGCACCGCGAGCAGGAAGGCGGTGCCGAGGAATTCCGGCGCGCGGAAGATGCGCAGCTTGGCGTTGATGGTCTCGATGCCGGCAAGGAGCACGCCGCCGATGGCGAGCTTGAGCACGAGCAGCGGAATCGCCGCGAGCAGCGCCGGGAAGCTGTCGCCCGCCGCAATGCCCCAGGGGAAGAAGAAGGCCAGGCCGAGACAGGAATAGGCGTAGAGCTTGAGACTGGCGGCCCATTCGATCAGCGCGAGGTGGCGTCCCGAATATTCGAGGATCATCGCCTCGTGGATCATCGTCAGTTCGAGGTGGGTGGCCGGATTATCCACCGGCACGCGCGCGTTCTCGGCGAGCGAGACGAAGGTGAAGGCGACGCCAGCGAAGGCCAGGCTGGGATGGATATAGAAGTCGCGGTGCGCCAGGGTCTCGACGATGGTGGCGACCGAGGTCGACTGCGCGATCATCGCGACGGTGAAGATCACCATCAAGAGCGCCGGCTCGGCGAGAAAGCCGATCAGCATCTCGCGCCGCCCGCCGAGCGTGCCGAAGGAGGTGCCGATGTCCATCGCCGCGAGCGCGATGAAGATGCGCGCCAGGCCAAACACGCCGACCAGCGCCAGCGCGTCGGCGGCCGGGGCGAAGGGTAGATCGGTCGACAAGCTGGGCACGATGGCGCAGGCCAGCACCATGCAACCGAACATGACGAAGGGCGCAACGCGGAACAACGAGGATGCGCCCTCGGCCAGCACCACGTCCTTGTGGAACAGCTTGTGCAGCATATAGTAAGGCTGCCAGAGCGGCGGCGCCGTGCGGCTCTGCAACCAGGCGCGGCACATGCCCACCCAGCCCGACAGGAGCGGCGCCAGCGCCAAGGCCAGCGCGATGGCGAAGAGTTGGCCGATCAAACCCGAGATGCTGATCATGGCCGGGCCACCAATAAAAGCACGATGAGCGTGACGAAGCTGTACATCAGGTAGATGGCGATGCGCCCGCCCTGAAGATTGGTGATGAGCGTCGAAATCCAGCCGGCCAGCCGCGCGATGGGCAGATAGAGCCAGTGCCAGAAATGGTCCTCGACCTTGACGCTGTAATACGGCGCGGTGTCGCGCGCGCTGGGGAAGTGGCGCTCCATGCGGAACATCGGCTCGAAGATGCGGCGGATCGGCTGGCTGAAGCCCTCAGCGGTGTCCTGGGCGCGCGGCCCCTGGAAGAAATAGCCGCAGTCCCAAGCCGGCGAACGGCGCACGCGGCCATGGTAGAGCCGATGCACCAGCCAGCGCCCCAGCCAGACCGAAAGGACGATGGTGACGAGGAAGAGGATCGGCGCATAACTGGCGCGCGCCGGCGCGATCGGCGCCAACAGCCACCAGCCATGGTCGTCGATCCGCTCCGCCAGCCCCTTGCCCAGCAGTTGCCGCGTTGCGGCGTCGATACGCAGGATCACCGTCGCAGGCATGACGCCCAGCAACAGCGTCAGAAGCGCCAGCCAGACCAGCCCGACCTTCTCCCATAGTCCGGCGTCGTGGGCATCTTTGAGCGCCGCTTCGCGCATCTGGCCGAGGAAGATGATGCCGTAGAACTTGACCATGGCGAAACCGGCCAGCGCCGCCACCAGCGCGACCAGAGCGGCCGCCACCGGCACCACCATGTTGAGCCAGGAATGCGGCAGGCCCGGCGAGAACAGGAAACCTTGCAGCAGCAGCCATTCGGAAACGAAGCCCGACAAGGGCGGCAAACCGGCGCTGGCGATCACGCCGACCAGCGCGAGCCAGGCCACCCAGGGCATGCGGTGAATCAGGCCGCCGAGTTTGCCGAGGTTGCGTTCCTTGGTCGCGTGCAGCACCGAGCCGGTACAGAGGAACAGCAGGCTCTTGAAGCCGGCGTGGGCGAGGCAGTGGTAGAAGACGGCGGTGAGCGCGAGGGCGGCGAGCGCCTCCATGCGGTAGCTGTGGAAGATCAGCGCGAGGCCGATACCGACGGCCAGGAGGCCGATATTCTCGATGGACGAATAGGCCAAAAGGCGCTTCATGTCCGACTGCACCGTCGCATAGAGCACGCCGAACAGCGCGGTGGCGAGCCCGACCGCCAGCGCGACGACGCCCCACCACCAGAGCGGTGTGCCGACCAGATCGAAGCTCACACGCAGCAGGCCGTAGATCGCCGTCTTCAGCATCACGCCGCTCATCAGCGCCGAGACTGGCGAAGGCGCCGCCGGGTGCGCCTCGGGCAGCCAGACGTGGACCGGCAGCAGGCCGGCCTTGGCGCCGAAGCCGACCAGCGCCAGCAGATAGGCCGCCGAGGCCCAGAAGGGCGAAAGCTGCTGGGCGCGCATGCCAGCAAAAGTGTAGTCGCCGCTGTTGGCCGTCATCACGCCGAAGGACAGCAGGATGGCAATGGCGCCGACATGGGCGATCAACAGATAGAGATAGCCGGCGCGACGAATCTCGGCGTGCTGGTGATTGGTGGTGACGAGAAAGAAAGAAGACAGCGCCATGGTTTCCCAGGCCACCATGAAGGCGTAGGCGTCGTCCGCCAGCAAGACCATCAGCATGCTGGCGAGGAAGACGTGGTATTCGAGGCAGAGCAGGCCGGGCGCCGTGCCCGCGCCATCGCGAAAATAGCCGGCGGCGTAAATCGAGATGCCGACGGACACGCAGCCCAGCAACATGACGAAGACCGCCGTCAGATTGTCGAGCCGCAAGTGGAAGGGCAGATCGGGCAGGCCAATGCCCAGCACGGCGGTTTCGGCCGGCGCGCCCAGCGCGCACAAACCGACGCCACCGACGCACAGCGCCACCAGCGCCCCCAGCGGGAACAGGATCTTGCTGATGAAACGCGTATTGCGCGGCGCCGCCAGCCCGGCCAACCCGATCGCCGCCCAGGCACTGGCGAGGATCAGCAGGAAGTCGATAGCGAGCAGTTTTGGCATGGCATCCGACGCAGGGGGTGGCGAATTCTAACAGCGCCGTCCCGCCAGCGCCGAGTTTCGCAGGCCGTCAGATTGGGGCAGCATATTTTTCGCCGCCGGCCAGAATCTGCGCCTAAGATGTTCGCTACTACGCCCTATCAATATCGCGCGGATGCGCTTGTCCCCATGACCGATAACCGCCCACCGCAGCTCGCAGCAGTCCAGGCCGACACGGGCGGGGTCGCGGTTTTTCGTATCGTTCTGATCTACGGCGTCTTCGCCGCTCTGTGGATACTGTTTTCCGACCGTGCCGTCGAGGCGCTGTTCAACGATCCGGCGCAGATCGTGCGCGCCAGCATGATTAAAGGTTGGCTGTTCGTCGCCGTGACCACGGTGCTGCTTTACGGTTTGATGCGCCAAATGGTGCAGCGCTTGCAGACTTCGTACCAGCGCGCCATCGACGGCGAACGGGATAAAGCGCGCGCGCTGGACCTGCTTGCCGCTATCGCCGACAGCGCCGACGACGCCATCTTCGCCAAGGACACGGCAGGCCGCTATATTCTGTTCAACCGCGCCGCCGAGCGCATGACCGGCAAGACGCGGGAAGCGACCATCGGTCACGACGATAGCGTACTGTTCCCCCCGGAATTCATCGCCCCGATACTGGCCGACGACCGCGCGATCCTGCTGGCCGGTACGGCGCAGCGTTACGATGAGCTCATCCCCCGCCCGGACGGGCCGCCGTTGGCCGTCGAGGTGACCAAGACGCCCCTGCGCGACGCGGCAGGCACGATCATCGGCCTGTGCGGCATCGCCCGCGACATTTCGACGCGCAAGGCCACCGAGGAACAATTGCGCAAGCTTTCCCAGGCCATCGAGCAAAGTCCCGAGAGCATCGTCATCACCGACCTGAGTGCCCGCATCGAGTACGTCAACGCGGCCTTTTTGCAGCAGACCGGCTACCGCCGCGACGAGTTGATCGGCCAGAACCCGCGCCTGCTGCGTTCCGGCCACACACCAACGCAAATCCACGCCGAACTCTGGCGCGACCTGCACGCAGGACGAACCTGGAAGGGCGAATTCCTCAACCGGCGCAAGGACGGCAGCGAGTATGTCGAGTTCGCCATCATCACGCCGATCCGCCAAGCCGACGGCACCATCACCCATTACGTCGCGATCAAGGAAGACATCACCGAGAAAAAGCGCATCGGTGCCGAACTCGACCAACACCGTCACCACCTGGAAGAGATGGTGGCGCAACGCACCGTCGAGTTGGAGGAAGCGCGCCGGCAAGCGGACGCGGCCAATACCGCGAAGAGCGCCTTCCTCGCCAACATGAGCCACGAGATCAGGACGCCGATGAACGCCATCGTCGGGCTGACCCATCTGTTGCAACAATCCGAGTTGAACGCGCGCCAGCGCGAGCGCTTGAGCAAGATCGACGCGGCCGCCTACCATTTGCTCGCCATTCTCAACGACGTTCTCGACCTCTCCAAAATCGAGGCCGGCCACATGCAACTCAATGAGGCGGATTTCGCTTTACGCGAAGTGCTCGAACAGACCCGCAACCTGATCGCTGCCGCCGCCCACGACAAGCACTTGCAGATCGAAGTGGAAGCGGACGGCGTACCCGCATGTTTGCGCGGCGATGCGATGCGTCTGCGTCAGTGCCTGCTCAACTACGCCGGCAACGCCGTCAAATTTACCGAGGGCGGCCATATCGTCCTGCGCGCCCGCCTGGAGCAGGAAGATGCGGCCGGGTTGCTGGTACGCTTCGAAGTGGAGGATTCGGGTATCGGCATCGCGCCGGAGCAGATGGGCAAGTTGTTCTCGGCCTTCGAACAGGCCGACGCTTCGACCACGCGCAAGTATGGCGGCACCGGGCTGGGGCTGGCCATCACGCGCCGCATCGCGCGCCTGATGGGGGGCGAGGCCGATGCCGCAAGCATGCCGGGCCAGGGCAGCACCTTCTGGTTCACCGCGCGTCTCCTGCGCGGACATGCCTTACCGCCGCCGCCAGCGGACAGCGCCACGCCAGAGCAGCCCGCCGTTGCGTTGGCCCAGCGCCGCGCCGGCGTGCGCATCCTGCTGGCCGAGGACAATGCGATCAACCGCGAAGTGGCCTACGAACTGCTGCGCGATGTCGGCCTCGACACCGATATCGCCGTCGATGGCCGCACGGCGGTGGAGCAAGTGCGCGCGCATGCCTATGACCTGGTCCTGATGGACGTACAGATGCCGGAACTCGACGGCGTCGCGGCGACGCGGGCGATCCGCGCCCTGCCGGGCCGGGAACGCCTCCCCATCCTGGCCATGACGGCCAACGCCTTCGACGAGGACAGGCGCGATTGCCTGGCCGCCGGCATGGACGATTTCGTCGCGAAGCCGGTCGACCCGGACCAGCTCTACGCCATGATATTGAAATGGCTGCCACCCCGCGTCGGCGAACGCGCCCCTCTGGCCGGCAATCGCGCCAAGACACTGGGCGACGCCGCGACGCCCCCGGCAGATCTCGACCCGGCGCGCACACGGGAAATCCTGGCGCAACTCGCGGCGGCACTGCGTACCGGCGAAATCTTCGCCGGCGACCTGGCACGTCAGGAAGCCAACTTGATCGTTGCTGCGCTCGGTACGACAGCAGGGCAGGACGTGCTAAGGCGGATTGCCGTATTCGACTTCCAAGGCGCCCTCGCCCTTCTGGAACGCGCTGGTCTGGCAGACTAACGCCATGTCCGTCCCCGAACTCCTCAGCCTGCCCAACCCCTTCCTGCTCGAACACAGCCGGCTGCGGCTCCTGGAAGCGCCCGATACGCCCGTCGAGGCGCTCTACGCGCGCCTGCTCGACGGCACTTACGACAAGCCCTTCATCGTCGAAGACGACCAACTGCGCTACCTGCATTTCGGCATCGCCTTCACCCAAAGCGTCATGCGCATCGACCGGCCCGACGAACTCGACCTGCGCTACACGCAGAAAATGATGGGCTTCCTGCTGTTCAAGCGCCAGCCCGAACGCATCGTCATGCTCGGCCTGGGCGGCGGCTCGCTGGTCAAATTCTGCTACCGCGCCCTGCCCGCCGCCACCGTCACGGCCATCGAAATCGACCCGCACGTCATCGCCCTGCGCCGCCATTTCGCCATCCCCGACGACGACGCCCGGCTCTGCGTCGTCCGCGACGATGCCGCCGACTACATCGCACGCCACCACGCCGCCATCGACATCCTGCTGGTCGACGCCTTCGACGCCCACGGCCTCGCGCAATCGCTGGCAAGCCGCGAATTCTTCCAGCGCGCGCACACCGCACTGAGCGCCAGCGGCATCCTGGTCATGAACCTCGCCGGCGAGAAATCGCGCTACACCGACCTCATCGACGAAGCCCGCGAAATCTTCGACTACCAGACCCTCCTCATCCCCGTGCGCGACGACGGCAACCACCTGCTGTTCGCCTTCAAGCAGCCCCTGTTCGAACCCGACTGGAAACAACTCAAGCAGCGCGCCAAAGAACTCAAAGCGCAATACGGCCTGGACTTCCCCGCCTTCGTGCAAAAAATGGAACAGTCCGCACGCGGCCGAGGCTCATCCCTGCACCGCGTCATCGACAGCCTGGCCCGCACCAAACAACGCGCCGCCGAACAACAGCGCAACGCGCCGAAGCGCTCCCGAGCAAAAAACTGAACTGCGGTCACGCCAGCCGATACGCCAGACGAATCGCCGCACCCATTGCACATAGCGCCGCTTTGTGCGTAAGCTGCGGCACTTCAAGCAAAACCTGCTGTACGCACGCCCCAGAAAGTCCGGCACCACGGCCAAGATGAAGAGACAAAGCAAATACCTTTGGGAGGCTTAAACATGGCATATCCACTTGATTCAACTCAGTGCTCGCTTGTTTGCCGAGGTTTTTGTCCGGTATCTATGGGATGTTTGCTTAAGAGTTAGGGGACATGGCCACATCAGCTCCCAGCTATCGATGGGTCTGCCACCAGTGTGGGCTGCCCAATGATCCCGGCATTGACTCGTGCGTGCATTGCGGTTTCTCCGCAACCGCCCGAGGCATCGACATTTCCGTTGCCTCCGCCAAAGACCGTTCCAGCGCCATTCAGCGGGCTGCAACCATCAAGGCAGCGTGCCCGTCCTGTAAAGCTGCTGTTGATGTTTCGCTCAGGTATATGCGGTCTGGCGCATTCCTGTGCCCATCCTGTGGCGCAATGCTTCGCGCAAATCATTCGCTCATCTTTCTGGCCGGACTTCTTCTTTGGGTGCCTATGGTTTTCGTGTCGTACCACTACTGGCCAACGTTTACCTTTCTTGGAGGCGACTTCTTGTGGCTTGTCGCTGTCATGGTCGCGTTAGCGCCGTTTGGGAAAATTGCGGTAGACCAATAGGGGACAGACCCAATGCTGTTCATTTTACGATTACGACTGACCAGTCGTGGCGAATGTTGAGGACTTCATTTCCCTTGCGTGGGAGGTATTGCTTGGTTCGTCGTTTGACGTGGCGAGGATTGGAACGTCCGCGCG
>Ga0209262_10000259_pt1 | contig 27913 bp, 40 predicted proteins | sample Lowcelwee11metaG_FD_187171 | JGI IMG/M metagenome (GOLD analysis project Ga0209262, IMG submission 187171) | Freshwater pond sediment microbial communities from the University of Edinburgh, under environmental carbon perturbations - Low... | ecosystem: Environmental > Aquatic > Freshwater >... | reverse complement strand
ATATTGCTAACTACTACTATAATCTATCTATGTCCAAAGGGTATGACCCAAAACTAAGATGGTATCGTTCGCTTGAATTTATACCATATAAAAAAGAAGATTTGAATTACAGTATTGTCATAGTACAAGTTAGATGGCCTAGTTGGGTTAATAATGAATCAAAATTATATAGGGCTTTAGTAAATATAAGAGCGGCTTTTGAAAATTCAATTGTGTTATTTATAATGTCCGATGATGATACTGACATAATACCTTCTCTATTAATCGAAGAACCATTTGGTATTTACATAAAGTCATGCATGAAAGACAATATTCTATCCTATAAAAAACCTAATTTTGATAAGATCAATGCTTTGATAAAGGATTAACAATGGATATAAATAAGGATGGAATCAAACTTAGAAATATACGTTCTGAAGTACTACTAATAAAGGTATTTTGTAAATGTAAAAGCAAACTTAGAACCTATATATTAACTAATATACAGGAAGATTATTTTAGTACTAAAATAGGTAGCATTATATGGAAAAAAGCTAAAGAACTTCATTTAAAAAAAGCATTACCTAATAAAAGTGGATGGGAAGTATTGAGGCAAGATAAAGTATTGTATGGTACTTCCGCTATAAGAGAACTAATGCAAGAATTTGATACATCTAAAGTGGTATCAAAAAGGAAATTCGTAGATGAACTTTTGCATACAATGGATTTTTTTAATCAAAAGCGTCAGGCGTTTTATGCAATACAAAAAGCATATTCAAATTTAGTAGAAGTAGAGAATAACAGCGATATATCAAGTGCATTAGTACCTATAATATCAACAGCTAGGGGTTTAACAGAAAAAAATCAAAGTGAAAACATATTTCAATTAGATAAAACTCATTACTTAGCATATCTAAAACATCGTAGAGAAACTTTAAAAGAAAGTGGAGTAGTTCATACTTTATGGCCTAGCTTTGATTCAGTAAATACAGGGCTATCTTTTGGTAGTCTTGTTACTATTGCGGCAACCACGGGGGGTGGCAAATGCATAAAAAATGGTTTAGTACCAACTAATGAAGGTTTGAAGTACATTAAGGATTTATGGAATGAATGTGATTCTACTATAGACAAAGATGGATTTAAAAAATTAGATTTAGTAGTTAAGTCTCATTTAAATACAATAAATAAAGCTAAAAAAATATATAATACAGAAGGTAAAACAATAAAGATTAAAACATATCATGGGGATGAAATAGAGGGGTTAAAAGAACATAAGTTATACTCCATAGGTAATAAAGGAAAATTAGTATTTAAACAATTAGCTGAATTAAAAAGAAATGATTGGTTAGTTAAATCCATTGGGGAAAGGTTATTCCCTAAAAAAACACCTTCTTTAGTAGGATATAAAAGTAAGTACGAAGATAGTCCTACATTGGTTAAATATAAAGATTTCATAAAACCTTCTAAGCTTACAATAGAACTTTCCAAGATATTTGGTTTTATGGTATCAGAAGGAGATTCATCTTTAAGATTTTGTCAGCAAGATAACGAAATAGGGAAATTATATTCTAAACTTATTAAAGAAGTATTTAATAGTGATAGAAAATTCAATGGTATTGTAGTATGTAATCAATTTCTTATATCTGAATTTTTATCAAAATATATAGGTAATCATAAAAGTGCTTATAAATATGTACCCTCTATAATATTGCAATCTCCTGAAAAATTTCAAATAGCTTTCTTGCAAGCTTTATTTGAAGGGGATGGTTCTATATGGAAGGAGAAATCACAAAATAGGTTTAGAATTGAATACTATACAATTTCAAAAAGATTAGCGTATGAAGTAAAAGCAATGATAGAAAATATGGGTATTTCTTGTGTATTAAAACCTTATAAAGCCTTTGCAACAAATGGTTCCGAAACTCAAAAACCTAAACAAGCTTATGCAGTAGCTATTCTTAAAGACAGCTATTGTGATTTTATAAACAAAATAGGTTTCATAAGTACACGAAAAAGAAAAATTCAAAATGAATGTTATAAACATTATTCAAACTATAAGCATAATAGCTCTAGACTAAGTAATATGGAATCTACAGGTTTATCAAGTAAGATGCCCGGTATAGAATTATTTAACGAATTAATAAATATAATAGAAGTAGTTTGTAAGGATACTAAAAGATATAATAAAGAAATGTATTGCTCCTATGCTAAGTACACTTTAACATCCATTTTTGGAACTAAAGGTTATTTTTATAAAAAAAGATCAGGTTGTTTAACTAAACTTCTTTATCAACAACTTTTAGATGATATAAAAAAGTGTATACCATCCATAAAAAATAAAATATATAAAAATAAAAGAGCCTTAGAAATAATATCATTACTTAATTCTTATAGTGGATTATACTGGACAAAAATTAATAGTAAAAAATATATCAATAAAATATCTAAAGTTTATGATTTTAATATACCAGTAACACATTCCTATTCTGTTAATGGATTGATAAGTCATAATTCGGCTGTAACAGGTATGAATATGATGTTTAATTTTTGTTGCCAAGGTTTCAATGTTTCAAAAGCATCCTTAGAAATGCCTAAAGAACAATTGGCTGAAAGAAGTGCGGCATATGCTTCTGGTATACCTTTGCATAAAATACGTAGGTTTAATCTTACAGAACAAGAACAAAATCATTTACAAAAATGTAATGAACTTTTAAATAAAACAATAGAAGATAGTGGTGGTAGTTATTGGGTAATACTACCTCCTGATAAAGATATATCAATGGAAGAAGCATTAACGTTAGCTTATGAAAAAGGAAAACATATAATACTTATAGACTACATAAATTTGTTAAAAAAAGATAAGAAACAAGATATGCGGGATAAGTTAGATGAAGATGCCAAAACTGCCAAAATGTTTGCAAAGGCTAATAATTGTTTAGTAATACTTCTCGCTCAATTAAATATAGATGATCATGTTAAATACGCACAAGCAATAGAAGAACATTGTGTAGTAGGGGATTCTTTAGTAGATACTGAAAAAGGATTAGTAACTATTGATAGTATTTTACCTTCTGATTCTTCAATAGATAAAATTTCTGCTAATATAGATATCAATGTTACTACAGCTTATGGTATAAGAAAAGCTAAGAAATGGTATAAGAAAGGTACAAAAGATTGCATAGCTATAAAAACTAAAGTTAAAGGGTTTCAAATTACAGGATCAACAACTACAAAAGTATTAGTACTAAATAAAAATTTATCAATGGGTTGGAAATCACTAAATGAAATAACAAAAAATGATTATATAGCTATAAAAAGAAAATGTTATTGTTGGAATAAGGATATTATTTTTGATAAAATATTCAATGGTAGTGATTTATCATATGACATTGGTTATACTTCTCCAAATAAAATGACACCTGAATTAGCTAAAGTATGTGGCTATCTTGTAGCAGAAGGTCATATAAAAAAAGCAGGTATAAGCTTTTGTACAGGTAATGAAAAAGTAGCAAAGGAATATACGAAGTTATTTAATAAATTATTTAATGCTAATAAAAAATATTTTTGGGCTAATAAAGCTAATGCTTTTTATATAAGAACACAATCAAGGATAATAAGTGATTTTTTTAGTTATATTGGTTTAAAAGGAGATTCTAGATCAAAAGAAGTACCTTGGTCTGTATTACAATCCTCAAAGGAATGTGCTATTGCTTTTTTGCAAGGTTACTGTGAAGAAGACATGAGTAAGGATTACGCTGTAGTTACTTATTCTAAAAATTTAGCCAAACAGTTACAAATATTATTTTTGAAATTAAATATAGTAGTTAAAGTACAAAGTAAAAAAGATAAATACAATAGAGTAGATAAAACAAAATCAAATAAATATTGGTATATATTTATACAAGGTAATGATAGAAACATATTTAATAATATAATAGGCTTAAAATATAGAAAAACAAGTAAAATAAGTAGAAGTTCTTTATTGGATAAAATACCTTTTTTAAATGAACTTTTAGCAGAATTTAAAGTAGGTAGAAATAGTTATAAAACTGAAAATGGGTTAAATAGAATAGTAAAATTAAAAAAATATTTAGGTACAAATATTACATATGACAAATTAAATAAAAAAGGATTTTTAAAAGAATTAAAAAAACATTTTCCATCATTATACGTTAAAATAAAACTGATTAATGAAACACATTATTATTGGGATAAAATTAAAACAATAAAAAATAAAAAAGAAGTTGTTTATGATTTTACAGTTGACAAATGTGGTAATGAAGTAGTAGGGGAAGGTTCCTTTATAGCTAATGGTATTGTAGTACATAATTCAGATAATTTATTTATTTGGAGGTATCCACCGGATGATAGGCCCGGTTATATAAAGGTGCAACAGAAAAAAGCACGGCAACAGATTATATATGATTTTTATTTAGTAGAAGATTTTGCTCATATGCGTGTATATGATATATTAGACCCTGTTGGTTTATCTTTATTATTTAGTAAAAGTAGCGGTAAGTCTCTCGTTAGTAAAGCATCAGAGTATTTTGGTATACGTAAATTGAATGAAATGAAATCGATAAAAGAACATCCATTAGTACCCCATCATACTTTTATTAAGGACATAAATTTTGATGATTTTATTACTTCTACTATACCTAACCCTAATGCTCCCGATATATCAGAAATAGTAGATATGGTCAGAGAAACAATAAACAATATAGCAATGTATGAACCAGAAATAGCTTTAGCACATATTGAAAATTTGAAAACCTCTAATGTACTAAAGCCCTATATAGAATACTTATCAGATTTAGATTTACCCCTTGAAGCAAAAAAATTGTTAGGGTTAATAGTAGATAGTAATGATAAACATAAAAAAGAAATATTAATGAAAATAGATCAAGACTTATTGAATCTAACTCAAAATTTATATGTAGAAACAGATAAAAGAATCAGGGATGACAGAACTAAAGACTTAGTTACAAGTAGAACTAATGAATATGAAGATGATTTTAAGCAATTAAATGGTAAGAAACCAAAAGTAAATAAAACTGTTAATCCAAGTACAAATAAATCAAAATGGATGCATATAAACCCATCCTTTATTAAACATAAGGGTAATAAACAGGCTACTGAAATAGAAAAAAGAGTAGATCATTTAAGCATATTGAAAAATACTGAAAAAATAGAATCGTTGAAGAAAGTAGCGGATTCTGGTAAATCTAAAAAAGTGTTATTAAAGCATTGGAAAAAACTGCATGATGATACACCTGATTCAATGGAAACAATGTTACATAATTTACTTAATGAAAAAACATCCACTCCCCCATCTTTTTTATCAAGCATAGAAGACGTATATTGGGATAAATATAATAGCCATATGAGAATAGTACATAATAATGTGTTAAATAGGTGTGAAAATGTTGAAAAGAAAAAGAGTATCATAGCATCATCCTTTACTTCTAAAGAATGGTGTAAAGGTGTTAAGTTTAAAGATAGTATAAATGCATTGGTAATAGATACATTAAATAAAGTAAGTGTATCATTGCCAAATAACGGATACTTTACTAATTTTGAAAACAGTAAAATAGACAAAGCATTACATAAATTGAAAAATGTTAATAATCATGTTAATAATATATATCCTACAGAACTGATTTCTAAAGTAATAAATTCAGATTTATCAAATAATCTAAAATATAAGATAAAACCCTTGAATAAAAAAGTGTTAGTATCAAAAGATTTAATGTTGGCGGAAAAAAGTCCCTATATATCCTTATATGCAAAACCAGAAAGCATAGGTTTGATAACCCCCTATAATATACATTTGTTAATAAATCCCAATTTAACAAAAACTATAATTAAAAAGGAGGTACTAGATACAATAAAAAAAGTAGATAATCGAAGTAGAGAGTATTTCTTACGTTCTATTGCTTGGAGTTTAGTTAATAGTAAATACAGGCATGATACTTTACTTTTACTAAAAGTTAAAATTTATTTAATGATGTACTTAAAAATTAATCATGTTCTGTATAAAAATTCTTGACAAAGTATTGTTAATATGTTATAATGAATAAGTAAAATGGTGTAGCATGTAGCTTCACCGAAACCACAAACCAGTAAAGTAAAAGGAGAAAGTACAATGGGAAAAAAAGTAAAAGACAAGAACAAGAAATCTAAGAAATCCTCTGTAGAAGATTTGGATGAACTTGCAAGAGAGTTAGACGCTGAACTTGGTGGTTCTGAATTAGACAACGACAACGACAACGACAACGACAACGACAACGACAATGACAATGACAATGACGATGATGACGATGATGACGATAACAACGATGACGATGACGATGACGACAATGACGATGAAGATGATGACGATGACGATGACGATGATGACGATGATGACGATGACGATGACGATGACGATGAAGATGATGACGATGAAGATGATGACGATGACGATGACGATGACGATGACGATGATGACGATGATGACGATAACAACGATGATTATGCGGAATCTTTACTTGATTCTTTAGACAACGATGACAACGACAACGATGACAATGACAATGATGATAACGATGATAACGATGACAACAATGACAATGACAATGATGATAATGATGACAATGACAATGATGATAACGATGACAACAATGACAACAATGACAACAACGATGACAACAACGACAACAACGATGAAGATGAAAAACCAAAACAAAAAAAAGGAGGTAAGAAAGTGAACCTTTCAGAAATGAGTAAAAAAGATTTGTTGGATTTTATTAAGGAACAGAAAATTGGTAGAAAAGTTCGTGGTGCATCAGAAATGAAACCAAAGCAATTGCGGGATGCTGTTGCAAAAGCACTCGGTCAATCTGATGAAAAACCCGAAAAGAATTCCAAAACTGACAAAAAGGAAAAGAAGGAAAAGAAAGTAAAAAAAGAAAAAAAGTCCGAAAAGAAAGAAAAGAAGTCCGAAAAGAAAGAAAAGAAGTCCGAAAAGAAAGAAAAGAAAAACAAGAAAGAAAAGAAGTCCGAAAAGAAAAACAAAAAGAATCGGAAGTAAAGAAGATTCTAAGGCAAGCCGTTAATAAAGTAATTAAGATTGAAACTTGTATTAACGGCTTGCCTGATTTACATGCGTATAGTTATGATTTACATGGATTCGAAAAGGAAAGTAAAAAGATTAAAAAGTTATGTGAATGTTTGAAAAGTACATCGTATCAATTATCATTTATAATAAATAAAATAAGGAGAACGTAAACATGGAAAAGATTTCAGCCGTAATATGGCGTATTAAACGTATTGGCATTGTGAAAGCAAAAGTTCAAAACGGTATGGTGGAATTTAAAACCAAGACAGGAAAGAAAAGTAGTATTGCTTTAGAATATGTACTTCTTCTTACTGATAAAGCAATTACCTTTAAAGCCATTGAAAAGAAAACTATCAAAGGCGAATTTGCTTTCGAAAAGGGTATGCTTACGGACAAAAAAGCTGGCATTTATGTTTCACCTACTCTTGTACTCATGGAATCGGAAGTAGCAGAACAAAAGAAAAACAAGAAAGACAAGTCTGAAAAAAAGAACAAGAAAGACAAGTCTGAAAAAAAGAACAAGAAAGACAAGTCTGAAAAAAAGAACAAGAAAAACAAGAAGGACAAGAAAAATAAAGAGTAATTAACATTATATAATATGGTACATGCTTAGTATATTTTATAAGCATGTACCATATTAAAGGGGGTGGTATGGAAGAAAAAGAATTAATAAAACTATCAAGTGAAATTAAAGGGGGTGGTATGGAAGAAAAAGAATTAATAAAACTATCAAGTGAAGTAACAAAATTACAAAACAAGAGTACCAAATTATATCAAAAGTACATTACTACTCTAAACAAAGAGGATAAAGAAAATTGGGAAAAAATAATAGATGAAGTTAATAAAAAAAGGATGGAGTTGGATAGTAAAATATGTGATTCAAATGTGGATAAACGAAACATATTTTTAAGGGGGTAAATACAATGGCTATAAAAATAAATGCAGTATTAGAAAAAAGAACATTAAATTTTGCAAAGTACAAGATGGATAAGGATGACAATAAATATGGTATTTTTGGGTTTGTATATTTGCCATTGGATAAAGGAAAAAAACCCATTAAAAATTTAACGATAAAAATAAGGAAAGCAGATGAAAAGTAGAAACGTTGAAATGCTTGAACATTTACAATCATTACGTGAAAAAAGATTACCAAATGCTCAAAAACAAATTGACGATCATTTTGGGTTTGGTAAAAAACCAAAAAAAGAATTGAAAAAAGGCATGAAAAGAATTAAAGAAGTTGACTATGATATTATTGATTAGATTTTTGTTTAGTTATAGCCGTTATTAATGGGGATAACGGCTATTGGTGTATCTATACTTACTAACAGGGGGTAGGGGTGTGACGATTAAAAAAGTAGGTATAAAAGGTATAATGACAACAGTACAACGAAACAATAAACGTACTTTAAAAGACAAAGCAGAGGGGGTAATAAACCAAATACAATCAAAAAGTATGATTGAAAAAATCAAAAAAGAAAAAGAAGTATATGATGAACATAAAGCAAGATACGATGTAGCAGTACAAGAATTAGAAAGGTGGAAGTATGTTGCTAATTTGAAATTGATTCAGATTTACAAAAAGAGAAAACAGATAATGCATATAACGCAACTACAAAGAGACTTCGCAAAAAAAGTATTAAAGTTGGATGGTAGAACAGAATACAAAGCTATTTTTGATTATGGAAAAGCAGTAGGGGAATTAGAATGCCAGAAAAGACAGGTGATAGAGTGTGTGGAAAGAACAAGAGTAGAATTAAGAACTGTTAAAAAGAAATTTGAAAAAGCAAGGTCAAGAGTAGTAGAAGTAGGACAACCTACTTTACCAGATGGGATTGAATTTTTAAAAAACCAAAACTGACATTTGATTTTCTGTAATACCGATTAAAGGGCTTTCCATTTACATGGAAAAGCCCTTTTTTATGCCTGAAAATTGGTAAAAAACCATGTACCACAAGTACCTATAATAAAATCAATAGGTTACATGAGTACAAAAGTTCAATTTTTTTAGTAAAAAATAGGCTTTTTTACCATTTTTTATGCATTTTTTTACCTGTTTTTGAAGTAACTATAATGATTTCAATAAGTTACGTCATTTGACGCTTACTCTTTATATTGGTATAATGGGCTTGCAGGGTGAGGGTTTTATTTGTTTTTGATTTTTTCATTTTGCCTTTCTCGGTTTTGGAGGAAACCGGAAAACGTATTGCAACAGTAGTACAAAGGCGAAGTAGAAGTACAAAATTAAACCCAATTAAAAAGGAGAATGCAACATGACGTACTATCTGATCAATTCCAAAACTGACGAAATGAAAATCATCGTGGAAAAAGCCATTGCAAAACAGATCATGATGATTGTCAACGGGACCGAAACCGAACCGGAACCCGAACCCGAAAAGAAAAGGGGCCGCAAGAAAGCGGATGCCGATGAACCCGAAAAGAAGAAACGGGACAGTAAGGAAAGCGGTCAAACCCTGAACGGGATCGGATACCGGGAAACCGTATATCTGGTCAAGCGGGATGGAAGCATTGTCAAAGGAAAGGTTTTTCAGATTCTCAATGGTGATACTTTTCGTGTTGCCTTTGAGGATGAAGACGGCAACAAGAAGTACGCCAACGGGAAAAATGCTTTCCTTGATAAGGCTGACGCAAAGGCTTTCGTCAAGGGCGGCATGGTCGAAACCGGCGGCAAAAAACCCGGCAAGAAAAAAGAAGTAGAGCCGGAGCCGGAACCCGAAAAGAAACGGGGGAAGAAAAAAGACAAGGAAGAAGAGCCGGAACCCGAAAAGAAGGGTAAGAAAAAAGGTAAACGGTGCGGAAATTGCGCCCTGTTTCAAACGGATGGATGTTCCTACGACACCTTTCCCAATGAGGAACCGTGCGGCGATTACGAAAGAAAGTAGTAGTTAAACATTAACCAGATTGCCCATTGGAAAAGAGTAGTATTCAATGGGCAATCGAATTAGTGTTCAACAAAAACCCAAAACTCACAAATGGAAAGTAGAAGTATGAAAAAGAAAAAAATTGAAAAGTTGTTTCGTACTAAATATGATCCTGCTATACATCATATTGTTTTAGTACGGAATGAGTATCAGTTGTATGAAAAGCATGGCAATAAAATCAAAAAAATTCCCTTGGAAGTAGTAACATTGAAAGGGGAATTAAAAAAGAAATATACAAGAATTTCATCATTGCAAAAGTTACTTTCCAAGGAACATTTATTCTTAAACCGATAGGGGGTTAAAATGTTATTCGATAAACTTTGCAAGATGGTAGAACGCAATATCGACAATACAGATATGAAACTTTTGAAATCAATATTGGAGAAAACAAAACTGTTTTATATGGATGCTGTTCCGCATGAAGTATTACCAAGTAGTATTTCAGAACCGGAGTACTTGACAGAATACTTTTTCCTGCCTTTTAAATCAACTGCTATGGAAGATAAGGCTTCCCTTACCATTATAGTTGATAAAGTAGAAAATCAAAAAGGACTTTTGGGAAGTCGTTTCTTCATTCATGTTCAATCCCCTTATGCTGATATTAAAAATTTCAATGATGATGAATCTATAAAGCCAGAAGTAGTAGAAATGCAGAATCTATTTATGGAGAAGTTTGGGGATTCATGCTTGATGGTTACAATAGGGGAACTTCATTCCATTACCTTTGAGTCAAATAGTAGGTTTTTGGCTAATGGTAATTTAATATCATCCATCATTGTTTCCAAAACAGTAGTACATGAATTGGGCAGTAATGAAACAATCAGGGAGTCAATACTTAAAAATGTAATGACATCCATGCAAGAATTGTTTCTGTTGAACTGCCCTGATTCGGATACATGGGTAGTAGAGCAAAGGGAATTACAAAACAAAAACAAAAAATCCAAAACTGACAATTCGAAAATTAAAAGGTCATACGAAAGACCTATTCACGTTTTGATGAAAACAGTAGAACTTAAAAAAATAATGGGGGAAGTTAATAGAATAGAAGGGCAGAAGCATAATTCCCCAATAGTACATGAACGGCGGAGGCATCGAAGATTTTTAAAAGATGATCGTTATAGATTTGATGCTACTGGAAAGGCTATTGAACCTAAGTTGAATTACAAAGGGGAACTGTATTACAAGGAAGTAGATGTTCCCGCTGTTTGGGTTGGCAAATCGGAAACAATAGTAGGTAATCGGAAGTATAAAATAATGCTTAACATTTAAGTGAAAGGATTTCTATGAAAACCATTAGAGTAGAATTGGATTGTACCAAGGTGAAGTGGTTTACATGCAACAAAACCCTTCCGATTGGTCGGGAATTGTTCATGTTCAAAAGCGGAGCAAAACTGTTCAGAAGTAGGTTCAATCTGTTTTTGATTTCCGGGTATGCTTTGGATGGCAAAGATACCATTGAAGCGTTGAAGGAAATTGTTGAAAATGATTTGATGTAAATATTTCTACTGTTTATCATAGGGCATAGTCAAAAACTATGCCCTGTTACAAGTAGTAGAACATAAACCTAAAGGAGGAAAAATGAAATATAGAATGATAAGAAAAGTAGTATTTACAAATGTCATGTTAGGTACAGAAAAATTGAGTGTAAAGTATTCTACTCTTAGTCAAGGATTTCAAACAACCTTTTCGATTGAAAATGTAAATAGAAAACTGACATGGGAAGAACAAGCTAAAGTAGAAAAAATGATAAATGAGCATATGAAAAGTATTAGAAGTAGTAAACCTAAATTTGAAAATCCTTCAAAAATTTATATTTGATTTTTTAAACATATAAAGGAGAACTAAAATGAAACTTTCAGTCCGGGGACATGTTAATGATGTTGGGGGGTCTATTGTGGTTTTGGGAACTGTCAATGATCCTACTCTTTTTGGTGCTTTGGTTAAGGCGCGAGAAGTAGTTAAAAACGCCGAAACCGAACCGGAATTGACAGGAGCGTGGACAGTTGAACTTAACCAAGACGGTTCCGAAAAAGTTGTTGGGGACCGTTTAATTGTCCATGAAATAGACAATATTGATAATATAATATAAGGAGAACTAAAATGAAAACTAAAAATCTTTACACAATCGAAATGCCTGTTGTATTTGATTTAGAAACAGATGCTATTCGGAAATGCCTTGTTACATTTGAAATGGAAAGTCAAATGCCGAATAATGCGAATTATGAAACAGTAATCCATGAAGTGAATGACTTTAAAAATGGCATAATTTTTTATGAAGATGATTTTGAAGAAGAATGTTTGGCAGAAATTAAAGAGTATTGTTACGCATGGATTAATGAAAATTACCCGCATGAATTAGGAAAGGGGGAATTATGAGCTATAAGGGTTACAATTATATTATTGAATTGTCACTTTTTAATGAACGTAATAAATTTTCACTTATTGTAAAACGAATGAGTACTATGCTTTTCAAATGGCAGTACTGGATGAAAGAAGCAGTTAATGATATGATAGAAGGATATGAATATGAAGAAGTAGTATGCCCTGAATGTAAACGGGAAACTCTTTTTAAAAACCAAAGGGGTGATGTTTGGTGTTGTGAATGTGATTATAAAAAAACATGCATAAGAAAAGAATGTGTTATTGTTAAAATGCATGTATGTCCTTATGAAGTAATAAATGGAAAACTTTGTTCCGAATGTACTATACCTGATGAATATCTTGTATGTACTCGAAAATTGTGGGATGGACATTGCAATTGTAAAAGATGTTTAGGTAACATTAACCAGTAGTATTACTAAAATCTGTTTAAAAGGAGAAAAAGAAATGATTAAGAAAATAAGGTAGTGTGTAAAAATCCTGCTTGCAAAAACTATCATGAAGATGCGGATAAGTATTGTAACATAAAATGTGATCGGGATGAAAAGGAATTGAAAAAGAAAGAAGCTAAAAAAGGAAACAAAAAAGGAAAGAAAAAATGAAAATGCTATGTAATAATTGTGGGGGACAAATACGGTTGTCCAAAACTGACAATTGGATGCACAACAATAAAACCAAATGTCAAAAAATAATGCCGATTGAATCAGAGTTGTACTATCAAATTCGTGGCATATGGACAAAGGACGCAATACTCAAAAAAATTATGGTGGATGACAGATGGTTGTTTCGTGCTATCATCGCCATATATGAAAAACAAACAGAAGATGAAAAAGAAATTGCTACTACTATTCATTCAAATGGAATTGGGTTCAACGGTCTGGATTCACCATACCTGAGTAGTATTGCTAAAAAACTTTTGCAAAAGCAAAAACTGACAAAAACTGAAATAGTACGTGCGCGTTATCGAATGAAAAAGTATGTCACACAACTCGAAAACATTGTTAAAGAAAGGAGTGTAAATTAATGGCTAATAAAAATGATTTATTATTAGGGATTTCTATAAATAAGCTTATTAAATTCCATAAAGAATGGAAAAAATTTGAACTAGACGGTGTATTACCTATGGAGTCTCAATTAAGAATTATGGCAAAGAAACACTTTGGTTCTGATACAGCTATGAATCTTATTGCTGTTCATTATGAAATTGTTAGAAAACTTGCCGATTACTATATAACCAGTCATACAATAATGCATGAATTGGAAATGGATTAATATTAAAGAAAGGAGAGTATAAGAATGATTGACAAAATTATTGATTGCGTATTGCATTATCTGGTAATGGTGATTTTCTTGCTTTTGACAATGGCAGGGGTTGTACTTTTAGGGAGTTGAAAAAATTTCAATAAAGGCATGGGGAAACCCCTGCCTTTTTTATTTTTAAAGGTGCAATCATGGAAAAGAAGTACAAGTATTGTAAAACCAAGAAAAATACTATTTGTTATTTATGTAATGCTACTATTAAAAAAGGGGAATTGAATATACGATTATTTATCAATTATGAATATCGGGCTATTCATAAATGTTGCCATGAAGTGAGTTTAGCTGATAAAGAATCATATTGACATACTAATTATATTATGGTATAATGTTAATATAGTAATGGTGCATGGTGCGCCATATACATAACATCATTATAAAGAGGAGAGTATTATGAAAAAAATCGTAAAAAAGTCCTACTACAATGACAATGACAATGATGATGATTTTGAAGATGATTTTGAAGATGAAGATGAAGATGAAGAAAATACCCAAAGTTTTCCTGATAAAAGAAACCAAAGAATCAAACGGAAACCTAAACGTTTTTATGCAATTCAAATCCGAACAAGAGGGTTTTATGCAATAACAAAAGAGAAACAACGTAGGATGGAAACACAAACAAGAGTAGTAAGGGCAGGGGAAAAAGTTGAAAATAATATCCTGAAAAAAATTATCAAGGTTGGTGTTTTCAATTTCAGGGAAAAGATGAAAGAAACAGCACAAAGTATTTCCCCCGAATTTTATAAGCTGTATCAGGAGGAACAAAAGGCATGGATAAAGTTGGAAGATATTCGTTATCGCATGAAAAAGGAATTGATCGAAAAAGGCATTCATAAAAGCATAAAAACTGTAAGGCTTGTTCTGATTAAATTGACATTTGAAAAAATCCAAAACTGACATTCGGTTCTACTCTAAAAAAAGGGGTGTAGGAAACTACACCCCTTTACTAAAAAATATAAAGGAGATACATCCATGCTGTTAGATACTATGATTGAACTCGGTTCTGATTTTATCAGTAATATGATTAAACCTACTGGAAGGTTTATCTATGGGATAAAAACATATTCTCTTGAAGAATTATCAGGGTATAATGTACTTCGACACGCGGGTTCTTTGTGGAGTCTGATACTGGCAAAAAAAGAGTACAAACTGAATACAGTACTATTATCGAAAAAGAAGTACGACGATAAAATTCAATTGGCTATGGATTATTTGTTTATTAAATTTTACAAAAACCTTTACAGTCATGGGTGTATAGTAGAAGACGGATTTATAAAACTTGGTGGAAATGGATTAGCATTATTAGCTTTGAATGAATTTATTGAAAGTAATGGAAACAGAATACAGGATTTTAATGATGAATTTTATATTGGTAATAAACTTACTCAATACATGCTTAATTGCATAACAGATAATGGTAGTATTATTAAGCATAAAGTAAAAATAAGTACTATGCAAGAAACAAAGTTTCATTCGGATTTTTACAATGGGGAAATGCTTTTGTCACTTTTGAGATTTAAAAAATTCCTTATACCCCTCCATATAGAAAGAACAGATAATAAAGTAACTATGGCAGTTAAAAAATTATATGAGGACAGGGAAAAAACATACCATGTAAAAGATCATTGGTTAATGCAAGCCTTGGAATTAGCGGTAGGGTTATTAGACAATTCCTTTATTTATGATTTTATGAAAAAAATAGTAAGGGCTACATTGGATGATGATATACCTGAAATTGCTTGTGCTTGTGCTTGCAGAGTGGAAGCATTAACGGCTTATTTGAATTTCGCAAAGGTCATTTTGAAATTGAAAAATAATGAAGTAGAATATTATGATGAAGTGATGCAAAAAATAAAAGACTATTTTGAAGTACAAAAAGTATGTTTCATTTTTGAAGGAAAATTTAAAGGGGGGATATACAAGACAGCAAACATACCCATTATTAGAACGGATTATGTTCAACATAATATCTGTTCTTTTATGCGACTTAAAAACGTGGAGGATTTTGATGGGGGAATATAGCCAATTAATAAATACACTCAAAAATAAAAGTAGAAAGTATTACCATTTTAAAAGAGAAGATTTTCCAAAGAAAGGTTCCATAATCGTTAGACCAATATCGAAGAAAGGAGAATTGATTAAAATACCTTACAAACCTACGGATAGGGATACTGTAATAGTAAGGCTAAAAAAATCACACCCGTTTAAAACAAAACATTGGGTTACTTCCAGTAATTTAAAAAAGGATTTAGTATGTTTTGTCGAAGGTGATGCAATCAGGGATGATTGCATAGCTATTGAGATTACATCTATTACAGAAAAAGTAGTATTCGGAAAACAAATCAAAGGCGATAAAAAATCCTTAACTAAATTCTACAACTTTAAAAAGGGTTAATAGTATGGCTAAAAATCGAATTATACATTTTGGTTTCTGGAATAATAAGGATAACAATTATCCAGAATACCCAATGCCTGTTGCAGGAGGAAAAACTTTTTTAAAGAAGGATAAATTAAAAAGTTTTCTAGCCCTTTTAGCTATTGTGGAGAAAAAAGCCAACTGCTACAGATGTAAAGGATGGTCTAATTGTCGAATATGTGGTAAGGATAATGGGTCAGAAACATATAGCGTAGATTTTAAAAATTTTACTATAGAATGGCCTATTGGTTATTCCCATTATTTGATTCGTCATAAAGTTGCACCTGATCCAGTTTTTGTAAAACTGATTTTAGTTATGTATGAAAAACTAAAAACTTACAAATGAAAGGGTTAGTAAAATGGCGATTAAAACTGTTACGTGTTTCGTGTGTGGGGAAGAAGTATCTAAAAGAAATTCTTTATTTATTGAAGGAAAAGGTAGGGGTTGTAAAACCCATCCAGAAGTAGTAGAAGAATCAAATATATTATTACAATTGGAAAAAGAACAAAGGCAAAAAAATATAGAAAAAGTACAAAATAAAAAAGACATTCCTATTAGACCGAGAGGGGATTTTGATTTCAAACTTCGTTGTTGGGCTTGTGAAAAGGAAGGGGTACAATCACAAGAACATTCTTTAAAAGTCCTTGCGGCTATGGGAAAAGAAAAAGAAGTAAATACAAGTTACAATATTTTTGATATGTCCTTTCTTAAAAAGTATTTATCGGAAGTAGAACTTACACCCCTTTATGTTTTGAATAATGATTTACCAGAAGTAAAAAGAGTAACACTTAAACGACAATTTGTTCAACCAATGCTACTTTCCAATTTTAAAGTATTATGCGGCAAGTGCATCCTAAATAACAATTTGCAACATTTGGTAGCACCTTCAGTAGAACAATTACGAAATTTTATGAATTCCGGTGTTACAGATTTAGTTATGGAAAACGTAAGACAAAACGCTGACAAAATTTTGGAGAAATGATAATGTTTAAAAATATCAGTACTTGTTTCGATTATGTATGTCCTAAATGTAAAAAGTTTTATAGAGTAGTATTGCCATATGTAGGTGAAAAAATTGGAGTAGGATACCAATGTAATTGTGGGTATAAATTTGAAGTGCAACAAAAAATGGCGTCTAACAACAAATGCTTTATCATTAAAACAAATGTGAAAGGAGAATGAAAATGGCTAACGTGGCATTGCAAGGTAATTGTATTGGATGTAAAAATGAAATAATCATAGTAGTACAAAAGGAGGATTTTGAAAAATATAAAAAAGGTGAAAAAGTTCAAGATGTTTTTCCGTATTTGAATTCGGATGATCGAGAATTTATTATTAGTAAAATTTGCCCTAAATGTTGGGATAAAATGTTCCCTAAATCAAAAACTTCTCTTATTGATTCTACTTTCAAAATCCCATATGAACGGGATGATGATAAGTACGAGTACATAGAGCAACGACACATGATCGAATACCCATCAGAGAAATCGGGGTGGGAACAAATAGTACGGCATGATGGCATGGCCGGTCAGCCTTGCTTTTATGTGTGGCGCAAGAAAAAGAATTAGAGGGTATGCCAGAGGTAGGGTCGTGTTACTTTGAGGATGAAATAAGAGATGCCAACGGCAAAACTTTATAGGGGTTAAATATGACTAAATACGTTTTAATGCAAAACCCAACAGTCCCACATCCTGATAATAGAGGGGGATATTATACAATTGGGTTAAGGAAAAAATATCCCGGTAAGGGTTATTTTGGTTGTGATGAATTAGGAATCACTCCAAAACCTTATCCTTTTAGAAGTATTAAAACTACTGAACCTTTTAGAGGAAAATTTGCTTTTGCTGATAAAGAATCACAAGAAGCATTCAAAGGTGAAGTAGTAAGAGAGAACGGTATATTTTTCGCAATCGTAAAAGATGCATAGAACAAAAAAGGAAAAAACAAATGAAAAAAATTACCGAAACCGAAAGGGAACAGGAATATCACCTACTTACAGATTTGGATAAAGAAATTTATGATGGATTAGGGGATGAAGTAATAAGAGAATACAATAAGGAAGTTGAAAAGGAAGACGAAAGGGAAAAAGAATACCGACGACATATGGATTATTTGGAGGAGATAATTAGAAAGGAAAAGTAAAATGAAAAAGAATCTATTCGTTTCTAAAAAAGAAGCTATGGAAATGCCTGTTGAAGAATGGGAGGCAAAAGGTAAACCCCATTTATGGGTTTTAGAATATGAATATAAAAAAGACAAAATAAAAGTATTTAGTGATGCCGCTTATGGTACTCACATTAGGGTTCATATCGGTAGAAAAGTTAAAATGGGAGTAGGTGAAGTACAAATTGATGATAAACATATAGTATTTGGAAGTCATTATATGGAACCAATAATTCCATATCGTTTATATGAATTAATGGAATAATATCAATTTTAAAAAAGTGTTAAGGTATAGTGAATAAGACGCTTGCAGGCTGTATGTAACCTGATTATTGGATAGTATAAAGGCCATTATACTGTTTAATAAATTCAAAAGCAATTTTTACGGTATATGAATTATAGTATCTCTTTCGAGAAATTTATATACTTGTATTTCATTCGTTTTATGGGTTTAACGAATAAATACAAAAATTGCAAAAAGTGTTAAACCACTTTAAAAGTTAGATAGTGCATGAATTCTTATTTCATCTAAGCCTTTGAATGACGTAAGTTTCATTATTCTATCCGTCTTATTCATTTCAATTTTGTCTGTTTATTTAAAAACGAAAAAGGAGAAAAGCAATGGAAAACGAAAAAGTAGAACAAGAAAAAGAAAAAGTTATTGATGCTATTCAAGAGAAAGTAATTTTCAGGGCAAAACAAATGGGTGATCCCCCCCATGTAACAACAGGTACAATTATTGTAAGAAGTATTTTGTTATTTGATACAGGCAGAATTGAAATTGCAACTATACCTTTCCGTAGAACAGAACAGAAAACTTACATATTTAAAGCAACATGGAATGAAGGTTTATTTACTAATAATTTTCATGTTGCTTTTAAATCGTTTTATTCCGATGGAGTAGTATGCTTTTGTTCTGAACATGTAGATAAAGAAAATATTATTGCGTTTGGTGTAAAAGGAATTGCAAAAAACAAAAAGTCACTTTTTGTTTCTCCGATGTATGGGACATTGGATCAATTGATTTCTAAATACTACACATTCCCAAAGAAGATAATCATTCCGTGAAATGGAGTAATTTAAAACAAGATGTAGTAGAAGTAAAAAAAATAAAAGAACCTCCAAACCCTTTATTCGTTCAACGAAATTTAGAAGCATTAGTTAAACGAAAAAGTAATGGAAGTTGGTTTATTGTTTGCCCGTTTCATCCTGATAAAGACCCTTCTTTATCCGTAATCATAAACAATAGCTCTACTTTACCAGTAGGTTTTTGGCGTTGTTTTGGTTGCGGTAAAGAAGGGTATTGGGATGACTTAGCTTTAGCCTTAAACCTGCCTACTACTGATCCCCTGCAATCAGATTTATACGAAACTGATATGTTCAAAGTATCAGAAGATGTAGAAGACATAGATGTACTCCCCTCTTTTAATCCCGATATATTAGAACCCTTGGAAAAAAATCAAAATTGGCGTGGCTTTTCAGGTAAATTTCTGAAAAAGTATAATGCTTATTTTGATCCCTATGATAATAAATATCCTATTGTTTTTTTATGCAGGCATAGAGCTAACCGTAAATTGCTAGGCTATATACGTTGCAGGCATGAAAAACAAAAAGATCAATTATCATACATTAATGCTTCCGGTGATTGGGTTTCTAAGTATTGGCTTTTTGAAGAAAATTTACCCATTACAAAAAAAGTAGTAATAGTAGAAGGTCCAAGGGATGCATTAGCTTGGAATAGAATTGGTGTTCCTACTATTGGTTTAATTGGTACTCAAACAGGTGCTAAACAATGTAGGATTAATACTTTATTAGGGGCAGGGGTAGAAGAAGTAATTTTATTTTTAGATAATGACATAGCCGCTAAAACAGCGGTGGAAGGAAAAGATAATAAAGAAGGCTTATATAAAACATTAAGTAAGGATTTTAAAGTAAAAGTATTCCCTACATGGAAAAAATTCCCTAAAGAAAAATATGGAAAAAAAGACCCTTTCATACTTTCTAAAAATGAAAAATTTGTTAAACAATTTAAGGATAATTTATGAGTATTTGGGAAAGTATATACCTTAGAAAAATATATAAAGGTACTTGTCTTGAAGTAATGAAGAAGATGCCTGATAACTGTATTGATTCTATCATTACTGATCCTCCTTATGGATTAAAATTCATGGGTAAGAAGTGGGATTATGATGTACCAAGTATAGAAATATGGAAGGAATGTTTAAGAGTACTAAAGCCGGGTGGAATACTACTTTGTTTTGCAGGTCCAAGAACACAACATCGCATGGCGATAAATATTGAAGATTCTGGATTTGCGATTAGGGATTGTATAATGTGGACCTATGGTGTAGGATTCCCTAAAAGTAGAAATATTTGGGATAATGATATTAAGAAAGAAATAGAAAAACAATTGAGAGGACAAAACGTACAAGGAAATATAGAATGGGAAGATTATTAAAGTATTGCGAAATTTGCAATAAATTAATCATTAAAGAGAAAAATAAAAATTGGAATGAGTATGCTAAAAAGAAGTATTGTTCCAAAAAATGTAGCGGGATATCCCAACGTAATAAATTACAATTAAAATGTTTATCTTGTAAAAAGACATTTTTAAGGCATCCATCATTTATTAGAGGAAAAAATAATTTTTGTTCTCGTAAATGTAGATCAAGTTATGCAAGGTACAAGATTGTATGTAAAAATTGTGGTAAAAAATTTATTAGAAATCCAAAATCACCTAATAATAAATATTGCAGTAGGCTTTGCTATACAAATTATTCGTGGAAAATAGTAAAATGTTTTGAATGTGGTAGAAAATTTAAAAAACGAATATGTGAAATTAGTAAAGCTAAAATAAATAACCATAAGCATATGTGTTCTCGTTTATGCAGAAATAAATATACTTCAAAATATTTAGGAGGAGATGGGATATTACAAAACAAAAAATATAACTATAAAAGATATAGAGGTCACAATTGGAGTTTAATTAGAAAACAAGTAAAAGAAAGAGATAATTTTGAATGTCAACAATGTTTCTATAAAAAGAACTTAGAAGTACATCATTGGGAGCCTTTTCAAATAAGTTTTAATAATGATCCTGAAAATTTAATAACCTTATGTAAAGAGTGCCATAAGGAAAAACATATAGAATATATTGAGGAGGAATTATATGAAGATTTACAAAACGAAGGTTTTTGGGGTTGATATGGAAATAATACAAAAAGATAATGGTAAATTTGTAATACCCATAAAAAATATTCAAAAATATGGAACTGCTTTAAAACCTGCATGGGAACCAATTATAGTAGCAAGAAAACCTTTGTCAGAAAAATCAGTAGCAGAGAATGTTTTAAAATATGGTACTGGAGGAATTAATATTGAAGGGTGCAGAATAGACTTAAAAGGTGATTATAAATGTAAAGCTAATGGAAGACCATCTCAAACAGGACTTAATGATAATTATAATCCAAGTAAAGCAAATATATCTGATAATAAAGGTAGATTTCCTGCAAATTTTATTCATGATGGAAGTGATGACGTATTAGAATTATTTCCAAATACGAAAAGTGGTAAACCGGGAATTATGCACAAAGGAAAACATAATGTTTATAAAGCAAGTAAGTATATAGATTCAAGAGTAGATAAAATGATGGGTGGGTTTGGGGATGAAGGTTCGGCGGCAAGATTCTTTTATTGTGCCAAAGCTAGTAAGAGTGAAAGAAATTTAGGCTTAGAAAATTTTAAAAGTAAAAAAGCAAGTGGTTTACCTATGCGTAAAAAAGGAGGTAAACGAAAAGGGGTAGGTATAGATGGTACTACTACTGATAGACTAACTACTTCTGCTAACAACCATCCTACTGTTAAACCTTTAGCTTTGATGCAGTATCTTGTAAGACTTACTAAAACCCCTTATGGTGGTATTGTACTTGACCCTTTTGCGGGTAGTGGAACAACAGGTATAGCTTGCATAAAAGAACGTAGGCATTTTATATTGATTGAAAAAGAAAAAGAGTATGTTAAAATAGCAGTAGCAAGATGTAAACATTTTATTAAGAGGAAAAAATGAAATTTTCAAATCCATATATTATATTAGGTGTAAAAGAAAGTGCTACTATTGATGAAATAAAACATGCTTACAGGGAACTTGCTAAAAAATATCATTCTGATATTTCTACTGGTAATGAGGATAAGTTTATAGAAGTAACATGGGCATATAAATTTTTACTTGATGCTGATTTACGTAGTCATTATGATGAAACCGGAGAGATAATAAATAGTGATAAAATAAAAGAAGACGAATCTAAAGCTAAAGAAGTAATTATATCCGTATTTAATGCTACTATTACTACTTTAGAATTTATTCATAATTATAAATTCAGGGATTTGATTAAAATACTTAAAGACAGAATCAAAAGTAAAATAAATGAGGAATGTAGAAATTTAAGAGAAAGAAAAGAAGCTATAAAATTCTTATCAGAAATTAAAAAAAGAATAAAAACTAATAATGAAAATTTTTTAGTAATTACCATAATTGAAAAAATAAAAGATGCTGTTAATTTAAATGTGTTATCTATTAAATATATCAAAACTTTTAATTTAGCTTTAAAGCTATTAGATAATTTTTATTACGAAAATGACCTTAATGATATTAAAAATAATAGGTTTTCTTTAAATAGAATAAACGATAAGTACAAGCAATATGCAAATTCAATTAAAGTACAAGGTTTAATAGAATAATTTAAAAAGGAGACTAATTATGATTATAGGATTATCTGGAAAAATAGGAACGGGTAAAACCACTTTGGCTGATTATCTAATTTCCAAAATGAATAATTACATTAAAAAAAGCTATGGTGATTTTCTAAAACAAACTACTTCTAAATTATTCAAATATCCCTTAATGTGGAATTATACAGTAGAAGGCAAGAATAACATAGTCAAACATGCTTTTCTACCAAATGGAGAAATGACTGTTAGACAATTACTGCAATGGTATGGTACGGATGTAATTAGAAAACAAAATCCCGGTTATTGGGTGAAATGCATGGATGAATTTCTACTTACTAATAAAAATGTAATTATTGATGATGTAAGATTCCCTGATGAAGCTGAATTAGTAATAAAGCATAAAGGTATTGTTATAAGATTAGACCCATATAGTAATTGGGAAGAAGGAAAATACGCTAACCATGAATCAGAAACCGCCTTGGATAATTATACAAGATTTGACTTTATATATAAACCTAATTTTGGAGGTTTGGAAGTAATAGCTGATAATATAATCGATTCATTAAAGGAGGTTTTATGAAATTTTATTTGGATAAAGACAATGAGTTGAAAAAAGTATTTGAAAAAGTACGTGAAAAAATGTTTGGTACTACATTATTGGGTTACGCTAAAATTAAATACTTATTTTGGGAAGGGGAAAGACTGTTACCAGACGGTAGAAAAATATATGGGGAAACCCGTATGCAACCTGTTTTAATGCGGGATGTTTATGGCATAGATTTTATTATAGCTGTGGATGGAGAAGAATGGGATAATAATTTTACCAATAAGGACAAGATACGTTTAGCTTGGCATGAATTGAATCATTGTGTAGTAGTAAAAGATGAAAAAGCATCTACGGGTAAAGAAGAAGTTCCAAAATATGACAATGATGGTAGGGTTAAAGTAAAAATAAAACACCACGATGTAAATTTGGCAACATTCGTCGAAGAAGTAGAACGTTTTGGTTTACCAAGGTATGAGTTACAATCTGTCATTGAAATACATGATAAAGCAGTAGCAGTAAATAATAAAGAAAAGAAAGAAAAGAAAAATAAGAAAGGTGCTAACAAATGAAAAAATTATATACAGGAAATTTAAGAGAACTCATTACTATGAATAGTATTCAAATTCTTGTAGTAGAAGCCTTATTTATAATTTTTTTATGCGTTCCAAAAGTGGGTGGTTATATTTCTGCATTTTTAATGGTAATATGTTTTTCAATATGGCTGAATAGTCTACTGATTTCAGCATTAACAAGAATATTTTATATGTTTTCGGAAGCAGTAGGTAAAGATATGAAAGAAGTATATTCATTATTAGATAGGTTAGTAGACATAGTAGAGGATGTTAAATTTGAAAAAGATAAAGGGGGTGAATAATGGGATTAGATGTGGAAAAATTCTTATTAAAAGGTTTACTTCAAAGGTTAGCTGTCAAAGAAGTCAAGGAACCTATATTCAAATTAGCAAGTGGTAAATTTAGTAATTTTTATATTAATTGCAGGAATGTTACAATGTATGGAACTGGTTATAGATTAGTGGGTAAAGTAATAAAAAGTATGATTCCTAAAAATGTTGTTATTCAAGCAGTAGGGGGATTACAATTCGGTGCTGATCCTATTGCTTGTTCCGTTTGTCAAGCTTATGATAATTTTATTAATATATTCTCAATACGTAAGGTTCAAAAAGATCATGGAGAAGTAAAATGGATTGAAGGTCCAGTAAATAAAGGGGATAAAGTTTTAATAGTAGAAGACGTAGTTACTACTGGTAATTCTACTATTAATGCTATTGAACGTGCAACTATGGAGGGTTTAGAAATGGTTGCAGTAATAGCATTAGTAGATCGTCAAGAAGGAGGTAAGGAAAATATAGATGATTATTTAAAGTATATTAATAAAAATGTAGAATTGCAATCTATATTTACTAAAGATGAATTACTAAATAGGGATGTAGCTCAACGGTAGAGCGGCGGCCTTTGGAGCCGTGTGTTGGAAGTTCAAATCTTCCCATCCCTGCCAATTTAAATTATGTAAGTGTATATGTATTAAGAAACAATCAAAAGGAGAAATGATATGCTTACTATAAAACAAATGCTAAAAGTTACACCTGATAAAATAAAACTCAATGCACAAGCGGTAAAGATTATCAAAGTTAGAAAAGCAGTAATAGCTTTGGATAAAACTTTTTTCTTTATCAATGCCCGTACTGTAAATGAGGCTTATGATTGCCAAGTAATACTTGAAACTTTTGAAAAACTTAATAAAAAGAAAGTACTGGAATCAGAGTGTTTTTGCCATTGCGATTGCAAGTATTTTCAATTTTATTGTGAACATGCGTTATGGCTAAAAGATAGTAGTGCAAGACTTCTTACCCATGCTCATGAACCGGGGCAAGGTGTTACTGGAATAAGGGTAAATCCTAAATTGATACCTTATGTATGCAAACATCTTGTAGCGGTATTTGGTCAACTACATAAAGTAAAAGTAAAAGAAGGAAAATTGCCTATCGATATGATGATAAAATATAATATGCCGGGTATTGAGAGATTCATACCTAAAAAAGAGTTAAAGAAAATAAAGAAAGGTAATAGATGAAATATAAAATTACTTTACGGCAAATAGACGATGAAATAATAGCCTGTTTAAAGTATTCTGATGAAGTTTTGAATTACATAATAAAAATGATAGTAGAAAAGTATCCGTCTTATGTAGTAGATTATTTTTTAGAAGTAGTATATAAAAACGATATAACAACAGGTGGAATAAAAATATTTTTAGGTAGCAGAAAAAAAGAAACTATTAAGGAAACCTTCTTTAATTTAGTTTCCTATGTTGATAGCCCTTCTAAATTTATAAAGTATATGTGTAATACAGGATTGATACGTGGTGTAAAAGTAAAGTTAATAGATAATTTTACTTTAGAGATAAATGATTGGGAAAATTTTATAGTAAAATATGGTGATTTATTTTTGATATATGATAAATTAATAGCTTTGTATACAATATACATTGATTTACGTAAAGCAATGGAGTATGCTACATTTCATATGTTGTCAAAAATAGTTCTTACTAAATATAATGGGTGGGAAAAAAGAAGAATAATAAAATCAGGAGTTGATTTTGAAAATTATGCAGAAGATGTTCAAAACACCACTTTCGCCATAAAGAAATCATTTGATTTATTCGATACTCGCAAACATAAAAGTTTTTTCTCTTATGCTACACAATGGATAAAGAATAGTACAAAGTATTCCAAATTTGTTATCAAAGATGATAATATTACTACTATTGATAATACAGGTAAGGAAGTTCCTATAAAATTTGTATCTACGGATAATAAAAAAATAAAGAAGTATTTAAGAAATATGGTAATAGAAGAAAATAATGAAATTGAAAATGAATTATTTAATCCAATTATATTGGATTATTTTAAAGGTTCATTACCGTTGCCTAATGAATTAAGAATTATATCAAAATTAATAAAGTGTTAATAGGGATATGGTTGTTGCTATGTTAAGGTATCAGTATATGTAACTTAAACAAAAAGGAGATTAAAAATGGATTGGAAAACAGTTAAAGGTACGGAAAAAAATGTAAGATGGGAAGAAGCTTTAAATTTGTATGATTTGAAAAAACAGGCAAAGGATAAGTTTATAAGAATTCGTTTGGGGTTGGACCCAATTGCCGCTTATTTTCATTGGGTTAAAATTAAATCCATGCAAAAAGGAATTGTACCTATTCCAATTACTTGCCCAAATTTTAATTCATCGGAAGGAAAATTTTATAGTAAAGAAAATTCGGGGGGTTGTTTGGTTTGTACTGCTTTGTTTGATGAAACAATAGATAGTAAATTGAAAAAAGATGCAATACAATCAAGTAAATCTTATTATTCTAAAGCGATTATACGTGACATACAAAAAAAGGGTAAAAAGAATTATGTAAAAACTGTAAGGCTTACTTCTTCTATTATTGGAGATCTACTTGAACTTTGTGATTTAGCTTTAACCAATATAGAGGAAAAGCATGGTTCTAAAATGCGAAAAAAAGTAGAAGAAGAAATCAATCCTGCACATTCTAAATATGGGTTTGATTTCCTTATTAAGTACAATCCTAATGGACCTACACCTACTTCAAAATATGTTATTAATTTTGTAAGTGTTACGCCACTCACGGATAAAGAACTTAAAGCATTAGGTAAGCCTATTGATTACAAATTAGTAAAGGCTACCCCGATTGATAAACAAGAAGAAATAATGACTAAATCCATACTACGTAGCAAAAGTAAAAGTGGTAAAAAAGAATTCAATTTAAAAGAAATGAGTAAAGAGGAATTGTTAGAATTTATTGAAGAAAACGAAATTGAAATATCTATTAAAAAAGCTAAAAAGCTAAAAAGTAAACAAATTAGAAAATTGATAGAAAAAGCAATGAAAGAAGAAAAAGAAATTAGTAAAGAAAACGACAACGACAACGATGACAATGATGATAATAATGATAATGATGACAATAAAAGTAGTAAAGAAAATGATGACAATGATGACAACGACAACGACAACGACAACGATGATAATGACAATAAAAGTAGTAAAGAAAATGATGATGATGATGATGATGATGATGATGATGATGATGATGATGATGATGATGATGATAATGATAACGATGACGATAGTAAAGAAATTGATTTTGATTCGATGAATAAAAAAGAACTTATACTTTTTGCAAAAAGTAAAAATAAAAAAATAAAAAAAGATTGGGATGAAAAGAAGATAAGGAAAGTTTTGAAGAAAAAACTTAATCCTGAATTCTGGCAATAATAGTCCCCATAATAAATAGGGGCTTAGAG